>Ga0183096_1000055_pt1 | contig 324316 bp, 266 predicted proteins | sample Biomet5_FD_127791 | JGI IMG/M metagenome (GOLD analysis project Ga0183096, IMG submission 127791) | Microbial communities from bioreactor (seeded with sewage sludge) at LBNL, California, USA - Biofuel metagenome 5 (version 2) (version 3) | ecosystem: Engineered > Bioreactor > Anaerobic >...
GCGTCACAACTGCCGAAAGGTTAGGAACCGCCGTATGCCGAACGGCACGTACGGTGGTGGGAGAGGTCGGTAAACACGAAAATAGGAGATAAACAACCTATGATTAGTGTTTACCTCCTACTCGATTATATCTACGAAGCCAGACTGACTGTTGAAGCTTATGTCGGGTTTTACAACAACCACCGTTTACACAGCGGGATTGAATTTAAAACACTACAACAAAAATGGAATGATTTTGAAGAAAAAGTAATTGCTGAATTTAACCAATCGGGTGAAGTGGAATCAGGCGTTGGCGGAGGGCAACCTGCCAGAAATAACCCGATGAACGATGATGAATCAGGAGGGGCAACTAAAACAGTCCCCTTCCGATTCAATAAAACAATCATCGTTGTTCTTTATACCTGAAAAAACTCATATATCGGCTATAGTCTTACGATAAATTTGTACTTTCCGCTTTCGACCTTGAAAACAGCATAGCCATCCTGCATCTTTTCAAATTGTACGCCTTCGGCACCGGTGGCAGGTTTTTCGCTTTCAGTAATATCATCAGCCCGTTTTGCCGGGACATATACGCTGCCATAACTCCCGACAGGAACCGTTATTTCCATCGTGAAATTTTCATCCATTTTTGTCCATTTAATGCCTGCTTCACCATAAGATGTTTTATTCGAGTAGTTGACAAACGTAAGGTCGCCGGCAGGTTGCGGCCTGAAAATGATGTGCCGGTATCCGGGATTTTCCGGGTCTGCATTCATGCCTGCCAGTTTACGGTAGAACCATGTTAATCCGCCGCCGAACATCGGATGATTGTGCGAATTTTCGTCGTTCCATTGTTCGCGTGTGGTCGTTGATCCTTCTTCAATCCAGTGACCATAGCCTGGTTCATCTTTTTTGTTCATGGCTTCACAGGCCAGATCCTGCATCCCGTTTTCAGCCAGCACTTCGAAGAAGAACTGAGTACCGAAAATTCCGGTGTCGAGGTGGCCGTTGTTTGCTTTTATATCCGATTTTAAGGCTGCAACAACCCGTGGATACTGATCGGCTGGAATGCCCATTTTCAGTGCAAAAATATTTCCGCCTGTTTTTCCGTAAGTCCCGTTTTTTTTATCGTAAAACCCTTTGTAAAAAGCCTGTCTTGTGGCTTCGGCAAGTGCTGCATATTTTTTAGCTTCTTCCGGTTTGTCCAGAGCCCGGGCTGTTTTTGCCGTCAGATCGGCACAGCGCCAGAAAAAGAAAGTATGCACCATATTGTCGGGAGGTAAAGGCCCGGGGGCAACCCAGTCGCCCAGATTGAACCATTTCAGCGGTTTCCCGTCATGACCGGGAACCTGCGAATACATGATCCCGTCATCATCGACCCATTTTTGCATGTAGCTGACGTAACCTTTCATGGCTTCGTAGTTATCTTTCAGCATATCCGGCGATCCGTAGTGCAGGTAAAATTCCCAGGGCATAATGCAGATAGCTGCCCCCCAGCCTACACCTCCTCCACAACCGGGTTGCCACGGAGCCCCGTTCGGAACATAACCTGTTTCAACATTCTGAGCTCCGCGAATATCTGAAATCCATTTTTGATAGAAAGCCCGTGCATCGAAATTGTGCATAACCGTCACACACGACACCTGTCCGTCGCCGGTATACGCAGAACGTTCGCGGTGCGGGCAGTCGCTGGCAACACCTCCGTGCATATTGTCCATTTCGCTGCGTTTCCATATTTTATTTATCGTGTTAAACAGTGGGTTTGAGGTTTCGAAAGTTGCTGTTTCTTCGATGTTGGTATTCACTGCTTCGGCAACAAGATTTTCCGGCTTCAGTTCGCCTGGCCATCCATCTATTTCAATGCCGCTGAAAACAAACCAGTTGAACCGTGGCGAGTACGATTCAGCTCCCTTTCCCCTGAGAATGTAAGTGTTCTCTCCTGAATATTCGTTGCTGTTAAACGAAATATGAATTTTTTGTCCGGCAGGTCCTTTCACATTTACCAGCCGTACCCATCCTGAGATTTCCTCACCGAAATCGACCTTGTATTTCCCGTCTCCTGTTTTTTCAATTTTTATGGGAGAAATGCGTTTGGTAACCCGGTCGGGAAGCGAAGTTTGTGCCACCAGTTTCCCTGCCGGTGTTTTTCTTTCTATGGCATTTCCCCATGTCGAATCGTCGAATCCGGGAGAGCACCAGCCATCCTGTTCCTGACGGGCATCGTAAATCTCGCCGTAATAAACCATGTCCATCAGAATAGGGCTTTTCGACGCTTTCCAACTGGTATCGCTTACAATCAGTTCGTCGGTGCCGTCGGTGTATTTTATGTGTATTTGTCCCATAAAACGAGGTGATCCATAAGCTTCGTCCCAGCCTTTTGCCGGGTTGTAAAATCCGTTTCCCAGAATACTTCCTACCACATTTTTTCCCTGATGAAGCATGTTTTTTATATCGTAAGCAAGGTACATTACCCTGTATTCCCTGAAATTGTCTTCCACCGAAATATAAGCATCTTTTAGTCCGGGCCGCTTCCCGTAATTGGTCTGATTGGGAACCAGAACATTGTTGCTTACTTTTTCCCCGTTTACATATAATTCAAAATAACCCAGCCCGGTTACATAAGCTACGGCACTCGCAATTTTTTTATCGGCTGAAAATTCTTTCCGGAAGAGTGGGGCCGGAGGAGGAAGGTTCTGCAGTCTGGCAGAAATGCCGCCTGTCGGTTTTGGCAGTGCCTCTTCGCCCTGCCATGGAGCGCCGATCCATTGGGCTTTCCAGTCCGACGGATTGAGCAAACCCATTTCCCAATGTGCAGGTTTGCTCCACAGGGAAGCTTTGCCGTTTTTGTCCCACACACGTACCTGCCACCAGCATTCCTGTTCCGATTTCAGTTCGCTCCCGGCATAGGCAACACGGGTCGATTGTTCTGACATTACTTTCTGACTGTCCCACAAATCAGGGTTCTGTAATTTGTCCACTGAACTGGCAACCCGGATTTGATATGCTGTCTGTTTTTGTCCGCGTATACCTTTCGGCGCAATATTTATCCAGGCCAGCCGGGGATTCGGAACATCAACCACCGACGGATTTTGCAGGTATTCACAGGTGAGTTCTTCCGGCGTAAGTCCGGAACATGATACGATGAAAAAACAGGTGAAAATCAGGATTAGCTGGTAACAGGTTCTCATAGATTTAGTTTTATAGTATGGTTTATTGTTGTCGAAGAAACCTTCTTTTTTTATGAAAACCAAAAATACAATTTTACAGAGAATAAGGAGATTAATTCTGATTGATTGCATTGATATTTTGGCATTTCTTCTGATTGAAAAAGAATTGTAATAATTTTCAGAGCGTTATAACAATGTTATAATGTTTGTATATCTTTGGCAAAAACATATTTGGTATGCAGGCAAGTATTATAAAAATAGGAAATTCAAAAGGCGTAATAATACCGAAGCAATTCTTAAAAGAATTAGGTTCTGAAAAGGTGGAAATTAAATACAAGGATGGAGGAATTTTTATTTCTCCGTTGGAGGATGAGCCCAGAAAAGGATGGAATGAAGCTTTTAAAAATGCGGTGATGGATTCTAATTCGGAAGAAGATTTTTTTGAAGGCACAGAAAACGATTTTGACAGGGAGGAATGGACATGGTAAATGTCAAACGATTTGAAGTTTGGATCGTCGGATTAAATCCAACCGTCGGATCGGAAATCAGCAAAAACCGTCCATGCGTTATAATATCTCCGGATGAGGCAAATTTGTATTTAAATACGGTCACCATTATTCCGTTGACAAGTACTTTAAAAAATTATCCTACACGGGTCAATTGTTCTTTTGAAGGGAAGAAAGGACAGTTGGCAATAGATCAGATACGCAGTATCGATAAGGTAAGGCTTTTGAAAAAAATTGGCGAAATTGATGTAAAAACGTGTAAGTTGCTATGCGACGTGTTGCTCGATAATTTTAGTTATTAGATGCTTTTAATTTTTTACCGCAAACGTGTTTTCAGAATAAAACCCGAAACAATCCGGGAAGAAAGTGTGGTTAACTATTTCTGCTGAATATCCGGACCCTGTCTTTTTGAAAAAAGCAGGTGAAGACCAAGTGCATTTTATCTCCGTTTTTGCAACATTTGTATTTTCGTTTCGTCTTTCATTCGGAAACACAAAAACAGTGGAAACACTTTATAAAAATATATATCAGGATATTATCGACCGCTGTAAGGAAGGAGACAGGCAGGCGCAGTTCCGGTTATACAGGTCTTATTATAAACCGATGTATAACGTAAGTCTGCGGATCGTTTCCGACGAAATGGAAGCTGAAGATATTATGCAGGAAGCGTTTTTGAGTGCATTTAAAAATATAAACACGTACGAAGGAAAAGTTAGCTTTGGTGCCTGGTTGAAAAGAATTGTGATTAACCGTTCATTGGATCATCTGAAAAAAAGAAAGGTGAAATTTGAAGAGATTAACGAGCGGATGAATATCCCGGACGAATCGGTTTCGATAGAAACAGAAGGAATTACTTTGGAGGATATCAGAAAGGCAATGGGCGAACTTCCTGATAAATACAGAGTAGTACTCAGCCTTTTCCTGATTGAAGGATACAGTCATGAAGAAGTGGCCGGAATGCTTGGAATCAGCAATGTTGCATCGCGAACCCAGTTCTTCAGGGCAAAAGAGAAGTTAAGGGAAATATTGAAACGAAAAGAACTTTTTTCAGTCAATTAAAAATGAAAGAAATGAAGGACAATTTGGAAAATATGATATCAGAAAACCGGGAGTTTTTTAATAACCGGGAACCCCTCGAAGGACATTTTGCCCGGTTTGAAGCTAAACTGGACAGGGAATTCGGGAAACAGAGAAAATTTAATTTCCGGATTGTATGGCAAATAGCAGCAGCTGTCGCCTTTCTGTTTCTGGCAATAAACCAGGCTGTTATCTATTTTTCACCAAAAGAAACTCCGACAGTAAGCCTGGCATCGGTATCTCCTGAATACGGGGAAATAGAACATTATTATGTTACAGAAATCAACAGTAACTTGACAAATTGGGAAAACCTGAAAAAAGAAGGGGTACTGACTCCCGAAGAAAGAGTATTGCTTAATTCGGAACTCGAAGAATTTGATACAACATTTAAAAATCTTCAAAAAGAACTGAAAGCCAATCCCGACGATGAACGGGTAATAAATGCAATGATCGAATTTTATCAGTCGAAATTAAACGTGTTAACGATTATTATGGAGAATATAAAAAAAGTAAAACAAATAAAGGAGACAAATCATGAAACTAAAATTTAAACTTTTAACGCTGTTTCTTATTCTGGTAAGTTTTTCTGCAATGGCAGGGAAGGGTGAATACAGCCGGCATATCCACCGCGCATTTTTGAAAAGCGGAGTGACTGCACTGAATCTTCAGAATAAATTCGGGGAAATAACAATAAATGACTCGGGCGGAGATTCTGTAACCATTGATGTGAAAATAGTTGTTGAAAATGCGTATGAAGGCAAGGCCGAATACCTGCTCAGGCAGATTAACATCGCTATCAGCAAGTCGGGAAAAACAGTGACGGCAGAGACGAATATTTCTTCTGATTTTAAGACCAAACAGAATTTCAGCATTAATTATAAAGTAAATATTCCGGCAAACTGCGACCTTGATATTTCAAACAAATACGGAAGTCTGTCGGTAGCTAAGCTCGAAGCCCGCGGAAAGTTCGATATTGCATACGGAAATATTACCACCGGGAGCATGAATACCCCTGACAACAGTTCCGTATTGCTGAACCTGTCGTACGGAAAAGCCGATATGGAAGATGTAAACAAGCTGAATGCGGAAATCAAATATTCAAAATTGTACATGGATAAAATTGACTACCTGCAGCTTGATTCAAAATATTCTTCAATGTCAATCGATGAAGTGGGTGAATTGAACACGACTTCAAAGTACGATGGCTTTTCAATCGACCGGGCGGGAAGTGTATCAGCTGAATCGAAGTATACACATTACAGTATAGGCGATCTCCAAAAAAAGTTTATTCTGACTTCGGAATACGGGAATGTGGATGTTGAAAAAGTAGAGTCGGACTTCGAAATGATTGATATTACAAGTAGTTACGGAGGAATAAAACTGGGATTGGACGATAGATCGTATAATCTGCAGGCAGAATGCACCTATTGCGGGATAAACTATCCGCAGGAACGGTTTGTCGGGAACAAGGAAAAAGATAATCAGAATATAAAGCTCGACGGACAGGTAGGGAAGGGGACTGGTATCGTTCACATAGTTAGCCGGTACGGAGGCGTGAAACTTTCAAAGTAAATAAAGATACACAGACAAAATAGGGCTGTCCTTAAAAACGTTTTTTATTATTCAGACGTTATTTTGAGACAGCTTCTTTTTGTATTTTATTATATTTACAACAAAATTTTGTCTGTGGATAAGTTACTTCATTTAGTTTCTTTTAATGTGCCTCTTCCCGCTGATTACGGCGGAGTTATTGATGTTTTTTACAAAATAAAAGCTTTATATAAAGCAGGAGTAAAAATAAAACTTCATTGTTTTGATTATGGCCGGGGAAATGCACCGGAACTGGAGAAATACTGCGAAAAAGTATATTATTATCCCCGGGGAAAGGGTTTTTTTTATCTTTTTTCAGATAAACCGTTCATTGTTAATACGCGAAACGACAAATCGTTACTGAAAAATCTGGCCGACGATCCGCGTCCCATTCTTTTTGAAGGTATTCATACAACTTATTTTCTCAGACATCCGGCATTGTCGAAACACAAAAAAATTGTACGGACTCACAATGTGGAACACGACTATTATGACTATTTAAGCCGCTCAACCGAAAGCAATAGGAATAAATATTATTTTAAGCAGGAAGCAATAAAACTCCGGGTTTACGAAAAAATACTTCATCATGCCGATCATATTCTGTGTATTTCTCCGGCTGATACAAATTATTTCAGTACTAAATACGGGAAAAGTAGTTATGTCCCGGCGTTTCATCCTTTCGACGAAGTCAGAACAGAAAAGGGGAAAGGTGAATACATTATTTTTCATGGGAATCTGGAGATAGCAGAAAATTTAAATGTAGTCAACTTTCTGATTGATAATATTTTTACAGAGATAACCTATCCGTTTTATATTGTCGGGAAAAATCCTCCGGAAAAATTAATCAACCGGGTGCAGGATATTCCGCATATTAATTTATTTTCGAATGTTTCGAGGGAAGTGATGGATGTTCTGATCCGTGAGTCCCAAATATGCCTGATTCCGACTTTTCAGCCCACCGGAATGAAACTGAAACTTTTAAATTCGTTGTTTGCCGGACGGCATTGCATCTGCAATTCAATGATGGTACAAAATACAGGCCTTGAAAGCCTTTGTACCATTGTAGATCAGCAGAATGAAATGATTAATGCCATCGAAGATCTATTTGAAAAAGAATTCACTCAGGAGAATATTGATTCCAGAAAGAAAATTCTGGAAAATGAATTTTCGAATGAAAAAAATGCCCGGAAAATAGTGGATATCATTTAACCGTACAATCTTGTTCTGCTTTTATTGTCCCCTTCTTTTTCTGATTTTTTCCTAAAAAAGAAGAGCAGCTTTTGTATTTTTAGTAAAAATTCTGAATTAAATCTTTTGTATGAAACTGTTGAAACACCCTTGGCTGTTTTTAATTTTGTCTTTTGCAATCACAGTAGCGGTGAAAATACCGCATCTGTCACTGCCTTTTTTCGATGACGAGACTTTTTCGTATTACCCGGCTGTTCTGGATATGGCTAAAAACGGACCGGGCATTTTGCCGGGAGCTATTCCCCTTATTAAGTCGAAAGGGCATCCGTTGTTTTTCTATTTTCTGGCTTCACTGTGGGTGAAATACATTGCCGGGAACTCAATTGTACTTACCCGTGTATTCCCCTTACTGATTGCTTTGTTCGCGTTATTCGTTTTTCATCGTTTTGCTAAACGGCATATGAACATTATACTTGCCAATGTTTCGGTAGTCTTGTTGTCGGTACAGGCAATGTTTCTGGCACAGGCGAGTTTGCTTTTTCCTGAAATACTTTTGTTTTCCCTTTTCATGCTTTGCTTCGACAGTTATTTGTCAGGAAAATATGGACTGTATGCATTATGGGGATCGTTAATGATGCTTACGAAAGAAACAGGACTTGTTTTTATTTTTGTCTTCGGAATTAGTTATCTGGTTGAAAATTACAGAAATATCAGCACCCGTAAGTTTTGGCTTGAGATTATTTTGTTGTCAATTCCGGTTTTTGTTTATGGTCTGTTTCTTATCCTCCATTATTTGAAATTCGGGGTTTTCTTTTTTTCAGAGCATCTGAATTTAATAAGCTTCGATTCGACAATAATTTGGCACAAATTGAAATCGGCAGTATCCATACTTTTTGTACGTTACGGGCATAGCCTGATTACGTTTCCGGCAGTCGGGGCTTTTGCCTGGCTCCTGATAAAGAAAAAGAAAATCAGGAACAAACGATTTTTGCTGATCAGCTTATTTACGGTGTTTGCATTTCTGATTTTTTCTATATTGAATTTTTATACCTACCGGTATGTTTTTTCGGTGATGGGAATCGTATTGCTCTCTTTGCTGATGTTTATTCAGCAGGTGAAAATAAAGTATCATGTTGTTAATATAGGTTATGTTGTTCTGATATTGGCGACGGCCGGATATTATACGGCGACCAAACAAGGTAACTGGGATGTTGATCTCGGATATGTTCAGTTTTTAAAAGTACATAAGCAAATGGTGAATTACTGCGAACAGCAAGGCTGGTATGATAAAGATTTTGGTGCAGGATTCAACATGGTGATGGCCATGAGAGATCATTTCGCGGGGTATCTGAGTACGGATAGAAATTTTCGGATGCATCAGTTTCCGGGTATAAAAGGGCGGGACTTTATTATTTATGATTCGACCTGCGAGTCTTTTAAAATGCCACAGAACGACAGTGAAAATCTTGAACTGGTGAAACGGTTTGAATATAAAAAACATTGGGGCGAAATTTACCGGGTCAGGAAATAATATGGTTTCATCCGGAAATGAGGGTGGAAAATCCGATTTTTACATAAAAAGTGGGTGATTTAAAAACGTTTTTTATTATTCAGACATAGTTCCGGAGATAGCCTTTTTGTATTTTGTTCTATGTACAAAAATTATGAGGCCAACCGAAAACAATAAGGATAAGTGGTATCAAATAATAATTTAACAGCTTATCCATATCGTCGTAATTTGCTGTAAATTTGCAGCAAATTACTAATTATAAATATATGAAGTACTTTATTGTAATTTTCGCAGTTGTTGCACTTGTTTCGTGCAACCAGAAAAAGATTGATCGTTTACAGGCCATGAAGGACAGCACCACTCAGGCCAGTTCGAAGAAAGACAGCACCATTATCGGGTATGTTTCGGCGATGAATGAAATACAGGAAAACCTGGATTCGATTAAAACCATCGAGAAAATTGTATCCTTACGGGCAAATTCCGATGTTGAAATAAAAACCGACGAAAAGCAGCAAATCATCGATGATATAAATATGATCCACAACTTGTTGCAAAAAAATAAAGCAATGGTTGCCAGCCTTCAGAAAAAATTAAAATCGTCGAATGTAAAGATTGCCGAACTTGAAAAAATGGTTAGTCTGATGACGAAGCAAATTGCCGAAAAGGATGCTGAGATTAACCGGCTGAACGATGAACTCAAAAAGAAAAATATCGATATTTCCGAACTGAACGGGCAGATAAAAGATATTACAGCCGATAATCAGAAAAAATCGCAAACGATTACCGAAAAGTCTAAAACAATTGAAGAACAAACGATTACCATTAATACGGTATATTATGCTTTCGGGACGGTTAAAGAACTGATAGAAAACAATGTACTGGAAAAAGAAGGAGGTGTGTTGGGAGTCGGCCGCAGCCTGAAAATGAAAAAAGATTTTAACCAGAACTATTTTGCTGTAAGTGATATGCGTAGACTCAAACAACTTGACCTGAATGTAAAAAAAGCAAAACTGGTAACTACTCATCCCGATGGATCTTACCATTTTACAGGTGATAAAACCGTCGAAAAACTGGTAATTGACAACCCGGCTGAGTTCTGGAAAGCATCGAAATATTTACTGATTGTTACTGAGTAGATTTAAAAAATGAATACTCAATGTGTTGACTGATTTATGTGTTGATTTGTTGATAAGAGGATAATCAAACAGATTTATTCGTCTTTTTATCAGTACTTTAGCGTAATATCAGGCGTAATGTTGAGTATTCATTTTTTTTATTTCTTTTCTTCCCCTCTTGCGTCGCATCGTGAAAAATCACTATCTTGTCCCATATAAATAAAACCAAAACCATTATTTATGAAACGAATATTTTTCTTTTCGTGTGTGCTGGTGGTATTTCTGTTTACGAATATTTCTGCACAAAACACCACCGAATCAGCTAAAAATGTTAAGTCAAACATTGTATCGTCTGAATACGACCGGAATTCGTTTACCATTCTGGGGATCGATTTTGCCGAACAATTCAGCGGGCAGGCATGTTCAAAACTTGCAGAGGTTCCTGTTCCCGACAAGTTTTATGATAACCCGGCAAATCCGGAAGTACTTTCAGTACCGGATATGCGTGATGCAATGTCTGTCGGATCTGAACCGATGAAAAAACTTTCCGACGAGAAAGTAATCGGGATTTTGAATGAAAACAAAATCGGGCAAAAAATTCTGTCCACATGGTTTAACCGTCAGTCCGACGGAACGTTTAATGTCGATGTCCTGAAAAAACGGGGAATGTTTAATGCAAACGATGCCGACTACATCGTTGCTTCGGCTTCCAAACGCGGTGAATCGGCATTAATGGATATGGGTATGGGGCTGATTAGCAAGTCGTATGTACTGGTTGTCGATTTTGAAAAACTGAGGACGATGGAACAGGTATATGACGATGGGAAAGTGCCTGCAGAAAAACGGAACATGAATGGTTTCAAGGCTACCATCGATGCTTATCTCTATAAGCTGAACTTTAACGATTCGGTTGCCGCTTATTTTTTCCAGGATTACTGGACCAGTACACCTGATCCGAATAAGGCAGGTGCTTTTGAATCGGCTACGTTTCCGTTTACTCCTGTTCTGTTTATGCAAAAGGAAGCCGCCGGAACCCAGTTTAATCAGGGACATGCTCTGGCCCCGAAAGAGCAAAAAACAAAAGACGAATTAATGCACTCGTTGGTGGAAACGGCCCTTGCTTCCATTTTTACCGATATCGAAAATAAAAACAATGAGTTCAGGGTTAAAGCTTTTGTAACCAATACGAACCCGATTGCTGCCAACATAGGGAAAAAAGAAGGACTTGGCTTCGACCAGCGGTATTTCGTTTACGAAAATGAAGAAAAGAATGACGGAGAAATAGTATCGACACGAAAGGGGGTTGTCAAAGCTGTGAAAGTGGTTGACAACAGGGAAGTTACTACCGGCAAAACCGAACCTTCCTTATTCTACCAGATTGCCGGGGGCAAAATCGATGCGTATGGAATGTTCATGGAACAAAAAAATGATCTGGGACTGAACCTTATTGTAGGAGCTACCGGTGGCGGACTTGGCGGAGCAAACGGAAGGCTTGAATTGTATATCGGGAAAGCGTTTTACAAAACCGGTACGTCAGGTAAAGCACTGACATCGCTCAAACTTTATGTAGAAGGAGGATACGATACAGGTACTTATGATTACAGCACTTACGGTGAAAACGACTTTACATTTGCGCGCTTCAGTGTCGGTTTAGGTAAAGACTTTTACCTGAACAACTTTCTGCACTGGGGCCCCTTTGCCGGTTACGGAGTTGAAAGGGCTACATGGGAAGATTCGGATAATAAAATCAACAGCGATTTTATTGAAGCAGGGGCACGTATCGGTGTGAACATCAGGTACAACATACAGCTAATCGGATCGGCAACTTATTATATCATGTTAAGTTCGAAAGAAGAAGATTCGGAAGGAACCCTGGTTGACGACGATGTTGACTATTCCGGTATTTTCGACCGTGGCGATGGTTTAGGTATTAGCATTGGTTTACGTTTCATGTTCTAAAATTTTAAAGCAATGATTAAAAAAATTGGATATCTGATCATATTATCTGTTTTCATATTTGCTGTCTCGGCTCATGCACAAAATAAAAAACAGAAGAAAATGGCTGGTTACTTAATCAGCAATTACGAGGTTGAATGTATGGGAACCGGTGCCGACGGAACCCAGTTGATTAAAGTGTGGGGCTTTGGAAATAAACCCGACGAAGCCGTGTATCAGGCTAAAAAAAATGCAGTTCATGCGGTTATATTCAAAGGAATACGAGGCGGTAAACCCGGATGTATGACCCGTCCGCTGGTAACAACACCGGGGGCGGAACAAATGCACAGCGACTATTTTAATACTTTCTTTGCAAACGGGGGACGCTACCTCAATTTTGTTTCGCAAAGCGGAAGCGAAGTCGACCGTATAAAAATCGATAAAAAGCAGTATAAGGTCGGCGTAGTTGTTTCGGTAGCCCATGCTGAACTACGCAGGGAACTTGAAGCGGCAGGCATTATCAAAAAACTGGATTCCGGATTTTAACTAAAACTGAAAAAATGAAACAGATATTATTACTATTTATAGCAATAACGGGATTTGTATGCGCAGGTTTTTCACAGGCAAAAAAACCGACAATCATGGTCGTTCCCAGCGATAACTGGTGTATAAAAAACGGCTACGTAACAAATTACGACGATATGGGTACCCCAAAGGTATTACCCGATTACAAGGCAGCCCTGCAGAATGAAACCGATCTTTTGGTCACTATCAGTAAAATCAACACAATGATGGCCGACCGCGGATTCCCGCTGAAGAACCTGGAAAGTGTTCTGAAAACGCTGGAACAGGAAAGCGCTGAAGTATCGATGATGAACAGCAAAAGCGGCGGAGCCATTGCTGAAAGTCCGATCGATATGTTAAAACGGGTGGCCAATGCCGACATCATTATCCAGTTAACCTATCAGATAAACAAAACCGGTCCGCAGCGTTCCATTACTTTTGTATTACAGGGTATCGATGCCTATACAGGCAAACAAATTGCCGGCGCCCAGGGAACAGGAAGTCCTTCTTTTTCGGCAGAAACACCTGTATTGCTCGAAGAAGCGGTGCTGTCGCATATCGACGATTTTAATGCCCGTCTCCAGCAGCATTTCGACGATCTGTTTGAAAACGGCCGCGAAATTGTTTTCCAGGTTCGCGTCTGGGATACAGCCGGGATTGATCTGGAAAAAGAATACGATTTTAAAGGCGAGACCCTTGAACTAGGTGAAATAATTGAAGACTGGGTTTATGACAATACTGTTCAGGGACGATACAATACTTCCGGTTATACTGAAAATGTAGTTCGTTTCGAACAGGTGCGTATTCCGCTTTACGACGATCGAGGCCGTCCGAACGATACCCGGCGCTGGATTCGTGGCTTGCGTACGACACTCGGAGACCCGCCTTTCAGTCAGGAATGTAAAATTTACACACGCGGATTAGGAGAAGTCTGGCTGATAATCGGTGAAAAATAATACTGTAAAAACCAAAACCTGAAAAAATGAAGAAAATAGTATTAATCCTGATTATCGCTTTCCCGTTTTTTTCGTCTGCCCAGAATAACCTGGGGAAAGCTGACGATTACGACCGTATCCCTTTAAACGTCGTCATTCCGGAGCAGGCCGAGGATATTCCCGACCATGCACTTAGTCTGCTTGCCAATAAGCTGACCCAGGCTGTGACAGAAAACGGAATGGGCGGAGCAGGCGTCAACCCGCGCTTTTTACTGACCGCAAAAATGGAGTTACTCACTAAAGATATAACCCCCACTGTTCCTCCGATGGAAGCTTATACTTTTGAGGTTTACCTGTACATCGTCGATTTTGTCGACCAGAATATTCTGTCGTCGACCTCGTTTACCACCAAAGGGGCCGGCCCGAATAAAAACAAGGCATATACCAACGGATTGCGTACTGTCAGTTTAAAGAACCAGAATGTGAAAAATTTTTTGGATGAAGGAAAACGCAAAATCATTGAATATTATAACTCGAGGTGCGACATTGTAATCGCCAATGCAAAATCGCTGGCAGCACAAAATAAATTCGGGGCGGCGATTAGTACCTTATCAACTGTGCCACAGGTTTGTAAAGACTGCTATATGCAATGTCTCGATGCCATTGGACCGATTTACCAGGATTTTATTGATCACGATTGCCAGATGATGATTACCGTTGCTTCGGCCTGTTTCGCTGCCGAACCGAACTCGAACGGCGCCATGAAAGCAGGTGCTGTACTTTCAAAAATCGATCCCGATTCGAGGTGTTACCAGGAAGCGCAGGCAAAAATTTCGGAGATGGCCAAAAAAGTCCTTCAGGATGAAAAACGCGACTGGAGTTTTATCGAAAAAGCATACTCTGATCAGGTCTCGCTCGAGAAATTACGCATTCAGGCATTCCGCGATGTCGGTGTTGCTTACGGACAAAACCAGCAACCGACGTATAACGATATTCTTTGGGTTTTCCGATAGAAAAAACCAGTGACTGGTTCTAAATAATCTGTAATGCCTATTTAGGACTAGTCACTGGTTTTTTGATAATTTCTTATTCCGTTTCGGGACTGTTTTATTCGCCAAGCAATTCAATGAGTTTTGATTCAAGCGATTCGCCCCGAAGATTTTGTGCTATAATTTTTCCTTCTTTGTCTAAAAGTACCGTATGGGGAATTGACTGGACACCGTATAAAACGGCAGCTTCATTCTTCCAGAATTTCAGATCGGAAACATGAGTCCATGTCAGATTATCATCGGCAATTGCTTTTGTCCAGGCATTTTTATCACGGTCGAGCGAAACGCCCAGAATTGTAAAGCCTTTGTCTTTAAACTTATTGTATATACGTACTACATTGGGATTTTCCTGGCGACACGGGCCACACCATGATGCCCAGAAGTCAATCAGCAAATAAATACCTTTGAACGACGAAAGGCTGACCGGTTGTCCGTTCTGGTCATTCATTGTAAAGTCGGGAGCAATTGATCCCACTGCTGTTTTCTTTTTAAGAGCTGCTATGCGGTTAATTTCTTTTACATAAACCGATTCGGCAAACTCCTTAGGGAACATCCCGGTAATCGAATCCAATTCTTCATAGGAAGCCTGGTTTGCAAACTGCGTTAAATAAATAAAAGGTGCAACGATTGAATTTTTATGTTCCTTCATAAAATTTTTGGCATATACCTGCATGTTGTCCATCATTGCTTCCACATCAATTTTGGCTTTGTTTGCTGCCTCTTCATCCCCTTTCATTGCTGCCTGGTTATACTGGTCCCTCAATTTTGCATATTCTTCATTTAAACGCTCAATTTCATGTATATATGTATTAAAAAGATCATTGGTTTCAGTCCCTGTAATTTTTGTATTTCGCAGACTGTCCTTATTGGCAATTACCGTTATTTGGCCGTTTTCGAGAAAAAACTGGGCGAAATATTCGCGGTCGTTCAGCCGTAGGTAATGCATTTCCGGCAAACCGGCTGAACCTTTCAGTTCAAAAGTACCATCAGACTTTACATTCGTAGTATCGATAGCGACCGGTTGTCCGTCCTGGGCTTTTATAAGGTAGATTTTTCCTGAATCGCCCCCTTTTATGGTCCCTTTAATGGTATACTTCGATCCGTTGTTGCAGGCACTGAAAGCAACCACCATCAACATGAAATAAAAAAATTTTTTCATAGACATATTTTTAGGTTTGTGAAAATTCTTACTTATTCAGACTTCGGTATAAATCAATAAGTTCACGTGCGGCAACGAACGACGAAATTTCGTCATTCAATACCTTCGTTTCATAGCCCGGTAATTTTGTCTTAATCCCGGGATTCTCATAAAATCCGTTTTTCAACTGTTCGTTTATCGATTCGTACATCCAGTATTTCGATTGTTCATTCCGGCGGTGCTGAAAATAGCTATTTTCTTTTGTAAGAGAAATATAATCAGCAATACTGTTCCAGATTTTGTCGATACCTGTCTTATTAAATGCAGAGCAGGTAAGCACTTGTGGTATCCATCCCGACGGTGTTGGCGGAAAGAGATGTAATGCATTTTCGTACTGAATACGGGCCAGACCGGCTTTTTCAACATTATTTCCGTCGGCCTTGTTAATGGCAATAACATCGGCCATTTCCATAATTCCCCGTTTGATGCCCTGCAGTTCGTCCCCTGCACCGGCAAGCATCAGCAACAGGAAAAAATCGACCATCGAATGGACTGCCGTCTCACTTTGACCGACACCCACTGTTTCAATAAAAATAGTATCGAATCCGGCAGCTTCGCAAAGGATAATGGTTTCCCGTGTTTTGCGGGCAACTCCGCCCAGCGAACCTGCTGACGGGGAAGGACGGATATAAGCTCTGGAATTGCCCGACAGTTCTTCCATGCGGGTTTTGTCTCCCAAAATACTTCCGCGGGTACGTTCGCTGCTCGGATCAATGGCCAGTACGGCCAGCCGGCTACCCCTGGCTGTAATGAAAGTTCCCATTGCCTCAATGAATGTACTTTTTCCCACTCCGGGGACGCCTGTAATGCCAATTCGTATCGAATCGCCGCTGTAAGGCAGACACTTCAAAATTATTTCCTGTGCAATTTCCTGATGTTCTGGCTTTGAACTTTCAACCAGTGTAACAGCCTGGCTTAATATCGTAACATCCCGGTTCAGTATTCCGTCGACATATTGCTGTACAGTGAATTTCCTTTTTTTCTTTTTCTGAAGAAAACGTGATACAGAATCACTGTTTACAGATTCGGGCATTTTTATTCCTTCATTCACTCTCAATCCCTCGTAACTCGGATCATTCTCAATATGCTCGTGATGTTTATCTGCAATCATTTTTCAGCAAAAAATTTTTACGAAGGTAGGAATTTTACTTTCGACTGTTGAAAATACAAATGAAATTTTATTCTGACAGAACAATGGAGAAACGTTTTCTTCCCGTTTTATCATTTATTCCGGAAATCTGACAATAAAAACAGAGCCTTTCCCCGGTTGACTTTTCACATCGATAAAACCGCCTTGCTTTTCAATGAAATCCCGGCACAGCATAAGTCCCAGTCCTGTGCCTGTTTCATTTCTTGTTCCCGGAACAGTTTTTGCCCGGTTGTTTCCGAATAAATTTGCTATTGTTTCGGGCTTCATTCCCATACCTTCATCCGATACTTTCAGGAGGCAATATGTATTCCCGTTTTCATCCTGAAAATTTGAATTTAAACGGATAGTACCACCTTCGTAACTAAATTTTATGGCATTGGATATCAGGTTCCTGACAATCGTTTTTGTTAGATTTTCATCGCCGGTAATTAAGCTATCATCACTAATCTCGTTAACAAGTTTTATCTTCTTTCCTGAAAGAAGAGGCGAAATGGAAATAACAGTCTGATCGCACAGTTCCTTCAGACGGATTTTCTTTTTGTCAATATGAATCAGATTTTGCTGGGAAAGAGCCCAGCTGAGCAGATTATTTAAAAGCTCATACGCCTCGGAACCAGATTGCTGCAGTAATTTCAGAATTTCTTTTTTCTGATCATCATCTATATAACCGGACTCGTCATTCAGCAGATTACTCAGGCTTACAAAACTTCCTACCGGATTTTTCAGGTCGTGAGCAATTACCGAGAAAAGCTTATCCTTCATGTCGTTCAACTCCTTCAGTCTTTTTTCCGATTCAAGTATTCTTTCTTCCGATTTTTTCTTTTCAGTAATGTCATACGCATTGAATATTACTGAATAATCTGACTTTTTGGAGATACGTCCCATGAACCATAAATCTTTTCCGTTGATAGTCAGCGGATATTCTAAAACAACCAGCTTGTTCTGAGACAGGCACTCCTGAATGGATTTATATAAAAGATCAGCCAGATCACGATCAAAAATATCGTATACCGATTTACCCAGAAGTTGTTCTTCAGGTAATGCCAGTAATGAAAGATTAGTCGGAGCAATCTCCACATATTCCCCTTTCTGGTTATATTCAATAATAAGATTGTGCATTGAAGAGAATATAGCCCTCAGCTTTTTTTCATTATTTCTGACTTTTAACAGGGCCCGGAAAAACAGCCAGCATAAAAGACTGATAATACAGGAACCGATAACAAGAATATAATACAACAGGTTATCCTGATTAAGATATTTAGTCCATCCTGAGATCGGAGTAGCAGCCAATATCCAGTTTCCTGTGGGTAAATCAATTTTAGTGACAACCGGATCATTCTGAAAGACTTCCGGATTTCCCCAGAAAATTTCACCGTTATCCCCTGTGCCATCAGTGCCTTTCAATGCAAATTCGAAATCATGGGATTCGGGATAAAGTTTTGCATCTTCAAACAGACGGTCCCTGTAGATTACAATATCGGTCACTCCCCAGAAAGGTTCCCCTTTTATCATTTTGTTGAAAATCGGGGTATAGCTGATAAAAGCGATTCCTCCTTCAACCAGTTCGACAGGACCTGCAACAAAAGTTTGATGGGTCTCAATTGTTTTTTTTACAATTTCCTTTCTCTGAGGATGTTTCATTAAATCCAGCCCGATTGCTGCCGTGTGCCCTTTTTCCGGATAAATTTCCCCTATGACACAATTTTTCGACAAAGACATGGTCGAAATAACGCTGTCGTTTTTTATTAAAAGTTTAGCGAGATTCTGAAAATCTTCATTGGTCAAATCAGGATGTAATGCAACATAAGCAGCAACTCCTTTTGTGTAGTAAATTCTGGAATACAAGGCTTTTTCCAACCTCGATTTACCGGAAGTAAGCGTTTCAAACAGGTAATTCCGGATGTCTTTTTTCCATTCTCCTTTTTGCTTTCCGACAAACCTGACGGATGAAAAGAGCATGATACATAAAACACTGATTGCTATCAGCAACGGAATAAATTTTTCTTTTTTCCTTGCCTTATATTTCATCCGTTTAATTTTTTAAGTACTGACTACCTGCAGGCTCAGATGGGACATTCCTGATTCACGAACTATCCGGATGGAATCAGCCATACAATTATTGGTATGTGTGTGAATTTTTGTGCTCATGGCTTATCTCATTCACCCTTGTTTTTCCGCATAAAAATAAAATAAAAAAAAGAACAAAACCATATAAAGGAACAAATGTAAAGAATACTTTTTCTTTTCAGTATTTACCCGATTAGCTACTACATGAATTATTTGACAATTTTAGAAACAGCCTTAAACTGAGGCGCAGTGGACGAACGGGTTAATTCAAATAAAAGCGATTCGCATGAAGTCATCATTATTCCTTCATAGCGGAACCGTTCGGCGGCAAGATCAACATTATCGAAATTGCGTGACGCTACGCAATCCATTACCACCACAGGGACATAGCCTGCTTCTTTTAAATCAATAGCAGTCTGAAGCACACAGACATGTGCTTCTATTCCGCAGATAATCACATTTTTTGCATGACTTCCGTTTAACCGGTCTGAAACCATCGGTTCATCGCAACAACTGAACGCCTGTTTTTCCATCGGGGTAAAATCCTTTATTACCGATTTTATTTCATCGACCGTTTCCCCGAGGCCTTTCGTGTATTGCTGTGTAACAATCAATGGTACATTCAGTTCCTGTAATCCGTTTATCAATTTTCTGCAGTTCTCGATAAGCATGTCCGATTCGGCCATTGCCGGTACCAAACGTTCCTGAAAATCGATAACAAGTGCAGCACTTTCTTCTTTTAAAATTCTCATTATGCTGATTATCTATTATTTATATAAAACAAAACAGACAAGCTGTAATTTTTTCAGTATGATATAACTTCCTTTTTCCCAACTGTTAACTGAATACCGGGACTGTTCACTGTTATTTTCCACGTTTTGCCTGTTGCCTCGATTTATTTCCCAGGTAGCCGCCATGGTGACGTTTGGCATAATCCTCGCTCGTAAAGCCAATCCGTTCCATCATAAGAACGACCAGTACATCGCCAATCACGGTCATCATAGTCGTCGAAGTACTTGGAGTAAGGCCAAGTATGCAAACTTCTTTCGGGTCGCCTGTCAGCAGACAGACATCAGCCATTTTTGCCAACTCCGAATCTTCTTTCGAAGTAATAACAATCAACGGGAGATCTTTATAGAGTTTGTCGGCCAAATCAACGAGTTCCAGAATTTCACGTGTTTTTCCCGAATTTGAAATCAGCAGCAGTAAATCGTTTGGCTGAAGAACACCCAGATCGCCGTGCTGTGCATCAGACGGATGGAGAAAAACAGCAGGCGTTCCTGTTGAGCTGAATGTAGTTGCAATGTTCAGGGCAATCTGACCAGCTTTACCCATTCCGCTTGCAACCAGTTTCCCGCCTTTCCGGTGAACCCGTTCTTCGATAATATTTATTGCCTTTTCAAATTCCCCGGTTACAGGGATATTCAGGATTGCCTCTGCCTCCTGCTTCAGTATCGCTTCTATTTTTTCGATCATGACAATTGTTTTTTACTGATGCAAAACTACTTTAAAATAATTGCCGGTCAATATTTGTCTGAAGAAGAAAACAAAAAATCTTTAGTTTTCAATGTATAATGATGAACAAAAACACGGGTAAAATGTCATTAAAAATTGGTACAGTGCAAATTATCAGGTTACACTATTTTTAAGATATGTTATAAAATATTAAGAGTAAACGACATTTATATTTTTTAATTCTGCACGTTTCTCTACATTTAGAAATGTGTTTATTACTAACCTTTAAAATCATCTTGTATGAAAATTCATGAATACCAGGCGAGGCATTTATTTCGTAAATACGGAATTCCTGTGCCGGACGGAACGCTTTGCCATTCGGTAAAAGAAGTAGAAAACGCTGTTGCCTGTAAAACCGGAATGACTGTTATTAAAGCTCAGGTTCTGACCGGAGGGAGAGGAAAAGCCGGAGGAGTAAAACTGGCCCGGACAAAGGCTGAAGCAGCAGAACATGCCCGCAACATACTTGGCATGAATATTAAAGGATACACGGTTGAAAAGGTTCTTGTAACCGATGCTGCCGATATAAAAAAAGAATTCTACGCCGGCCTGGTCAACGACCGGAATTCAAAGTCAGTAATACTGATGGTAAGTGCTGAAGGCGGAGTAGAAATTGAAGAAGTGGCAAAAACAGCCCCTGAAAAAATCATTAAATATCCGATCAACCCGCTAACCGGTCTGCTCGCGTACGAAGCCCGTAACATTGCCATGCAACTTTTTAAAGACATAAAATTAGCCCGTCAGGCTGCAACGATCTTTCAGAAATTATACAAACTGTATATTGAAACAGACTCGACACTTACCGAAATTAACCCATTAATTGTAAACGAGAAAGATGAGATATGGGCGATTGACGGAAAAATGAATTTTGACGACAATGCTCTTTTTCGTCAGCCTGAAATTCTGGCCATGCGCGAACCCGACGAAGATGAACTCAGGGAAATTGCGGCTCATGAGAAAGGCCTTTCCTACATCAAGCTCGACGGGACTATCGGTTGTATGGTAAACGGGGCCGGACTTGCCATGGCAACCATGGACATGATTAAATTGTACGGAGGTTCGCCTGCCAATTTTCTTGACATCGGCGGAAGTTCGAACCCGCAAAAAGTGGTTGACGCGATGAATATCCTGCTTTCTGATAAAAATGTAAAAGCAGTAATGATTAATATTTTCGGGGGCATTACCCGTTGCGACGATGTTGCCCGGGGACTAATCAAAGCCATTGAAATGATAAAAACCAATATTCCGGTAGTAGTCCGTCTTTCGGGAACCAATGCCGAAGAAGGATTGGCAATGGTTAAAGCTGCGGGCCTGCCAACGGTAAAAACGATGAGTGAAGCTGCAAAAAAAGCAATCGAACTAAGCAACCAATAAAAACGAAAATTATGGGCATACTGATCAATAAAAATACAAAGCTGGTCGTTCAGGGAATTACCGGGCGTGACGGCAAATTTCATTCATTAAAAATGAAGGAATACGGGACACAGGTTGTTGCAGGTGTTTCCCCTGGAAAAGAAGGAGAAAATGTTGACGGGATTCCGGTTTTCAATTCGGTTGAAAACGCAGTAAAAGCCACCGGAGCAAACACTTCCGTTATTTTTGTGCCGGCAGCTTTTGCAGCCGATGCAATTCTGGAAGCTTCGGCAGCAGGCATCGAACTGGTAATTGCCATCAGCGAAGGAATTCCGGTAAGCGATGTAATCCGGCTGACTCCAATTCTGAAACAAAACGGCACTAAAATGATTGGGCCTAACTGTCCGGGACTGATAACTCCGGGAGAATCGCTGGTCGGAATTCTTCCGGGAAATATATTTAAAAAAGGAAATATTGGCCTGATATCGCGCAGTGGAACACTCACTTATGAAGTTGTAAACCTGCTCACTGAAAACGGATTAGGGCAAACGACATGTGTAGGTATCGGTGGTGATCCTGTTGCAGGTCTGTATTATCTCGATTTGCTGGAAATGTATGAAAACGATCCGGAGACAGAGGCCGTGGTTCTGATCGGTGAAATCGGCGGCGATGCAGAAGAGCAGGCCGCACGTTTTATTGCTGAAAAAATGAGTAAACCTGTAGTCGCATTTATTGCCGGGCAAACGGCACCACCGGGAAAAAGAATGGGGCATGCCGGTGCAATTATATCAAGTGGATCAGGTACTGCCAAAGAAAAAATTGCTGCATTCAGCAAGGCCGGCGTACCGGTTGCCAAAGAACCATCGGAAATTCCGTTGTTACTGAAAAAATTGTTGCAAAAAGAAGCAGGTTCTTAATAAAATTCCGAAGAGGCTGCCCCGCATAATAATTTTTTGCAGCAGCCTCTTTATTCTGCCAAAGGGATTGTAAACGACACACATGTGCCTTTATCAAGCTGATTTTCAATTGAAAATTTGCCTTTACACGATTCAACGAACTCATGAACAAGCATAAGCCCGATACCTCCGCTATGGTTATATTCGGGCCCGATTACTGGTGATTTCAGTATTTGTTTCAGGTTATCAAGAATTTCAGGATCGATACCCGGACCATTATCGCTAACTGAAACAACCATAAAATCTTCTTTTTCTTCCGCTTTTATCATGATTTCCCCGTTATTGTCCACATAATTAACGGCATTCGAAACAAGGTTCCGCATAATGGAATTAAGCATATCGTAATCGGCATATACTTCTGAGTTACTTCTCATTTTCAAAAAAACAGAAATATTTTTTTTCTCAATTTCAAAATCAAAAAGTTCAATTACATTTTTGTATACTTTTTCGAGCTTAATATTGACAGGTGTATAAGAAAACGTATTGCTTTTGAGTGTTGACCATTTTACAATATCCTGGAATAAACGGACATTATTATGTGAATTTTCCTGCAACACATTAATAACCTTCATTCGTTCAGAGTCTTCCATCTCTGAAAAATGTTCTTTCAGCTGATCTGTCATAGAGGAAAAACCCGAAATCTGGTTTTTCAGATCATTGGAAATAATGGAAAGAAATTTTTCCCTGCTCATTGATAAAGTCTTATAGTTTTTCCAGCTTTCAAACAATGAATCCGCGGTTTTTTGGAGTCTGGAATAGAGAATGTCGAATACGAGTTCGTTTAAATAACCCAAAAAAGAAATAATCACAAAGCAGATGTATACCCGGAGACTAAAATTAAATGAATAGTGTGCCAGCCAGGAAGGTTTATTCAGGAATAAATTAAAAATCAGGGTTATTAAAAAAAATACCGACAGTACAACCAATCCCGGTTTGCGGCCAACAAGTAAAATTACCGGTATCGGCAGAAGGACAATAAATAATAAACCGATATTATCAACGCCACCGGTACAAACGTAGAATAAGGAAATGGAACAAAAAATAAACACAAAAAAATAAGTGTTTAGCTGAAGGTGCTTCCGGGCCCGGAAAATATAATAAAAGCCGGATAAAACAAGGAATGCAGCTGTATCGATTGCGATATGAAGAAGATTGTTTCTGAAAATGCTGATTACAATAAAAAAAGCCAGCAAAGCCCCCATCATGAAAAAGAAAATCTGTAAAAGAATATTTTTTTTCTTTTCATTCAGCGACTTATAATTATCGATATCCGGATTCAGTAAATGAATTTTGATCCAATCTGTTAGTTCCCTGTACACGAGTAAAACTTTTAAATAAAAGTAAATCTTTTATTTATAAAACCAAATACAGATACGATCCGAGTGTTATTCAGACAAAAAATTGTTACAACCTGTTCTTTCCTTTATTTTTCAGACTTGGGTTCTTTTGATTGACGCTGTTCCTCAAAAGCCTGAATTTGAAAAATACGAAAGCCTCCCCCGGAGGGAAAATATATTGATTACCTCCGGGTCGGACAAACAAAAAGGAAGGTCTTAGCGTTTAAGATCCGGAAGAGTAAGTATTTCGTAGCCCGTTTCGGTCACAAGAATAGTGTGCTCGAACTGGGCCGAAAGTTTATTATCGATTGTCCGCGCTGTCCATCCGTCTTCCTCGTCGGTAACAGTTCTTGGCCGTCCCTCGTTAATCATTGGTTCAATTGTAAAAATCATGCCCGGACGCATTTTTGCCCCCGAGTTACGCCTTGCCGAATGATCGACCTGCGGCTCTTCATGAAAGTGGATTCCTACGCCATGACCACAATACTCGAAAACGACACTAAACTCCTTGGAACGGGCATACCTGTCGATAAAATAACCAATATTGCCGAAATAATTACCCGGAGAAACCTGCTGAATACCAAGGTCAAGACAATGACGGGTGACTTCAATTAAACTTTTGGCAACTTCGGAAACCTCGCCGATAGTATACATTGTACTGGTATCGCCATAATAACCATTTAAAATAGTTGTTACATCGATATTCAGGATATCGCCGTTTTTGAGTACCGTATGAGAAGACGGTATTCCATGGCAAACAACTTCATTCAGCGAAATACACGACGACTTCGGATAACCATTGTAGCCCAATGTTGCGGGTACTGCCCCGTATGAACGAATAAATTCTTCGATTTTCCGGTCAAGAAATTCAGTGCTAACGCCTTCTTTTACGAACTCTGATATATACACTAAGGTATTGGCAGCCAGTACACTGCTTTTCCGGATGCCATCAATTTGTTCAGGTGTTTTTATAATAATTTTTTCCATCATTAAACACAAATTTTATGCAAAATTGGTTAAAGCTTGCATTATTTCAAAATTGAACAATATTTTTGTCGGAAAGTTTAAAAAAATCCAGATGACAAAATATCCAAAAGAATTTACTATCCACTCTTACGAATCGAACCGTTTTGGAAATGCATCATTAACCTCCATCTTTAATTTCCTGATTGAAATTGCCTGGGAACATGCACAAAAGCTCGACTGGGGATTTGATGCTTTGAAAAGCAATAATTATTTCTGGGTACTTTCACGCATATATATTGAAATCAAAAAATATCCGAAGTGGCAGGAAAAAATAACAGTTCAAACCTGGCCAACCGGGATCAGAAGTATTTATGCCTTACGCGAATATGAAGTAAAAAACGAACAGGATGAGATTATCATCAGGTCCGGCTCCGACTGGCTGATCCTAGATATGGACACGAAACGGATTATCAGACCCGACTTATTCGCCAACAATTTTCAACAACTTGCACAACCCGGAATTTGCCGTTACCCTGAAAAAATAAAGCCTGATGTCGAAAAAAACAACCTGAATTTTTCACCGGTACGTTTCACCGATCTGGATATAAACCAGCATTTTAACAGTGTGAAATTTGTAGAGCGGGCACTGAATAGTTATGGCATCACCTTCCTGAACGATCACGAAGTTGACAAAATTGAAGTAAATTACCTGAAGGAAGGATTACCCGAAGATTCGATTGCCGTTTCGTCAGCAAAAATATCAGAAAATGAAGATATGGTTTCGCTGATCCGTGAATCGGACGGGATCGATCTTTGCGCCATGAAAATCACGTGGAGAAAGAAATAAAAATTTATTTTTATTTCTTCAAAAGTCTGAAACACTGATATACAGAATTTTAAAGAAACATTTATCAAGACTGTTCTTCCCGGATCGAAACAGGCCGGTTGTGGAGGGCAAGCATGGTGATACCGGAGATTTATATTGAGAATCAATCCAAAGAAAATTTTCTTGGCATTTTTATGAACTTTTGACATATCTTCCTGTTTACTTTTTTTAAAAACCGGAGATTAAAGTTTAACCTTAAAAATTATAAATATGAAATTTGAATTACCTTCTTTACCGTATGCAAAAGATGCACTTGAACCTTTTATCAGTGCACAAACATTGGAATACCATCACGGGAAGCATCATCAGGCTTATGTGAATAACCTGAACAGCCTGATTCCCGGAACGGAATTCGAAAATGCCGATCTGATGACTATCATTAAAAAATCGACCGGCGGTATTTTTAATAACGGAGCACAGGTTTTTAACCACACCTTTTATTTCGAACAATTCAATAAAAACGGGTGTAAAGAACCTAAAGATGCCTTGAAAACAGCTATTAATGAAACGTTTGGTTCGTTTGAGGCATTTAAGGACGCCTTTAGTAAGGCTGCTGCCACTTTGTTCGGTTCGGGCTGGGCCTGGCTTGTAAAAGATGCTGCAGGAAAGTTGAGTATTGTGCAAACCGGCAATGCCGGCTGTCCCATCCGGGACGGGCTTGTTCCGTTAATGACCTGCGATGTCTGGGAACACGCATATTATCTCGATAAACAAAACCAGCGCCCGAAATATATTGAAGATTTTTGGAAGGTACTCGACTGGAAAGTTGTCTCGGAAAGATTTTAACTGAAATAAAATCAGACAAATATGAGCGTAGAAAAAGTACTTAAAGTAATGAATGCTGCAGGAAAACCGATGAAAGCCGGGGAGATTGCTGCAGCAGCAGGACTTGATAAAAAAGAAGTTGATAAAGCAATGAGTATCCTTAAAAAGGAAGGAAAAATTGTATCTCCGGTACGTTGCGCCTGGGAAATAAAAAAGTAGAGTTTTACCCATTTTATTAGAGAAAGCAGGGAAGAAATCCCTGCTTTTTTATTTCTGGACAACGGGGTTCTTCTATGTCTTACTCATTCATATAAAAATAAAAATTACAAAATAGTTTATAATTTATAAATTTTTTTATAAACTTGCATTCGATAAGTAAAAATAATTAATAGCACTATCGAATGGATTTGTTTTTAAGAGACATAGAAGACGTAAATAATAAAAACAGACAATATGCCCAGAAAAGAAAAATTGTCGCATTACTGAATAAGTCAGAAAAGCCTCTTACAATTCCCGGTATTTGTAAAAAAGTGAGGTTAAGCATTCCAACCGGGACAAAACTTATCAATGAGCTGATTGACGACGGGGTTATTGTTGAATCAGGGAAAAAGGAAACAGATAACGGACGACGTCCATCTTTATACCAGACTGACTCAAATTATGCTTATTCTCTGGGACTTGTAATATTATTAAAAGGCATTTCATTCTCGGTTTTCAATATGGGAATGACCGAAGTCTACTCAGCCGAAGATGAAAGTTTTATTCTTGAAAACACAACAGATTGTTTAAATAAAGTTATCGGGTTTATAAAGAAATCGACAGAGGATTCCGGAATAGATAAGAACCGCCTGCTCGGACTGGGTATTGGAATTACAGGACGTGTTAACTCTTTAACCGGTAATTCTTTTAACTATTTTAATTTTCTGGAAAAATCGTTAGCCGGTCACTTATCGAAAAGTCTCGGATTTCCCGTTTTTATTGATAATGACACCCATGTACTGGGATTGGCAGAACAAGTGCTGGGGGAAGCCCGGAATGTGGAAAATGCTTTTGTCGTAAACCTGAGCCGGGGATTGGGAATGGCGATAATAGCAAACAGTAAACTTGTTGGTGGAGAACAAGGCTTTGCCGGTGAATTCGGACATATTCAATTTGCTGAATCAGATAAACTTTGTTTGTGTGGAAAACGGGGGTGTCTGGGAACTGAAGTTTCCGGACATGCTTTAGAGCAAAACTTTCTGGAGCAGATTAAATCCGGAAAAACATCTTTACTTATCAACAGTAAGGATATTGACTCCATCAGATATGAAGATATTATTCAGGCAGCCTGGGAAGGCGATGCACTCTCAATTTCATTAATCCACAATATGGGTTTTCTCATCGGTAAAGCCCTGGGAAATATGATAAATCTTTTAAATCCAAAAACAATCATAATTGGTGGAAAATTTTCCATGGTGAAGGATATTTTAACTGATTCGATAAAATTGGGAATGACTCATACAGCATTATCCCTTCCCCTCCGGTCGTGTGAACTGACTTTTTCATCAATCGGTGTCGACGCAGGAATAAAAGGGGCAGGTGTGATGGTGCTGAAACAGTTGGAAATTATATAATTATTAATTAATAAACCGGAGTAATATGGGAAAATGAAAAAAATGTACTAAAAAGCCTGCCCAGGGCTATACCGCACAAGGACAGGCAGAAGTAAAATGTACTACAATGCAAATTTACTTCAAAAAGCGGATATATGAACATTTATTCGCTAAATACTTATTTATGAACAGATCTCTTTTTGTCGGAAAATCTAATAAACGTTACTATTTTGGTGTGATATAGGTGTTTATGGAACAATGTCTGTTTTAAATGAATATCATACGTTTTTTTAGTTGCATTTCTTACCATTTGGATTTTTCGCTATGTCTTTGCAGTCTTTAATATGATTTACTGAAATGTTAAATTAAACATGGAAATGTTGTAGATCAACAATATTAAAAATAGAAAAAATATGAAGTTGTTTTTTTGTACTAATAAACTTATTGGATTATTACTATTACTATTTGTTTGCGGCGGTGCATGGGCACAGACAAAGATAACGGGACAGGTTGTTTCGTCTTCCGGGGAATCTTTACCCGGGGTTAATGTCATAGAAAATGGAACAAATAATGGACAAATAACTGATATCGACGGAAAGTTTCAGTTAAATGTAAGCAGTGAAAATGCTGTATTGCGTTTTTCTTTTATCGGTTTTGAGCCGATCGAAGTTCCGGTAAAAGGACAGAACGAATTGCATGTCGTTTTAGAAGAAAAGCTGAAAGAACTTAATGAAGTAGTTGTTACTGCATTAGGTATGAAACGTGAAAAGAAATCACTCGGATATGCGATGCAGGAAGTTAAAACCGGAGACTTCAGCGAGGTTCGTTCCGAAAATGTTGCAAATATGCTGCAGGGGAAAGTCGCCGGTGTACAGATTTCGCAGTCATCGAGCGGCTCCGGTGGTTCTACCCGGGTTATCATGCGGGGATTAAATTCGCTAAGTGGCAATAACCAGCCTTTATGGGTAGTCGATGGTATTCCGGTTGACGATTCTTACAGGGGAGATTTTAACCAGTGGAGCGGGTCGGATGTGGCTGGTGCTGCTTCTGAAATTAACCCTGATGACATTGCGAGTATCTCTGTATTAAAAGGACCTAATGCCGCAGCTCTTTATGGTTCAAGGGCACAAAATGGTGCTATTGTAATTACAACCAGGAGGGCACAGAACAACCAGTCAATGGAGGTTCAGTATAACGGAAACTTCAGCTGGAGCAAGATATATGACGGTTATGACTATCAATGGGAATACGGACAGGGAAGTTCTTCAGTCTTTGATATTACATCGAAAATGGGTTGGGGTCCAAAAATGACCGGTCAGACAATTGAAAACTGGCGTTCTTATTACTACGACCATGATGCAGACCCTTATGCCATGACTTCCCAGGAAGGACGGATTAAGGATTTTTTCAGAAACGGTTCCAATCTCTCCAACTCGGTCACTATCCAGGGCGGAGGCAAGAATCTGGCTTCCCGTTTTGCTTTTACCGACGACCAGATTAAGGGAGTCGTTCCCAATAACAGTATCGACCGTAAATATTTCGATATGAGTTCCCAGTACAAGTATGGGCGTTTAAGCGTGGATATGAAAGGTACCTACACGACCCAGGAAACCAAAAACAGGCTTTCATTGGGAGAATACGGATTAATGCAGATGTTTACAAAGATGCCTGCGAATATCCGGCTCGAAGACCTTCAGGATAATATGACGGTTGACGATGTTCCGATGAACTGGAGCGGCCCGAGCAATGAATATCTGAACCCGTATAATTATATAACCGACAAAAAGAAAAGTGACGAAAAAAAGGACCGGTTTACAGGAGTTGTTACTGCTAGTTTTAAAATCAACGACTGGCTTTCAATTGTCGGAAAAACCGGGATGGATTACTGGCAGGCTCATTCTTATGCTATTGGACTGAAAACTGTTTCAGGAGACAATCCGTCGTATAGCAAATCGGAGGTTCGTTTAAAGGAAGTAAACTCCGACTTGATGCTGAGAATCAATAAAGAAGTGGGCAAATTTTCCATTGCTTCCAACCTGGGAGCTGCTGTTATGAACCGGAAATACAATTCATTGGCAGGAAGTTCAGGAACATTGGTTATTTACGGGTTTAATAATCTGTCGAACGGTTCGAGCCAGACGGCTTCCGAATATACCACCGAAAAAGAAATTCAATCGGTTTTAGGAAATGTTCAGCTTGGTTACAACAATTACCTGTTTTTGGATCTGAGCGGTCGAAACGACTGGTCCTCTACTTTACCTGCAAATAACCGGTCTTATTTTTATCCTTCGGTTAGCTTGAGTGGCGTTGTTTCAGAGATGGTTAAACTTCCGGAGCAGATCGATTTCCTAAAAGTTCGCGCTTCGTGGGCACAGGTAGGTAACGATACCGATCCGTACAGGTTGGCTCAAACATATAGCTTCTCTAAAATTAACGGGGACATTATTTATGCAACTCTTCCAAATACAAAGCCTTTCAGTGATTTAAAACCTGAAGAAACAAAATCATGGGAAACCGGTTTCGATCTGAGGATGTTCAAAAGCCGCATCGGTGTGGATCTTACCTATTATAATTCGAATACGGTCAACCAGATTTTGTCGTTGGCAACTCCTCAGTCAACAGGTTACACCAGTGAATATATCAATGCAGGAAAAATCAAAAGTCATGGATTTGAAGTTATGCTGACTACCATTCCTGTAAAAACGAGAGACTGGGAATGGGATATGAATTTCAACTGGGGGACGAACTCAACAAAATGTGTGAGTCTGAATGAAGATGTGAAGAGTGATGTATTGGGTTCAATGAGAATCGGTGAAGTTGTTGTGAATGAAGGCGGAAAATTCGGTGACATTATGAGCCTTGGTTTTGAAAGGGATTCCAAAGGAAATATTTTGATTGATGACAACGGGCTGCCGATTTCGCAGGATGATTATATCAAAGTGGGCAACATGATGCCTGACTGGACCGGTTCTGTTTCTTCTTTCCTGAAATATAAAAATTTATCATTGAACGTGTTGGTTGACATTCGTTACGGTGGTGACATCCTTTCTGTTACCGATGCTTTGTCGACTCAGGCCGGTACATCGAAACGTACAATTGAAGGACGTGACGGTATGGTTGTGAAAGGCATTGTTGAATCGACAGGAGAAGAAAACACAAAAGAAATTACAGCCGAGGATTATTGGCAATCGGTAGGCGGCCCTTACGGAATAGGCGAAGCATTTATGTATGATGCAACGTATGTAAAAGTTCGGGAAATTTCATTGGGCTATAAACTTCCGAAGGAACTACTGAGTAAGGTGTCTTTTATAAAAGCAGCCAAATTTTCATTGGTAGGACGCGACTTGTTTTATTTAGTGAAACATACACCCGGAACAAATCCGGAAGGAGCTTCTACCCGTCAGGACTGGACTCAGGCTTTTGAGTTAAACTCGCTGCCGCCTACGAATAATTTTGGGTTCAATGTTAATTTAACTTTTTAAGATTGAATAATATGAAAAGGATAATTAAAATTTTTACGATAATATTCTTTGGAATGGCCGTATTTATCGGGTGTACTGATAACTTCGATGATATGAATTCCGACCCTAATGCTGCCACAGAGATCAATCCCGGTTTGTTATTTCCCAAAATGGAGCGTGAAGCAATTAACGGGGGATATGCAAACTATCAAATGGGTGAAAATCTTCATGCAAATCTTTTCGTTCAATGGGTAAGCAATACAGCTACTTATTTCACTTCAGGACGTTATAATTATAATAACACCTGGGTAACTGCAGCTTATTGGACGCCTTATTACACCTATGTATTGAAAGACCTTCTTGATATAAAGGAAATGGCTGAAGAAACACCGAAGTATGAACAGATGTATCAGATTGCCAGAATCATGACAGCTATAGGTACAGCCCGGACAACGGATGTTTTCGGCGATATTCCTTACAGCGAAGCCAGCCGCGGAACGGAAAAACCTGTATACGATTCCCAGAAAGATGTTTATTACGATATTTTTAATGAACTTACAGAAGCGACAGAGGCTTTGTCTTCTTCTTTTTCAACCGAGCAAATGAGTTATGGCGACCAGGATTTGATTTATGGCGGCGATGTGGATAAATGGATTAAACTGGGAAATTCCCTTCGTTTGCGCTATGCTCTCCGTTTGTCGTTTATCGATCCGGAAAAAGCACAGGAAGAGGGAGAAGCTGCTCTCGCTGCAGGAGTAATGACTTCTGTACGTGACAATGCTGCATTGGCAACAAGTACCAGCGATAATGATGGCATCGGACATCCGTTCTATACGATTTGCTACTGGAACGAATTCAGAATGAGTTATACACTGGAAAAAGCGTATAAAGAATTAAGTATTGTTGCTGACCCCCGGATGGAATGTTACTGGGGCGAAACACAAGCAACTCATAGTACTGATTCTCCTGAATATAAGGGGTTACGGAATGGATTGCCGACCAGCCAGCTGGCTGATGAAGGAAATACTCCGACCGAAAATTCAAATATATGGGGCTTGTTATGGGCTCCCGAATGGAATGCTGGAACAGGTACACCCAGCGGGTTCCGTGCCTATCCGTATTATACCATGTGTTATTCTGAAGTTTGTCTTTTGAAAGCAGAAGCTGCCATCAGAGGATGGGCGAATTCCGGAGATGCCCAGACAGATTATGAGAACGGTATCCTTGCCTCATTTGAGGAAGCCAGGGATGGCGTTGATGCTTCTCTTTATTCAACGGACGATGACCGGACTTATATTGACGGAGGAGACGTTAAATGGGATGACTCGGCAGATTTTGAAACGAAATTGGAAAAAATAGCTACCCAGAAATGGATTGCATTATTCCCGAACGGAACAGAAGCCTGGGCCGAATTCAGAAGAACCGGTTATCCTGAACTGATTCCGATTGTACAAAGTGATGATACAAAAATCAACCCGGATAACGGTGAGTTCATTAAGAAACTCAGGTACGTAACCAAGGAACGGGAAGAAAATGCAGACAATGCAACTTCCGGTTCGCTCAACAGCGGACAGGGCGATGGCTCTGATGTCCGGGTTTGGTGGGATACAAGCCGGTACAAATAGTCCGGATCCTGTTAAAAATTATAAAGAAGGTGTCCAAAAACTCTGTGTTACTCTGTGTCTTTTCTCTGTGCTACTCTGTGGTAAAAATATAAACCACAGAATTCACAAAGTTTTTCGCAGAGTTGCACAGAGTTAAAAAAATATCATTTCCCTTTTTGGACAGCCTCTTTCTGAAAATTGCAAATTTCTAAATGGATGAATGTAACATGAGTAAAACAGCAGCAATAATTATACTTATTATATTGATTGTGAGCGCATGCCAGCTTTCGGAGGACAAAACAGCCTCGGTAAAAACTCCTGTAAACACAGCTCTTTCCAAAAATGTTTTTAACCCCGAAAAGGAAGGGTACAAATTGGTTTGGGAAGATGACTTTGACGGAACCTCGCTGGATACTTCGAAATGGAAAATCAGGGGTACCGGCCCGCGCAGGATTGGATACAACGATCCTTCGATGGTAAAAGTTGAAAACGGGAACCTGTTGCTGATGTACGATATTCGGAAGGACAGTATTCTGGCCGGTGCTGTCGGAACAGAGGAAACCTATATGACACGCTACGGCTTTTATGAATGCCGGGCCCGTTTACAGCGTGGAATCGGCCCATGGGCGGCTTTCTGGATGCAGTCGCCGCTGATTTCTGCCGGCGAAGACCCGGGAGAATTTGGTACGGAAATCGATATTTTCGAGTATTTCAGGGAAATGGGCGAAAATCATCTTACACATTGCCTCCACTGGGCTTACGGGCCTCACCAGCAAACTTCCGGACAAATGGACAGTGATCTCGACGGGTTGGGAAAAGGCTTTCATACGTTCGGACTGGAATGGACACCTGAAAAATACGCATTCTATATTGACGGAATGAAATTTCATGAACGTACCGGCGGTTTATCGCATATCGATGAGTACATGATTCTGAGTATGGAAATTCCGGACATGTTGGAAAGTCTGAAAAATGCCTGTGCTCCAGATACTTTTATGGTCGATTATGTGAAAGTGTACAAGAAATGAAAAGTTTTTTATGAACTTTATAAGTAAAAATATTTAAGAAACAACAATGTCCTCATCTTCATTCAGAACCTATCTTTATTTAGCCTGTCTGGTTGCCTCACTGGGAGGTTTCCTGTTCGGGTTCGACACTGCTGTCATTTCAGGAACAGTAAGTTTTGTCGAGAAATTTTACTTGTTAAGCAAACTTCAGTTGGGGTGGTTTACCGGCTCGGCTTTGGTAGGATGTATTCTGGGGGCTGTTATTTCAGGAAAGCTGAGCGATTTGTTTGGCCGGAGACCGGTTCTTATTGTCGCAGGCATTTTATTTTTTATTTCTGCTGTAGGATCGGCTTGTCCGTACGATTTTACATTGCTCATTATTGCCCGGATGGTCGGAGGCGTCGGTGTCGGAATGGCATCGGTTGCAGCTCCCCTGTATATCTCGGAATTTGCTCCTTCTGCTTATCGCGGACGGATGGTCGCATTGTACCAGCTTTCAATTGTAACCGGAATTATTGTTGCCTATTTTACCAACTGGCTGATCCTCGGTCACTCGCAAACAGTTACCGGCGATTCTTCTCTTTTTTCTGATCTTTTTATTCAGAATCCATGGAAGGGAATGTTTGGCGTAGAGACAATTCCGGCCGGTTTGTTTGCCCTGATGATGATTTTTGTTCCTGAAACGCCGAGATGGCTGATTGTAAATAACAAAGATGAAGAAGGCCGTTCAGTATTAAGGGCCATTATGAATCCTTCGGAACTGGAACAAACATTTAATGAGATTAAAGCAGGGCACATTACCGAAAAAGTTTCAATAAAGGAATTATGGGGCGCCGGAATACGGAAAGCTCTTCTGATAGGGATTGCCTTATCGGTATTCGGGCAGCTTACCGGGGTAAATATCGTGGTTTATTACGGACCTTCTATCCTTGAAAAGGCCGGGCTTAATATTGGCGGTGCCTTGCAGTACCAGGTTTCATTGGGGATTATCAATTTTATTTTCACGGTCGTTTCCATGTTTATCATCGACCGTTTCGGGCGTCGTCCGCTGCTGATCGGGGGAATGGCAATGGTTGCTCTGTCATTGTTTCTAACCGGCCTGTTCTTCCTGTTCAATGCTTCTGCGTTGGCAATTGTTATTGTTCTTTGCCTGTATATGGCTTTTGTCGCCGTATCGATCTGTGCCGTGATTTGGGTATTAACGCCCGAAATATTTCCGAACCGTTTACGCGGACAGGCCATGTCGGTGGCAACATTTTTCAACTGGACAACCAACGCATTGGCTGCCACTGTTTTTCCATGGGTTGTCGCACAAATCGGGATTGATGCCGTATTTTTTGTTTTCGCGGCAATCTGCATGGTAGGGGTCGTTATTTTCTATCGTTCGGTTCCTGAAACCAAAGGCCGTTCGCTGGAAGAAATCGAACAATTCTGGAAACAGGTAAACAGGTTTTAACCAGATAATACTGTATAAATTATTTCAGAATGAATTTTGACTTTCCAGACATAGCAATCATTACCGGATACATTGTACTGAGTATTTTTATTGGCTTCTGGATATCGAAAAAGGCGAATAAAAACATTCAGAATTATTTCCTCGGCGGAAATCAGCTGAAATGGTATTATCTGGGATTGTCCAATGGTTCGGGCATGTTCGATATTTCAGGCACGGCATGGACGGTCACTATTCTTTTTGTATATGGTTTGAAAAGCGTTTGGATTCCCTGGCTTTGGCCGGTCTGGAACCAGATTTTCGTGATGGTATTTATGGCCGTATGGCTGCGCCGTTCAGGGGTTATGACCGGGGCCGAATGGATTACCACCCGCTTCGGGGACGACCGGGGCGGTAAACTTGCTCATATCATTGTAGTTGTTTTTGCCATTATCAGCGCCATTGGTTTCATTACTTATTTTTTCGTCGGTATCGGCAAATTTGCAGTTACCATTTTTCCCTGGGATTTGTCTTTCAATATTGGTTCCGTTCATATTATTTCTGAATATGTGTATGCAACTATTCTGCTTTCGCTGACCACCGTGTATGTTATAAAAGGTGGTATGTACAGTGTGGTTGCAACCGAGGTGATGCAGTTTCTGGTGATGACTGTCGCCTGTGTGGCAGTTGCCTGGTTTGCCATGAAAAATGTTTCGGCCGAACAGATAAATGCAGCTGTTCCGGATGGCTGGTTCGATATGCTTCCTTCGTGGAAAACCGGCCTTGACTGGAGTGGCATTTTCGACCAGGTGAATGACAAAATTGCCAGCGACGGTTTTGGTATGCTGGGCGCTTTGGTGATGATGATGTTCTTTAAAGGCATTTTTTCCAGTCTGGCCGGTCCGGTTCCAGGTTACGATATGCAGCGTGTATTGTCGACGAAAACTCCGCGCGATGCCGCTAAAATGAGCGGACTCACTTCTCTTGTCCTCTATCCGCCACGCTACCTGATGGTTGCCGGTCTGGGCGTTCTGGGGCTTGTTTTTGATACTCCGATGCTGAAAGCCGGTGGCGGTGAAGTCGATTTTGAAAAAATTCTTCCTTATGTCATTAACAACCTTTTGCCTGTCGGATTGAAAGGAATAATCCTTGCCGGACTTCTGGCTGCATTCATGTCCACCTTTTCAGCTTTTGTAAATTCTGCCCCTGCGTATATTGTCAACGATTTGTATAAAAAATATATAAACCCGAATGCTCCGGAAAAGAAATACATCCGGATTAGTTATATTTCTTCAGTCGGGATTGTTTTTGCGGGAATTGTTTTTGGCTTTTTTTCTGCCTCAATCAATTCACTCACGCTGTGGATTACTTCTTCTCTTTACGGAGGATATGTGGCCGCCAACGTGCTGAAATGGATCTGGTGGCGGTTTAACGGATACGGATACTTCTGGGGAATGCTGGCCGGATTGGCGGGATCAACTATAAAGTTCCTGTTTTTCCCGGGAACCCCCGATATTTATATTTTCCCGATCATTCTGTTGCTGGCTTCTGCCGGAAGTTTCCTTGGATGTCTGCTTTCCTCCCCTGTCGACGACAAAACATTAATCGAATTTTACAAAAACGTGCGTCCCTGGGGATGGTGGGGCACGGTTTATAATAAAGCACTGAAAATATATCCCAATCTGACAAAAAATAAAGATCTGGCGCGCGACAGTGTGAACGTTCTGGTTGGAATTGTCTGGCAGATGACGCTGATAATTGCCCCGATTTATTTGGTTGTCAGGCATTACAACGAATTAATTATTTCGCTGGCATTGTTCGTTGTTACTTCAGTAGTGTTGAAATATAACTGGCTGAATAAGATAAAAGATTATGAGACATAATAGTTACATGGAAACTGTCAGTTATTTTTTCCTGCATAAATTTTTCAGGGAAAAAGAGTTTGTTTATAAAAAAATGGAAATACAGGACTTAAAGACTAAATACAATGAAGATTAAAGGTACTTTTTTGGATGAAATCAGTCACGATATTCCGCACCAGAACTGGGGGCGAAAAGAATGGGACCAGGATTTTGCCTATATGTCTCAGGTAGGCATCAATACCGTGGTGCTGATTCGCAGCGGATATACGAAGTGGCTGACTTATCCATCAAAAATATTGACTGCCCGTGAAGGGGCCTATCTGCCTCCGGTGGATCTGGTCCGGATGTTTTTGGAACTGAGTGAAAAATACAATATGGATTTCTACTTCGGACTGTACGATTCGGGCCGTTACTGGGTAAATGGCGAGTTTCAGAAAGAACTGGATTTGAACCGTTTTCTGATAGAGGAAGTCTGGCAGTTATACGGAAAAATGAAGGCATTTAAAGGATGGTATATTTCGCAGGAATGCAGCCGGAAAACCGGTACCATCATCGATATGTATGCCGGACTCGGAACCCACTGCAAGGAAGTTTCCGGCGGACTTTCCACACTTATATCGCCTTATATCGACGGAATAAAAAATGTGAGCCAGTACCATGCCGAAACAAGCCGGTCGCTGGGAGTAAGCCTGAAAAAACATGAGGAAGACTGGAGCGAAATATTCGATGGAATTAAAGATGCAGTGGATATTGTTGCTTTTCAGGACGGCCATGTAAGTTTCGATGAACTGAGTGATTTCCTGGTTGTGAATAAAACTCTGGCTGACAAGGTTGGCATTCGCAGCTGGACAAACTCCGAAACATTCGACCGCGATATGCCAATAAAATTTCTTCCTATAAAATGGGAGAAGCTGCTGATGAAACTGAATGCTGCCCAACGGGCCGGAATGGAACAGGCTATTACGTTTGAGTTTTCGCACTTCATGAGCCCTCAGTCGGCTTATTTGCAGGCCGGACACTTATACGACCGTTATAAAGAATATCTTGAAACACTTGAATGATCAATCAGAAAATGCGGAAAACAAACTTTAAAAATCTGGCAGAACAATACAAAAAGGAGATGCTTGATAATGTCGTTCCTTTTTGGCTGAATAAATCTCAGGATAAAGAATGCGGTGGTTATTTTACCTGTCTCGACCGCAAAGGAAATGTCTTTGATACCGATAAATTTATCTGGCTCCAGGGACGGGAGGTATGGCTGTTTTCAATGCTGTACAACCAGGTGGAGCAGAAACAGGAGTGGCTCGACGCCGCAATACAAGGCGCTGAATTTCTGAAGAAATACGGGCACGACGGCAACCTGAACTGGTATTTTTCGCTTTCGCGTGAAGGAAAGCCACTGATTGAACCATATAATATTTTTTCATACACATTTGCAAGCATGGCTTTCGGCCAGCTGAGCAAAGCTACAGGCAACCAGGAATATGCGGAGATTGCAAAAAAAACTTTCGACATTGTTCTGTCGAAGACCGAAAACCCGAAAGGGCACTGGAACAAGGCTTATCCGGGAACACGCGATCTGAAAAGTTTTGCGCTCCCGATGATTCTTTGTAACCTGGCTCTCGAAATCGAACATCTTCTGGATGAAGATTTTCTGAAGCAGACGATGGACACCTGCATCCATGAAGTGATGGATGTTTTTTACCGTCCGGAGCTGGGGCTCGTGGTTGAGAATCTGAATGCCGACGGAACATTGTCCGATTCGTTTGAAGGACGGGTGCTGAACCCCGGACACTCGATCGAAGCCATGTGGTTTATCATGGATCTGGGGGTTCGCCTGCACCGGCCCGAACTGATTGTCAAAGCCAGTGAGATTGCCATTAGAATGGCGGAATACGGATGGGACGAAAAATACGGCGGAATTTTCTATTTCATGGACCGCCTGGGACATCCGACCCAGCAACTGGAATGGGATCAGAAACTGTGGTGGGTTCATATCGAAACCCTGATTACCATGCTGAAGGGGTATCTGCTGACCGGTTCCGAAAAAAGTCTGAACTGGTTTAACCGGGTACACGAATATGTGTGGACTCATTTTAAAGACCCGGATTATCCCGAATGGTATGGTTACCTGAATCGCCGTGGAGAAGTGCTTCTTCCCTTAAAAGGAGGTAAATGGAAAGGATGTTTTCATGTACCGCGTGGTTTGTATCAGTGCTGGCAAACGCTGGAAAAAATTGATAAATCGAAGAAATAATGCGCCGTCAAATCTGGAAAATTATATTGTTCGCCGGTATTTGGCTGGGCTGCAGTAGTACACAGGCTTCAGCTAAAACAAAATTTATTCCGGCCGGTGATGAGGCGTTTCAGTACATGGGACGTGTTCAGCTCGTTAATGATACTGCCTTGTTTAATTGGCCGGGAGTAACTGTCTCTGTCGATTTTACGGGAGTCGAACTGGGAATCCGGATCAAAGGCGGGAAACGCAATTATTTTAATGTCCGGGTCGACAACCAGCCTGAAGAAATATTTCGTGCAGTAAACGATACCGTTTGGTGGTTCCCCGGTAAACTGTCGGGAGGAATTCACCATCTGCGTTTGGTGAAACGTACCGAAGGCGAGATGGGAATGGCCGGATTTTCAGGAATATATATCGGATATACAGAATCGGTGAGAAGACCGGAGCCGCTTCCCGTCCGGAAAATTTTGTTCATCGGAAATTCGATTACCTGTGGCTACGGTGTAGAAGGAAAAAACAAAGCGGAACATTTTAAGCCTTCGACTGAAAATTGTGAAAAATCGTACGCAACAATTATCGCGCGGGCATTCGGTTCGCAGTACCAGCTTGCCTCTCATTCAGGTTTGGGCATGGTACGGAATTACGGCGATCCGAAAAAATTATCGGTAAAACGGAAACCGATGCCGGCACGGCTTGACTATTTTTTTGATGAAGATTCGACCCGAAAATATGATTTGAAAAACTATATTCCCGATGCAGTGGTGATTAACCTGGGAACCAATGATTTTTCAACGAAACCGGTTCCTGATAAAACTGATTTTATTGACGCAGGAGAAAAACTTATATTCAGATTACTGGATATATTCCCCGGTATTAAGATTTTTTGTATCACCGGCCCGATGACGAATGAACCGTGCTTTTCGTACACAAAAGAGATGGTTGAATCGGTCAGAAAGGCGAAAAAAGCCAAAGATGTTGTTTTTGTCGGAGTTCCGGTCGATTTGCTGAATCCGGAAAAGGATCTCGGCTCCGACAGTCATCCGTCGTACCGCGGACAATTAAAATCGGCCAATCTGATTATTCCGGTGATGGGCACTGTTTTGGATTGGAATTTTTCGCTGGACGAGATATCCGAAAATCTGAAGGAACAAAAATGAAAAGACGGAATTTTATAGGAATGATGGGCGCAGGAGGCGGAATCATGGCTGCTGTTCCGTTTATGAATCCGGAAGAGATATACGCCGGAAATACCCGGGAAAAGAAGCGAAAAGGTCAGCATGAAATAGTTGCCGATCTGGTAATTGCCGGGGCCGGAATGGGCGGTTGTGCCTGTGCTTTTGGTGCTTTGCGGAACGGACTGTCGGTAGTAATGACGGAAGAGACCGACTGGATCGGAGGTCAGCTTACCCAGCAGGGCGTTCCGTTTGACGAGCATCAGTGGATCGAGACCCACGGGGCAACCCGTTTGTACCGCGATTTCAGAACGGCGCTGCGCCAGTATTACAAACGGAATTACCCGCTGACGGAAAGTGCCGCTTCACGCGAATATCTGAACCCCGGCGATGGTGCTGTTTCCCGGTTATGTGTCGAACCCCGCGCCGGGGTTGCTGTCCTTACTGATATGCTGGCACCGTATATCAGCGCCGGAAAACTGACCTTGTTGATCAATACAAAGGTGAAAAATGCTGAAGTAGACGGGAACAGGGTGCGTGCCCTGGAGGTACAAAATAAAATCAGCGGGGAATCATTTTTTCTGAAAGCCCCGTATTTTGCCGATGCCACTGAAACAGGTGAACTGTTGCCTTTAACCGAAACGGAATATTCGGTGGGAACCGAGTCGAAAAAAGAAACCGGTGAACTTCATGCTCCGGAGGTCGGCGATCCGGACAATCAACAGGCTTTTACCCTGTGTTTTGCAATGGATTACAGACCCGGCGAGAATCATGTGATCGACAAACCTGACAGTTACGATTTCTGGAGATCGTTCATCCCTCCGTTAACGCCACCCTGGCCCGGACATCTGATCGATCTTACCTATTCGTCGCCGGGAACCCTGAACCAAAAGACGCTCGGCTTCCGGCCGGATGGAGAAAAAACCGGAGATGTGATGAACCTGTGGAATTACCGGAAAATCATTAACCGGCACAATTTTACTCCGGGATTTTATAAAGGAGATATAACCCTCGTTAACTGGCCGCAAAACGATTATATGCTGGGGAAACTGGTGAATGTAAGCGAAAAGGAATTTGAAAAGCATGTTGCCGGAGCCCGTCAGTTGAACCTTTCGCTGTTGTATTGGCTTCAAACCGAAGTAGAACGGCCCGATGGCGGCGCAGGCTGGCCGGGAATCTGTTTGCGCGGCGATGTAATGGGAACAGACGACGGAATGGCGAAATATCCGTATATCAGGGAAGGGAATCGCATAAAAGCTTTATTCACAGTGCTGGAAGAACATGTCGGGGTTGAAAACCGCACGCTTGTAAAAGGAAAAGCTGCTGCAGCCAGGGCCGAATCGTTTTACGACAGTATCGGCGTCGGTTCGTATCATCTGGATTTACATTTTACGACCAAAGGCACTAATTATCTCGATTTGTCTTCACTTCCTTTTCAGATTCCACTTGGAGCCCTCATTCCGCAGCGAATGGAGAATTTACTACCAGCCTGTAAAAACATCGGGACCACCCATATCACCAATGGTTGTTACCGTTTACATCCTGTTGAATGGAATATTGGCGAGGTAGTCGGGGTACTGGCTTTTTATGCTTCAAAAAACAATGTTTCACCCAGGGAAGTAAGAGAAAAAAGTCAGCTTTTAAGCGATTTTCAGAAATTAATAAGGTCGCAGGGAATTGAAACCCAATGGCCGGAATAAACGATATTTCCGAAGTCGGACAGACTTTGGGGAAAGCAGATGGGAAAATAGAAAAGGGCAGCCAACGCGCTGCCCTTATTTCTATCTGAATCTGTTAAGAATTATTTTTTCCAGAGTTTTTCCATCTCTTCCAGGGTTTTCCCTTTTGTTTCAGGAACAACCCGCCACATAAACAGGGCAGCTAAAATTCCCATTACACCATAAATCCAGTAGGCAAATCCGTGATTGAAATGTTCCGTCAGGAACGAACTGTTGTTCATCATCGGGAAAGTCCATGAAATCAGGTAATTCGCTATCCACTGAGCAGCAACTGCAACAGCCATTGCGCGGCCGCGGATACGGTTCGGAAAAATTTCGGCAAGCAGTACCCATGTGATCGGGCCCCAGCTCATGGCAAAGCATGCAACATAACCCAGCATGAAAATAAGTGCTGCAATTCCAAGTTTGTTGAAAAAGAAAGCAAACCCAAGTGCAAACATAAAAACGGCCATCCCGATTGCCCCGATAATCTGTAAAGGTTTCCTTCCGAATTTATCGACAGTCATGATGGCAAGCACGGTAAACGAAAGATTAATTACCCCGACAATTATCGTTTGCAACAAAGCTGCATCGGTTCCTGATCCCATCGTTTTAAATATTTCAGGAGCGTAATACAGCACCACGTTAATACCTACAAACTGCTGAAAAACAGATAGTAAAATTCCAATTATTATAATTAGGAAACCAAATGAAAAAAGTTTGTCGGATTTACTGACAATGGTATTCTGTATCTCCTCAAGAACTTCTTTTGCCTTTGCTTCGCCGTTTATTTTTCTAAGAACCTTCATTGCCTCATCCGGCTTGTTCTGAAGAACCATGTATCGCGGACTTTCAGGAACAAAGAAAAGTAAAATCAGAAATAACAGTGCCGGGATAATTTCCGAAGCAAACATCCAGCGCCAGCCAATGGTATTCAGCCAGTTATCATCTCCCTGTAATGCAATCGTATAGTTTACAAAATAAACGACCAGCATACCGAAGATAATCACGAACTGGTTCCACGAAACCAATTTGCCACGGATGTTTGCCGGTGCTACTTCAGCAATATACATGGGGGAAAGCATGGAAGCCAGTCCGACGCCTATACCACCTATAATTCTATATATTATAAAATGAGTTACAAAAGTGTAATCGCCTGAACCAATTGGTCTGAAAAACATTTCAGGAATGGCAGAACCGATAGCTGAAACCAAAAATAATACTGCCGCCAGTATTAATCCTTTTTTACGTCCCAGTTTCAGACTGACGTAACCGCCGCTTAATCCGCCGATAATGCAGCCGATCAGAGCACTGGAAACAACTCGTCCCAGCATCGAATTGGCTGCTGTTTCGGTAAGACCGTTCGGATCGATGAAAAAACTTTTCAGAGATCCTACGGTCCCGGAGATAACGGCAGTATCGTAGCCGAAAAGGAGACCCCCCAGTGTTGCCACCAGGGTGAGGCTTATTACATACAGAAAACTTCCGTTTGTGTTTTTATTCATTTGTTTGCAGTTTGATTGGTCGTTTCAGTATTGGTTAAATGTAGCAGTTAATCAGTTGTTCCAGCATTTCCTGCTTACCGCTGATTTGTTTCGGCTCGCCTGCCTGTTTTGCATATTCACGAAGGTCTTCCATCTGAAGTTTTCCTGCATCGAATTCTGCGCCCTTGCCCGATTCGAACGAAGCATAGCGTTCTTTGCGCAGTTTCAGATAGTCCGATTCTTTCAGAATACGGTCGGCAACAGTCAGGGCACGGGCAAAGGTGTCCATTCCCGAAACATGTGCGATAAAAATATCATCCAGATCAGTTGAGTTACGGCGTGTTTTTGCGTCGAAGTTGATACCTCCGTTGGTAAAACCGCCGGCCTGAATAATTTCCAGCATGGCTTCGGTAACTTCATACACGTTGGTCGGGAATTCGTCAGTGTCCCAGCCATTCTGATAGTCGCCTTTGTTGGCATCAATCGACCCCAGCATACCGGCATCGGCAGCCATTCTCAGTTCATGGGCAAAAGTGTGCCCGGCCAGGGTAGCGTGGTTTACTTCAATATTTATTTTGAAATCGTCCGACAAGCCATTCTTTGCCAGGAATCCGAGCACGGTCTGCGTGTCGTAATCATACTGGTGTTTGGTCGGTTCCATTGGCTTCGGTTCAATCAGAAATGTGCCTTTAAATCCTTGTTTGCGCCCGTAATCTTTCGCCATCGAAAGGAATTTCCCGAGGTGTTCCAGTTCTTTTTTCGTATCGGTATTGTGCAGACTCGTGTAACCTTCACGTCCGCCCCAGAAAACATAGGCAGTACCTCCGAGGGCGATTGTGGCATCAATTGCATTTTTTACCTGAACGGCTGCATCGGCAACCACGTTGAAGTCGGGATTGGTTGAAGCGCCGTTCATATAGCGCGGGTTTCCGAACACATTGGCTGTTCCCCAGAGCAGTTTCACGCCCGAAGCTTCCTGTTTGGCTTTGGCAATGTCAACCATTTTTTCAAGCCTCTTTTCAATATCGAAAACCGATCCTTCCCCGCCGGCAACATCCACATCGTGGAAACAATAGAACGGTGCTCCTGTTTTTGTGATAAACTCGAAAGCGGCATCCATGCGTTCTTTGGCTGCATCCAGCGGATCGGAAGCGCCGTCCCACGGAAATAGTTTAGTACCCGGACCAAACGGGTCGCCACCGGTTCCGCAGAAGGTGTGCCAGTAAGCTATTGCAAAGCGCAGGTAATCTTTCATGATTTTGCCACCAACTACTTTTTTCTCGTCGTACCACTTGAAAGCAAGCGGGTTTTTCGAATCCGGGCCTTCGTATTTGATTTTGTCAATACCCGGAAAATACTCTTTATTTCCTTTTAAAATTGTCATAGTGTTTTGTATTTGTCCTTCAGTAGAAGGAAATGTTATTCTTTTAATTAAATATTGAATAAGGAACAAGAAACAAGAAATAAGAAATATCGGACAGATATTTCGGTGTTTTTCATTTCCTATTCGGTGTTTTTTATTTTTCAGAGAACTTTATCCAATTCCGTTTTCCAGTTCTGATAAGCAGCTTCGTATTCTGCTTTTTTGCCGGTATCGGGGACAATTGTTTCCAGTTTTTTCAAACTTGCAAAAGCTTCTTCAGCTGAAGAATAGTAGTCTGAACCGATTCCTGCTCCCCGTGCAGCTCCTACCGATCCGTCGGTGTTATACAGTTCGATGGTTGCACCGGTCACCCCGGCCAGTGTTTCCCTGAAAACCGGACTGAGAAACATATTTGCCTTCCCTGCACGAATTACTTTTGCATCGATGCCGATAGTCTGCATAATGTCCATCCCGTATTTGAACGAAAATACGATTCCTTCCTGGGCAGCGCGGAACAAATGGGCGTCGGTATGAATGTTGAAATTAATTCCTGAAAAACGCGAGCCCATATTTTTATTCTGCAGCACACGTTCGGCACCATTCCCGAAAGGAAGGATAACCAAACCATTGGAGCCGATGGCAACTTCAGCTGCCTTGTTATTCATTTCCTCGTACGAATACGGGGAACTTCCGGCGTACTTATGCAGCCACGAATTCAGGATGCCTGTTCCGTTGATGCAAAGCAGTACTCCCAGCCGGTTTGCTTCTGCCGAGTGGTTTACATGGGCAAACGTATTTACCCGCGAATACGGATCGTATTTCACTTCGCCGCTTACCCCGTACACCACGCCCGAAGTTCCGGCAGTAGTGGCAATTTCTCCCGGATTCAGCACGTTCAGCGAGAGTGCATTGTTCGGCTGGTCGCCGGCCCGGTAACTGATTTTAATACCCGGCACCAGTCCGAGTTCCTCTGCAGCCTGTCTGGTCAGTTCTCCCTGTACCGAAAAAGTCGGCACTGTTTCCGGAATCAAACTCTTGTCGAAACCGTAATAGTCGAGCACAAGAGAGGCAACATCATTTTTTTGAAAGTCCCACAAGATTCCTTCAGAGAGTCCGCTCGCTGTTGTTTTTACCTCGCCGGTCAGTTTCATGGCAATGTAATCGCCGGGAAGCATTATTTTGTCGATTTTACGGTATATTTCCGGTTCGTTGTCTTTTACCCATTTCAGTTTCGAAGCGGTAAAGTTTCCGGGAGAATTGAGCAGTGATGAAAGACATTTTTCCGGGCCTATTTCCCGGAATGCCTTCCCGCCTATGCCGGCTGCACGGCTGTCGCACCAGATAATGGACGGACGTAATACCTGCTGGTTTTTATCAACCGCTACCAATCCGTGCATCTGATATGAAATTCCGATTGAATCGATTTCCGAAGCCCGGATTTTTGCCGTTTGCATTACATCAGCAAGGGACAGTTTCAGGTTTTCCCACCAGAGTTCAGGATGCTGTTCTGCCCATCCGGGGTGCATGGCCGTTATTTTCATTTCATTCTTCGGATAAAAAGCAGAGGCGGTACAATCGCCTGTTTCTCCGTTAATAAGAGATACTTTCACAGAAGAACTTCCGATGTCAAATCCTAATAAATACATGTGCTTTAATTATTTATAAGGTTTTTCTTTTTATAAACCGTTCTGTTCTGGTATGCCATGTAAAAATAAGGTAGTTTCAGGGAGTTTCATGCTGATGTTTGATGTTTTTGAACAGCTTCAGAGCGAGTTCCTGATTTTGAGTCTGGTAGGGACACAAAAGTTCATTTTTTCGCCTGTGGCTACAAATTCAGCTGCTTTTTTCCCCATGAGTTCAAAGTCGGTCGACAGAACGGTAATTCCGTTTTTTACATACTTTTTCATGGGCGTTTCGTTGTACGAAATAATGCCCACGTCTTTGCCCGGTTCAAGCCCTTTTTGTTCGCACTGGTCCAGAACTTTAGCCAAAGTCCTGTCGCTCACCAGCAAATAGAGTTCCCCTTTTCGGATGTCCAGTTTTTTTAACTCTTTCAGTACGGAATAATTGATTGAATAATCGCCGGCAAATTTTTGAAAGTACTCAATCGAAACCGGCGGATGGTACGTAAATTCAGGATAGAGATAAATGAACTTTTCATATTTACGGATTAACCCGATATTTTCTTCCAGACAGTCGTAAACCGGTTGTCCGAAATCCTGAAAAACAGCAGACTGGTCGTCGGTACTGTTCACTTTCCAGTCGATAATCAGAAGTTTTTTAACCGGAATCAGCGAAGTTATCTCTTTCACTTTCGGGTGGTCAAAATTCATTACAATATACTTGGTATACTTGCCGATACTTTCTTTGATGATTTTTTCAAAAAGATCGATGTTATAGTGATGAAAATGAAGGTCAACAGCTACATTTTCGGGAAGGTTGTCGCGGAACGAGCCATACAAAACTTCCTTGTATGCCTTGAACGTATCGAGAAACAGAAATACTTTGGTCGTTGCCTTCGATACAAAATATCCGCGGTTGGGAACAGATTCGATGATTCCCCGTTTTTTTAATTCGGCATACGCTTTAAAAACGGTATCGCGTGAAAGAGCGTTTTCCCGGCAGACCTGATTCACAGACGGCAGCATATCACCTGCTTTCAGAACATTTTGACTGATTGAATCGTTTACACAATCGATGAGTTGCTGAAATTTTAAAATAGTCGATGCCGGGTTAATGGTAAATTTGAATTCGCTCATTCTTTCATTCTTTATTAGTGGTCTGTTCTGTTATGCAAACATACAATTTTTTTCTGTTGAAAGATGAAAAAGGACAGATGGCAATTAAAAAGACAGGATGGGAGCTTAATTCTTTTTTCTTCCTTATTTTTGAATAAAAAAAGCAGGTTGAGAGTGTCTGCAAAAGTTCGAAATATTTAACCACAATGACAACAAAGAAAATTCACAAAGAACACAAAATTCTAATTATCAATTAAATAATCTTTGTGAACTTTGTGCAAACATAGCGTGCTTAGTGGTTAAAATGTTTTTTTTTTCACAGCCTCCTCATCTTTTTGAAAATGAGAAGTTAAGATTAAAAATCAGAATTATGAAGGTACTAATTAAAAACGCGGTAATCATCAATGAAGGCCTCAGTCAGAGCGGGAGTGTGCTGATTGACGGTAAGTTCATTAAAAAAATATATACCGGTCAAACTGATTTTTCAAAAGTCGAAGCCGACCAGGTGATTGATGCAGACGGTAAATACCTGATTCCGGGTGTAATCGACGATCAGGTTCATTTTCGCGAACCGGGACTGACGTGGAAAGGAGACATTGCCAGCGAGTCGCGTGCAGCAGTTGCCGGTGGCGTTACTTCATTCATGGATATGCCGAATACCAATCCGCAAACGGTTACGCAGGAGCTTCTGGAACAGAAATATCAACGGGCAGCAGAAGTATCGCCGGCCAATTATTCGTTTTATATGGGAGCTACCAACGATAATCTGGATGAGGTGCTGAAAACCGATCCTTCCAAAGTATGTGGTATAAAAGTTTTTATGGGCTCCTCAACCGGGAACATGCTGGTTGACAACGACGAAGTGCTTTCCGGAATATTTAAAAATGCACCGGCACTGGTCGCTACCCATTGCGAGGACGAGGGGATCATTCAGGAAAATATAAAGATTGCCCGCGCCCGTTATGGCGAGAATGTTCCGATTGCGAGTCATGCATACATTCGCAGTGCAGAAGCCTGCTATCGTTCTTCATCCAAAGCAGTTGAACTGGCATCTAAATTCGGAACGCAGTTGCATATTCTGCACCTTTCCACTGAAAAAGAAATGGGACTTTTCAGTGCAGGGCCGGTAAAAGATAAGCGGATTACCGCCGAAGTTTGTGTTCATCATCTTTGGTTCGACGAACAGGATTACATGAATTACGGTACGCGCATAAAATGGAATCCTTCAATAAAAACATTAAAAGACAGGGAAGCGCTTTGGGAAGCATTGCTTTCCGATCGTATCGATGTGGTTGCAACCGACCATGCCCCGCATACATGGGAAGAAAAATCGAACACCTATTTTAAAGCTCCGTCAGGAGGACCGCTGGTGCAGCATTCACTGGTTGTGATGCTTGAAATGAGCCGGAAAGGTTATATTTCTCCTGAAAAGATAGTTCAGAAAATGTGCCATGCCCCGGCCGACCTGTTCCGCATCGACCGGCGGGGGTACATCAGGGAAGGCTATTTTGCCGATCTTGTTCTGGTCGATCCAAACAAAAGCTGGACGGTTTCTCCGGATAATATCTTATACAAGTGTGGCTGGTCTCCTTTCGGGGGAGTCGAATTCAGCCATCAGGTTACCCATACTTTTGTAAACGGAAATCTGGTTTTTGCAGGAGGGGAAAAAACTGACGGGGAAAGAGGGGAGAGACTTCTTTTTGTTTAAAATTTTAAACATAAATGGAAAGGGAAAATTTATTAAGTTATGATATTTATAATCAGTTAAATACGTGAAATTTAATTTGTAATCCACGATTGTAGAATAACTTTACATCCCCGGTAATAATATATTATTTGCCAAGCATTTTTTAAACATAAGAAGCAGCCCCATTCGACTATTCCCATCCACAAACGGTTGAATATATCTTCTGCTGTCTTTTTATCTTTTGCGTTATAAACTGCAGGTAAACCCTTTTTTCTGCATGAATTTTTTGGGGATGACTTTTTAATAAGGGCTATTCAGAAGATCCGGGAATAAAAGGATTAATCTTCGAAGGGGAGGATAATTTTCCCGAAAGTATTTTGTTTGTCCCTGAAACAGACCTGAACATTTGTCTTGATCACGGATATCGTTATTTTTGTGCTAATCAGTAAAAATGACTAAAAATACAATCGAATGCTTAAACTATCATTAACCCAAATCCTTTCTGTTTTAATTATCGGATTTATTTTCGGATCATGTAAAACCGGTGCCGAATCTGCGAATGAAAAAACCGCTGCTGCTGAATTACGGGCACCTGCTTATCCGTTAATTACCATCGATCCGTATACCAGCGCATGGTCAACTTCAGACCAGTTATTCGACACGCCGGTTAAACACTGGACCGGCCGGACATTTTCGTTACTCGGCGCCCTGCGGGTCGACGGAAAAGTGTACCGTTTCCTCGGAAAAGAAAAACTTCCGCTTCAGCCTGTTTTGCCCAATGCAAAATACGGACCCTGGACCTGTCAGTATTCATTTAAAAAGCCGGCAACCGGCTGGGAGAAATCTGATTTTAACGATTCAAAATGGGAAACAGGAAATGCAGCTTTCGGTTCTTCCAATAACTTTCAACAGACAAATACCATCTGGAATACAAAAGAAATATGGCTGAGACGTACCTTCGAATATCAGGATACCGGAAATTCAAATTTATTTTTGGTCTATTCGCACGATAATGATTTTGTGCTTTATCTGAACGGAACAGAAATACTGAAAACCAGTGAACGGGCAGAAAACGATAAGGTATTTCAATTCGACAAAAAGCTTTTGAACCCGGATGGAAAAAATGTAATTGCTGCTTATTGCCTCGACCGTGGCGGGCGTTCATATGTCGATTTCGGGATTTTTAAGGAAAACGATTTAAAAGAAATTTTTGTTCAGACTGCTGTTCAGAAGAAAGTTGCTGTTTCGGCTACACAGACCTGTTACAGTTTTACCTGCGGTCCGGTTGATTTAAACCTTCAATTTGTTTCTCCTTTGTTACCTGGTGACTTGGATTTGCTTTCCCGTCCGGTAAACTATATCAATTATGAAGTATGCTCGAACGACGGGCAAAAACATGATGTACAGATTTATTTTGAAGCGACTCCGGAATGGGCTGTTAACGATGTAAACCAGGAGGTGGAAGTAACTACCGGGACAACCGGGAATATTGACTTCGCAAAAGCCGGAACGACCGAACAGCCTGTTCTTCAGAAGAAAGGGGATGATGTGCGCATCGATTGGGGTTATTTTTACATGGCTTCAGAAACATCAGCAAATAAATCGGTTGCGATCGGTGACTATTCAGAATTAAAAAAATCATTTACAGAGGAAGGAAAACTGGCATCCGGAGAAAATAAAATCACTTCGGTAATGACCCGATCAATGCCGGTACTTGCCTGTGCCGAAAACATGGGGAACGTTTCATCGAAGCAGGTAAAAGGCTATACGATGATCGCTTACGACGATCTGGAACCGATTCAGTATTTCGGCGAGAATCTGAAGGCATGGTGGACGAAAAACGGTCAGGTAACCATAAACGATGAACTGGTTGCCGCTTCTGCCGACCATGAAAAAGTGCTGGAACGCTGTGCCGCTTTTGACAATCAGCTTTGGAACGAAGCAGTGCAGTGCGGTGGCGAAAATTATGCAAAGATTTGTGCCCTGGCATTCCGGCAATCGGTTGCCGCCCATAAGCTGGTGAAAGACAAACAGGGAAATACACTTTTCTTTTCCAAGGAAAATTTCAGCAACGGTTCTATCGGAACAGTTGATGTGACATACCCTTCGGCTCCTTTGTTCCTGAAATACAATCCCGAACTTTTAAAAGGAATGATGAATCCGATCTTTTATTTTGCGGAAAGCGGAAAGTGGGATAAGCCTTTTGCAGCACACGATGTAGGCACATACCCGAAAGCAAACGGACAAACTTACGGTGCCGATATGCCTGTTGAAGAATGCGGTAATATGCTGGTTCTGACCACTGCTATTGCCAACGCAGAAGGAAATGCGAAGTATGCAGCACAACACTGGGATGTACTGACTACATGGGCAGATTATCTTTTGAAAAACGGATTGAATCCTGAAAATCAGCTTTGTACCGACGATTTTGCCGGTCACCTGGCACACAATACAAACCTCTCGATAAAAGCAATTATGGGAATTGCCGGTTACGGAAAAATGGCCGGGATGCTCGGAAAAACCGATATTGCCGAAAAATATATATCCGAAGCCAAACAGATGGCACAGGAATGGGTAAAAATGGCAGACGACGGCGATCATTTCCGCTTAACTTTCGACCAGTCAGGAACGTGGAGCCAGAAATACAACCTGGTTTGGGACAAGCTCCTTCATCTGGGAATTTTCCCGGAAGAAGTGGCTCAAAAGGAAGTGGCTTATTATCTCACCAAACAGAATATATACGGGTTACCGCTTGATAACCGGAAGACCTATACAAAATCGGACTGGATTGTCTGGACAGCTACGCTGGCAAACGATGAGGAAACTTTTCAGAAGTTTATCGATCCGTTATATCTGTATGTAACAGAAACGCCGACCCGTGTTCCCATGTCCGACTGGTACGAAACAACCGATGCCCGGCAAGTCGGGTTTCAGGCACGTTCGGTTGTCGGAGGATATTTCATTAGGATGCTGGCACAGGACATTAAAAATTGACGGTAAAATTAATTGACGGCAAGTAGAGACGCACAGCCTCTCTGCTTGTCGCCTTACAATTCGCCCCGAATTCCGGCCCACAATCCGTCCCTGATCAATCATTTTGAAATATTGATTTTTAGATGAATGTTTGTACTTTTAGACAGACCTTGTGTTTGGTAACGCCCGTAAAAATAAAATTTGTAATCATGACCGACACCCCATTATTTCACCATCGCCGCAGCATTCGTCTGAAAGGATACGATTATTCGCAGGCCGGATTGTATTTCGTAACCATTTGTGTAAAAAACCATACCTGTTTGTTTGGCAAAATCCGTAACCGGGAAATGCAATTAAACGATGCCGGGCGGATGGTGGAAACGGAATGGATTAAAATATCCGAACGTTTCAAAAATATTCATTTACACGAATACATCGTGATGCCCAATCATTTTCACGCCATATTGGAAATCGTTGTGCCCGTAGGGCGACCCTTGTGGTCGTCCCTAATAGGATGAATTACCATCCCATTAAAAAATCCACCACCGATAACATGACCATCCTCCAATCAAATAATACCGGGGAAACGGAACGAACAATAGGGCAACCACGAGGGATTGCCCCTACCATTACACCAACGAATCATAAAAACGAAACGGATTCAAAACCGGGAAAAACGTTGGGTGATATGGTTGGTGCGTTCGAATCCATCACCACCGTAAATTATATCCGTGGGGTAAAAACCCTTCGTTGGCCACCGTTCGACGGTAAATTATGGCAACGCAATTATTGGGAACGCATCATTCGTGACGAACAATCGTACCAAACCATTTCGAAATACATTATCAATAACCCGGCAAAATGGGATGATGATAAATTATTTAAATAAAATAATACGTATGGCCGGATTCCCCTGCAATTTTTTCTAGATCATACAGAGACAGAAATTTTTTGTCCGGAGTTAGGATGAGTCTTGCGTGGAAAGAATGACTTCCTATGCGGAGACGAAGTCCATATTTCCCGGGATGGATGCACCTCTGATTGATTCAGAATAAAAATAAAAAAGGCCAGACTTTCCAGAATGGCCTTCGTAAACTATAAGCTTTACACGAAATATTATTTAATCATCTCAACACTCCGTTTTACAAATTTGTCGAGTGCTTCTCCTTTCAGCATTCCGTTTGAAAGCAATGCCAGATCGACAAGCTGTTTGGTCAGTTGACTTTCTTTTCCGAAAGCCGTTAAGCAATTGCGCTTTTCCTGTTCTGCATCTGCAATGTGTTTTTGCAGGTCTTCCAGCTTTTCTTTGTCAGTCTGCGGAATTTCTTCGTCTTTCTTCCCTTCTTTTGCCTTTTCCAGTTGATCGCGTTCATTTTTCTGATTAGCTAACGTATCATTAATGGCTTTTACTTTTTCACCCACAGCCGTATCTTTATCGGCGAATACCTTCTTTACCAGCGGGTGTGACGTGTTTACCACCAGGTTGAGGCTTTCCGGCAGGTCGGCATAAAAATCGACTCCGTTTTGGAAACGTCCCATGTCTTTCATACGGCGCATAAATTCATTACGCGTAATTACAATCGGATCGCCGTTTTCGCCCATATCCTTAAAATCGATCAGGTAATTGATCTCTTTTGAATCGGGGCAAACTGCCTGGAAAACAGGACTCAGATCTTCTTTTTCTTCCCAGCTTAGCTTATCAGCCGAATCTTCTTTTTGAATCAGGTTGTCGATAATATCGGAGTCAACACGCACGAAACGTTTGTCAGGGTTGTCCTGTTCCAGCTTGTTAAGCAGTGGCGTTGACAAAACATCGTCGATCAGCAGCACATCGTAGCCTTTGTTTTTGGCGGCCTGAATGAACGAATATTGTTCTTCTGCATTGCTGGCGTACAGGTAAACCACTTTCTTGTCTTTATCTGTCTGGTTCTCTTTGACCAGTTTTTCATATTCATCAAAAGTGAAATATTTTCCGTCGGTATTCTTTAACAGAAAGAATTCTTTTGCTTTTTCCTTGAATTTTTCTTCAGTCAGCATTCCGTATTCGATGAAAATTTTCAGGTTATCCCATTTCTTCTCGAATTCTTCACGTTGATCCTTGAAAATTTCTTTCAGCCGGTCGGCCACTTTTTTTGTAATGTGACTGCTTATTTTTTTCACATTCGAATCGCTTTGCAGGTACGAACGCGAAACATTCAGCGGAATGTCGGGCGAGTCGATTACTCCGTGCAACAGGGTCAGAAATTCGGGAACGATACCTTCCACCGAATCGGTAACAAACACCTGGTTGCAATACAGCTGAATTTTATTTTTCTGAACTTCAATCGTATTTTTCAGTTTCGGAAAATACAAAATACCTGTCAGGTGGAAGGGATAATCCACATTCAGGTGAATGTTGAAAAGCGGTTCTTCTGAATATGGGTACAGCTTTTTGTAGAACGCGAGATAATCTTCTTCTTTCAGATCGGCCGGTTTTTTTGTCCATGCCGGTTGTGTCTCATTAATCTGGTTGTCTTCGTCTGTGTCTACTTCCTTCCCGTCTTTCCATGTTGTTTTTTTACCGAAAATGACCGGAACAGGCAGAAATTTGCAATACTTATCGAGAATCGACAACAACCGTGTTTTTTCCAGAAATTCTGCCGATTCCTCGTTGACGTGCATAATTATATCCGTTCCGACTTCAGCACGTTCAGCATCTTCAATGTCGTATTCCGGACTTCCGTCGCAAATCCATCGAACAGCCTGCGCTCCTTCCTTATACGATTTTGAAACAATTTCCACTTTTTCGGAAACCATGAACGATGAATAGAATCCCAGACCGAAATGGCCGATAATGGCATTTGCGTCATTTTTATATTTGTCGAGAAATTCTTCGGCACCCGAGAATGCAATCTGGTTAATGTACTTTTCAATTTCTTCGGCAGTCATCCCGATGCCATTATCAGAAACGGTAATGGTTTTTTCTTTTTCATTGATCGATACACTGACTTTTGCGTTTTCGATATTGCCCTTATATTCACCTTTTGCTGCGAGCGTTTTTAACTTTTGGGTTGCATCAACGGCATTCGAAACAATTTCACGTAAAAAAATATCGTGATCGGAATATAGAAATTTTTTGATGATCGGGAATAAATTGTCACTGCTTACGCCAATCTTTCCTTTTTGCATGGTTATTATTTTTTTGTTTAACATTCAATTTTTAACGGATAGTGTTTTTCAAAGCTTATGCCACGCTGTTAAAATGACAAAAAGTCATCCCGGACAACAGGCAGACACGCCAAAAGAAGACGGTTTTTCCACAGGAAACTGATTTGCATCGGAACAGAATATTTTATATTTTGCCTGAAAATTTTCCGCATTTTGCAGAAGTAAAATTAAACCGATGAATCAGGATGAAACTCAGATTAACGGAATTCAAACCAATCCCCAGTTACAGCTGGCATACGATTTTGTCCAGTATACCGATCAGCATATTTTTTTGACAGGAAAAGCCGGTACCGGGAAAACTACTTTTTTACACCAGTTGCGGAAAAGTTCACCCAAACGGATGATTGTGGTCGCACCGACCGGCGTTGCCGCAATCAATGCGGGAGGAGTGACAATCCATTCGTTTTTCCAGATGTCGTTCGGCCCGCAAATACCACACGACCCTAATCAGCCACGGAATATCACGGCTTCTGAAAACGGGAATGCTGCTGTTGGAATCAAACGCTTCAGCCGTGAGAAGATAAACATCATGCGCAGTCTCGACCTGCTGGTGATTGACGAAATCAGTATGGTTCGTGCAGATGTCCTTGACGGCATTGATGAGGTGCTGCGTCGGTTCCGGAACCGGAACAAACCCTTTGGCGGCGTTCAACTGCTGATGATCGGCGATTTGCAGCAACTGGCACCTATTGTGAAGGATGACGAATGGGATTTGCTGAAAGATTACTACGAAAATTGTTTTTTCTTTAGCAGCCGGGCACTGAAACGTTCGCAGTGGGTTGCAATTGAACTGACCCAAATCTTCAGGCAAAGCGATCAGCATTTTATCGATCTGCTGAATAAAATCAGGGAAAACAATATTGACGAAGAGACACTTTCGGAACTGAACCGAAGGTATATCCGTGGATTTCAGCCCGATGACAAAGACGGTTATATTACCCTGACCACGCATAATTATCAGGCGCAGGAAATAAACGAAGCAAAACTGGAATCCCTTCAGAATAAGCAATACATATATACTGCTGAAATTAAAGGCGATTTCCCGGAGTACCAGTACCCGACCGATGATAAACTGAAGCTGAAAAAAGGGGCGCAGGTGATGTTCGTAAAGAACGATTCGTCGGGCGATAAACGCTATTACAACGGGAAAATCGGGAGAATTACTTCCATTGGAGAACGGACGGTAGAAGTTACCTGTCCGGGTGAACCTTTTCCCGTGGAGGTTGAACCTGAAGAATGGCAGAATACCCGCTACTCGCTGAACGGACAAACCCAGGAGATTGACGAGGAAGTGATCGGCTCTTTCCGGCAGATTCCCCTGAAACTGGCGTGGGCAATCACAATTCATAAAAGCCAGGGTCTGACATTTGACCGGGCGGTTATTAATGCGCGTTTGTCGTTTGCACACGGACAGGTTTATGTGGCGCTCAGCCGGTGCCGGAGTCTTGAGGGACTTGTACTGAGTTCGCCGATTACTTTGGATAGTGTGAAAAGTGATGCCACCGTACTTCAGTTTACCGGTGAGGTGGAACGCAATCAGCCCGGAACTGAAGAACTTGGTAAAGCCCGGAACAATTATCAGCAGCAACTGTTAAGCGAACTGTTCGACTTTCAGCCTCTTTTCAGGAAGTCTGCTTATCTTCAGCGGTTGATCACCGATCATCAGTCACAATTGATAGGAAACCTGGGCGAAAGTATGCAGGGAATGATGAAACCAATTGAAGATGAACTGGTCTCTGTGTCCGATAAATTCGCTGTTCAGGTGAATACTTTGCTGAAACAAAATCCGGATGCCGAGGCCAATTTTGCACTTCAGGAACGAATAAAAAAAGCCGGCGTCTATTTCTCCGGAAAGCTGACTGCTATTGTCGGAGACAAAGTCGAAAAGTTCAGTTTCGATACCGATAACAGGGAAGTCAGGAAAGTAGTTGCCTCGGCCATTGAACGGCTTGCATCGGAAACCGCAGTAAAAAAGGCGGTACTTGAAGCCTGCACAAAAGGCTTTACCATTAAAACTTACCAGGAAGTCCGGGCAAAGGCGAATATTGAAATGCCTTCATTCGGTTTAAAAAGAAAGAAACATGACGACATCGATATGGCTTCTGTTTATCCCGATTTCTTTAAAACACTGAAAGCCTGGCGTCTTAAAAAGGCAAACCAGATGGAGGTTGAAATAGCGCGGATTATCGGGCAAAGTACGTTGCTCGAAATTTCGCAGGAAGTACCGGCCACTCCTTCCGCTTTAAAGTCGATAAAAGGAATGGGTGGGAAAAGAATGCAGATGTTCGGAAAGGAACTGCTTGAAATGGCGATTGCCTACCGGCGTGAAAAAGGAATGGAAGTTCCGTTTGGTGCGGAAAAAGAGGCGGCAAAAGCTTCACTCGATACAAAAGAAATAAGCCTTGATTTGTATAAAAACGGAAAAACAATTCAGGAGATTGCTGAAGCACGGGAGATGGCTGTTTCAACGATCGAAGGACATCTGGCATATTGGGTCAGGTCAGGCAGTCTGCCGTTGAAAGGTTTAGTACCCGACGATAAAATTGAGGGGATAACCAGCTTCTTTGAAAAGAATGGCTTATGCCCGTTGAGTCAGGCCCGGACTATGCTGGGAGATAAATACAGCTATTCCGAACTCCGTTTTGTGATAAATTTTATTGAGGCGGAACGAAGAAGAAAGTAACAGGTTGAATAAGATCAGAAGAAAGAAATTGAATCTTTTGTATCAGGAGCATAGCTGTTATATCCATTCTGCGGGTGCTTTTGTCAAAGCTGAAATTACAGATTAATTGTCAGGAAGAACCTGCTTAAAGCATTTGCATTTCGTGCAGATGCTTGTATCGTCCGTTAGCTGCAATCAGCTCGTCGTGAGTGCCTTGTTCAACAATCTGTCCTTCATGGAACACGCATATTAAGTCGGCATTACGCACGGTTGACAGCCGGTGTGCAATTACCAGCGAGGTGCGGTTTTTCATCAGTTTTTCGAGTGCATCCTGTACCAGACGTTCCGATTCGGTGTCGAGGGCCGAAGTCGCTTCATCCAGAATCAGGATGGGGGGGTTTTTAAGAATGGCACGTGCAATACTTAGCCGTTGACGTTGTCCGCCCGACAGCTTACTTCCTCTGTCGCCGATCATGGTATCGTAACCTTTTTCAGTTTCCATAATGAAATCGTGCGCATTGGCAACTTTTGCAGCTGCAATCACATCTTCTTTCTTCGCATCCTGAACACCGAATGCAATATTGTTGAAAATCGTGTCGTTAAAGAGGATTGCTTCCTGGTTTACATTGCCCATCAGGTTGCGCAGATCGTGTAACTTTAGGTGGCGGATGTCGGTTCCGTCAATAAAAATACCTCCTTCATTTACATCATAAAAACGGGGCAACAGGTCGACAAATGTGGTTTTCCCGCTTCCCGACTGGCCGACCAAAGCAATTGTTTTCCCTTTCGGTATAGTCAGGGAAATATTTTTCAGAACAGTCTTTTCTTCGTAGGCAAAAGAAATGTTTTTGTATTCTATTCCTGTTTGAAGTTCTTTTATCGGTTTTGCATCAGGCAATTCGGTAATCGTAATGTCGGCCTCCAGAATCATATCGATACGATCCATGGCCGCCAGTCCTTTCTGAATGCTGTAAAGCGCATTGGTGAAGGCTTTTGCCGGATTAATAATCTGGTAAAAAATGCCCAGATATGCAATAAATTCAGTGCCCGATAATTCGCTGTGTTTACCCAAAATAAGTGTTCCTCCGAACCAGACGACAATAACCATTACGATCGTTCCCAGAAATTCACTCATCGGGTGGGCCAGTTCGCGGCGGCGCATCAGGCGATTCATAATGGAACGGTAACTGTTCAGCTCGCCATCAAAACGGTCGTCCATTTTTTTCTCAGCATTAAATGCCTTGATAATGCGCAAACCACTCAGCGATTCTTCAATAATGGTAAGCAGAACACCCATCTGATCCTGCCCTTCACGCGATACTTTTTTCAGCGATTTGCCAACCCTTCCGATGATAAAACCAGCCAGCGGAAGCACAATAAAAACGAACAAAGTCATTGTCGGACTCATAATCAGCATGGAAATCAGGAGCACGATGATCATGATCGGGTTTTTCAGAAACATATCGAGAGACGACATGATGGAGTTTTCGACTTCGGTTACATCGCCTGTAATCCGTGCCATGATATCGCCTTTGCGTTCGTCGGAGAAAAACCGCATGGCCAGACGCAGCATTTTGTAGTATATCTGTTGACGGATGTCTTTTACCACGCCATTCCGTATGTAAACAGCCTCAAATGCAGCGAGATATGCAAATGCCACTTTCAGCATAGTAGCCAGAATTACCACAAAACCGACAGCCAGAAGCGTCGTCCCCGGACCGTATTCATGTTTTATCATGGTTACGTAGTAATAGGCATTGTTTTTTATTGCATCAAGACTGAAAGACCAGTCGACAAGTGTATTTACTTCTTTCGATGTCTGGAAAATGATATCCAGTATCGGAATCATCATCATTACGGAAAAAACCGTGAATAATGCCGAAAGAATATTGTACACGAAGTTCATCACCAGCCGTCTGCTGTAAGGAGGGATGAACCGCCGGAGTATTTGCATGAAGTCTTTCATTCGAACTATTGCTTTGTTATACGAAAACAGGAATCCGGTTTTTTAAAAGATGGGATTCCTATTCCGGATAGCATTAATAAATACCTGTATAATTATGAGGACTGATCAGTTTTAACCGTGCTTTCAGTTCGTTGCTTATATCCAGCGAGTCGATAAACGTGTGTATTGCCTGTTTGTCGATTTTTGTGTTTACACGGGTGAGTCTGAGCAATGCTTCGTAAGGGTTCGGATATCCTTCGCGGCGCAGAATGGTCTGTATCGCTTCGGCAACCACCGGCCAGTTTTTATCCAGATCTGCGTCAATGGCATCTTTGTTCAGTAATAGTTTATTCAGTCCGCGTAAGGTCGAATTAATGGCAATAAGCGTGTGCCCGAGCGGGACGCCGAAATTGCGGATTACCGTCGAATCGGTAAGATCGCGTTGCAACCGCGAAACAGGCAGCTTTGCCGATAAATGCTGGAAAATTGCATTTGCAAGTCCCAGGTTGCCTTCCGAATTTTCGAAGTCAATCGGGTTTACCTTGTGTGGCATGGCCGACGAACCGATCTCTCCTTTTTTAATCCGTTGCTTGAAATATTCCATCGAGATGTAGGTCCACATATCGCGGTCGAGGTCAAGCAAAATGGTGTTGATACGTTTCAGCGCATCGAAAATGGCGGCATGATTGTCGTAATGTGTAATCTGAGTCGTGTACCGCGCCCGTTTCAGTCCCAGGTGTTCTCTCAGAAATTTAGTTCCGAATGCGTCCCAGTCTATTTCAGGGTAGGCGATGTGATGAGCATTGTAATTTCCGGTTGCGCCTCCGAATTTGGCATCAATGCTGATGCTTTTCATTTGCGAGAGTTGCTCGTTGATTCGCTCGGTGAATACCCGGATTTCTTTACCTAACCGGGTAGGAGAGGCCGGTTGCCCGTGAGTTCGGGCAAGCATGGAAATATCGGCCCATTCGTCGGCAAGTTCTTCCAGCTTGTTAACTAAACCGGTTATGGCCGGGTAATATTCGTTGGTCAGGGCATCCTGTATCGATTTCGGGACAGCCGTATTGTTAATATCCTGGGAGGTCAGACCGAAGTGAATAAATTCTTTATATGCCGAAAGACCCAGTTTGTCGAATTCTTCCTTAATGAAATATTCAACAGCTTTCACGTCGTGGTTTGTCACTTTTTCGACGTCTTTTACCCGTTGTGCATCGTCGACCGAGAAGTCGGTACAGATTTTCCGCAGTGCCGGAAATTTTGCACTGTCAAAATTTTTCAATTGGGGCAGGGGTAATTCGCACAGGGCAATAAAATATTCAATCTCCGTATTGACCCGGTATTTAATCAGGGCATATTCTGAAAAGTAATTCTGAAGGTTCTCAATTTTTGAACGGTAACGTCCGTCAATCGGCGAAATAGCAGTCAGTAAATTTAATTCCATGTCGTTAATTTTTTCGAGCCACAAAGTTAGTAATTCCGTTAAAACAAATAATTCAACCCCATGTAAAAACCAGAATTCCCGTCCTGATCATTGGTTGCCATTCCGTAATCCAGTGATATAATGAAGTTTTCGTTCATGGCGATCCGCAGTCCCAGTCCATACGAAACGTGCATCTTTTCCGAATCCCAGTCAAAGAAAAGCGATTGTGGAACAGAACTCATTGGCTTCAGCTTGTCGAGCGATTCGATTTTTTTTGTTACCCTGCCGAAATCAGAGAAAGCATTCAGACCTAAATAGAAATTATTTCTGATGAACCGGAACCGCGAGAATTTCCACCGTAATTCGGTATTGCCCATAAAATAGCCATCGCCTGTTACCCGGTTCCGGACAATCCCCCGGAGGTTTTTTGCTCCGCCCAGACCTTCCGAAACGGCGCCTTTCATAACAGATGTAATCATTTGTGTCTGGTAGTAAAACGGGACATTTCCGCCCAGTGTAGTCTGATAGTTTAACCGGTAAGCAAAAGAAAGATCGTTCGGGATCAGTGTGAAATACTGACGATGCGTAAGGCTTATTTTCGAGAACGAACTTTCGGCACCAAAAATTTTGGGCGATACTACAATAACCGCTTCATCCCAGATGCCTTTCATCGGATTTGGCTTATTGTCGCGGGTATCGAAAACCAGACCGGCTTTAAAGGTAGGAACAAAACCTCCGTTGGCCTCTTCTTCAGAAATGACTCCCCATTGCCGGTAATATTCATACAGCCCGTCTACGTCAGGAAGCAAATCGTCTCCTTTTTTGCCTTTGTTCAGTTTTTTGATGTCGACTGATGAAATGTTGAAATTAAGGAAGTTGAAACCGCCGGTCCAGCGCAGTTTGTTGCCGCTTATTTTGCCCTGGAGATCAACCTTCCAGCGGAACAGCTTCCGCTGGTATTTATAAAACATCCGGCTGATGTACTCCGGATCCTGATCGTCGACCCACTCCGAATGGTATTTCGATTCGTAGCCGTTAAATCCGTAAAAATCGTAGGCCTGGTCGGGCAGGTAAGAAAGGTCCATCGATGTTTGAATCCCTTTTATCAGTTGATCCGAGTCGTAGTAAAAACGATAAATTCCGCTTCCTTTTGTATAATGTGAAACTTCGAAATACAGCGAGTGATTGTATCTGGGATAACGGCTCCCGTCGCCGTAGTTGTATAAATTTACCAGTGCGCCGTACTGAAAACCGAGATCGGTATCGAAGGTAATTGTTGGCAATGCTCCAAAATTCCAGCCTTGCTTTATCAATTGCTCTTTTTTATTTTCCTGTGCCGGCAATTGTAAGGCGAATAGTAGTACTGACAGCAGAATTGCAGTTTGTTTCATGATGTTTTTCAGTGCTTTCCCCTTTGTTTTTTTGTATGAATTTTCCTGACAAAAGGTTTGCTGAGTTGTTTAAAAGGTCATTTCGTTATATTACTTTTTGCCATCCATTCGAACAACGGGTGCATCCATTCCTCGGTCGGTATACTCAGAACAAAACCATGATTGCCTTTCGGATATAAGTGCATTTCTGCCGGAATTTTATTTCGGATCAGTCCCTGATAAAAACGGATGCTGTTTTCAACAGGAACGGCCGTATCGTCGCCTGCCTGGGTTATCCATGTCGGAGGCGTATCCGGGGTAATGTGCAATTCATTCGAAAAGAGGTTGATTTTTTCAGAACCAGGGTTTTTTCCCAACAGATTCGTTCGTGATCCCATATGTGTAATTTCGTCTTTCATACTGATTACAGGGTAGATTAAAATCATAAAATCCGGACGAAGGCTGATTTTTTCATCATTCGGAATATATGATTTATCGAAATGCGTTCCGGCAGTTGAAGCTAAATGCCCGCCGGCTGAAAATCCCATAATTCCTATCTTTTGTGGGCTTATTCCCCATTCTGAAGCACGCATCCTGACTGTTTTTATTGCCTGCTGGGCATCCTGTAAAGGACCGACTGATTTATCTTTCATAATGGAATCGCTCGGTAGCCGGTACTTCAGAATAAAAGCGGCAATGCCATGGCGTACATAAGTTTCGGCTATTTCCGTTCCTTCCATCCGGTAACTTTCCATTCCATAGCCTCCTCCCGGACATATAATTACAGCTGCCCCTGTGGCAATACTCCGGTCAGGAAGGTAAATTGCCAGTGTCGGCTTCGAAATATTCCTGTATCCGAGAAATTTTCCGTTTTGTTCCATTTTTACTTCTTTCATCGGATAAGGAATGCTATTCGGGATTGCCTGTGGATACAGCGGAATGGTTTCCTGTGCCGCAATACGGAAAGAGAGCAGGATTAATGTAATTGTAAGAAATTTTTTCATCGTGTACTTGATTTGTAACAGTCTGTAAAATTATGCTCTTTACAGGTTTTATAAAAACCGGAAAGCATAATCCGTTTTTTTCTTTTATTCTTTTTTCAAATATGCAATTTTGCCGGAAAAAAAGCCAATAGTTTGAGTATATGTTATTAATAAACTTTAATTTTGCAGACCTGAAGAAAAAAATAAACGGTGGTTCATTTCCTGAGAATGATCATCGCTGATTTGTGAGAGTGAGCTATTTTTTATTTTTCTGACATTCAACTAATTTTTAAATAAAAAAACATATTCGAATGGCTATTAAAAAGTTAGACAGCATCTTTAAACCAAAAAGGATTGCATTGATTGGCGTGTCCAACAGGCCGGACAGCGTCGGGGGCATTGTCCTCAATAATTTAGTAAAAGGCGGGTTTGACGGAGTAATATACCCGGTTAATCCCAAGAGGGAAGCCGTTTTTGGTATCCCGTGCTTTCCCAGTGTTGCCAGTGTTCCGCAAACGCCTGATCTGGCTGTGATTATGACGGCAGCCAAATTTGTGCCCGGGTTAATTCGTGAGTGCGGTGAGGCAGGTGTAAGCGGCATCATCATTATGTCGGCCGGATTTAAAGAATCGGGAGCAGAAGGCAAAGTTCTGGAAGCACAGCTTCAGGAAGAAAAAGCTAAATTCCCCGATATGAGGGTTATCGGGCCTAACTGTTTGGGAGTTATCGTTCCGCGGTTACACATGAATGCTACTTTTGCTGCCGGTATGCCTAACGACGGACATGTTGCTTTCATTTCCCAGTCAGGAGCTCTTTGTACCTCTGTTTTGGACTGGGCTTACGAAAGCAATATCGGTTTCTCTTATTTCGTATCGATAGGAAACTCGATGGATGTAAGTTTCGGAGACCTGATTGACTATTTCGGACAGGATCCTGACACAAAATCGATTGTACTTTATGTAGAATCAATTTCTGATGCCCGCACCTTTATGTCGGCAGCCAGGTCTTTCTCCCGTAAAAAACCTATTCTTGTATATAAATCGGGTCGTTTTCCCGAATCGGCAGCAGCTGCAGCTTCCCATACAGGAGCAATGGCTTCCGAAGATTCGATATACGATGCAGTATTCAGACGTGCCGGGCTTGCCCGTGTATACGATTTCGGTGATATTTTCGATTTCACCGATCTGGTCGGACGGCAAAAAATGCCTAAAGGGAACAGGCTGGCTATCGTTACCAATGCCGGAGGTCCCGGGGTTATGGCAACCGATTCTCTTATCTCGCTGGGCGGAAAACTGGTTAAGTTGTCAAACGAAACCATGCAGAAACTGAATGATTATCTTCCTCCGTTCTGGTCGCACGGGAACCCAATCGATGTATTGGGCGATGCAACTCCGGAACGATATGCAAAAACCACAGAAATTGTGCTGGAAGATAAAAACGTGGATGCCGTTCTGGTATTACTGACACCGCAGGCAATGACGGCTCCGACAGAAATAGCAAAGGCAATCTCCGAATTGTCGACCAAAACAACAAAGTCAATTATGGCAGCATGGCTCGGTGGAGCCAGTATGCACGAAGGAGTCAGGGTATTCAACCAGGCTGGTATTTCCAGTTATCCTACTCCTGAACAGGCCATCAAGGCATTTATGACTTTGTCGAATTATTCGCAAAACCAGCAGTTGCTGTATGAAACACCTGCCGAAGTACCGGTATCATTCAAATACGACCGGAAAAAATTACGCGAAAAATACCTGAGGGAAGTATTCCCTAAAACAGAAATTCTGAGTGAAGACAATTCGAAAATGCTGATTGGCGACTATGGTATTGATACTACACAGCCGATTCCTGCCGCTACGGAAGACGAAGCCGTGCGCATTGCAGAAGAAAAAGGATACCCGGTGGTACTGAAAATATATTCTCCCGATATTACCCATAAATCGGATGTCGGCGGAGTTGCTCTGAATATAAAAGATGCCGGTATGGTTCGTGCAGCTTTTAAAAATATGATGAAAACTGTTTCGGAAAGGAAACCTGAAGCCAGACTGGACGGGGTTACCGTGCAGAAAATGGTAAATACCAAAGATGCAATTGAATTGATCGTTGGTAGTAAAAAGGATGCAGCCTTCGGAACAGTAATGCTGGTCGGAATGGGAGGAACTACAGCCGAGTTGTTTAAAGACAGACGCCTGGAATTCCCTCCGCTGAACGAACGCCTGGCAAAACACATGCTGGAATCACTGAAAATTTATCCATTGCTGAAAGGTTACCGGGGTGACACACCTAAAAATATTGACAAACTGGTCGAAGTACTGATCCGTATGTCATACCTTGTTGCTGATTATCCGGAGGTCAAAGAACTTGACATCAATCCGTTAATAGTAACATCAACAGATGTAATTGCTCTTGATGCACGAATCGTGGTGGACGAAAAAATAATGAGAAACCCGGTAAAGGAATATGCACACCTGGCATTACGTCCGTATCCGGAAAGCCTCTCATCTGTAACTACTTTAAAAGATGGAACCAAGGTTACTTTAAGGCCGATCCGTCCGGAAGATGAACCGATGTGGATCGAAATGCTTGGAAAATGTTCAAGAAATTCTATCTATCAGCGTTTCCAGCAGGATTTGAATTTCGAATCGCATGAAGTAGCTTCTCAGTTCTGTTTTATCGACTACGACCGGGAGATTGGAATCGTAGCAGAAGTTGAAGATCGGTCTCAGAAAAAACTGGTTGGTGTAGGCCGTCTGGTTGCCGACCCTGATCTTGAAAAAATGGAATATACAGTAATGATTGCAGATCCCTGGCAAGGGAGAGAACTGGGTTTCATCGTTACCAAATATTGCATGGATATTGCAAAAGCAAAAAACATGAGTGTGATGGTGGCTAAATCGACAAAATCAAATAAAGCGATGATTTCGGTTTTTGAAAAACTGAATTTTAAAATGACCGAAAACGAAGATTCTGTTATTTCTGTAATGAAATTTTAGAACCAATACTGATGAAATAAATATAAAATCCCGGTGGGCTTACCTGCCGGGATTTTTTTTCATTAAAATTTTCTTCATTTTGCACACTTCCTGCTTGGCTCTATGTTCAAAAGTCCTTATTCTTATGGCTCGTTTTTCCTTTTTAAAAATATGTTTTAACAGCAAATTCAAATTGATTTATAAAAATATCTTTAAAAATTGATATGTTATTTTGTTCATAAAATAAGAGCATTGCCTTTTTGTAATCTATAGAATCGACTGTTCTAAAAGACAATGGACAATATTTCTCATTCATTAAAATTGCATTGCATACAATTCTGGCAGTTCTTTTATTCCCATCCGTAAATGGCTGAATGTATGAAATCAGAACTATTGCCAATAAAGCTTTTTCAAAGACACTTTCTTTTTTATTTATCAGGATACAAGCATCTTGTAATGCCTCTTTTATCTGAAATTCATTATCTAATGGTTTGTAATTGGTTCCGGATATTCCGATACGTCTTTTTCTTAAATTCCTTTCAACAGCTAGCTCTTTTACTAAAATACTATGAATATCCTCAATTTTAGAAACGCTTAGTGGATAAAGATAATCTGGATTATCGATGATAAAATCAAGAGCATTTTTGTGGTTTAACAGCATTATTGCTTCTTCCTTCGTTTTTCCTGCTGCAGTTTCTTTTTCTTTTAAAAGCTTCTCGGTTTCTAATAATGAGTATGTATTTCCTTCAATTTGAGAGGATTTCCAACTTAAATCGATTGCTAATCGTTCAAATTCCTTTTTGTATTCATTCTCAGATAATTGAGAGATATTGTTTTTAAAGTTATTTTGAAGTTCATTGAGCTTTAATAGTTCATTATCAGTGAATATACTATTTCTGGCAAGTACATCATTTATTATTGAGAAATCGAAATTCTCTTTTATATTTCTTTCGTCAATCTCCTTTTTATAATATTCTTCGACATCAATAGGTCGGATGACTTTGTAAGTAGGAGATATTATGTATTTTGTTCCTTTCCCTTGTCCTTTTGAAAGAATATAGTTTTCTGAAATTAATTTTATTAAGAGTCTTTTAAGCGTGGCATAACTTACAGAAATACTAACGCCATCAAATATTTCTTTTGATGAACTTTCTCCGGATTTTTCAATAAAATCAATAATTTGCTGTTCTCTTTGTTCAATCATATTACGCTTTTAGCTCACAAATATAGTGTTTGTAGCTCATATTTGTGGTGTTTTGAGCTGAAACCTGTGATTTAAATGAGCCATATTGATCGGGTATGAAACATTTTTTTCCCGCATATATAATTTCTATTTTTGCTGAAATCGAATTTTTATGAAACCAAACGATCCGTTTTTTAGCCTGAAATCGCAACTCGACGGAGACATTTATACCGATAATGTCCAAAAAATCATTTATGCAACCGATGCTTCCTCTTACCGTGAAATTCCCCTGGCTGTTTGCAGACCAAAAAATAAAGAGGATATAAAAAAAATACTGGCCTTTGCAAAGCAATCGGGCAGTTCAGTGATTCCCCGCGGTGCAGGAACTTCGCTGGCCGGGCAGGTAGTAGGCAAGGGCATTGTGGTCGATGTTTCGAAGTATATGAATAAAATTCAGGACTTTAATGAAACTGAAAAATGGATTGAAGTGGAACCCGGCGTTGTGCTTGCCGAACTGAACCAGTTCCTTGCTCCTTACGGGTTACAGTTCGGGCCCGAAACATCAACAGCGAACCGTTGTACCTTAGCCGGCATGTTCGGCAATAATTCATGCGGACTTCATTCACTGATTTACGGAAGTGTGCGTGAACATGTACTCGCAGCAGATGTAATCCTGTCAGACGGATCGGAAGTAACCTTCAAAGCTTTGACGAAGGCCGGATTTGAAGAAAAATGCAAGGGCGATAAAAATTTGCTTGAAACAAAAATTTATGCCGGTATCCGCGACATTCTTTCCGATCCGGCAAACCAGGAAGAAATACGCCGCGGGTTTCCCGATCCGAAAGTAAAACGCCGGAACAACGGCTATGCCATCGATGCGTTGCTCAATTCGGAAATATTCACGAAGGATGGTGAAAAATTTAATTTTTGCAAACTGCTGGCCGGATCAGAAGGAACGTTGGCCTTTGTTACAAAAATCAGGCTGAACCTGATTCCGCTTCCACCTAAAAACAAAGGACTGGTTTGCGCACATTTCCATTCACTGGAAGAAGCAATTAAAGGCAATCTCGTGGCTCTGCGCCATCATCCCGATGCAATCGAGCTGATGGACGACATTATTATGAATTGCACCAAAGAAAATATAGAACAGCGCAAAAACCGTTTCTTCATTGAAGGAGATCCCAAAGCCATACTGATGATCGAGTTTTCGGATGATTCGGAAGAGATAGTCAGACAAAAAGCTGAAATGCTGGAAAAGGATATGCGTGCTGCCGGACTGGGGTATCATTTTCCGTTGGTGACGGGAGCTGATAATGTTAAAAAAGTATGGAACCTCCGGAAAGCCGGGCTCGGTATTTTATCCAATATTCCCGGTGATAAGCGCAGTACCACGGTTATTGAAGATACAGCCGTTGCTCCAGACTATTTATTGGATTATTTAACTGATATTCAGTATGTACTCGATAAATATGGATTGAATTGTGTGTTCTATGCCCATATCGCCACCGGAGAAATTCACCTGCGCCCGTTGTTGAACCTGAAAGATCCGGCCGATGTGGAACGCTATCACAGTCTTGCCAAAGATGTGGCTGCACTGGTAAAGAAATACCGTGGTTCGTTGAGCGGTGAACATGGCGACGGACGGCTTCGGGGTGAGTTTATTCCGTTCATGCTCGGAGAACACAATTATGAACTCGTCAGGCAGATAAAGCAAACATGGGACCCTGAAAATATTTTGAACCCGGGAAAGATTATCGATACACCACCGATTACTGAAAACCTGCGGTATATTACAGGCGGGCAAGCTCCCGATATTGATACAACATTCGATTTTTCGGGTGAACAGGGGTATTTACGTGCAGTTGAAAAATGCAACGGTTCGGCCGACTGCCGCAAACCGGCATTAATTGGCGGAAGCATGTGTCCCAGTTTTATGGTAACCCGCGACGAGGATAAATCAACCCGGGGACGTGCCAATATTCTGCGTGAATATTTAACGCGTTCCGCAAAACCGAACCGTTTCGACCACGAGGAAATTTACCATGTAATGGATTTATGTCTTTCGTGTAAAGCATGTAAGGCCGAATGTCCGTCGAACGTGGATATGGCAAAACTCAAAGCCGAATTCATGCAACATTATTACGATGTTCACGGTATTCCGTTCCGTACCCGCCTGATTGCTTACCTGCCAAGGCTTTATAAATTGGGAATGCCGTTTCGGCCACTGACCAACTTTATAACCGGGCAAAAGTTTTTTAAAAAAGCCATCGGTTTTGCTCCCGAACGGGAAATACCAAAACTGTCGAAACAAAGTTTGAAAAGCTGGCAAAAAGAAAACCATCCTGCCAACCGGTTCCCGAACGGGAAAGTATATTTATTTGCCGATGAATTTACGAATTACAACGAAAGCGACATTGGCATAAAAGCCATCCTGTTGTTGAATAAGCTGGGATACGATGTCGTAATCCCGAAAACAAAAGAAAGCGGACGGACATTCCTGTCGAAAGGACTTCTCCGTTCAGCAAAAAAAATAGCAATCCGGAATATTGTTTTACTGAAGGATATTATCTCGGAAGAAACGCCATTGATCGGTATTGAACCGTCGGCAATCCTTTCATTCCGTGATGAATACCCGCAACTGGTCAATCCCGGCTTAAAAAAGGCTGTTGGGGCGGTAGCAAGAAACTCATTTCTGTTCGAAGAATTTATCGTTCGGGAAGTAAACAAAGGAAAAATCAGCAAGGATTCATTTACGAAACAATCTCTTCAGATAAAATTGCATGGCCATTGCCAGCAGAAAGCCATTGCTTCGACCGGGCCGACCAAACAGATGCTTGAACTTCCGGAAAATTATTCGGTAACAGAAATAGCAAGCGGATGTTGCGGCATGGCAGGATCGTTCGGCTACGAAAAAGAACACTACGAACTCAGTATGAAGATAGGTGAAATGGTACTATTTCCTGAGGTCAGAAAAGCTGCAGAAGATGTACTCATTGCTGCACCCGGAACTTCATGCAGGCATCATATTGAAGAAGGAACAGGCAGGAAGGCATACCATCCGGTCGAAATTTTGTATGATGCACTTCTGTTTTAATGTATTCTCATAATAAAAGAATTGAAACAAATGACTATGAAAAAATTTTTATTCTTGTTTTTACTGTTTTCTTTTTTTACCAGAACTTTTGCACAAATATCAGAAGGCGGAATGCCTCCTTCTTTTTCCTGGTTTACTACCATGAAATCGGCACAAGCCATCCCGGAAATGACACTTCAGTCAATCAATAAAACCAAATTGCTTGACGAGGATAAATCAATGGGGCTTCCGTTCCGTTATGGTGTTGTACAGGATGTAGATCTTGATATAAAATCAGGTTTGGAAACGACAATCGATTCCGGAATAATCTGGCGTTACGAAGTATATTCCGATAGTGCAGTATCATTAAAATTGTTATTTAAGCAGTTTGTTATTCCGCCGGGGGCGAAGTTATTTGTCTACAACAGTGATTACTCATTGATATACGGCGCTTTTACATCGGCAAATGTGCGTCCCGACAGCACCTTCGTTATTGCCGATTTCCCGGGGAATTCATTAATCATTGAATATTACGAACCGGCAGATGCCGGATTTGAAGGAATTCTGGAGATAGACCGGATTAGCCTGGGGTATAAGGAACTGGGGGAGCTGATGCCAACCGAAGACGACAGCAGCGATTACATTGATGTTAATTGTTCAGAAGGAATGAATTGGCAACTTGAAAAACATGCTGTATGCCGCTATACTTTCAGTCAAAATAAAAAAAGTTATTTGTGTTCGGGGGCATTAATTAATAATGTAAATAACGATGGTACCCCTTATTTTCTTACTGCCAACCATTGTGTCAGTTCATCTCTTGTGGCTGCTTCTGTAGTTGCATATTTTAACTATGAAACCGAAGGATGTGGCCTGAAAAAAAAAACGTATCAGACACTTAGCGGAGCAATTCTGCTAACAACAGGCGATGATTCTGATTTTACGCTTCTTAAATTTTTTTCAACGCCACCGGCGTCCTACCAACCTTATTATGCAGGCTGGGATTTAACGGATTCTGCTGCGTCTACTACCTGCATCCATCATCCCGAAGGGTTATTAAAAAAAATATCATTGGATAATGATCCCCCTTCAACGTACTCAAAAACCCTTAGCTGGGACGAAGGAGGTACGACTCCCGCATATACTCACTGGCTGGTCTACTTCGATAAAGGAACTACAGGCGGAGGTTCATCCGGCTCACCTTTATTTAATGAAAATCACCGTATTATCGGTCAATTACATGGCGGAGGCGATGAAGATGAGTATTTCGGAAAAGTTAACTATTCGTGGGAACACAGTAATACTTCATCGGATAGAACGGGAACGGGTAAGACATATTCCAATCTTAGTTATTATCTTGAAGGTGACAGCGACCTGACATATCTTAATGGATATGCGCCTTCGTCAAACCTTCCCGAGGCTGTTTTTTCAAAAGATTATGAATATGTATGTTTGAAATCGCCTGTTCAGTTTACCGATCATTCTGTGTTTAATCCTTCAGAGTGGAAATGGAAATTTTCTCCTTCAACTGTAACTTTTCTGGACAGTACCACCGAAAATTCGCAAAATCCGGTAGTCAGTTTTGACGAAGCTAACGCTTATGAAGTACAATTATTTGTAAAAAATGAGGCCGGGGAAGATAGCGTGACTTATTCACCGGCAGTTTACTCGGGGGCAACCATTGCTGTATCGTACGAATCAAATGTTGATTCAGGAATCTGTTTGCTCGATCTGGATTCCCTGGTCATCACTGCCTCTGGCGCAGATTCGTATCACTGGGAACTGGATGATGACTATTTCACACTGAATGATCCGGACAGTTCACAGGTAATCGTAAAACAAAACCAGGCGTATTCCCTCGATTCAACTGCTATAGTCTCGGGATTTGTTGTTGGAAAACAGGGCTCATGTGTTGATACCTGCCGCTTTTCATACGAATTTTTGCTTCCTTATAACGATAACATTGCTAATGCAAAACTGATTGAAGCCGGAGAAAACGGTCCTTTTACAAACGAATGTGCAAGCGTTGAAGAAAAGGAGCCGGTTCCGTCAACAGGATCATGTACCTCGCAAACTGGCTGGTGCGATGAATACGGAACAGGCGAAGACATTGTGGAACATTCCGTGTGGTTTTGTTTCTACGGGCCTGAAACGGGTGCTGTTTCCATAGAGGCCAACGGTATGGACGGGCAAATTGCCCTTTATGAAGCCGATTCCTATTCAGCTATTTTAAACGGAGAGTATAACATACTTGCAGCTAACGACGACATTTCGTCGACTGATTCCAATTCAAAAATTACAAATACAACGGTTACGCCCGGGAAAATGTACTGGCTCCAGTTCGACGGAAGCGGTGGCGGCACGGAAGGCGATTTTCATATTGTTTTGAATGAAGAAGTCAGAGTGTCTGTGAATTCTCTGATTACCAGCAATGAAGATCAGCTTATTTTCTATCCCCAGCCGGCATCCGGTTATCTCACGATCAGCAGTACTGATTTTGTCGCGAACAGTACTGTACAAGTTAAAATTTATACCCTGACAGGAACCCTTGTTTATTCCGGTGACCTCGCAGTACAGCAGAACGCTGTTACTGTTTCTTTAAAAAACACTTGGCCCGATGGCATTTATTTTGTCTCTGTTGCTGACAATGACTTTGTTGCTACAGGTAAGTTTATCAGAGGAGAATAAACTGTCTGTTTGTGTGTGAACAAAGGAAAATTCCGGGCAGGGCAGGAGTGGAGGAAATATCTGTTTTTAATGTCTGTTATTTTATACGATTTTTTTGTTTTTAACCTTGTATCATGCGGTTAAATAATCAGCTATTTTTGTACCTGCTTATTTAATAAGGAAATGAAGTGTTTTTATCAGAAAATCGCTTCGGCGTTGTTGTTTCTTTTGGCAGGGACTATGGCGTTGGCCCAATCCTTTTCGTATAAAAATTTATCAGTAGAACTGCAATCACTGCAAAAACAGCTTGTTCCTGACAGGCGGGTTGCCATCCTCGATGTTGAACTTAAAGATACACTCCAAAAGCAGATCGTGCTTTCCGGGGAGACTGATCTTCCGGAGGCTAAAGATCATATTGTCAGTTTTTTGAATGCTAAAAAAGTTTTGTTTGTTGATTCATTCCGGGTACTGCCTGATCCTGATTTGTTAGGCGTCAAAACCTGGGCGTTGGGCACTTTGTCGGTGCTGAACCTGCGTGCGCAACCCGGCGATGCTACCGAACTGGTTTCGCAGGCTGTGATGGGCACTCCCATGAAAGTGCTTGACTGTAAAAACGGATGGTACCGCGTTCAGACTCCGGATCATTACATCGGTTGGACAGATTCTGGAATACAACTGCTTACTGCAACTGAGATGAATCGCTGGAAAGAGTCAAACCGGTATGTTTTCAACAGGATGTCGGGCTATGCATATGTATCTCCGGACAAAAACAGTGATGTGGTTACAGACCTTATACTGGATAATTTGTTTGAGGCGGAAGCAGAAGTCCGTGGTTTTCTGAAAATTATGATTCCGGATGGACGTATCGCTTATGTGAGAAAAACAGAATGCCTTTCATGGAAGGAATGGATCGGTCGGAAGCCTGATGTTCAATCTGTTATTACAGTTGCCCGAAAAATGATGGGCTCACCCTATTTGTGGGGAGGAGCTTCGAGCAAGGAAGCTGATTGTTCCGGTTTCGTGAAACTGGTTTATTTTTCGCAGGGAATTATTCTGGCGCGCGATGCTTCCCAGCAGGTCCGGTCCGGCGAAAAGATTGATTTCAGCAACCGGGAAAACCTCCGCCCCGGAGATTTGCTTTTTTTCGGTCGCTCCATTCAGCGGGTAACCCATGTGGGTATTTACCTGGAAAATGGCGATTTCATTCATTCATCAGGCCGTGTACAAATCAGCAGTATTAATCCTGAAGATCCGAAATATAACCCGAAACGTAATCTCGTGGAGGTCAGGCGAATAATAGATTTACAGCCGGATACAGAAGAAATCGTCAGAGTAAAGGATCATCCCTGGTATTCAAACCTCTAGTGTTTTTTATAGTTGCATTTTGTTCGTAAATGGAACATAAAGAATTGCGATTCAGTCAGAAATACAGAATATGCAAGATCACACGACAGATGTTTTCCGCTATCTTTGCTGTCCGGAAATAATTCATTGCAATAATGATTAAAATATATTTTCGTTATCTAATCTCCGGAATAATTTTTCTGTTGATATTCAATTGTTTATCTGCTTGTATCGGAACTCATTCCGGGGAAAAGGGAATTGCATTCATCGAAAAGCTTGATTCAGTTTTGACAGACGAAAAACCGGATGAATACAAACCGGTGAATGCCTTGCTGGTTTTACCGCGAACCCCGGCTTCCGGTGAAAATTTCCGCATTGTAACGACCGGTGGCAGGAACATCAGGAAAGCAAAACTCATGGTTAGCGGACCTTCCGGTATGCTTCAGTCCCGGAACAGCAAAACCGGCGATGAATTACCCTGCTGGCGGATTGATGATTTCGACGGGAATAAGGCCGGTAAATACCAGGTAACTTTGGTCGTTGACGGAAAAGAAGTCTGTCATCAGAATTTTGAGATTTCAAAACCTGAAGGAATGCCGGCCCAGGGTGTTGTGTGGAAGGCAACCCGTGGATGGGACAGCGCCACCGAAACTATTTATTCGGCCTGGATCAATGCCTTGTTCGGAGGATGCGGCGAGCAGACTTCATGGCCGGCCCTCCACGAAGTGACCCGCGACAAAAACCGCAATTTCCTGTACAATTACCTTTCGCTTGGTGAAGATAATCCTGACAGCAAAAACACGGTGATTATGGAACCCGACTGTGCCGATAATCCGTTTTTTCTGAGAGCCTATTTTTCGTGGAAGCTGGGACTTCCATTCGGCTTTCATATCTGCGACCGGGGCTATCTGGGTGGCTGCCCTAAAACCGGGCTGTGGGTTACCAATGAAACCGCAACATCGAAAGACAATCCGGTACAGGCGTTCAATTCTTTTATCCGGAGTGTTATGAATGGCGTTCATTCCGGAACAGCACGTACTGCCCTCGATAACGAACACTCCGACTATTACCCGGTTGCACTCGATCGTCAGGCTTTACGCCCGGGAACTGTTTTTGCCGATCCGTACGGACATACGCTCATCCTGGTTAGCTGGCTGCCGCAAACCAACAGTCATCCCGGATTGCTGCTTGCTGTGGATGCACAACCTGATAAGACAATCGCTATCAAACGGTTCTGGAAAGGAAATTTTCTTTTTAATACGTCGGAAGTGGTTGGCGAACCCGGATTCAAGGCTTTCCGGCCTGTTTTATCCGATCATGGAAAACTGTCGCAGATGTCTGACGAAGCGCTTACAGCTTCGGCCGGGTATGCTCAGTTTTCACTTCAGCAACGAAAAATGGGACAGGATGTTTTCTATCATACCATGGAACGTTTGATTAATCCGCAACCGCTTGATCCTGAAGAAGCTTTGCTCGATCTGATAAACGCGCTTCACGAGCAGCTTCTGGTTCGTGTGAAATCGGTTGATAACGGTGAAACTTATCTGAAATCGCATCCGGGAACAGTAATTCCGATGCCATCAAGTGCAAACGGTATTTTTCTGGCGGGCGGTCAGTGGGAAGATTTTTCAACGCCGAACCGCGACCTGCGACTCCTGATTGCAATGGATGCCGTGCTTCAGTTTCCCGACAAGGTTGCCGGGAGTCCGGGCGATTATCATATCTCATCGTTAAGTTCTCCTGAAAAAGAAAAAAAGAAACTTCAGGATTTGCTTGATAAAAAAATGAATGAACTGTCGGTTACGTATACCCGGTCTGACGGTTCGAAACAAAAGCTGACGATTAAGGAAATTCTCGACCGGAGAGATGCTTTCGAAATGGCATACAATCCGAACGACGGGGTTGAGATACGCTGGGGTGCACCTGAGAATAGCGCGGAACGGAAGACCTGTCGTCGCCATGCACCTGCAAATCAGCAAAAAACCATGCAGTCGGTACGAAAATGGTTTAGCAAAAGGCTGCATCCGCCCACATAGTATTGCCGGTTCCGGAATGTTATTTTACTTCGTGTGTTCCGTCGGGAAGAAATTTTACAGTGGGTGGCGTTTTTGATGCGTTGAACAAGTCATAACTTTTTTTGAGGTCGGCCCATAAACTGACACTGTCGTTGTCCTTGCTGTATTCCGTTGTCAGTTTCGAATAATTTGTATCGTTTAGCTGCGCCGGAAATATGGTGATGTCGATTTCTTTTTGCCCGCTGTTATAGGCTTCGATACAATAAACAAACAATTCTTTAATCCTCTCGTCGGTCATGGCAATACATCCTGAAGAAAGGCATCCGCCATGAATGAATATTTCATTTCCAAGATGTCCGTGAACTCCCCTGATACTGTCTGAGGCATTCGGGTAGTTGATCTTCATCGATAAATAATATTTGCTGTACGGATTCAGATCGGAGATGTGGTAAAAACCTTCCGGAACCTGCAAATCGTGGCTACGTCTTTTGGGACCGACCGAGCCGGAAATTTCGCAGATAGGAAATTCCCTGACCGGTACGAAAACTGAATCGGAATTATTTTTTGCCCACAGTTCAACCTTTTTTTCGGTTTTGAAGACCTGGAAATAAATTCTCAGGCTGTCCCGTGAAATGGAGTGCTCGGCCAATGTTTTAATAACCGTTTTCTCCTTATCGGCATATGCTTCATGAATACGGGCAAACGTCATTTTTTCATCTCTGAATGAGTGTGAATTAATTCCGGAAGTCAGGAATAATAAAGAAAAGAGAAGTATCAGGAGTTTCATAAATTATTCAAAAAGTGACAGGCAAAAATAGTGCGAAAATGATCACATGAAGATCAAAGTACGATTATTATTTTTGCTCTCAGAAGTAGGAAATAACCGGCTTTGTATTGATTTGAAAGACAGTCATAAATTATAGAACAGTGCGGGTTCCCGATTTTTTTGATCCGGATTTTCCGGTCTTTTTTATTTGTAGCAGGAAGTAAACCGGAATTCCTGTTAAAATTAAAATCATTCCGATGGCAGCTTCGCGTGGACGGGCAATAATTGTATTGAAAAACAGACAGATACAGAAAATGATGAAGATGGCCGGAACAACCGGGTATCCCCAGACTTTATACGGACGGTAAGTATCCGGCATTTTGCGGCGCAGGATGAATACGCCCAGTGTGGTGGCCCCGTAGAAAATAAAGACGGCAAAAATAACCATGTCTGTCAGTTGATCGAAGGTGCCGGACAAAACCAGCACAGATGACCAGATTCCCTGCCAGAACAGCGAATTCCCGGGAACATTGTATCTGTTTATTTTACCGATTGCCGGAAAGAAAAGCCGGTCGTTCGCCATGGCATAATAAGGTCGGGCTCCTGTAAGAATCGTGGCATTGGTACATCCGAGCGTAGTCAGCAAAATCAGAAGTGACATAAAAAGTGCACCGCCTGTTCCCCTGAAACTTCTGACCGCTTCAATGGCTGCAATCTGGTTGCCGGCCGCATGAATCTGTTCCAGATGAGGAATTGATAACAAGGAAAGGTATGTCAGGTTTACCAGCAGGTAAATGGCAATTACGATAAAAACCCCGGCTACAATTCCTTTCGGGATATTGCGTTTTGAATCCTTAATTTCGCCGCCGATAAATCCGACGGAGACCCATCCCTGGTAGGCCCAGAAGGCTGCAAGCATAGCTGTGAAAAAAGAGGAGAACGTCACCGTCTTGCTTGTTAAATCGGAAAAATTCATAAAGTTTTCAGGTCTCGCTACATTGCTCGTTAAACCGAAGACAACAATCAGGGAAAGTCCGGTAAGAACCAGGATTAAGATAGCTTTGCTGGTCCACGCCCCGCTTTTTAATCCTGAAATATTAAGTGCGGTTAGCAGCAAAATAAGCAGAATGGCTGTCAGTTTTATTCCGAAGTCCTGAAACGGGTAGAAAACACCGCCGATGGTTAAATCACGCAACGATGGAAAAATTTCGGGGACGGGCAGAATGCTGTTTAATGACTGGGCAAAAATATAGGCCAGCGACGATATCGTTGCCGATTCAATAACTGTAAAAAACGACCAGCCATATATGAATGCAAAAAAACGGTTGTAAATTTTTTTCAGATATACGTATTCTCCTCCGGTGTCGGCCAGCAAACCGGCAACTTCGGCATTGCTTAATGCTCCCAGAATGGTAATAATTCCGGCAACAATCCACGCCAGCAGTATCCAAACCGACGAGTGAAGCTCTGCCGCCATCGGAGCTATTTTTTTATAAACTCCTGAACCGATGATGTTTGCTACTACAAAAACGATCACGTAACTCAGACCGAGTGTGCGTTTCAGATTCCGATGACCAACCATAAAAAGGCATTTGAAAATATGCACCTAAAATAGAAAATAACTCAGTACCCGCGAATGAAAAATACTTCTTTCTGAACGATTTGAGCGTTATTTCCGATCAGGTAGATCCGATACTTTTTTATATATTGTTGCCGTATTCTTGCTGATTAACGGAGTATCTCTTGTTTTTTATTTTTAATCATCATCAGAATGAAAAGGAACTATCGGAATAGACTAAGCCTGAACACAAACAGTTTTTATAAAAGATTATTTTTTCCTCTGGCGGTTATGCTGCTGTTTTTTTCTTCCTGTAAGAAAAATAATTTTTCTCCGGATGTTCCTGTTCCGGTTGGCTTTAATCATATCGAAATGAAAGGAGAACTTTATCAGCGGGCGATGAAAAATTTTGACCGGCTGGAAACAGAAATATATTACCCGGAGAATGTTTTTCCGGAACATCATCATGCAACGTCAGCCGGATGGCCCGGCGATAAGGAGGGACGGACAATACTCGGACTGGTTATGGAAGCCAGGGCTACTCACCGCACACCGAAATACCTGGATGAAATGATCAGGATATTGCCTGAAAAGCTGAATAAGAAGGGATATTTAGGTCCGGTACAGGGAGATACAATTGATGAGCAGCAACTTTCCGGTCACGGTTGGTTGCTCCGTGGTTTATGCGAATATTATACATGGAAAGAAGACCCGAAAGTAGAGTCATATATTAAATGTATCATTCAAAACCTGGCTTTGCCGACCAAAGGTCATCATCAGAATTATCCGATAAAACCGGAAGATCGGATTTCAGGAATGGGAGGGATGTCCGGCTCTTCAGCCAATATCGTGAATGGCTGGAAATTATCAACTGATGTAGGGTGCGATTTTATATTTCTGGACGGGGTTGTTCAGGCTTATTCACTGTTTCCTTCCGACTCGTTAAAAAGTTTGATTGCCGAAATGATTTCCCGTTTTCTGGAAATGGATCTCGTCCGGATAAAAGCCCAGACCCATGCAACACTTACCGGTTTGCGGGCCCTTATGCGTTACTATGAAATTACCGGGAATGAAAATCTGTTGAGAGAAGTGGAAAAGCGTTACTCCCTTTACCGGGAGCAGGCAATGACTGAGAATTATGAGAATTACAACTGGTTCGGACGTCCGGAATGGACCGAGCCCTGCGCTATCGTCGATTCGTATTTACTGGCTGTTCAGCTGTGGCAGTATACGCAATCACCTCAGTTTTTGGATGATGCCCAACTGATATATTACAATGCACTGGGACATGTACAGCGTGCCAATGGCGGTTTTGGTTGCGATAACTGTCCGGGGCCGGTTGATAATTGTCTGTCGGTAAAAGCCGATGAAGCATACTGGTGCTGTACCATGAGAGGCGGCGAAGGTCTGGCCCGGGCGATCGGGTATAGCTATTTTCTGAAAGGAGATACACTCTTTATTCCTGCTTTTTACGAAAGTTCAGTCTCGTTTAAAATACATGGCAACCCTGTTTCAATTACGCAACATACTGACTATCCATTTGATAACGAGGTTACATTGCATGTTGACAGCCTTCAGAATTCAGAAAAATTAACGATCTGTCTTTTTGTTCCGTCCTGGTTTCAAACTCAGGAAGTAACAATAAATCAGAAATTTGTCAGCGCTCAGGAGAAAAACAGGTTTTTAACTATTCCTTCTGAAGTTAAGTCCGGCGATGTCATTAAGTATTCATTCTCAATGAAATCGGGAGTAGAAAACATTTTCAACGCAGTTCATTCAAGGTCCGGAAATATACGGCTGTTTTATGGCCCGCTGTTACTTGGCAATGAAGGAAATGGGGATGTTTCTGTTCCCCGGAATGCCACCATTGAGAAAACGGGTCGCAATAGTTTTTGTATCAAGGGAACTGATATTAAATTATCGCCGGTTTATCACTTAATGGAGTCCCGTGTTTCCAGGGAATCGGGATACCGGAAACAAATACTTTTCAGACAGGACATTTAAAAAGTGAAGGAGTTTTCCGGTTTTTACCCGCCCCTGAGAAAAAAATTGAAAAAGATAGATTCTGATTTTGATAAAATCAGGCTTAACCGTGCTGTTCCGGGGTAAGGGCTGTAAAACATTTTTTTGTTTTTCCTGAAATACAATATAGTTTCGTACCTTTAACTTTGTTTACGGATTGGCTTATTTGTCAGATAGTTTCGGTCAGTTGTAATACATGGTTAGAAAACCAAAAATTATTCAGCTATGAAAAATATTCTGTTTTTAGGCGCATTGTTTTTTTTGTCCGTTTCCTGCTTGAATCAGGGGGCAAAGCGATTGGAACAGCAAATGAAAGAAAAGGCTGAAAATGACAGCATAGTAGTTGTTAAAAAGCCTTTTGCCGACGATCCGAAGAAAACTGAATACGAGATTCCTGTTTTGAAAGGAACGAGTCTCCGTCATGGGGTACAAAAACGGTATTACCCGCACGGGAGTGTGTATTCCGAAATTCCGTATATACGGAACGAACGTAACGGAATAGCTTATACGTATTACAAAGCATATAGAAATGAAAAACCTGCAGTATGGAAAGAGCAGATTTACGTGCATGGTAAGCTTAACGGCATCTGTAAACGATATTACAGTGATGGGAAATTACAGGCTGAATATGAGTATAAAGAAGGGATGCCGGCCATCGGTTTGAAAGAATACAGCGAGTCAGGGAAGGAACTAAAAATGCCGGTTTTAACAGTGAAGAGTAATCCTGCCTCGAACTATTATTATGTGACAGCCCGGCTTTCGGAGTCGAATAATAATGTTACTTATTACATGGGAAATCTTGTTGAGGGGAAATACATGCCCGACGATTTGAAAAGAATACAGGAACGTGACGGGATTGCTGAAGTTTTGATTCCACATAACGAAACCATTCATTCTGTAACGATTGTCGCTGTTTTTATGACTTCCTTATCCAACGAATGTATTCTTGCAAAGACAATTTCACTGAATTAACAGCCATTTTTAGAAAGTACGGATTTTGTCGTTTTAGAAAAGACATTATATTTTTCCCTGTTGCTGGTACCTGCTTATCAGCGATTTGATCATTTCCATTTTTTTTGCTTCAGGATAATAATCGAATAAATTGCGGTAGCTGCTGAAGTCGATTTTTAATGCTTTCTCAAAACAAATGGCAGCTTCGGTGGCGTTATTGTTTTCCAGAAGATAGGCTGTTAACCGGTAGTTCAGGTTGGCACTCGATTCGCTTACTTTTCCTGCTTTTTCCAGCACACTGATTGCACGGTCTCTGTCTCCTTTTTTGTGCAGAAATTCAGAATAGGCAATCCAGTTCTCCGGATTTTCCGGATCTATTTTTGTTGCATGTTGGTAGGCAACCATAACTTCATCGAATAGTCCCAGTTCTTGACCGATTTCTGCGTAGCTAATCCAGTATTCGTCGTTTTCGCTATCAAAATGAACTGCTTTTTTCAGGAAGGCAAAACTTTTTTCTGTTTTTCCTCCACGCCATAATATCAGTCCTGCCCCATACCATGCACCTGCATTACCGTGGTTCAGCCTGATTGCATTTCTGAAATTTTTTAAAGCTTTTGATTTTTTGTTCAGGTTAAGGTAGCATTCGGCTAAATAGCAGAATGCATCATCGTTCTGATTGTCATGTTCAATATATTCCTGATAGCAGGGAATGGCTTTTTCGTATTGTTCGTTGTTCGAATATGTATTTGCCTTGTTAAAATAGGCCTGAAGCATGTCTTCGTTTAAAGCGATTGCAAAATCGTAGGCTTTGATTGCTTCTTCATACTGATTACACCGGTTGTACGTAATTCCCAGGTTATACCAGACCGAGCTGTTGAACGGATCGATATCGAGATACTTGTTGTAATATTGAATGCTTTTTTCAAGTTGTCCGTTGCGTTCGCAGAAGTATCCCAGTTCGTAAAGCACCATTTCGTTTCGGGGATTGGCGTTGTATGCCCGTTCGAGGTAATGAACAGCCAAATCATTTTTGTCGGTTTGCCCGAATGTAAGTCCGATGTCGTAAAGTATTTCGTCGGGTTCTTCGGTATCGTAGCGAATAGCCTTTTCGTATGCTTTTACCGCATTCTTCAGATCACCGGCCATGTTTAGGGCCGAACCTTTCACAAGGTACAGGTCTGAATTCGTTTTTTCGATTTTTTCGATGAAACGGATTATTTTCAAACATTTTTCCGGTTGCTTTTCGTAGGCATATATCTGGGCTTTTTTCAGGAGAAGTACTGTTGATGACGGGTGCATGTTAAGCCCTGTCATAACTGCTTTTTTTGCAAATTTTATTCGCCCTTCATCCATGAAGTGATCAATTATCCCTTCAAATTCATATACATCAAAATAGGAGAGACGGTGTTCCCGAACCATCATTTTAAAGCGTTTTACTGCTTCAATTATTTCATCTTCCTCGTGTAAATCCCAACTATCTTCGTCCATCTTTTTCCGTTAGAACGTTGCAAAATTAGAAATACTTTTTTAATAATGTCAGTCAGGTTGATGTTCTTTTCGTAAAAGATCATTTACAGTTTTGACAGGCGTAAATGTACTGACCGGCACTTCCACGAAAAAAGTGTTCCAGTCAGCCATAGAACCATTCCACAGACCTGGAAGTTCCTGGGCTTTTAGCTCTTTTCCGTCTTTTGATTTGACAGATATGAATCCGGTTTCAGGGTCACGGAACTGCGTGAGATCGAATTTTTCACCTTTATAATTTTTTAATGCACAAATCAGGTCTACAGGATTGAAGTGGGTTGCGTTTCCCGCAATCAGTTGTTGTTCTTCATCATTCGGATCAATCTGAGATGTTTCGGCAATTTGCAGCGAACACGATCCGTCGTTGTTTATTGCAAAGAATGGACCTCCGCCGGGTTCTCCTTCATTTTTTACCATCCCGCAAACACGTATGGGACGGTTATATTTTGTTCTCAGATAATGATATAACTCTTCTTTTTCGCTGTAATAAAAATTTTTCGGTGGTTTTACATTTAAAATATTTTCCAGGAAATTGGCCGCTTCGTCAAAAAAAGAGCTGTTCAACGCATAGTAATGGAAGGTATCCAGTTTTTCCTGGTAATAAAATATTTTTTTCTGAAGTTTAATTAGTAGTCCTGCCAGTGCTTTTTTGTATTTAAACGTATCTGATTTCAACCTGTCCTGAAGGACGTTGTCAATATTTTTAATGAAAACGATATCCGCATCCAGCTCGTTCAGATTTTCAAGTAATGCTCCGTGTCCGGCCGGCCGGAATAAAAGTTTGCCATCGGCCTCACGGAAAGGATTATTGTTCAGGTCGACTGAAATGGTGTCGGTTGTCCGTTTTTGCTGCGAAAAACTTATTTCGTACCTGACATTATATTGCTGCTCGTATTCTGCTCTAACGCTGTTGATCAGTCCGGTAAAACCGTTCAGGTATTCGGGTGAAACGGTAAAATGTATTTTTACCAGCCGGTTTTTGTCGTGAGCATAATTCGCTCCTTCCACGAGGTGCTCTTCCACAGGCGTTCTGGCGTTTTTACCATAAGTATGAAACCGGATAAGCCCTTTCGGAATGTTTCCGTAGTTTAACCCTTTGGGGGTTAACACCATGTCAAGAAATTCGGATAAGTTCAGGTTTTCTGCCTTTTTCCCTGAAATTTTTTCAATTTCCGGACAGAAGGCAAATTTTTTAATTCCTGAAAAAAACTGTCTGATATCTTTCGATTTCAGGATTTCTTCTTCACTTTTCCCTGAAGAGAGATCTTCTTTTGCACTGAAAAGCGATTTGAACATCCGGCTGGCTGCACCTGAAGCAGGTACAAATTTTAGCGGCTTCAGACCGTTTGATATGGATTCGTTATATATGCCGGTGTATTCATTTATTTCTTCTTCCCGGAGCACTATTAAACCGTTGCCTCTTGTTGCAGCCCGGATAATTTTTAAATACGGAAAGCCATGAATATAATTCTTTATTTGCTGTTCAACTGCCTGAACATTACTTCCACGTTCTTTTATTAGAAGGAGATCATTTGGTTTTAGCATGTTCGTTTTTTTTCGGGTTCCTTAAAAATAAGGAAACAGACAATAGAAACAGAAGTTTACCTGTTTAGGTTTTCAACTAGTTTTTAACAACCGGAGTGCGAAGAAGCCAATCCGTCTTTTCCTTTATCTTTGCATCTGTTTTTTTATTGACAGAACATGGATTATTACTGGGGACACCGGAAACGGTATAATGATTTTTCGACGTATTTCCGGAAAATATTTAACGGCAGGGTACAAAAAGTTTCTGTTGACGCGGGCTTTTCGTGTCCTAACCGCGACGGGACCAAAGGTGTCGGCGGTTGTAGTTATTGTAATAACAAGACCTTTAAGCCTGGTTATTGTAACTCGAAGACTTCGGTAACCGAACAGCTTGAAGAGGGAATTCGGTTTTTTTCAAAAAAATACAGTGTAATGCAGTTTCTGGCTTATTTCCAGGCTTATTCGAATACGTATGCTCCGCTTGAAAAATTAAAAATGCTATACACCGAGGCATTGCAGAGCCCGAAAATTATAGGACTGGTAATTGCCACGCGTCCGGATTGTGTGGACCGTGAAATTCTGGATTATCTGGCTGAATTGTCTTCGAAGTATTATGTGATGCTGGAATTCGGCATTGAATCGCATCGCAATGATACGTTGCGGCGTGTCAATCGTGGACATAGTTTTGAGGAATCGGCATGGGCGCTGGAAGAAACCGCTCGCCGTGGTATTCACAATTGCGCACATCTTATACTCGGCTTGCCAGGTGAAACGTATTCCGATTTTATTGATCAGGCTAAAAGTCTTTCGCAATTGCCTGTTGAAAATCTGAAATTGCATCAGTTACAGGTACACCGCGGAACCCGGCTGTATAAGGATTACCTGCAAAATCCCGGAGATTTCCGTTTTTTTTCGATTGAAGAATATGTAGATCTCGTGGTTGATTACCTTGAAGTGCTGAATCCTGCAATTGTAGTTGAACGTTTTATCAGCCAGGCACCGCCCGGAATGGTGGTTGCTCCTGCCTGGGGACTGAAAAATTTTGAGTTCGTGGCAAAAGTTGAAAAACGGCTGGAGGAGAGAAAAACCTGGCAGGGACGGCTGTATCAGGGCAATTTGTAAATATACAAAAAGGCTGTCTCTTTTAATGCAGACAGCCTTCTCTTCGATCGGTATATCTTTAACTATTTTGCGTAGTTGACAGCTCTTAATTCACGAATTACAGTGATTTTAATCTGGCCCGGATAGGTCATTTCATCCTGAATACGTTTTGCAATATCATAGGAGAGTTGTTCCGATTCATTGTCTGAGATTTTGTCGCTGCCGACGATGACACGTAATTCACGGCCTGCCTGAATTGCATACGTTTTCAGCACACCGGGATACGAAAGTGCAAGTTCTTCAAGCGTTTTTAAACGTTTGATATACGACTCAACAACTTCACGGCGGGCACCCGGACGTGCTCCCGAAATAGCATCGCATACCTGTACGATCGGGGCCAGCATACTTTGCATTTCCACTTCGTCATGGTGGGATCCGATAGCATTGCAGATGTCCGGCTTTTCCTTGAACCGTTCGGCCAGCTTCATCCCTAATACTGCATGTGGCAATTCAGGTTCATCATCCGGGACTTTTCCTATATCGTGGAGTAGTCCGGCACGTTTTGCCCATTTTGGGTTTAATCCAAGTTCGCTTGCCATTATTGCACAGAGATTTGCAACTTCACGGGAATGCTGCAGAAGATTTTGTCCGTAGGAAGAACGATATTTCATTTTTCCGATCAGCCGGATCAGTTCCGGGTGTAACCCGTGAATTCCCAGGTCGATGGTTGTACGTTTTCCTGTTTCAATTATTTCCTCTTCAACTTGTTTCCTCACTTTTTCAACCACTTCTTCAATACGGGCCGGGTGAATACGTCCATCGGTTACCAATTGGTGTAAGGCCAGCCGGGCTACTTCACGACGTACCGGATCGAAACCTGAAAGTACAATCGCTTCCGGGGTATCGTCAACAATAATTTCAATACCTGTGGCAGCCTCCAATGCACGAATATTGCGTCCTTCACGACCAATAATCCGGCCTTTTATCTCGTCACTTTCAATGTGGAAAATAGTTACTGCATTTTCGATTGCTGTTTCAGTAGCTACCCGTTGAATCGTTTTTACAACAATTTTTTTTGCTTCTTTATTTGCCGACAGTTTTGCTTCTTCCATGATCTCATTAACATAGGACATTGCCTCTGTTTTTGCTTCTGCTTTTAGTGACTCAACCAGTTGCGATTTTGCCTCTTCTGCCGATAAGCCCGAGATGGTTTCCAACTGTTCAACCTGTTTGCGGTGTACTTTATTCAGCTCTTCTTCTTTCTGGTCAATTACAAGTAACTGGTTGTTCATGTTTTCCCGGATTAATTCAATTTCCCGTTTCGATGTTTCCAGTTCCTTCGTCTTTCGCTGTAACTCATTGGTTTTTTGTATAAAAGCAGACTCACGCTGGTTCAGCTTATTCTCAAGGCCGGCAATTTTACTGTTCTTCTCATTGATATATTTTTCATGATCCGATTTCATTTGGAGAAATTTCTCCTTTGCCTGAAGGATTTTATCCTTTTTAATTACTTCGCCTTCAGCTTCCGCTTCACTCAGTATTTTTCGTTTTTTGCTTTTTATAGCTTTGTCCCACAGAAGATAAGAAATTCCGGAACCTCCTAAAAAAGCAATTGCAGCATATATTAGTATCTCCATAATATAAATTAAACTAGTTTATACTAAAAAACCCACAAATAACTCAAAACTAAAGATTTATTCTTTTGTTTTGAGGTAATGCGGGCTTTCATTTCTATTAAAAAAAACGAAAATATCAACTTTTTGAAGTAAGATATTCGTCCAATATTTCATTCAACTCTCTGACTTCATCAATAAAAGGAGACGGATCAACCTTATTTTCGAGCTCAATATTCTTCAGTACGAATTGAAAAGCAGCCATTGTTATAAAGTCTTTTGCATCGTGGTTAGCATATCGTTGTCTGTACTGAAGAACGGTCTCGTTTATAATTTTTGCGGCTTTCCTGTATTTCTCCTCTTCTTCTCTGTCAATTTTTAACGGATAATTACGTCCGTCAATTTTAATATTTATTGAAAGCTTATCTGTCATTTTTTGATGTATTACTGATTCAGCATCGCAATACATTTATCAATTTCCCGCACTATTCTGTTAATCCTGTTCTTCGCTTCCTGGCTTTCTCCATCTGAAACGAGAAGGGATTTTGCTAACTTTAAATTATTATATTTCTCCAAGAGCATTTCATTATTTTTTTTGAGAGAATCAATTTCTTTTTCAAGCCTTTCAACCTGAATAAACAACTGTTGCTTTTCATCTTTTGTTTTTTCTGACAGTGTAATCAGTTGCTTTATTTTTACTTTAAATCCTTCAAGTAAAATACGGTCTTGCTCAGTCATTACTGCTTTCTTTCAGTACAAAATTAATATTTTTAATTAATTAAGATCAGTAGTTAATAATTATTTTATTTCTCTGGCTGTTCTGACAATCTGTTTGGTGATAAGTTTTATATTTTCGTCGTCTGTTTTGAATGATATGAAAAAAATATATACCTTATTTTTACTTATTACCGGATTATTTGCAAATGCCCAGGAAAAAAATGATGATTACTACGCTGCACCAGTACATGTTCCTATGTTTCTTGCAGGAAATTTTGGCGAGTTGAGAAGTAATCATTTTCATTCGGGAATAGATATAAAAACTCAGGGACATACCGGATTACCTGTTTTTGCAGTTGCTGATGGTTTTATTTCGCGGATAAATATTTCACCTTACGGATTTGGAAATGCATTATATATAGATCATCCTAACGGGACTACTACTTTGTACGGCCATTTGGAGTCGTTCTCGGATAAGATACAGAAATATATCCGGGCGATTCAATACCGTAAGGAATCATTCAGTGTTGATGTTTCGGTTCCACCCGGTGAACTTCCGGTGAGAAATGGTGAACAGATTGCATTGAGTGGTAACAGCGGAAGTTCCGGAGGGCCTCATCTTCATTTTGAAATACGGGATACAAAAACACAACATCCTTTAAACCCATTGAAATATCATTTTAAAATAAAAGATGGGATTAGCCCGAAAATATTGTCTGTTCTCATTTATCCGGTGTCGGATGAGGCTGCTGTTGCCGGTACCTGTTTTAAACAACGATATGAAACAGTGTCTGATGGGCGTATTTACCATATCCTGAATAATCCGGTAGTTCCCGTATGCGGAACAATTGGTTTTGGCGTGCAATCTGTTGATTATCTGGATGGCAGCGGGAATAAATGTGGTATTTATTCTCTCGGGTTAAGAGTTGATAACAAATTGGTCTATTCGTTTCGTATGGATGAATTCGGTTTTGACGAAAGCCGTTATGTTAACAGTCTTATTGATTATGACCAGAAAATAAGGTCGGGCCGGAATGCTTATAAAACCTGGATTGATCCGGGTAATAAATTAAGTGTATATGACCGTAGTCAGGGGTCCGGATTGTATGATTTTAGTGATGAAAAGATGCATGAAATAAGATACGAAATTGCTGATGTATATGGGAATACATCAATTTTAATTTTTAATGTGGTTTCGAAAAAACAATCGATACAGCGAGAAAATGTGGCTTCGGGTATTCCATTCAGGTACAATAAGGAAAACATTTTTAAAGCAGATGGAATAGAGGCAGATTTCCCTGATGGTTGCTTCTACTGTGATTTTAATTTTGAATATAATCATTTCCCTGCTTTCCCGGGAATATATTCAGACGTGTATGAAGTACATAATAAATATACGCCGGTACATAAGTTCTTTTCAATAAAAATTGAAACTCAGAATTTGCCTGAAAGACTTGTAAATAAAGCACTTTTGGCATATGTTAACCCTAAAACAGGAAGGGTTCTGTCGTCATTGGGTGGAGAATACCGGAACGGATGGGTAGAAGCTGAAATCCGTGGTTTCGGAGATGTGGCTGTAGCTGTCGATACTATTGCCCCGTCGATTATTCCGTTAAGTCTGAAGGATGGAACTTTGACAGAAAGTGACCAGATTCGTTTCAAAATAAGAGACAATTTTTCAGGAATCAGTGATTTCAGGGGAACTATTGACGCGAAATGGGTCCTTTTTGAATACGATGCAAAAAATAATCTGATTACCTATAAATTCGATAGGGAACGGTTCGATTTTGGGAAAAAACATGAATTAATTCTAAATGTGACTGATGCAAAAGGGAACAGGAGCGTTTTTAAATCGGGCTTTTATAAATAAAATAATTCGGATTTTGGGTTCGTAACTATAGCTACTCTGGATGTGTTTTTTTCATGGAAATTACTTTTTTTATTTCTGGTATTTTCAGAATAGAAAAAAACGGAAAAAATGTCATATTTTATACTTGAAAAACAGATTTCTTTATAGCTTTTTGTTTTTAAAGAAGTTATATGTATTCCTTTTTTTTATGTCGTAATATCCTGAATAGGCGTATTTTCTGTTAAAATCTGTTAAACAAATTAAAGGAAACAAAAACCCGGCAACACATACAATTTTGCGGCGTTATATTTGACAGAAAATAAGAAATAATTTGGTTAAATATAAAAAATGAGAGCTATGAAAAACATGAGAAAAGGAATTATACCGTTGCTTTTTGCGGTTACCGGAGCTTTTATTGCACTCTTTGTGTATACGAAATATTTCAATGCTCCTCAGGTTGTTACAGTAAAAGAAAGTCAGCCGGTTCAATATGCCAGTCTGCCTGCAGTTCCGGGCGATTTGCCTGATTTAAGTTATGCGGCAGAAAATTCAGTTCATGCAGTAGTACATATTATGGTTTCACAAAAAACGGATTATTATTCATCGAACCCGTTTTATGAATGGTTTTTTGGGTACAGGGGGGATGAAAATCAGAAAGAACCTCAGATACAGGGATCAGGTTCGGGCGTAATAATTTCGGCTGATGGTTACATTGTAACAAATAATCATGTAATTGAAGATGCCGATGAGATTACTGTTATTTTGGATGACCGTCGTGAATTTAAAGGAAAATTGGTTGGTACTGACCCGTTAACGGATATTGCTTTGTTGAAGATTGAAGAGAAAGAATTGCCATTCCTGCGTTTTGGCAATTCCGACGATTTGAAACTCGGACAATGGGTATTGGCTGTCGGCAACCCATTTAACTTAACTTCAACCGTAACGGCTGGCATTGTGAGTGCTAAAAGCCGGAATATCGGTATTAATCCAAACAAAATGGGGATTGAGGCCTTTATTCAGACAGATGCAGCAGTAAATCCGGGTAACAGTGGTGGAGCTCTGGTTAATACGCAGGGAGAACTGGTCGGAATTAATACGGCTATTGCTTCACGAACAGGTTCGTATAGCGGATATTCATTTGCAATTCCTGTGAATATTGTCAAAAAGGTTGTTGCTGATTTGACTGAATTCGGCGAAGTTCAGCGGGCTTTAATGGGCGTTGAAATTAGTGATGTTACAGCCGATATAGCAGAAAAATATAAACTTGACAAAGTTGAAGGCGTTTTTGTCGGCAATGTTACTGATGGCGGCGCCAAAGATGCAGGGATTAAGGCGAACGATGTAATTATGAGCATCGACGGAGTAAAAGTTAATTCAAGTGCTGAATTGCAGGAACAGGTAGGTAAACATCGTCCGGGCGATGTTATTAAGGTTGAAGTAAAAAGAGATAACAAAAGGAAACAATTTAACGTAACGCTTCGTAACAAGCAGGGAGATACAGGAATTGTTAAAAAAGAAGGGAATGGAATTTTTGGCGCGGAACTTGAGGCAATTTCTGACAAGGAAAAATACAGTCTGAGAATCAGGAATGGTTTGAAAGTCGTTAGTCTGGAAGATGGAAAATTTAAAGACGCCGGAGTCAAAAAAGGGTTTATTATTACGGATGTGAACAAAAGACCTGTTTATGAAGTTAAAGATATAAAGTACATTATTAACAATGCAACAGGTGGCATTCTGATTGAAGGAATTTATCCCGACGGTGAGCTCGCTTACTATGTCTTTGGAGTTAAATAAAAAGTCAACAAGCGAGGCAGTTATTTATTTGTTAAGCAAATCAGACAATGTCATTTATGCGTTTGAATTATTGATTTATAAACTCTATATTTGCACGTTTTTTTACAAAAGGGTATAAATGAGACAACTTAAGATTACAAAATCGATTACCAACCGTGAGAGCGCCTCTTTGGACAAGTATTTACAAGAAATTGGCAAGGAGGATCTTATTACCGTTGAGGAAGAAGTGGAATTGGCTCAAAGGATTAAAAAAGGTGATCAGGCGGCACTTGAAAAACTGACCCGTGCTAATCTTCGTTTTGTTGTTTCTGTTGCCAAGCAATACCAAAATCAGGGATTAAGTTTGCCTGACCTCATTAATGAAGGAAATCTTGGTTTGATTAAAGCAGCAGAAAAATTTGATGAGACGCGTGGGTTTAAGTTTATTTCGTATGCTGTTTGGTGGATTCGCCAATCGATTTTACAGGCCCTTGCTGAGCAATCGCGTATTGTTCGTTTGCCACTCAATCAGGTGGGGTCGCTTAATAAAATAAATAAAGCGTTCTCGAAATTCGAACAAGAGCATGAACGTAAACCATCGCCTGAAGAATTGGCTGATTCGCTGGAACTTCCTGCCGATAAAGTTGCCGATACCTTACGAGTGTCAGGCCGACATATTTCGGTTGACGCACCTTTTGTTGAAGGTGAAGACAACAGTCTCCTCGATGTTTTGGTTAACAATGATTCACCAAATGCCGACCGCAGTTTGATGATGGAATCGTTAGCCAAGGAAATTGAAAGAGCTCTCGCTACCCTTACAGAACGAGAAAGTGACATCATCAGGATGTTCTTTGGAATTGGTTGCCAGGAAATGACCCTGGAAGAAATCGGAGAAAGATTTGGGCTTACCCGGGAAAGGGTTCGCCAAATAAAAGAAAAAGCTATACGTAGATTACGACACACATCACGTAGCAAACTATTAAAAACTTACCTCGGTTAGAAAATGAAAACCGCCTTTACGGCGGTTTTTTTTGTCCTCATCTGTCTTTTGCCGGAATATTATTTTTCTCGTTTTTATTCAGATTGAAAACTTTTCTTTTTACAAACCTGTTACAAATAAGCGTGATTGATACAAATAAGTATATTTGTTGCGAAGGTGAAAATAAATAACATATAGAATGATGATGAGAAGAATACAAGTAGTTTCAGCTTTCTTGCTGATAATGGTCTGGAACATACAGGTTTCGAACGGATGTACTAATTTTTTAATTACAAAAGGAGCTTCGGTTGACGGCTCAACTATGATTACCTATGCAGCCGATTCGCATACATTATATGGAGAACTTTACTACCAACCTGCCGCTGATCATGCAGCAGGTGATATGCGGAATATATACGACTGGGATTCCGGGAAATATAGGGGACAGATACCTGAAGTTGCCCATACGTACAGTGTGGTCGGAAACATGAATGAATTTCAGGTGGCAATTGGCGAAACTACTTATGGCGGACGTGAAGAACTGGGAAAACAGGAAGGTGCTGTCATGGATTACGGTAGTCTTATTTACGTGGCACTTCAGCGTGCAAAAACAGCACGTGAAGCTATTAAGGTAATGACTGATCTGGTGGATAAATACGGTTATGCAAGTTCGGGCGAGTCATTTTCCATTTCTGATCCGGACGAAGCGTGGATACTGGAGATGATTGGCAAGGGCGATGGAGAGAAAGGGGCTGTCTGGGTCGCACAGCGTATTCCCGATGGTTATATCTCGGGACATGCTAATCAGGCCCGCATTACTACATTCCCGATGAGTGATCCTAAAGATTGTCTTTTTGCAAAAGATGTTATCTCTTTTGCCCGTGAAAAAGGTTGGTTTGATGGCAAAAATAAGGATTTCAGTTTTTCAGATGTATATGCTCCGGTTGATTTTGAGGGTGCCCGATTTTGTGACGCCCGTGTATTTGCCGGATTCAACAAGGTTGCTTCAGGAATGGATCAGTATGCCGACTATATTAAAGGAAATGTAAAGCATGGTGACGAAAATAATTTTGCAGTAAACCGTCTGCCTTTATGGATAAAACCGGACAAAAAGCTTTCGGTGAAAGATGTAATGGAAATGATGCGTGACCATTTTGAAGGTACTGATTTGGATATGACTAAGGATATCGGTGCAGGACCGTTTTCTTTACCATACCGCTGGCGCGGGTTGACATGGAAAGTTGATTCAGTAACATACTGTAACGAGCGTGCTATCTCGACCCAGCAAACCGGATTTTCGTTTGTTACCCAGAGTCGCAGTTGGTTACCGGGCCCCATTGGCGGTATCCTGTGGTTCGGAGTAGATGATACATACAGTACCTGTTATGCACCTGTATATTGCGGGATTACCGATACTCCCGGGTGTTTCAAGGTGGGGAACGGTGATCTCCTGACTTTTTCCGAAACATCCGCATTTTGGGTCTTTAACCAGGTTGCAAACTGGGCTTATTTACGATATAAGGATATTATTCCTTATATCCGGGCCAAACAAGCTGATCTGGAAGGAAAATTTATTGCCTATACTCCGGCTGTCGATCAGGCTGCAAAAAGTATCTTCGACACACAGGGAGAAGATGCAGCCCGCCGTTTTTTAACTGAATATTCAGTTAATCAGGCCAATGGCATGACTGCTGAATGGAAAAAATTGTATCAGTATCTGGTTGTTAAATTTATCGACGGAAATATAAAAAAGGAAAAGGACGGAAAATTTGAACGTAACGAATGGGGAATTCCCGTCAGCCCGGAACAACCTGGATACCCGGAATGGTGGTATCGTGTGATTGTGAATGAAACCGGTGATCATTTCAAAATAGAAGGTAGCTCACATTAATTCTGTCTTTAATTTTCAAAAACAGAAGGAATCAGTGCTGGCAGAAAACTTTTAGGCTGGAAGAATAGTTCTGATTCCTGTAAAAGAAGCCAATTACCGGTATTTTATGCTATGGTGTTGTAACAGGTTATGTTCTTTGCTGAAAAATACCTTTCAGAATAAGCCATAAACATAAGCGTGGTCATCAAAGACAAAGATGATTTCGTGCCATCAAATTTTGTGTGATTAGCTTGTCTAACTTCTTTGATAAACAAATGAGAAGGGCTTAGTATCGCTTAAAAAGTCAAAGGACACAGTCATATTTTTGCGGGACTTTACCCGGAATGCATGTGCGACTAAAAATTTGTGGTACGTAGCAAAAACCGGGGTTAAAGCCATCTCCTCTGGTGATGGATCGTCCGATTTTAGCAAATTTTTTAGTTTCAATCTGGCAGGGGACTCTATTTTTTCTTTAAACTAGTACCCTTCTTTTTTTACTGAAAGGGAAGTTTGCGATACAATTTTTATGTGTGGCGATACCGGATGTAAAACTTGTTGAAAGTTACTAAATCTGTAATGTCATAAATCTATTGTGCTTTTATTCTTATTATATATTTTACAGACATTTGAATGAATATGGTAATTAATTAATAGTTTTAAAATTATTTTGTATGTCATTGTCACATGGGTAAGAATGATTTTGAAATATTATCCGGCATAATTGCTGGCGATGATAAAACATTTGGTTTATTGTTTGAATTGTATTACAGTAAGTTATGTGCCTACACATCTTCGCTTGTTCACGATCGGAATGTGGCCGAGGATTTAGTGCAGGATTTGTTTGCAGAAATATGGGTAAACCGGAAAAAGTTGAAGGTCAAAACTTCATTTAGTGCTTATTTGTACCGTTCGGCCTACAATTCATGTCTCGATTATTTGAAACATCAAAAAGTCAGGCAAAAACATTGGAACGATTCTATGTGTCAGGTTCCAGTATCTTTCAATGATAGTCTGGTTTTTTCAGAACTACTGGAAAAAATGGGAACTTGCATTGAACAACTTCCGGAACAATGCAAAAAAGTATTTAAGCTTAGTCGTTTCGAAAATTTGAAATACAGGGAAATAGCAGAAATTCTGCAAATTTCTGAAAATTCAGTAGATACCCAGATCCGCAGGGCATTGAATAAGCTGAAAGATGAATTGAAAGACTACCTCGTCACCATCCTGATAATTTTTTCTTTTCTTTTTTAAATTTTTTGTCACGGAAAAACTACACTCCGTCGTCATGTATTTGAATTTATAAAAATTATGGAGAATAACGGGCTACACAGCGATGAACTTTTTGCTAAAGTTTTAACCGGGAATATTACACCGGAAGAGAAAACAGCTTTTGGAAAATGGATTCATGAGTCGGAAGATAATATGTCTGATTTTCAATCATTTAAAAAAATGTGGGAATCGGCAGCGATTTTGAAAAAATACGATCTGGATAAAGCAAAACTGATGACCCGGATTAAAATTCTTGAAAAATTGAAGGCAGCCCGCGGATTCCTGTATTACTGGCAACGGGTGGCAGCGATTCTGATTATTCCGGTTATTCTTTTTTCTGCGTATTTTATTTTCAGAAATGATAATTATTCCCGCAAAGAAACAGTTGAAAATGTTAAAACACCTTTCGGTGCCAGAACTTCTTTTCAGTTGCCCGATGGCTCGGTTGCATGGCTGAATGCAGGTTCTGAAGTCTCGTATCCGCGACAGTTCGGAAAAATCCGGGAAATAAATTTAAAAGGGGAGATCTATCTTGAAGTAAAAAAAGGGCTGGGGCCATTCGTGGTAAAAACAATGTATGGGGATGTAAAGGTACTGGGAACAAAGTTTAATGTTTGTGCTTTCAGTAACGAACCATTCCGTACAACATTGGTTGAAGGTTCTGTTGCGGTAGAAGATAGAAATAACCCGAAGGAAGTTTTTTTGACCCCGGGTTTTCAGTATGTCGCAGAGAAGGGCTCATTCTCTGTGGAAAAAGTTGAGACAGAAATGTATACTTCGTGGAAAGACGGGAAAATGGTTTTCAGGCGTGAGCCTTTCGAGTTGGTTGCAAAGCGTCTGGAACGCTGGTTTAATGTAAGCATCAGGCTTGAAGGGGAGTCGATTAAAAAGCTCTGGTATACAGGGACAATTGAAATGGAATCGTTTAGCGAAGTGCTTGAGTTGATAAAGAGTACAACGCCGATTGATTACAATTTTGATTCGAAAAAACGAATATTAACAATAACTGCAAAATAATGATGAACTGAAAAAAAATAAATTAAAAAAGAGATGGAAACTGGTCCTTTCCACCTCTTCAGCGATTTTTGATTTAAAACGTTAGTAATAAACAAAAACATTCAAAATTATGAAAAAAAAACGAAGTCTGCAGGGGCAACGCCTTTGTTCTTATGTAATTTTATTAAAAATGAAACTGACAATCTTTTTTTTACTGATTACAATTTTTGCCGGTTGGGCCGTTGAATCGTATTCGCAATCAACGAGGTTAACCATAAAAATGGAAAAGTCGACGATTGAAGATGTCCTTCTGAATATTGAGAACCAGAGTGAGTACCGTTTTTTTTATAACGGAACCATCAATGTAAACAGAAAGATCACAATAAATTGTGAAGACAGACTGATAACAGATGTTCTTAATGAAATATTTGAAGGGACAAATATACAATACAAGATCATGGGACGCCAGATTTCCCTCTTTGCAGGTAACGAATATGGAGCCGCTTTACAACAAAATGTAAATGTTTCCGGCAAAGTGACTGACTCCTCCGGAGCCCCGATGCCAGGGGTATCAATTGTAGTAAAAGGGACAACTAACGGAATTGTCACGGATGCGGATGGAACCTATTCGCTTGTCAATGTCCCTTCTGATGCCGTTTTGGCTTTTTCGTTCGTGGGCATGAGAAGTCAGGAGATAGCAGTTGCCGGGAAAAATGCCATCGATGTGGTGATGCAGGAAGAATCAGTGGGCATTGAGGAGGTGGTTGCTGTAGGATACGGAACACAGAAGAAGGCGACAATAACTGGTTCTATTACTACAGCAAAGGGAGAAGAATTAGAGGCTTCACCTTCAATAAATTTTTCAAATAGTTTGGCAGGGCGGCTGCCAGGCTTGGTTGTTGTAAATTCATCAGGTGAACCTGGTGCTGACGGGGCAACTTTAAGAATAAGAGGGTTAAATACTTTAAATGATAATTCTCCCCTAATTGTAGTAGATGGAATACCCAACAGGGATCTGGATCGGTTGAACAGTTCAGATGTTGAAAGTATTACCGTATTAAAGGATGCATCTGCTGCCATCTATGGTTCACAGGCGGCCAATGGTGTTATACTGATCACTACGAAACGGGGTAAAATAGGAAAACCGACGATTACCGCTACGGTTACCCAGGGATGGAGTGCGCCTACTGTTATTCCGAAGATGGCTGATGCAGCAACCTATGCAGAAGTAGTAAACCAAATTAATGGTTATAGCGGTTCTGATCCAACATATTCAGATGAAGATATTCAATTGTTTAAAAATGGGTCAGACCCGTGGGGACATCCGAATACTGATTGGTTCGATGCAGTATATAGAAACTTTTCTTCTCAAAATAATGTGAATTTGTCTATGTCCGGTGGAACCGAGAATATCAAATATTTTGTTTCCTTGGGGTACAAATATCAGGATGGAAATTACCACAATAGCGGAACAAATTATAACCAGTATGATTTCAGAAGTAATATCGATGGAAAAGTATCGGACCATATCCGTATAAGTTTTGATGTTTTCGGAAGGCAGGAAGACAGGCATTATCCAACAAGAAGTGCAGGCGATATATTTAATGCAACCCTTCGAAGCTACCCGACCATGCCTGCATACTGGCCTAACGGTTTGCCCGGACCTGATATTGAGAGGGGAGAGAATCCTGTTGTTATGGCTACCGATGCAACTGGCTACGACAAGGATAAACGGTATATTTTCGGAAGTAAATTGAACCTTACTGTTGATGTTCCCTGGATAAAAGGTTTGTCTGTTTCAGCAAATGCATCTGTCGATAAAAATATTTTAAACGATAAATTGTGGTGTACCCCCTGGACTCTTTATACCTGGGATAATACATCGTATGATAAAGATGGTAAACCTGTATTAGTTGGCGGATCAAGAGGTTATTCAGAACCACGGCTTACTCAAACCATGGAGGACGAACAACAAATTATGCTTAATGCTTTGGTAAACTATGACTGCACGATCGCTGAAAAGCATAATATCAGTGTTTTAGTTGGTTCGGAGAGGCTTACTGGCAATGAAATGACTTTTTGGGCATATCGAAGATATTATATCAGCGATGAAGTTCAGGAACTTTATGTAGGTGGTGAAGATGAAAAAGACAACTCAGGTTCCTCTGAAAAAAGTGCACGGTTGAACTATTTCGGCAGAGTAAACTATAATTTTCTCCAAAAATATATGGCCGAATTTGTCTGGAGATACGATGGCTCATATATTTTTCCTTCTGACAGCCGGTTCGGGTTTTTCCCCGGTTTTTCTTTAGGTTGGAGAATATCGGAAGAAAACTTCTGGAAAAATAATATCCCGCAAATTAATTATTTTAAACTAAGAGGAGCTTGGGGGCAGACAGGTAATGACAGAGTCGGAGGATACCAATATCTTTCGAGCTATGAATTTGGTTCAAATTATATTTTTAATACGGACACAGAAGTTAAAACATTAAGTGAGTCTGTTGTTGCAAATCCGGATATTACCTGGGAGGTTGCAGACCAGACTAATATCGGGTTTGATGCGATGCTTCTTAATAACAAACTTAGCGTGACATTTGACTATTTTCATAACCTTCGTAAAAATATTTTGTGTTACAGAAATGCTTCTGTACCGGCATCAACCGGATTGGAACTTCCCCAGGAAAACATTGGTAAAGTAACAAATAACGGGTTCGAGTTTGTAATCGGGTATAATAGCAAAATCGGGGAACTTGGCTATCATATTTCAGTTAATGGAGCTCATCAGAAGAATAAAATCAAATTCTGGGATGAAACACCTGGCGCCCCGGATTACCAAAAGTCCACAGGACGTCCGATTAATGCCCGGTTGTTGTACCATGCAATAGGAATTTTTGCAGATCAGGCGGCTGTTGATGCATATCCGCATTGGGATGGGGCACAACCGGGAGATATTATTTTTGAAGATGTTAGTGGCGATGGAAAAATCGATGCTGATGATGAGATAAGATATGATAAAACCGAAATGCCGACTTTTACAGGCGGTTTAAATATCGATTTGACGTACAAAAATTTTTATGCCAGTGTTTTCTTTCAGGGAGCAGCAGGGGCTGTTGTAACCCATACTACTCAGTCTGGCCTGTATGGGAATTTCCGGGCTGATGATGTGAATGGACGTTGGACTTCCGACAATCCAAATGCTTCCAAACCAAGACCATGGAATAATGTGGATCAGTATTGGTTCGAATTTGATGGCAATAATACCTATTTCAATATGGATAATGATTACATAAGATTGAAAACTTTAGAAATAGGATATAATACCTCCAAAAAGTTTAATGATAGAATGAAAATCAGAGGATTGAAGTTTTTCTTCAATGGTTCCAACTTATTTACAATTACAAAAATGAAAGATTTTGATCCGGAGGCCGGTAGTGGTACATATTATTATCCGCTTACTAAGGTTTATAATATTGGATTTACTTTAACTCTATAAAAAGGAAAAAGATGAATAAAGTTATTACATATTTTTATAGCTTATTAGTCATAAGTTCGATTTTTGTGTCTTGTGACACGGATTTTTTGGAAACAACACCTTCTGGGGAATTGTCTGAATTAAGCGTTTTTGGGGATCCCGATTTAACAGAAACATACGTTAATGGCATTTATGCAAATATTCAGCATCCTCTTGCAGGGGAAAAAATGGTTATGAAATCGGAATTCGTTGATGAAGCTCATGACATGTGGTATAATTATTACGAGTTTAACAATTGTATGATGACTTCAGATGATGATGCAGATTGGGATTTTGAAACCTGGGATTTAAACTATTCCAATATAAGGAAGTGTAATTTGTTTTTCAAAAATCTTAATGAAGAAGTTTTTAAAGACGAAGAGGTCGATGGAGTATTCTGGTCAGACAGGTTAAAGGGAGAGGTTCATTTTTTGCGCGCTTTTTTTTATCATCAGTTGGTTAGCTTATATGGAGGAGTGCCTATTATTACACAGGTTTATGATCTGGATGACGATTTCGAGATTGCCCGGAATACTTATGAAGAATGTGTCAGTTTTATTGTGGCTGAATGTGATTCGGCTGCCAGTCTCTTGCCTGTTGAGAATACAGGCGACAACATAGGCCGTGCAACAAAGGGAGCTGCATTAGCCTTGAAATCGGAAGTATTGTTATATGCTGCCAGTGAATTACATAATAACAATACCGTATTTTCAGGTTATTCAAATCCTGAATATTTAGGTTATGTAAGTGGAAATGCGCAGGATCGTTGGAGAGAAGCTAAGGATGCAGCAAAAGCCGTGATAGATCTTGGTACTTATGACCTTTATACAGGAACAAGCGATTCTTTGGCTCAGAATTATAATAACCTTTTTATTGCAACGGAGACAGAGGAAGATATTTTTGTTAGGTATTTTTTGGAAAAAGATGGATGCTCTGGAAATGGACTTCCACTTGGAACGGGTCCAAACGGTTATCATTGTTGGGGACAAGCTACACCTACCGGTAATATTGTAGATGCTTATGAGATGAGTGATGGTACGAAATTCGATTGGAATAAAACGGAATGTGCTGCCGAACCCTACAAGAATCGCGATCCGCGCTTCTACGCATCCGTATTGTACGAGGGAGTAGTATATAAGGAACGCCCGGAAGATGTGCTACCCTATGATTCGATTGGTGTTATTCAGGTAGGGACATGGGAAACATGGAATGTTACAACAAACGAAATGAAAGAAGTATATGGTCTGGATAGTCGGAGTAGTGTAATTGAACCATATAACGGGGGATATACCGGATATTATCTTCGGAAATTTATCGATCCGTCAGTGGATGGACAATATACCCAAGGTCAATCGGTTCCGTGGCGCTACCTCAGATATACTGAAATATTACTGAATTATGCCGAAGCATGTATTGAATTGGGTGAAGATGCTGAGGCCCGTACGTATATTAACAAAATCAGGGAAAGAGTCGGAATGCCTGATATCGATGAATCAGGGGATGAACTTCGGGAACATTACCGGAATGAGAGAAGGGTCGAATTAGCTTTTGAAGACAAACGTTTCTATGACATACGGCGTTGGGCAACAGGAAGTGATGGTTATCAGGATGCAAGAGGGGTAGATGTGCGTTATAAATTGGATTATTCTGCTCATACCACTGCTGCAATACCAACTATTACGCCGATAACAGTTCAAACCAGGTCATGGGATAATAAAGCCTATTTCTTCCCGATAACCAGGGATGAAATGAATAAAAATAGTCTGCTGATTCAAAATCCGGGCTATTGAGCATTGTCTGAATCATCAGAGAAATAATATTTCTGTACTTTTATTTCTCTGGTGATTATATCAGTTTGTCGTCTGGAAAATTGTATCGATAATATTTTGCAGATAAGGCGGGAAAAATGTTTCTTTTTTTGAGGACGAAATCGCGAATTATTTTAACTGTATGTCGAATTATTAAACTATGATTAATACAATGTTTGTACGCTCGGTAAAAAAAGGTTCTGTTCTTTTTATTTTCCTTTTTCTTTTGCAATATCCGCTCGGGGGATGGGCTCAGTCAGGAACAAAAGTCTGTATGGCAGATGAAACCCTTTTGTATCATCAAATTCATCTTAATCCTGCAGATCATACTATTTTGCCCTGGTATTCTGAAAATTTGGGCGAATCATACGATTTTGTAATCAGTAAAGTATGGACGTTCTGGAGTAATATGCGGATTGACAAAAACGGACTTCCTTATTATATGAACCATCAGGTTTGGCGTGAAGAAATAAATGATCCTCGCGGAATAGGAGGCGACCAGCTTTCGATGGCTCTTTCTTCCTGGCACCTGCTATACGGATATTCTGGAAATGAAGACATTAAAGAAAATATGAGTTTCCTGGCTGATTATTATTTGTCTCATTCGCTTTCTCCTGCAGATGCTGCCTGGCCAAATATTCCTTACCCATACAATACTTTGATATACTCGGGAATATATGATGGGGACATGATTTTGGGTAAAGGGTTTACACAACCCGATAAAGCTGGTTCGTTCGGACTGGAATTGGTGAATCTTTATAAAATGGGGCATCCCGCGTGTACAGATAATCGTTATCTGGAAGCTGCAGTAAATATTGCCAATACTCTGTCAAAACATATAAAAGAAGGAGATGAAAATAATTCACCTTTACCGTTTAAAGTGAATGCCGTAAGTGGGGAAATTGGTAAATTAATAGGAAACCCGGAGAAAGGGGAAAAAGATCGACAAAGCAGCTATACCACTAACTGGTCGGCAACAATGGAACTTTTTTTGAATCTGATTGAATTGGATAAAGGAGAAGTTGAAGAGTACCGTCAATCTTTTGACACCTTGCTGGCCTGGATGAAAAAATATCCTCTGAAAAATAATAAGTGGGGGCCATTTTTTGAAGATGTACCCGGGTGGAGTGATACCCAGATCAATGCAATCACGTTTGCCCGTTTTATGATGAACCGTCCGGAATACTTTCCGTCTTGGAAGGAAGATGTGAAAGGGATCTTCAAATGGGTTTACGATAAACTTGGTAACAGAAACTGGGAAAAATATGGTGTGATAGTGGTGAATGAACAAACTTCATATTTAAAGCCAGGTAACAGTCACACGTCACGGCAGGCATCGACTGAATTGCAGTATGCATCTCTTACAGGAGACTCATCTTCAGTTGAAAATGCTATCCGCCAGCTTAATTGGGCAACCTATATGGTCGATTTTGATGGCAAGAATATTTACCCGGGCAGTACGAATTGGTTGACTGATGGTTACGGTGATTATGTACGTCACTACCTGCGTGCAATGGCTTTCTGTCCGGAACTTGCGCCGGTTGATAAGAATCATCTTTTGTCCACAACTTCTGTTATTCAAAAAATTGAATATGCTTCCAGTGTCAAAAAGTTTGAGCGGTTAGAAGATCAATCCATAGCGGAGAATGATATCCTGATTACTTATACTGTTTTTGACAGGAGTTCTACTGAAACCTTTCGTATGCCGGCAAAACCATCAAAGGTTTTAATTGGCAAAGAGGAACTTATTCCGTCGTATTTACAAAATGGTAATTCTTGTATGTGGAAACAATTGAAATCCGGTGGCATCCTGATCATTAAACATACAGATAATAATCGGGTTATAATTATACGGTGACCTGTATTGTTCGTATGTTTTCAATGGTTGAGTTCCCTGAATAACTGATTAACCTTTTTGTAAGGGAAGGTGATAGCCGGAATTACAAGTATCCCTTTCTGGAACAGGTGGTTTTTGCCGTTTTATGTGCTCATTCAGCGAAAAGTCGGATTATGTCCCCGTTTTCCCTAAAAAATATTTATTAATGACTGTATTTGATTATTTGTGATTGTTTGTGATCAATAAATGATTATATTTGAACGTTAGAAATGAACTGTTTTGATCGATCTCGATTATTGAAAAAACGGAAAAATTAATTGTTGATCTGTTAAATAATGCTGAAACGATTGCATTTCATATTCCGTCGCGGAACAGGCATATAAATGACGATTTTAATATTATCTAAAAATACGAATTATGATACGAATTAATATCTTAACTATTCTCCTCGTCTTTAGTATAATAACGGGTTACAGTTCACAGTGTAATGCGGCAAACAGTGAAAAACCGGATTCGATATGTACCCATCCGATCGTACGGGGAACTGATGGTGAAATTTTATCGTGGTATAAACCTGAAACAAATGGAGCCGGCTATGACCATGTTGTAAAACTGGCTTCTGAATTTCTGAGAGATGTTTTGCCCAGTGATCCTAAAACAGGTCTGAAATTGTATTACCTGTTCTGCGAAATTGATGGTCCGGAAAGCGGGAAGAGTTCTTATACAGGAAGAGGTGGTTCCAACAATCCGGCATGTGTCTTTGCAGGACTTACGGAAGGTCTGGCTGTTAAATACAGAATATATTCAGGAGATGATTCGTATCTGAAAATTGTCAGGGATTGCCTTGATCATATGATACAGCATGGGTCTTCTCCTTCGGGCTGGGTTTGGGGAAAATGTCCCTATTCGAGTTCTGTCAACGAGGCCACAGAATACATGGGGTCCGGTCACAGCGGAAACGGATCCGGTGACGGACAGTATTTTTTAGAACCGGACAAAGTCGGAGAGATGGGGGTTGCTTACCTCCAGTTCTACGAGATAACAGAGGAACCCGCTTATTTGGAAGCCGCGCTTGGTTGTGCCGATGCCCTGGCAAAAAATGTAAGGGAAGGCAGCTACAGTCAGTCTCCCTGGCCATTCAGGGTTCATGCAGGGACGGGTGCTGTTTCGGAAGAATATTGTTCCAATGTATTGCCGCCTGTTAAGTTGTTCGATGAACTTGCCCGGATACAAAAACAGGCAAAATTGAGCGATGAGTCGATAGCAAAATACAAAAAGGCCAGGGATACTGCATGGAAATGGTTGTTTTCATGGCAGGGCCCGATGAAAACGTATGTCTGGAAATCATATTTTGAAGATGTACAATATGATGCCGGGAATGAAAACAGGGTACAGATAACACCTATGGAGGTAGCCCGCTATCTCATTCAACACCCGGAATTCGATCCGTATTACGAACAGGATGTACCTGCTTTAATAAACTGGTGCAACAGTGTGTTCGGTACACAGAACGCTCTCGGATACAATGCACAGTGTGAACAACTAAAGTGCATGACTCCTATGGGAAGTCATACAGCGCGGTATGCTTCTGTTTGTGCCATGTGGTATGCTCTCGGAAATTCAGAATGGTACAAAACCGAAGCTTTCGAGAATTTCAACTGGGCCACCTATTGTACCAGCAAATCAGGATTTGTGTCTGTCGGGCCCGAATGGGCTGCTGCCTGGTTTTCTGACGGGTACGGTGATTATATCAAACATTTTATGGATGGCATTGCTGCCGTTCCGGAATGGGCCCCGGCAGGAGAGAATCATTTGCTGGGATCTGCCAGTGTTGTGCAACGTATCAGTTACAATGTGCATGAGATCGGTTACAAAACGTACTTCCCCGTTTCAACTGAAGTTTTGAGGCTGGCAGGCATCCCTAAGAAAATCACTGTCAACGGTATCGTACTTGAACGGGAAAATGATTTAAAATCAGATGGATGGACCTGGGAAAAGTTGAAAATCGGAGGCATTTTGCGCATTTCCCATTCTTCCGGACAGGAAGTGAAAATAAACCTGTAAGGTTCAGTTTCTTCCGGCAAGTGAATTTAAAATGAATATATCTGAACGATTATGATTGCTGAAAAAAGAAAGAAATTAATTGTCGATTTGTTGAATAATGCTGAAGCGGTTGCAATACAGGATATTGTTGACCGGTTTAATGTTTCGGCTATTACTGCCAGACGGGATTTGGCAGATTTGGAAAAGAAGGGACTTCTGGTGAGGACTCACGGAGGTGCAATTAAGCCGGAAGAAAGCGCTAACGGTTTCCTTTTTTTCGATCAAAAAGTGGAGCATAATAAGGAGAAAAAAGAAGAAATATGCAGAATAGCTGCCAAATATGTAAATGATAACGATACTATATTTATAGATTGCGGGTCGACTATTTTTCGTATTTGCAAGTATATTAAAAATGTCAGGAACCTTATTATTATTACCAATTCCCTGCCGGTTGTATCTGAGTTAATAACTGTAAATAATATAAAAATCAATCTGGTTGGCGGAGAGGTAGATCAGCAGCGCAGGGCTGTCTATGGCAGCACGGCAGAAAAGTTTATATCCGGCTATTATGCTGATAAGGCATTTATCGGGGCCGATGGTGTATCTCTTGAATACGGACTGACATCCTATGATGAGAAAGAATCGTCAGTTACCAAGGCAATGGCCCACTATTCCGGCGAGGTGTTTTTACTTTGTGATTCTTCCAAGCTTGAAAAAAGGTCTTACCTTAAGTTTGCTCCTCTTGATATTGTTGATCATTTAATTACGGATTCAGAAATAGACAAAAAAGATTTGGATAATTACAGAGGAAGCGGGATTGATGTTGTTACTGGTTGATATTTTAAAATTACGTTGAGTATTTAATTCTTTAAATAGTGATAATGTTATGAAGATAAAAAATAATATAAGTTTTATTGTCCTTTTAAGTATTCTTATAGGGTATTCAGGATGCGTGAAACAGACCACTTTCTGTCGTAAGATTAATACTGCCCTGATTCATAGTTCCAAAGATACGGTTATTGGTGACTCAATAATGTATCATCCGGTTCGTCTTGACGCGAAAGGGGCAATCCTTCCCTGGTACTCGTCAAATTTGGGGCAGTCGTATGATACGGTTATTAAATTGGTATGGAACTTCTGGGACAAGATGGAACTTGATTCCAACGGAGTGAAATATTATATGAATCATCAGGTGTGGCGCCCGAATCATGACAAACGCGGGCTTGGCGGTGATCAGTTTAATATGGCTTTATCGTCATGGGACTTGCTCTACAATTATACAGGGAATCCTGCAATCATCGGGAACATGCGTTACATCGCAGATTATTACATTGCCCATTCCATGAGCGACAGCACCTGCTCATGGGCAAATATTCCATACCCGTACAACTGTGACATCCATTCCGGACAGTATACAGGGGATATGATAATAGGCAAAGGTTATACACAGCCTGACAAGGCAGGCTCGTTTGGCTGGGAACTGGTGAAATTATATAAGAAAACAGGAGAACAAAAATACCTTGATACAGCTGTTAAAATAGCCAGTACCCTGGCTTCAAAAATCCGGCCCGGTGATAACGATAATTCTCCCTGGCCTTTTAAAGTTCAGGCAGAAACCGGGCAGATTGGTTTTTACAAAACCGGATCAGGTACATTACCATCCGCTTATACAACAAACTATACCGGAGCCCTCGAAATGTTCAATGCTTTAATATCGCTTGGCGTGGGCGACACTGCAGCCTACCGGAAATCATTTGCACTTACGCTGAACTGGCTTAAGGAATATCCGGCTAAAACCAACAAATGGGGGCCTTTTTTCGAAGATATTTCCGTTTGGTCAGATACTCAGATCAATGCAATTACCTATGCCATGTTTTTAATGGAGCATCCCGGATATGATACAAACTGGGAGCAGACGGTGAAGGGTATCTTCGAATGGGTACACAAAGAACTGGGCAATAATGAATTTATAAAATACGGCGTTTTTTGTACCAACGAACAAACAGTATACCGTGTCCCCGGAAACAGCCATTCATCACGAGAGGCATCTGTGGAAATTCTTTACTGGTCACTGACCGGCGATAGTACCTACCTTGCCAACGATATCAGGGAACTGTCATGGGCTACTTATATGGTGGACCGGGACGGCAAAAACCGTTATCTACGGGATGATATATGGCTGACAGACGGATACGGAGATTATGTCCGTCACTTTATTCGGGCTATGTCTGCTGCCCCCCAACTGGCTCCGTCAGGCTCAGACCATCTGCTGAAGACTTCATCTGTGGTTAAGGAAATATCTTATCAGCCATCGTCAATTACATACAACATATTTGATAATTCTTCCCGGGAAATTTTCAGGCTTACTTCAAAACCGGGAAAGGTTAAAGTAAATGGTTCCGGGTTGCCGCAAGTCTTTGACGATTCTTCGGAAGGTTGGTTGTGGCAGCCTCTCGATGAAGGCGGAATATTGGAAATCAGACAGAACAAAGGAAATAAAATCGAAATCATCAAATAATACGTAATGAAAGAAGAATCTCTGAAATGGGCAAGGGAGTCATTAACAATTGAAAGCAAAGCGGTATCCTGTGTTTCAGAATACCTGGAAACAGAAAAATTCGGCAAAGCTGTCGATGTGTTAAGTACCTGTCCGAAGATAATAACCTGTGCCAGTGGCTCATCGGGTATTGCGGCAAAGAAATTTGCCCATTCGTTATGCTGTGTTGAGAGAAATGCCCAGTTCCTTAGTCCGGCAGAGGCCATTCACGGGGGGATGGGGTGCATAAAAAAGGGAGATGCGGTCGTTATTGTATCCTGTGGAGGCAAAACTGCCGAACTGCTTCCTGTTATCGATGTATCCAATAAAAAGGGGGCAATACTTATTGGCATTACCGAGAATTTACATTCGCCCCTTGCTGAAAAAGCACAGATTGTGGTTCCCCTGAAAATTGAAAGGGAAAGCGACAAATACAATGTGATGGCCACTGCAAGTTTTATTGCTACTGTGGCTCTTTTCGATGCCATGCTGGTTGCTGTTATGGAAGAAACAGACTATCAGCTGGAACAATTTTCTCTTATTCATCCCGGCGGGGCTGTGGGTGAAAGATTAAACAGGCAATCAATCGATAAACAATTATAAAAACAACAAAAAATGAATGGAAAAAATTTGAGGATTGAAAAGTTATTCAACAGGAAAAATAATGCAGTAATTATAGCTATTGATCATGGCATGTTTGACGGACCTATTCCCGGAATGATCAACATGGAAGAGACGGCCCGGAAGATTAACCCGTGTGTCGACGGGGTATTGTTAAGCCCGGGTATGCTTAAGCGTCTCCGTCCGGCTTTTAATTACAAGGGCGCTCCCATGCCGATTGTCAGACTGAACTGGAGTTCTGTTTATTGCTTCCACTGGAATTACAATGAAGCATATTCAGTTTTGGCGCAAACCGTGGAAGAAGCTGTTTCTAACGGTGCCGAAACGGTATTGGTATCTTTAACATTACAGACAGGCAGTGAAAAAAACGATACCGAAAACGTTAAGGTTTTCAGCCGGTTGGTAAACGATGCAGATAAACTTGGAATGCCGGTTATCGGTGAATATTTTCCTGCTCATTCCGACACTATTTCAAAAGAACAGATGCATAATCAGGTTTTTGCAAGTTGCCGGATATTGAGCGAGCTGGGATGTGATATGATAAAAACTTTTTATACATATGATTTTAAAAAGGTAACCGGAAGTTGTCCGGTTCCTGTTTTCGGCCTTGGGGCAGAAAAGAAGCCGACCCAACTGGAAGCCCTGCAACTGGCTGCTGATGAGATCAGGGACGGAGCCAGAGGGGTTGTTTTCGGCCGGAATGCCATACAAGTTCCTGATCCGGGTAACTTTCAGCAGGCCCTGTGCGATGTGGTTAAGGAAGGAGTTTCGCCGCAACAGGCCGTTGATAAATATAAAATATCAGATTAACAGGGGTTTATCATGAAAACACCGGTTGCTTCGTATGTGATTGGCATTGATGCGGGGACGACTTCTGTTAAAGGAATCCTGGCGGACCGGGAAGGTAACCTTGTCGGATTTGCCAAACAGGAATATATGCTGGATACGGATCAGCAGGATATTTGTGAACTTGATCCTGAAATTTACTGGAACGTTACCTGTTCCATTATCCGGGAACTTGTAAGCAAAGCAGGGATTGCCCCTTCTTCTGTTGCCGGGCTTGCCTTTTCCAGCCAGGGTGAAACTTTAATTCCGGTCGACTGTACGGGCAAACCCTTGCGGAAAGCAATTGTGTGGCTGGATAACCGTTCGGTAAAAGAGGCAAATGAAATAAAAGATAAGTTTGGTCCTCAGTATATTATGAATATTACCGGACAGCCGGAGGTTTTACCGACCTGGCCTGCTACCCGTATCCTTTGGCTGAGAAAAAACGAACCTTCTGTTTTTAGCCGGGTGGGCAAGTACCTGTTGGTTGAAGATTTTCTTTTGTTCCGGATGACTGGTAAATATTGTACCGAACATTCGCTTGTCTCTTCAACTTTGTATTTCGATATTTCAAAAAAACAGTGGTGGCCGGAAATGCTTGACTTTATTGGCATTTCTGAAGATCAGTTACCCGAACTTTATCCGTCGGGCAAGGCAATCGGGAACCTGACGGAACAGGCCTCTTCTGAAACCGGATTGAGTACAGAGACCCTGTGTGTTACCGGAGCATACGATCACCCTGCCGGGGCAATCGGTTCGGGAAACATAAAAAGCGGGGATGTAACCCTTACCATCGGGGCTTCTATGGCCATGTGCGTAGCCATCGGTAAACCGGTTTCTGATTTGTCGTTAAGACTGCCGTGCCAGTGTCATGCCATCAGCGGTCTGTATTTTTTACTGCCTTACGGACAAACCGCCGGTATGGTGCTGAAGTGGTTTAAAGATGAATTCTGTCAGCCGGAAATTGAAGAAGCTACCCGAAACAGAGAGGATCCGTACGATTTGTTGGTCAGAGAGGCGGAAAAAATTGCTCCGGGGGCCGACGGGCTGGTTATGCTGCCCCATCTGATGGGAGCCGGTTCCCCTGAATTTAACCCGGAAGCAAAAGGGGCTTTTGCCGGTATAAAAATGGGAATGGGGAAAGGGCATTTTGTCAGGGCAATTATTGAATCGGTTTCATTAATGGTCCGTCACAACCTCGAAACCATGAAGGCGAAGGGCATCGTCATAAAAGATGTCCATTTTCTCGGTGGAGCATCCAAAAACAGCCTGTGGGGCCAGATTTTGGCTGATGTGACCGGATTGCCGGTTGTAACTCTTTCAAATGCAGAAAATTCGGCGATGGGAGCCTGCCTGTTGGCGGGCACCGGTACCGGAATTTTTCAGGATATAAAAACAGCCTGTGGCTCCTCGGTTAAGATACGCTCGACATTTGAACCTGACAGGACGAAACAGGGATTGTACAATGCTGTTTACAGGAAGTACCTGTATCTCTGTTCGTCACTTGAAGGTTTCTGGAATTTACAGATAAACAATACAGAAAGATAAAAAAGATGACAAAACTATCATGGTGTTTTCTTGTTGCCGCATTTTTGATTAGCTGTCAAACCGGCATGAACAAAAAGAATGAAACTAACTTAAAAACCGATAAAATGAATGTAATTGAACTGATGAAAAAAAAGATTTTTCTGGATTCATCAAAAGTATTGTACGACAAGCCACTGAGTGCCGACAGCTTTGCGGCAGAGTGGACAGTTCACCATAGTGAATGGCATGTGGAAGATGGCTGGCTGGTCGGCGAAAACAGGGGCAACTGGCCGGGAATGGCCATTCTGAAACAGGATTTCCCGGGCAATGTACTGGTCGAATTTGAAGCTCAGACCATTTTACCCTCTTCCCACGATATTAATGTGATGTGGAACGGGGAATGGATTGATGAGACTGACCAGCGTGGACTGGCATATGTGGCTGGCTTGCAGGGCTGGTGGACCGGTAAGGTAGGAATAGAAAAATCGAACGATTACAAATTTATGGTCGGTACCCCACTGCTGGACTTCGTGCCCGGAAAAATATATAAAATTCAGGCAGGGAGCATCGATGGCCATTGTTTCATCCTGGCCGATGGAAAATTACTTCTCGAAGCAATGGATCCGGATCCCATTGATAACCGGAAATACACAAAAGTGGGGTTTGAAGCCTACTGCAGCAAGATTAAAATACGCAATCTCGTGATCCGGCAAATCAGCTGGGAACCTGTTGATATGAAGTATGAACCGGAATTTTAACCCAACCATTAAAAAATAACTGACAATGGAAAAAATAAAAGCAGGATATGTATCCTTTGGCACCATGTTTTATGAACCGGCCAATTTAAAAATGATCAGTGCCAGGGCCGAAAAACAATTGGTGGATGCAGGATTGGATTTAATTAGCACCGATCCTGTTTTCGGGGAAGGCCCGGAGCCGGAAAGGGCGATCAGGGAACTGAAATCCAGGGAATGGGATTTCCTGTTTGTCAATATTATTAACTGGATTGACACCAGGGGCGTTTTCCGTGTGCTGCACGAATTTCGTAACGAACCGATGATTCTTTACAGTTTTGGCGGTTTTACAGACCACGAAGGACAGTTCGGCGAAAAAGGTACTCTTATTTCCCCTGCTGCCGGGGCCGGATCTACCTCGTTGCGTTTTCCGATGGAACAGTGGGGCATAAAATTTAAATATCTCTATAATGCCCCGGACAGCCCGATGGACATCGAAGGGATACTTTCTTTTGCCAAAGCAGCTTACGCCATGAAACGCCTGCGTCATGCCCGGCTGGGAATGATCGGCTATAACGATATGGGACTGTATTCGACCGGGATCAACCCTTCAAAATTACGGAACCTGATTGGTCCGGAAATCGAAAGTATGGACATGCTTCAGCTTCAGCGGAAAATGGATGCCATTCCGGAACAGGAAGTCAGAACTGAATCGGAAAGAGTATCGAAAGACTGGGAGTACCCTCTTGGGGAGCCGGAAGCAGAAGTAATCGAAAAAGCCGTTCGTGTGTACATGGGAACGGTGGCTTTGTGCCGGGAGAAAAAATTTGATACCTTTTCATACAAGTGTGTCGATGGTGTTGATCTGGAGATGGGTTTGACCCATGCCATCCCTTCGTCTCTGGTAGCAGATGCCGGTTATCCGTATGTCGATGAAGACGATCTGGGAAATTCGGTGGCTCAGCTGATGCTGAAATGGATTTCAGGAAAACAGGTTACGTTTATCGAGCATTACGAACACCATCCTGAATGGATTTTGTTGGGTGAAGACGGTTATTGCCCTTCTGATTTTATTGAAGGGAAGCCTCAGATAAAATATATATCCACAGTACTTCTCAAGGGAATTGCCCATTGTTCGGATATGAAAAAAGGGCGCATGACCCTTGCCTGTCTTTCCGAGACGAAGGAGGGTTACCAAATGCACATCGTTACAGGAGAAGGGAAAGAACGTCCCCGGTGGGTTGAGATGGGCGTACCGTTACCTTCCTGGCCCAGTATCCGGTTTTTTCCGGATGTTCCTGTCCGGCAGGTTTTAGACCATGTACAATCGCAGCATTTTGCAGCTGTTTACGGAACGTATGTAGACGAGCTGGTCGATTTATGCAAGTTGCTGAATATTGAAGTTGTCGTGGATTCAAAGATTTAATTTCCCGGCGAATGAAACATCAATACCGATCCTTATCCCTTCTGTGCCTGATGTTTTTAACCATCGGGGCCATGTTCTGCATGAACGATATTTTATTGCCGTCGGTAGTCGAACACTTCCGGCTGAATTATCTTCAGGCCACCATGATCCAGCTTTCGTTTTATATTACGTATGTGATCTGGCCTCTTCCAATTGCCCTGATGATTCACAAATATGGTTATAAGATGAGCCTGGTTGTGGCCTTGTTGTTATGTGCGGTGGGGTGTGCTTTGGTTGTACCGGCCAGAATACTGAATTCTTATGCGGTAGTGCTTTTGGCTGTATTTATTTTATCTACAGGAATTACGGTGGTAAATGTGGCTGCCAATCCGTTTGTGGCTTTACTTGGCGATCCTGAAAGTGCTCCTGCGAGAATGAACTTTGTCCAGATGTTTTCCCGGATTGGATATGCTGTTACTCCGGTAGTGGCCACTGCCCTGATATACAGCAGTGCAGGAGAGGTACGGTTTCAGGTGCCTTATGCCCTGCTGTCGGTGCTGATCGTGTTTGCAGGCATCCTGATCTTTTTTTCCGGAATGCCGGATATGAAAGGCGGGAAAAACGATGTTTTTTCCGTACGCGGGATTTTTCGTGAAACCCGTCGGTACCCGCATTTGTTTTTCGGGGTGATTGCCATGTTTTTTTATGTGGGTGCTGAAGCCGGGACCGCAGGTTTTTTTATTCCTTATTTACAACACCTGGGGTTTACCCCTAAAGAAGCTTCCGGTTATCTTACCCTTTATTATGTACTCGCATCCGTGATGGGCCTTTCCGCTGTTTTTATACTTCGCTATATAAAGGCCCATTTGCTTGTGGGGATCTATGGTATTGCCATGATTATCATTTACGGTATCCTCATTTTTCTGAATACCGGTTACAATGAATATTTCCTGGCGGGACTGGGCTTATTTCTCGGAATTATGTTCCCCACGCTTTTCAGTTTAGCCATAGAAGATGCAGGAAGTTTTTCCGGCAGGGCTTCGGCATTACTCAATTTCGCCATTGTAGGAGGAGGATTTTTCCCGCCCATTCAGGGAACAATAACCGACAGACATGGAGTATGCCTGTCTTTTTTAGTACCGTGCTTTTGTTTCCTGATAGTCACCGTTTATGCCTTCTTTTTTACAAAGGCACCACTTGCGCGCAGAGCCGGAATTAATTTTAAATAAAAGAACTTAAAATCAGAAATATGTATAAAGGATTAAAAATAGAACCGCCTTTTTTCGAGATAGGTCCGAAAGCATTCATGTACGGGGAGCGGATGTTAAAGCTGGCCAGGGCAGCCGACAAGGCATCTGCCAAATACGATGTCCGTATTATCCTGACCCCGCAATATACCGATATTCAGATGCTGGCACAAGCCACAAAACATCTGCTCATTTTTGCCCAGCACATGGATCCTCTGCCCATCGGAAGAGGCCTTGGTTCGGTGCTTCCCGAGGCCGTTAAGGCTGCCGGAGCAGTAGGAGTGATGCTCAACCATGCCGAAAAGCCCATGGCTACCGGCGATTTGCGTAAAGCCATCAAGCGGGCCGATGAAGTAGGCCTGGTGTCAATCGTCTGCGCCGACTCGATGGAAGAGGCAGCAGCAATTGCCCATTTTTCGCCGAACATTATTGTTGCCGAACCGACTGAACTGATCGGAACCGGACAAACAAGTGACAAACAATATGTTATTGAAACGACATCAGCAATAAAGAGAGTTAACCCGGAAATACAGGTGTTGCCGGCAGCCGGAATAAAAAACGGGGCCGACGTGTATAAGATGATCAAAGCAGGTGCCGAAGCAACCGGTACGACCAGTGGAATAATGAAAGCCGAAGATCCGGAAGCAATGATGGAAGAGATGATCCGTGCCGCACGTGAGGCATGGAACGAAGTACACGGAAAATAAAATGAATATTATTTTGATGATAGAAGAATTATAGACTCACTAGTAAAACATAAAAAGGAGAATTTAAAATGAAGATTTACAGAGATTCGATTGAACTTCAGTCAAAAGACCACAGACCAGATTTCCACAATGTAACAGAAGGCGTGAAAAAAATACTGGAAGAATCAGGCGTGAAAAACGGGATATGTGTAGTGTATTCGCACCATACGACCTGTTCGGTAATCACCCAGGAATGTTCACACGACCTGAATTACTTCGGGCGTGAATACCTCCAGCAGGATTTGAACAACATCATGGAGAAGCTGGTACCGACCTGCCGTTACGAAGGACAATACCTGCACCCCGGGCCGAAACACATTGAGTTTGCCCTGACTTTTCCGGACGAAGAACCCAAGGGAAGCCTGAACACGGATGCTCATTTGCGTTCGGTATTCTTCGGACGTTCGGAGACCATTGTAATTATTGACGGTAAACTGGATATGGGCGATTTTGGTTTTATCTATTTTATCGACTGGGATCAGATTCGCGAACGCAAACGGGTTTGTCAGGTACAGATAATTGGCGAATAATTTTAGTGTTGTAGGTAAGAAAATCCGGGAATTTGACTTCCCGGATTTTCTGTTTATGGTGGATATCATTAAAAAAAACGGGACAAGAAAAATCTCATCCCGTTATATTTTATCTGACAATTCGGATTGCCGTTCTCAATAGATAATTGTTATGCAGGCATATCCGGCAGGCTCCACGGTTCGCGGTATGTATGCTTAATCAGTTCAGCTGCAAATTGTTTTGCAGAAACAGGGTCTGTCCATGTTTTATTGAATGTCGGATGACCATCGTGAATATTAAACCCGTCTTTTATAACCGTTTTAATTTCTTCACTGTCACTGATGTTTTTAAACTGCATATTGGTGCCATCCCATTCCAATTCTTTATTAAGCGATTGCAAACGAACAGCAAGAACACCCATTACAACCATTTCGTTGAACGGACCGGCTTCAGAAAAATCAGAAGTACTGGGTTTCCTGTTTTCCGGACTTTCCTTGCAAGCCCGTACCCAATCCATTTCGTGAGCGCCTTCATTCCATGCCATGCCTAATTCTTCTTCTACTCTTCTTTCTGTTTTGGGAACATTAGGCGTTTCTGCCCCGATAATTTCAGGATCCACTCCATAACAACCGACATGGAGAAGTCCTTTTGTTCCGTGGAAGAATGTACCTCCGCCGCTTTTATTCGGATTTTTACCTGCCGGCCAGTTATCAGGCAACATCGGTTTAATGCCGCCATCGTACCAGCATACTTCTACTTCAGGCATTTTTATTTTGCCCACTTTTTCTCTTGCCGGGAAAGTTAATTTTACTGATTGGGCAGACGGAGCGCAATCGTTCAGTAATAATGTGGAATTTCCCTGTGCTTTAATCGGAGATCCTAATTTTAATGATTCGAATACCGGATGGAGGATATGACAAGCCATATCGCCGAGAGCTCCGGTACCGAAATCCCACCAGCCGCGCCAGTTCCACGGATGATATATTTTATTGTACGGACGCATTTTTGCCGGGCCGATAAATAAATCCCACGCTAATGTTTCAGGAACCCAGTCGCCGTCTTCAGGAGTGTTTAATCCCTGAGGCCAGATCGGACGGTCGGTAAACGATTCTACTTTTGTAATTTCGCCAATAGCACCACTCCAGATCAGTTCACAGGTTTTTGCAACCCCGGCACCCGAAGCTCCCTGGTTCCCCATTTGGGTAGCAACTTTATATTTTGCGGCCAGCTTGCTCAGCAAACGCGATTCGTAAACAGTGTGGGTTAATGGTTTTTGTACGTAAACATGTTTCCCCATCGTAATGGCATGGGAGGCAACAATAGCATGAGTGTGGTCGGCGGTTGCAACAACAACAGCATCGAACTGATTCCCCATCTCGTCATACATTTTCCGCCAGTCTTTATATCTTGCTGCTTTGGGAAAATAGTCGAAAACATGTCCCGCATATTTCCAGTCTACATCGCAAAGAGCAACAATGTTTTCTGATTGGAGGTGCTTCAGGTTGGCAAACCCCATACCACCGATACCAACAGCTGCAATATTCAGTTTATCACTGGGTGCTTTGTGTCCTAAACCGGCAATCACATTGCTCGGTAATATGGTGATTCCGGCAGCAGCAGTTGCGGCAGTCCCCAGAAAAGCCCTTCTGGAAACAACATTTTTGTTTGAATTTTTGCTCATAGTTTAATTTTGAAATTGATTTGAGTATGTATTAATAGTTGAGTTTTTAAACCCGGCTAAAGATAAAATTATTTACCTGATTGTCCAAGTTCAGAAAGACGGCTTTTTTAAGAACAGAAAAGTCCGGAAAATTTTTTACTGACTGCTTCTGATACTCAAAAGTAAGCATTGATAAAATCTGATTACTATGAATAGCAGGAATCTATCCGGTATAAAAAAAATCAATTTGACACGCATCCCGAGTGACTATATATTTGCACTGTATTTATATTCATTCTAAATAGAAACAAATTCAAAAACAATAAAATTCAAAATCATGAAAACCATTGGTGAAAAATTTCCGGAATTTAAAAAGAATGCAGTTGTTTCACTCGAAGCCGGAAAAGAATTTAAAACAATTACAAGTTCTGATTTAAAAGGAAAATGGAGTGTCATTTTCTGGTGGCCTAAGGACTTTACTTTTGTATGTCCTACTGAAATCATAAGTTTTAACGATCATTATGACGAATTTGCAAAGCTTGGTGCAAATCTGGTCGGTTGTTCCTGTGATTCAGAATATGTTCATTTGGCATGGCGAAACTCTCATCCCGGGTTAAGAACCCTGAAATTTCCAATGGTGGCCGACACATCAAAATCGCTGGCTGAGGATCTTGGAATTCTGGAAGCCGAAGAAAAGGTTGCATACCGGGCCACGTTTATTATTGATCCGGAAGGAATAATCAAATGGGTTTGCGTAAATCATCTGGATATCGGTCGTAATGTCCCGGAAGTTGTTCGGGTGCTGGAGGCTCTTAAAACAGGAAAACTTACACCTTGCGACTGGAAACCCGGTCAGAAGACCTTATAAAAACAGGAAAGGAGCTTTGGGGCTCCTTTTTTTATTTTAATTTACTTCGTATTTCTCGCTCCAGCTATGAATTTTCATCTTTAAGACGCCCCAGAGCGCCTCACTGAAAATACCTCCGCTCATTTTCGAAGTTCCTTCTGTCCGGTCGGTAAAAATAATGGATACTTCGTTTATTTTAAAACCATATTTCCATGCCTTAAATTTCATTTCAATCTGGAAACCGTATCCTTTCAGTCTGACTTCGTCAAGGTTTATTGTTTCAAGCACCCGCCGGCTGTAGCAAACAAAACCGGCTGTTGTATCTTTTATGTTCATACCTGTTATCAGCCTGACATACAACGATGCACCATACGACATCAGAACCCGTCCCAACGGCCAGTTTACCACATTTATTCCTGAAATATACCGCGATCCTATCGACATATCTGCACCTTCATTTTCGCAGGCTGAATACAAACGTTCCAAATCATCGGGATTATGCGAAAAATCACAGTCCATCTCAAAAATGTAATCGTATTGCTTCTCGGTGGCCCATTTGAAGCCGGCAATATAAGCCGTTCCCAGCCCAAGTTTTCCCGACCGTTGAATCAGGTGCAGTTTCCACGGAAATTCCGATTGTAATTCAATTACTTTATCCGCCGTACCATCGGGTGAATTATCGTCAACAATCAGCAAATCAAAACGCGTTTCTAACGAAAATACCTTTCGTACCATCCGTTCAATATTCTCAATTTCCTTATAGGTCGGTATTATTACAAGGTTTTTTTTCACTGATCTCTGTTTTGTTATTTGCGAAAATACGTTTTTTAAGGAATACAACATCTCTTTTACCTGTTCTTTTTATTTCCTTTGTTTATTATCTGTTTTTAAAAGAAAAATTATGATGTTCGTTTTTCAACAGGTTGATCTGGCAAACGAGGAGCATTGCAGACAGCTAATCCGTTTGCTTGACGTTTACATGCAGGACGAAATGGGAACAGGCCAACCGATGGAGCCCGGCAAAGCCAGTCTGATTCTCGAAGGATTAAAAAAATATCCGGGGTATCTGGGTTTCTTTGTTATTTCTGAAAAGAAATATGTAGCCCTGGCTAACTGCAATAAAAATTTTTCAACCTTTAAGGCAATGCCGCTGATCAATATTCACGATTTTATTGTACATCCCGGTTTCCGGGAAAAAGGAATCGGTAAGTTTTTACTGGATTCAATTGCCGGATACGGGAAACGAAATGGCTATTGCCGGATTAACCTTGAGGTGCGCGATGACAACATAAAAGCCCAAAATCTATACAAAAAAGCGGGATACGGCGATTGTCAGCCACCAATGTTTTTTTGGGAACATCAACTTTAACTGACGTTACTTGTTTTAATGCAAAACAAAAAAATACAATGATAAAGATACCAGGATTTGACAGGAAGAAACATAATCCCCGTTTAGGAGCAATAGAAATTTTTAAATACATTGGCCCCGGACTGCTCGTTACCGTTGGCTTTATCGACCCGGGGAACTGGGCTTCGAACCTGGCCGCAGGAGGTGATTTCGGCTACACCTTGTTATGGATGGTTACCCTTTCAACCATTATGCTGATTCTTTTACAGCACAACGTGGCACACCTTGGTATTGTTACCGGGCAATGTTTATCCGAAGCTGCAACCACACATCTGAAACCTGTGTATTCCCGTTCTATTCTTTTTTCAGCCATGTTAGCTTCTATTTCAACCTCGCTGGCTGAAATTCTGGGTGGCGCCATTGCCCTGCAAATGTTATTCGATGTTCCGTTGCGGATCGGGGCTTTGCTGGTTTTCGCCTTTGTAATTATCATGCTTTTTTCAAAAAGCTACAGAGTGCTTGAAAAATGGATTATCGCCTTTGTCTCAGTAATCGGCCTTTCTTTTATTTACGAACTTTCACTGGTCGATATCGAATGGGGGCAAGCTGTTGAATCGTGGTTGAGACCATCTTTTCCTGAAGGTTCCATGCTGGTTATTATGAGTGTGTTAGGAGCGGTTGTAATGCCTCATAACCTATTTCTGCATTCCGAAATTATACAAAGCCGGCAATGGAATGTACAGGACGAAAAGGTAATAAAACGACAACTCAAATATGAATTTTTCGATACGCTTTTTTCCATGCTGGTTGGTTGGGCTATCAACAGTGCAATGATTCTTCTGGCTGCCTCCACTTTTTTTAAAACAGGGGCAAAAGTCACCGAGCTTGAACAGGCCAACAAATTGCTCGAACCTTTACTCGGAAACAATGCTGCCATTGTTTTTGCTGTTGCTTTATTGTTTTCAGGAATTTCATCCACTATCACTTCGGGGATGGCCGCAGGAAGTATTTTTGCCGGAATATACAACGAACCTTACGACATAAAAGACAATCATTCACGTTTAGGCGTAGTTTTATCGTTGCTGATCGCCTTGATTCTTATTTTCTTTATTTCCAATCCGTTCCATGGGCTTTTGATATCCCAGATGATTTTAAGTATTCAACTTCCTGTTACTGTTTTTGTACAGGTTTATCTTACTTCTTCTGAAAAAGTAATGGGGAAATATAAAAACTCGCTACCTTCAAAAATACTGCTCTACGTATTGGGAGGAATTGTAACCGTATTAAATATCATGCTGTTCGTCAGTGCGTTTTAATTTCAGACACCAAAACAAATTTCAGGACGGTAAAGCTTTTTTGACACGAACCGCATTCAGTCCTCTCGGCCCTTTTTCTATTTCGAAGGTTACCAGGTCGTTTTCAACTACTTCGTCAAGCAAATTGCTGATATGCACGAAATATTTCTCACCTGTTTCTGAGTCAATAATAAAACCGAATCCTTTCGACTTATTAAAGAAGTCAACTTTACCTTTCCGAACAGGATCAGATTTTATATCTTCTTTTTTAGGGATACCAATCTCTATACTTTCGATGTCAACCTCTGTCCTTTTTGCCGGATCGGGCGGAGTATCCGTTATATTTCCGTTTTCATCAACATAAGCCAGCATATTTTCAAATCCGCCACCTGATGAATTTGCCTTACGTTCTTCTCGCTTCTGTTGCTTTTCTTTCTGTTTTTTTAACCGTTTTTTTTCTCTTTCGTTTTTACCAAAAAATTGTTGCGATTTCGACATTCTTATATTTTAAAATTTGATTTAATAATAACCCCTACTGTCAGGAAATTAATGAGATAAATATAAAAAAAAACGAAATAAACTGAAAATAAACAAAATTCTTTCATTCAGAAGGTGAAAAGAGATATCATATATAAAGAACTGTATTCCAGGATATATGTATAAAAAAGGAAGGGGTTCATGCGCAAAAAAAAGACCGGTTTTTTGTAAAAAAATTAAATCAGGAGCGTTGTCGCAGCGCTTCGTAAACCAGCAAGGCGGCCGCTACCGATACATTAAGCGATTCAATTTTTCCGACCACCGGAATTTTTACACGCTGATTTGCCAATGCAAGAATACGGCGGTCGATGCCCTTACCTTCAGAGCCCATTACAATGGCAACCGGTTCAGAAAGACCTGCGTTGGTATACAAATCATTTGATTTTTCGGTGGCTGCAACAATTTTCAGCCCGGAAGCCTGCAGGTACATACAGGCGTCAACCGTATTTTTTACACGGCAAACCGGCATCAGGAGAAGAGCACCTGCCGATGTTTTTACTGCATCTGCATTTATTTTGGCAGCCCCTTGTTCGGGGATAATTACGGCATTAACTCCCGCACATTCGGCAGTACGGACAATAGCACCGAAATTGCGGACATCGGAAACCTGGTCGAGTACCAGCACAAGCGGAACTTTCCCTTCTTCGAACCAACCGGGCAGCAAATCTTCAATTTTATAAAATGAGATCGGCGAAACAAAAGCAACAATGCCCTGATGATTTTTGCGGGTCACCCGGTTTATCTTTTCGATGGGCACAAACTGAAACGAAATATTCCGGGAACGTACTAGATCAAAAAATTCCCTGTACAATTCTCCTTCCAGACCTTTTTTTATCAGTACCCGGTCGATTTCCTTACCGGCATTAATTGCTTCCATCACGGCACGAATGCCGAAAATGAGTTCATCCTTTTCGCTGTTCCCGTTGTCCATATTACCACGTTTTTTTCTGTTTCATTTTTTCATACTCCGAATTCAAGGTTTCCCATTTGCCCATTTTCTGTTCAAGCCCGGCCTTAAGTTCCTCATATTTATCATATACCGACGAATCGGTAATTGCATCCGGCACTGAAAGCATTTTCCCTATTTTTTCAATTTCATCTTCAATTCCGGCAATTTCTGCTTCATTCTTTTCAATTTCCCTTTCGCACCGCGAAATATTTCTGTTTATTTCTTTTTGTTCTTCAAAACTAAGTTCATCGCAGGTAACTTTTTTTTCTTCTTTAATTTTTACATCTGAGAGAATATTTTTTTGCTCCAGTTCCTTCATTGAGTCCAGTTTTTTTTTCTGCAGAAAGTCATAAATTCCGCCCAGATGCTGTTTTATTTTTTTATTGCTGAATTCATATACACAATTTACCAGTCCGTCAAGGAATTCACGGTCGTGCGAGACAACCAGCACCGTACCGTCATAAGCGATCAGTGCATTTTTCAGCATTTCTTTCGAACGCATATCCAAATGGTTCGTTGGTTCGTCAAGTATCAGAAAATTAACCGGTTCAAGCATCAGTCGTACCATCGCCAACCGTGTTCTTTCCCCTCCGCTCAGCACTTTTACCTTTTTATCCACATCTTCGCCCGAAAACATGAAAGCGCCCAGAATATCCCTGATTTTTGCCCGGATATCGCCGACTGCAATCTGGTCGATGGTTTCCAGAACGGTCAGATTTTCATCAAGCAACTGGGCCTGATTTTGGGCAAAATAGCCAATCTGCACATTATGCCCGATTTTTAATTCTCCCTGGTATTCCAGTTCATTCAGGATAATCCGGGCCATTGTGGTTTTTCCTTCGCCGTTTTTCCCGACAAAGGCAATTTTTTCACCGCGCTCAATAGCCAGATCAACCTTGTCAAGCACCAGTAAATCCCCATACCGTTTGGTAATTTCCTTTGCCTCGCAGACAACTGTACCTGAACGAACTGAAGGCTGAAACCGGATATTCAGTTTTGAATTATCCTCTTCTTCCACTTCAATCCGCTCCAGCTTTTCGAGCATTTTAATACGTGACTGCACCTGTACCGATTTGGTCGGTTTGTACCGGAATCGTTCGATAAACTTCTCAGCATCTTCAATCATTTTTTGCTGATTCTGATAAGCAGCCAGTTGTGTTTGCCGGTGTTCGGCCCTCAACCCGAGATAATGCGAATAATTTGCCTTGTAATCGTATATTTTTCCGAGCGAAATTTCAATGGTACGGGTGGTCACATTATCCAGAAAAGCCTTGTCGTGCGACACCAGAACAATGGCGCCACCGTATGATTTCAGAAAATCTTCGAGCCATTGTATCGACTCAATATCAAGGTGGTTTGTCGGCTCGTCGAGCAAAAATACATCCGGTTTTTTCAACAGAATTTTGGCCAGTTCAATACGCATCCGCCAGCCCCCGCTGAATTCAGAAGTAAGCCGTGTAAAATCGGAACGTTCGAAACCAAGACCTGTCAGGGTTTGCTCAATTTCGGCATCCACGTTGCCGCCATCCAGAATATGGAAACGGTCGTTCAGGTCGGTTACCCGCGTAATAAGCCGCATATAATCATCCGACTCATAATCGTCACGCCGTGCAATTTCCTGATTCAGTTTTTCAATCTCTTCCTGCAAAGAAATCAGCTCATTATATGCCGTATGTGTTTCGTCAAAAACAGTTTTCGAATTGGAAACGACCATGTGTTGAGGAAGGTAACCAATCTGTAAATCTTTTGTCATCGAAACAACTCCTTCGGCGGGCGTTTGCCGGCCTGCCAATATTTTCAGCAATGTTGATTTACCAGCCCCATTCTTTCCAACCAGACCGATACGATCTTTCGGACTTATCAAGAACGAAATACCTTTAAATAATTCGAACCCACCAAAAACGACCTTTAACTGATCAACTGAAATCATATTCTGTTTTTTGTGGCAGCAAAGATAGAAAAGAATAGAAAACGAGACAGATGATATACAACAAATGACCGTTCGTAAAAAACTGAATCCTAATTTCCGTATTTTTGGAGCATGACGAATTTACATTCATACTTTCCGGGCGAATGGGTGAAACAAAGTGGAATACAACTTACCTGGCCCGATGTTCAAACCGACTGGCAACCGATTCTCGGTGAAGTTTTACCGGTGTACGAACAGATGGCACGTGAAATTTTGCTGCGTGAAAAACTGCTGATTGTCTGTCGCGACAGGAAACAGTTGCCATCCTTTTTGCAGGAATCAAATCCGAACCTGATTGTTCGTGAAATGCCACTGAACGACACATGGGCACGCGATCACGCCGCACTTACGATTATCGAAAACGGGAAACCGGTTCTGCTGAATTTCCGGTTCAACGGCTGGGGAATGAAGTTCGCTGCCTGCTACGACAACCAGATTACCCCGAACCTGTTTGCGCAAAAAACGTTTCACCAAGGAATTGGGATGCGCGATTACTCGTATTTCACATTCGAAGGCGGATCGGTTGAAAGCAATAACGCCGGCTGCCTGCTGACGACCAGCGAATGCCTGCTATCGAAAAACAGGAACGAACATCTGGGTAAAAATGAGATTGAACTGATCCTGAAAAATGCTTTTCATGCTGAAAAAATACTTTGGCTCGATCATGGTTTTCTGGAAGGCGATGACACCGACAGTCATATCGACACACTGGCACGGTTTTGTTCCGAAGATACCATTGCCTATGAAAAATGTGACGATCCGGGTGATGTTCACTACCACGCATTGCAAGAAATGGAGAACCAGATCCGGAAACTGACCGACAGAAATGATCAGTCTTTCAGACTGATACCGCTACCTTTCCCTGATGCCATTTACGATGATGATGGTCAGCGTTTGCCGGCAACGTATGCGAACTTTCTGATTATGAACGAAGCTGTACTTGTTCCCGTTTTCGGGGTAAAACAAGATAAAAAAGCTATTGAGATCATAAAAAAACTTTTTCCCGGAAGGCAAATTATTCCGGTAAACAGTTTGCCTTTGATTAAACAGCATGGTTCGGTACATTGCTGCACAATGCAGTTTCCGGAAGGGGTGTTGTAATTTTAAAAACAACTTAGCCGGAATAATTTGAGGAAGTCCTTTTTATTTATAATCGGGATAAGGAGAATGTTTTATCTTTATATTTTCAAAAGTTAAAAGATTAACTGCAATGATTATATCAAGGCTGAAATTATACAACTGGAAAAATTTTCAGAATATTGAAGTGAAATTTTTGGAACGAACTTTCATTATCGGCTCGAATGCTTCCGGAAAGTCAAACTTATTTGACGCACTTCGTTTTCTAAGGGATATTTCGAAGCAGGCAGGAGGCCTTCAAACTGCTGTATATGAAAGAGGTGGAATAAAAAAAATACGATGTCTTGCAGCAAGAAGAAAACCAGATATTTTAATAGAGGTAGATCTTTCGGATGAAAAAACAGGTAATCTTCTCTGGACTTACTCTCTCAATTTCATGCACACAGGAGGAGGAATTACAAAGAATGAAGCAAAAATCCTTTCCGAGAAGGTTTATTCCGGAACCGAAAAAAAATGGATAAAGGAAAGAAATCCTAAAACAAATGGAGAAGATACAGAAACATTAAAATTCACTCATTTAGAACAGGTCACTGCCAATAAAAAATTTCGTGAAATCCAGACATTTTTTCAAAATCTTGAATATTTAAATGTAATACCCCAGCTTGTAAGGGAATCAAGCACATACAGTTCTTCCAAAAATTATGAAGATTTTTTTGGTCGGAATTTTTTGGAACGAATTTCAATGATAAATGAAAGAACAAGAAACGCTTATTTCAGAAGAATTAATGAAGTATTGAAACTTGCTGTTCCACAGTTAGAAGAATTGCAATTTCATAAAGATGCAATGGGAATTCCTCATCTTGAAGCGAAATATATACACTGGAGGGCAAAAGGAAGTAAACAAACAGAAGAACAGTTTTCAGACGGAACTATCCGGCTTATAGGTTTTCTTTGGGCGCTTATCGATGGTAACGGAACGATTTTGCTCGAAGAACCGGAAATAAATTTACATTCCGAGATTGTAAAACAATTTCCGGAATTTATTGCTAAAATTCAACGATCTAAAAAAAGCGTCAGACAGGTACTGATCTCGACTCACAGTTATGATTTATTAAGCAATCCGGGAATTGGTCCGGAAGAAGTACTTGTCCTGCAAAATTCAGCAGAAGGTACCATTATAAAAAATGTAAATGAATTTGATGAAATTAAGGCTATAATAGACTCAGGAATGTCTATTGCAGAAGCAACAATTCCATTTACTGCCCCCAAAAAAATTCACGAGATCAATCAATTGAATCTAAATTTCTGACAATGAAAATTTTCATCGTAGGTGAAGATGAAGCGACAAGAGGAATAATCAAAAGAATTTTAAATTTTTGTTCTGATGAAATTGATTTATTGCCACCACTACCGGCCAGAGGAAGTGAGATTAAATCGAACATATTAAAATACAATGAACTAGCAAAAATATATCCAGTGATTTTATTAATGGATCTTGATGAAAATGACTGTGCACCAACAATACTCCAACGATATTTTCAGAAAATAAAAAAGGAAACACATTTTATTCTCAATATTGCTGTCGATGAGGCGGAAGCATGGCTAATGGCTGACAGAGATAATTTTTCTGAATATTTTCATTTGCCAGTTGATTTAATCCCGGTTCCCCGGGAATTCAAAAACATAAAAGGCACATACATTGAAATGTATTTTCCTTACAAATCAAGTTTTTATATGGTAAGAGAGATAATCCCTCACAGCAAGGTGAAAGAATTCAGGGAACAAATGATTCCGAAGAACGGAGCAAAAAAGGGAAAGAATATAATTCAGCATTAACTCCATTTATCGAAAAATATTGGGATATTGATCATGCACGTAAAAATTCGGATAGTTTAAACAGAATGATAAAAAGAATAGAGCGTCTACTAAAATGAAAACAGGAATTATTCAGCAAATCAATACGCCATCCGTTGAAGCCAACAAACAGAAACTGGCTGCCAACATTGCTGATTGTGCGGCAAAAGGAGCCGAACTCGTGGTTCTGCAGGAATTACACAACAGTTTGTATTTCTGCCAGATTGAAGATGTGAATTTTTTCGGTCTTGCAGAAACGATTCCGGGTCCGTCCACCGATTTTTTCGGCGGACTGGCAAAAAAATACGGGATTGTGTTAGTGATTTCACTCTTCGAAAAACGGGCTTCCGGACTGTACCACAACACAGCCGTTGTTTTTGAAAAAGACGGCAGTATTGCCGGGAAATACCGGAAAATGCACATTCCCGATGATCCCGGATATTACGAAAAATTTTATTTCACACCGGGTGACTTAGGTTTTACACCCATTCAGACTTCCGTCGGGAAACTCGGAGTTCTGATATGCTGGGATCAATGGTACCCGGAAGCTGCCCGATTGATGTCACTGGCCGGTGCCGAAGTACTGATTTATCCGACAGCCATCGGTTGGGATCCTCGTGACAAAAATGCTGAAAAAATACGGCAGCAAAACGCATGGATTACCATTCAGCGTTCCCATGCAATTGCAAACGGCATTCCTGTTATTAGCGTAAACAGGGTCGGACACGAAGCTGATCTGTCGGGTAATTCCGGAGGTATCCAGTTCTGGGGAAGCAGTTTTATATGCGGGCCACAGGGCGAATTTTTCGTTCAGGCTGAAAATGATAAAGAGCAGAATATAGTCGCAGAAACAGACTTTTTACGTTCGGAAGAAGTACGCCGGATATGGCCTTTCCTGCGCGACCGGCGGATTGAATGCTATGAAGGACTGACCAAACGCTTTCTGAATGATTAGGGGTGTTTGATGTAAGTTATTGATAATTAAACGATAATAATTGTTTTATGCGTTTTGTGATAATTTTGTCCATGGGCTTGTTGTTCTGTATTTCAGCTATATCACAACCCATTTCAAATGAATATTTGGATTCACTTCGGTATAGCCATGATTTGAACCTGCCGAACTGGGGACCTTATACAAAAAATTATATCGGTATATCGCATGTTCCGGATGTAAAAAAAGGTCTTCGTTTTGATTTAAGTGTTTTTCCGGGTTATTACAGACGGAAAGTAGAGGTACCTTCCGTGCTTTTTGAATCGGGATATCATCCCTGGGAGGCTTCTCCTAACCTGGAATATTTTTCTTTCCGGCACGAACTGGAATGGAAAGATCAGGTTTATGTCGATATTTCCTATTCTCTGATAAACAAAAAATCCCGTTTAATCAGGGCCGAATTTGTGAATAACACAGAACTTCCACAGAGCCTCGTGTTACATTACATGGCTTCTGTTCATTTTCCTCCGCTCAGGGAATACAATCCGGATAATCCGCTGAATCCGGCCGTAGTTGATTTACCTGGCGGGGCAAAATGGATTGATGCGCTCGATTATTCTGATTTGGGCTTTGCCCGGAAGAGGCCAACCGATAATCTGGTTACTGACGGGAAAATGCGCGGTGAAATCAGGGACAACGGCTTTGTTAATGGTTCGGCAATTGGTCGTGGCTTTGGAAATGATAACGGCGACTGGGTAAAATATTCGGTTTCGGTTGATCACAATTTATCGGATGGAGTTCTTTGGTTACGATACAAAATGGACAATGGAGAACAGTTGTCTCTTCATTTTTCGGGAATGACAGAAAAAGAAGTTGCTCTTGCCGGGGATGGGAAAATAGAAACTATTGAGATTCCTGTTGGTAAACTGGACAAGGGAACCTATTCTTTGAAAATTATATCGAATGGAGGGGCATCCATCGATTTGGATGGTTTTTCTGTTATGGAACGGAAAGATATATCCGGAATAAAGGTCTCGCTTGTAAAATGGAATGATGTGCCAGAACTGATAAACGGGCCTGTTTCCAATTCATTAATCCTGAAATACGAGCAATTTGATAACTATTATGGCATTTACTGGGATTTCCCCTCGACAGAAATCCGCCAGTGGTTTTATAAAGAACTGGGAGACGAGTTCCGCCATCAGGTTAATAATCACGTGGAAAAGGAATTTCATGATGGTTCAACCAGGGGACATTTTACGAATGTTTTTTTCAGACCGGTAAATTGCAGCCCGAAATCAAGGAAAGTTGTTTATGGGGTTGTATGCACGGGGACAAAAGCGGAAGTAGAGGCAGAACTTGAAAAAGCCGGTAAAAATTCTGACGGCGAAAAATATTACCGGGAAGCCCGTTCTTTTTTGCCACAATATCAGGTTAATCCGGATGGAGAGACCTATTTGTTCAGTCAAAAACGGATGGCAACGACTCTTGCCACAAACGTGGTTTATCCGGTCTATACTCAGCGGCAATATATCCGGCACCGTGCTCCCGGTCGTTGGTGGGATTGTCTGTATACCTGGGATTCCGGGTTTATCGGCATTGGCTTGTCGTCGGAGGATATTCGTAGTGCTGTTGAAAATCTGAATGCTTATTTAAACGAAACAGACGAGCAATCCGCTTTTATCCATCATGGAACTCCTTTGCCTGTTCAGCATTACCTGTTTCTTGAGCTTTGGAATAAAACCCAGTCGAAGGCACTTCTTGATTATTTTTATCCCAGGCTAAAACGTTATTACCAATTTTTGGCAGGGGCTGAAAGTTCTACCACTGCACAGTTTAAATCCGGTATTTTAAGTACCTGGGACTATTTTTATAATTCGGGCGGATGGGACGATTATCCTCCTCAAAAGTATGTCCACGATAAAAAACTGGAACAGTTTGTTACTCCGGTGGCCACCACTTCTCATGTAATCCGTGTTGCCAAGATACTTCGTATGGCAGCTGACGAGCTTGGGTTGAAGGACGATGTGAATTTATATGAAAAGGATATTGCCCGGTTAAGTGCTGCCCTTCAGAAATATTCATGGGACGACCAATCCGGTTATTATGACTATGTTGTACATGATCAGGAAAAGCAACCTGTTGGAAAATTGCTATATCACGATCAGGTAAACTATAACATGGGATTAGGAGGTTTATCTCCGTTGATTGCAGGAATTGCCGATAAGCAACAAACAAAAAAGATGCTGGCGCATTTGGAAAATCCCCGCGAAATTTGGTCAGATATTGGTCTGTCGGCAGTTGACCAGTCCGCGCCTTATTACTCTAATAGTGGTTATTGGAACGGAACCGTGTGGATGCCCCACCAGTGGTTTTTCTGGAAAACGATGTTTGATCTGGGTGAGGGCAATTTTGCCTGTAAAATCGCGAAAACAGGACTTGATCTCTGGAAACAGGAAGTAGAAGCATCTTATAACTGCATGGAACACTTCGTCATCGAGACAGGCCGAGGAGCCGGCTGGCACGAGTTTGGTGGTTTGTCTTCCCCCGTCGTGGCCTGGTTTAATGCTTATTTTATACCGGGAAACATTACAACAGGGTATAATATCTGGATTAAGGCCAAACAGTTTTCGGGAGACAACAGCTCTTTATCTGCACGTTTTAAACTGTTTAATGACCAGTCCGATTCTTGTTCTGTTCTTGTTTGTATGAACCCGGAGTTTCAATACCAGGTCATTTGGAATGGACGTGTGATACCTGCCGGGGAAATTTATAAAGGATGTCTGCTCCTTAATCTTTCTACCCGTTGGAAAGAGGGACAGTTGGATATTAAAAAGGTAAATCAATAGGCATTTCCAATACAATTTTCTTCAACTTTAAATTGAAAAAAATGTTTCTTACTTTGCACACACGATAATAAAAATTACCTTTGGGCCCGAAAAATAAAAAAACGGTCTGTAGCTCAGTTGGTAGAGCAGCTGACTCTTAATCAGCGGGCCCGGGGTTCGAGCCCCCGCAGATCGACCAGATAATCAAAGAGTTGCATGTTTTAACGTGTGACTCTTTTTTTTGTTTTTCCCTGCTTTTTATGCTTCAATGTAAACCAGGACGTAAACCAAACAGGTTGGGTTACATATACGTTGGCAACAAGTTAAAGACAGCATTGTACAATACTGATAATCAGACATTATTTAAGATTTATTTTAAAATTGTTTCTCATTGATAAAGAGATATATTTTAAAATGACATAGTTTTATTCCGGGAAACAATTTAAAACAATATGACTGATTTTATAAAACTTCCGGAACCTCAAAAAAACCTCGGTTTTCCTTTAATGAAAGCGCTTGAAAATCGCAGGACTAAAAGGAAATGGAAAGATTCAGAGCTTTCGGAACAAGAAATTTCAAACTTATTGTGGGTTGCGTGCGGAATAACACATAAAGAAACAAAAAAGAATAAAAGTAGGAGAACTGCCCCATCAGCTTGCAATTCGCAAGAGATAAAAGTTTACATAGCTTTATCCAATGGAGTTTTTAAATATGATGAAAAAGAACATCAATTGATTAAAGTTCAGTCAGAAGACATTAGAGAAAATATTGGAAAACAAAAAATGATGCGTTCTGCTCCTGTAGGTTTGATTTACGTTTCAGATTATTCGAGACTAAAAACATTTCAATTTAAAAAGGAGGAAGATAAATGGCATACATCAGCCGCTGATACCGGATTTATAAGTCAAAATGTTTATCTATATTGTGCCGCAACAAATTTGAATACTGCAATTCTTGGACTTATTGACAGAGAAAAGTTACATGACCTGATTGGATTAAACGATTGTGAAAAAATTGTTTACACCCAAGTCGTTGGAAAATCATTAGATGATTGATTTTTTGCTGAATTTGAAAAATGGCAAATATAGAAACCAAATATTTTACAAACAGACAGGATTGGAGGAAATGGCTCGAAAACAATTTTGAGACAAGGGATGATATTTGGTTGGAATATCCCAAAAAAGAAACAGGAAAAAAGAGGATTTTGTACAATGATGCAGTTGAGGAAGCGCTGTGTTTTGGGTGGATTGACACTACAGTCAAATTACTCGACAAGGAAACGACAGTACAACGTTTTTGTAAGAGAAGAAACAACTCGTCATATTCTCAGGCTAATAAGGAACGACTTAAATGGTTGCTTGAAAACAGACTGATTCACAAGTCTGTACTCGAAGACATAGAAAAAGTAACGAAAGAAAAATTTGTTTTTCCAAAAGATATTGTAGAAAGATTGAAAACGGATAAAAGTACCTGGGAAAATTTTCAGAAAATGTCTGAATCCTATAAACGAATCAGAATTGCATATATAGAAAGTGCAAGAAAGAGACCGGCGGAATTTGAGAAACGTTTGAACAATTTTACCGACAAAACCAAAGAGAACAAAATGATAAAAGGATTTGGAGGAATTGAAAAATATTATTGAAAAAAACTGCTGCCAGTAAACAGAAACTTTTTCGAAGTATTATATGTTTTGAATTAACAGATCGTACTTTTCTAAAAGTCCCGAAATGCCATGAATAGAAAATTTTGCTTTCTTAATCCGGTTAATTTCCGGGTCTATTGAATAGTTGTATGAAGTACGAAAATCTGCTTTTTCAATAACTGTATTGTCAAAAGTTGCTCTTGTCAGGTCGCAATTATCAAACAGAGACTCAGTCAGGTCACATTCCGTAAAATCGGCTTCCTGCAATTGTGTATTCCTGAAAATTGTTTTTTTGATTACTGTCTTGTAAAACGTAGAATTATTTAAAATGCAATTTTCAAAACTGAAGGAAAGACCAAATTTGTTACAACTATCAAAATGCAGTCCCAACATTTTGCAATCCTTGAATTTTATGTCTCGAAATGCGGTCTTTAATAATTTACTCAAACTGAAATTACAAATTGAAAACTCACAGTCGGTGAATTTATAATCGGATAAGTCACTATTTGAGAAATCGCAGTTGAGAAAACGGCAGTTTTCATATTCCCCTTTTATCAAAGGTTTGTTTTTGAAGTCAATTTTGTCAAACGTTTTTTCTTCTATATATGCTTGTTCCATATTCTGTTATTGTCTGTTTGCAATACTAATGACATAGATTTGTACGCGATAATTTAAAATTATTTAATCTTTTTGTTTAAGTAGTTTACCAATAGTTTCTCAGCAATTTCCGGTGGCATGTGCCCTCTTGTGAAATTGTAATAAAAATCGAAACTCCATTTCATTATAAAAGCGATGAGGCCATCCAGGGTCTGATCAAGTTTACCACCATACAATACATTTGAATAGATCATGGTAGCCTGCATGTCCGATCGTTCCATGATACATAATACAGCCGGATCGTAAGCTGGAATTTTTACTTTCTTTCCCAAATCAGAGGCTATGGTTTTAGCTGTAATATCTGCCTGAACAACTGCTATATGGCCCAGCTTCGGCACAGACAAAGCGGTTGCATCACCTGCCGCAAATATATTATTGAAATCCAGGTGTCTCATTTGTTTATCGGTTGGAATAAAGCCTGCATCATCGCATAAACCCGATTCTTCAAGAAAAGCATAGGGCTTGTATTGAGGAAGAATGATTGGCAAAGCACACAACTCGCTGGTGCCGTCCTCAAAATAGATCCTTTTTTCGTCAATTTTCGAAACAATTTTTTCTGTCATCAAGCCGATGCCTTCCTTTTGCATTATTGCACCTACATTATTCCGTACTGCGTCTCCTACATCTTCAAAAAATATTTTTGCCGGGCTAAATGCCGTAATAGGACTGGATTCGCCCAACCCTTTTTTGTCTAAAAATGCTTTCAGCATAAACATTACTTCGCCTACCGGACCTTCACAAGGGGCTAATAATTTTGGGGCATCAATACGACTTCCGGATTTGTAAGGCATCGAGCCTATAAAAACCGGTCCTCCTTTAAAAGTTTGTAACCGCTTGAACAGCCGTGGTGCCTGAATATCATCGCACACGGAGTAACCGAATTCTGTAAAACCTTCAATGCCTGAATAATGCTTCTCGACACCTGGTGCTAAAATCAAATAATCGTAGTTTTCGATGCCGCCTTCCTGTAAGAATATTTTTCGGTTTTCAGGGTCAATTTTTTTTACCGTTTCCTGTATAAGCTGATATTCATCAAAAGCAACTGCTTTTTTCATTAAAAAACGGGCGTGTTCTACCGACTCGCCTTTTATGGCAACATCGGGAAGTCTCGGCTTGTTTAAGGTGTTTGACCTGTAATCAATTAATATTACCTCAACTTCATGGTCTAACTGCTTTTTTAAAGCATGCATGGCGGTAATCCCTCCAAATCCACCACCAATAATGACAATTCGTTTTTTCATTTCTATATCTCTTATTTTTATTATAACGGATAAGTGCGTTATTCAACGTTGTAGCAAAATACAACATTTCCCTGAAAACCTATTAAGGAAAAAGGCAAAGAATCAATTATTGATTTGCGGGGATGGACATAAAAAAACAACCTGCTGATTCAGCAGGTTGTTTTTTTATGTCGGGGTGATCCGACTCGAACGGACGACCACTTGCACCCCATGCAAGTACGCTAGCCAACTGCGCCACACCCCGAACTTTTGTGCCTGCAAAAGTATATATCTTCCGCATTTATACAAAAGTTTAACGGGTTTATTTTAATCGATTTTGGTTTGCGTAAATTACCTTTTTGCATTCTTTTTATTTCAAATTCAAATGTATATGACCCTTCCTCCGGAATGTTATTCCGTATCTTAAACTGCAGTAATACAGGCTTTCGGCTTGCTCCATTACTTTTTAATTTTCCCCGTGACTGTTGTATCCCATTTGCCAGTCAACAACAAAAGTGAATTGTTTTTCACTCTTGTTTATGTTAGGGTAAATAACTTTATAAGAGTCGCTTTCAACTTTTATAAAGTTCATTTTCCCTTCATCAGATTTTATATTCTGATGAGTCATTTCCCGAATTGGATATTTATCTTTTCTCATGGCTGTAAAATTTTATCTATTATACAATTTATTGTGGAAAATGTTTCCTCTTCCAACTCAATTTAGTAATTTTTAACAGCCGTTCACAGAAGGATATTAATTCATTTGTTGTTAAGTGTTTATGTTTAAATGCGTGTTTGTAAACCGGACTTGTCCAAAGAGACAATCAGGTGTTGTAAGATTGTTTTTTTCGCTCCGGATGGATCAGTAATCGTTTTCACAACTTCCGGATAAAGTTTGCCCTGAAATATTCTTTCTGATATGATTTCGGTATATTTTTTAGTTGCAACAATATAACCTGCATTTGTTTTCCGGAAAGTCAATCATGCATATAACTTTCACACTGACGTATATTTAGTGAAAATGACTCTATCCTCCATCGCCAATTTCTTCCCAAACGTCGATAAAAAACAGCATTACTTCTATTGTTTTTTTAAACGTACGAACTATGGAATATTTTTACAGATAAATTTTCAAGGTTATGAAAACAAGAAAAATAAGTTTAATGATCGGGTGCCTGTTGTTTTTCCTTTCCGGAACGAGAGGTTTTGCACAGGAAAAGGCATGGACACTTGAAGAATGTATTAATTATGCGCTGGAAAAAAATGTGAGTATCCGGCAGGCTGGTCTGACCAGTGAAAAAGATAAACTTTATTCGGATCAGGCTGTTGCTAACCGCTTTCCTTCAGTGAGTGCTTCTGTCAGTCAGAAGTTCAACTGGTATAAAGGTTTCGATTCCATGACCGGCAAATACGGAAGCAGTAATGGTTCGAATAATTCCAGTTATTCTCTTAGTTCGAGTGTTACCCTGTTCAACGGGAAAACATTGAATAACAAAATCAAACAGGCGGATCTGGATCTGGAGGCCAGTCAGTACAATACCGAAACGGTTAAGGAATCAGTCAGTTTAAGTATTCTGAATGCTTACCTCGAAGTGTTGTATGCTGTTGAGAGTGTGAATAATGCAGAGAAGCAGGTCGAATCAACAACGGAACAATTGAATCTGGCCCAGGAACGGGTGAACCTGGGGGTAATTTCAATGTCGGATTATCTCCAGATAAAATCGGAACTGGCGACCGAGAAATCGACCCTGGCTTCAGCAAAAAACACACTGGCAACCAATAAGGTTACTTTAATGCAGTTGATGGAAATACCTGTGGATCTGAATTTTGAAATTACTTCACCGAACCTCGACAGTTTGCTGGTACATGTCGAACAGCCCAACGCCCAGGAGATATATAATCTGGCACTGGGAATAAAGCCGCAGATAAAAAATGCAGAACTGTCGACTGAAAGTGCCAAACTCGATATTGCAATGGCAAAAGCCGAGGCATTGCCCAGTTTGTCGTTAAGTGCAGGCTTGTCGACCAACTATTCGAGCCTGACCGACGGAAGTTATCACTACCAGATGAAAAACCAGGTAAATCCGGCAATAGGACTTTCACTTTCAATTCCGATTTATCAGAAGAAACAAGTGAAAACAGACATCGGTGTTGCTAAAATTTCAGTGGCCGATGCCCAGCTTGAGGAGATAAATACACGGAATGAACTCCGGAAAAATATAGAACAGGCCTGCGTTGATGTAATTACAGCTCAAACCAAATATGCAGCAACTACCGACCAATATGCATCGGCCAAAGAGTCCTATCAGGTCGCTGAAGAAAAATACACCGTTGGTTTGTTAAATTCAGTCGATTTTCTGTCAGTAAAAACAGATTTAATTACCGCGGAGAGCGAGTTGCTTCAGGCAAAATACAACCTTGTTTTTAGTTACAAAATACTTGATTTTTATAAAGGAGTACCTTTAAGTTTATCGAAATAAAAAAAGTTAACACCATGAAGAAAAAATTAATATACATTATCGTTGCCGTTTGCGTGGTCGTTGCAGGCATAGTTCTGTTTAAAATGTTTTCATCAAAAAACCGTCAGGTTGTTGTAAAAACGGAAAAAATCGGACGGGCCACAATCAGCAACACGGTTACAGCTACCGGTACCCTTCAGGCAACAGTTACTGTTGAAGTAGGTACACAGGTATCAGGACGAATAGATAAGCTCTATGCCGACTATAATTCAGTAGTAAAAAAAGGACAGTTAATAGCCCGGCTGGATACCCAGGCACTGGCATCGACCCTCGAATCAAGTAAAGCGACCCTGCTTCAGGCTCAGGCTGAGTATAATTATCAAAAAGCAAATTTTGAGCGTTACAGCAAGATGATCGAAAAAAAGCTGATTGCACAAACCGATTTCGATCAGGTAAACTATAATTATCAGACAGCCATTGCCAACCTGAAATCGGCAAAGGCTACCTACGAAAAGAACAAAACAAATCTGGATTATGCGTTTATTTATTCACCAATCGACGGTATTGTGCTTGAACGTGATGTTGAAGAAGGTGAAACAGTGGCTGCAAGTTACAATACCCCGACTCTTTTCACCATTGCAAACGACCTTACCCAAATGGAGATTGAAGCCGATGTTGACGAGGCTGATATTGGCCAGGTAAAGCTCGGACAACATGTCGAGTTTACGGTAGATGCTTTTCCCGATAAAACATTCGACGGTGAAGTAAAAGAAATATACCTTAATCCGACCACAACAGAATCGGTTGTTACCTATACGGTAATTATAAATGCTCCGAATCCGGATAAAATATTAATGCCGGGCATGACTGCAAATGCCGTATTTTATGTAACCGAGAAAAAAAATATTCTGGTTGTTTCGTCAAGTGCCTTGTCTTTTCATCCTGAAGAATCGGCAATACAGGTTTATCTCGAAAATCATCCTGACGCAAAGGTCACCAGCTCGACAGCTAAAGAAGGAAAAACAGTTTGGGTGAAAGAAGGAGATAACATGACAGAACAAACCGTTAAGGTAGGTGAAACCGATGAAAAAAATTACGAACTTCTTTCAGGAGTAAAAGAAGGTACAGAAGTCGTTGTAAAAATGAGCATAACAGGGGGAATAAAAAAAGAGAGCGGAGCCGCCCAAAGTCCGTTTATGCCAACTCCTCCGGGAAGCAGGAATAAGAAAAAATAATTGCTATGTCTGATAATAAATTAATACAAGTCATCGACCTTAAAAAAGATTTCTACGTTGGTGAAATAACAGTACATGCCTTGCGGGGTATCAACCTGGAAATTGAAGAAGGAGAGTTTGTTGCCATTATGGGAACCAGTGGTTCCGGAAAATCAACCATGCTGAATATTCTGGGATGTCTGGACAGACCAACGACTGGCGATTATATTCTGGATGGCATTAATGTGAAAGATCTGGGTAAAAACGATCTGGCATCGCTGCGTAACAGCAAGCTGGGATTTGTTTTTCAGTCGTACAACCTGTTGCCACGTACCTCTGCTCTCGAGAATGTAGAGTTACCTTTGTATTACAACAATAAAGTGCGGGCAAAAGAGCGAAGGGAGCGGGCTGTGGCAGCGCTTGAAGCTGTTGGCCTGGCCGACCGTATGCACCATATGCCCAATCAGCTTTCGGGAGGACAGCAGCAACGTGTGGCTATTGCCCGTTCGCTGGTAAATGATCCGCGTGTGATTCTGGCTGATGAAGCTACCGGGAACCTTGATACACGGACATCCTACGAAATAATGGCCCTTTTCCAGGAATTGAATGAAAAGGGCAAAACAATTATTTTCGTAACACACGAGAGTGATATTGCCCGTTTTATGAAGCGAAATATTGTATTCAGGGATGGACATATCGTGAAAGAAAATATGGTCACTGACCGTTTTAATGCTAAAAAAATGCTGGAGGCTTTACCTGTAAATCAGGATGAACTTTAAAAAACGACAGCTATGAACTATACAAATACAGTAAAAATAGCAGTAAATGCACTGAAGAGAAACAAATTCAGGGCTTTTCTGACCATGCTCGGCATCATTATAGGAGTTGCTTCTGTGATTGCCATGCTGGCCATCGGGCAGGGCTCCAAGAAAAGTATCCAGGAACAGATGTCGTCGATGGGTACGAACCTGATTATGGCCATGCCGGGATCGGAACGACGTGGCGGGGTGCAAATGAGCAAGGACGATATGCAGAGTATGAAGTTAACGGATATAGATGCGATCCGGAAGGACTGCCCGGCAATCAGTGCCGTTTCGCCGCAGGTTAGTTCCAGCGGCCAGGCCGTATACGGGAACAGTAACTGGCCAACTTCAATATACGGGGTAAATACCGAATATATGGACATCCGGAAGTATAAAATTGCCACGGGACGAAATTTTACAGACAGGGAAATTATGACCTATGCAAAAGTATGTCTGATCGGGCAAACAATTGTCGAAAATCTGTTTGCTGACGGAACAGATCCTATCGGGCAAACGCTCCGTTTCGGAAATATTCCGTTTAAAATAATCGGTATTCTTGCAGAAAAAGGTGAAAACGGAATGGGACGGGACCAGGACGATCTGATTATTGCCCCTTATACTTCTGTACAAAAAAGAATTCTGGCTATTACTTATATTCAGGGGATTTTTGCTTCAGCAGCATCCGAGAGTTTAAACGACCAGGCTATCGATCAGCTTACTCAGACACTTCGGACAGCACATAAAATAAAGACGGGAGGCAAAGATAATTTCCGGGTAATGTCCCAGTCTGAAATGGTTCAAACTTTTTCGTCAATCAGCGATGTAATGACTGTTTTACTGGGAGCTATTGCCGGTATATCGTTACTTGTCGGAGGTATTGGCATTATGAACATCATGTATGTATCGGTAACTGAACGAACCCGTGAAATCGGATTGCGCCTTTCTGTAGGCGGACGGGGAAAAGACATTCTGACCCAGTTTCTTATAGAATCGATCTTACTGAGTGTAAGCGGAGGTTTTGTCGGCATCTTTTTAGGACTGCTTTCTTCGAAACTGGTTTCATCTTTTCTGAACTGGCCTGTTGTTGTTATGCCGTTATCCGTTATTTTTGCTTTTGCGGTATGTACGGTTATCGGTGTGTTTTTTGGCTGGTATCCTGCGCGTAAGGCTGCCGGTTTAAACCCGATTGATGCTCTTCGGTACGAATAAATATAAATAAATGATATAAATTTTTGAATAATGAACTGGTTAAAAAACAACTGGGGATGGGGTACAACAATTGTTATCGCAATACTTCCATTGATCGGCATTCTGAGTATGATCAACCTCGATTTTTCGGGTAATGGTCCGTGGTTCTCGATGGATTCAGTTACTGTCCCGTCCAGGCAGGAGGGTGGTACCCTCAGGGAAATTCCGGGTGCTCATTTAGCAGTGAAGGAAACCGGTGAATGGGCAATACGCTGGCTGGTAATTGTTTTAAGTCTGACCCCGTTTTCAATTCTCACGGGCATTAAGCCGGGCATACATGTGAGGCAGGTAGCCGGAGTTACCGCTTTTACCTATGCAGCCTTACACCTTGTTTTCTTTTGTATCGACCGTGGATTGCCTGAGGTTTTCAGCGAAACTGGTTACGTTTTAGGGCTCTCAGCAACACTGATCATGTTGATTTTGGCCATTACATCCAATAAACGATCAATGAGATTCCTGCGAAAGACATGGAAAAAGGTTCATCGGTTTGCATATCTGGCAGGCATCCTGGCTGTAATTCATGTTATGCTTCTCGAACATGGCGAGTGGTTCCCTTACGCTGTTATTCTTATTGCCGGATTTTTGTTTCGTGTTCCTTATCTGAAAAATGTTATTCTGAATTTCAGAAAAAAAGTGTCTGTTGCCTTATACTGACGATATTGTTTACAGATTATTGCCGATTGTATCAAAATAATGCAAATGAATTTTAGTAGTCTGTCAAACCGGAAGCTTACAGTACTGTTGCACGTTATGGCGTGGGTGATTATAGTAATTATTCCTCGTTACCTTATAAACCGGTTCGGCAACGGAGACAGCCATTTTTTGTACCAGTTTTATTCAAATACTGCCATTTACGGACTACTTTTTTATGTGAATTATCTGTGGCTGGTGCCCCGGTTTTTCTTTAACGAAAACAAATTGTGGTATTTTCTGATTGCAGCCGCCTTTATTATCGTGTTGTATTCCGGAATGTGGTACATTAATGAACATGTATTTTACGATTATGTAAGGGAACAAAAATTTGAGAAACTGATAGAAGAAATAAATAAAGGGAACGAACAGATAAAACCTCCGATCAGGCAATTCAAAATATACAATTATTTCTATACGTCTATTCTGGTTTGCGGTTTTTCGCTGGGCCTGGGTGTTCTCGACAAACTCTCGCAAAACGAAAAAGAGAGGAAAGAACTGGAAAAGGAAAAATTGAACTCGGAACTTGCTTTCCTGAAAAACCAGATCAGCCCTCACTTCTTTTTCAACACGTTAAATAATATTTATTCTCTCATCGGGATTAATACATCCGAGGCACAGAATGCAGTACTGAAGCTTTCAAAACTGATGCGTTACTTGCTGTACGAATCGGAACACGGTGAATCGGATCTGGTTGCCGAAATCAGCTTTATGAACCATTATATTGACCTGATGAAACTGCGCTTAAACGACAAGGTGAAACTTTCCGTTTCTTTTCCTGAAAATACCGGGAACCTCAGTATTCCTCCGTTACTGTTTATTCCGTTTATTGAAAATGCTTTCAAACATGGCATCAGTTACCGCGAACCGTCGTTTATCGATATAAAGATGACCGTTGACGACAACGAAATTTCTTTTTATGCCAAAAACAGTATCGGTACGAGTAGCCACTCAGGCGACGGGCAGCATCCGGGAATCGGGCTCGAAAACGTAAAGAAAAGATTAAAACTGCTTTTTCCCGGTTCACATAATCTGGTCATCGATGAAAAAACCGATACATTTTCGGTTTACCTTTGTCTGAAAATTAAAAAACAAGCAGTATGAAACTCCGGACTATTGCACTGGATGATGAACCGCTGGCACTTAAACTGGTGGAAGACTATATCAGAAAAACCCCGTTTCTGGAACTCGTCGGTTCTTTCGACAATCCACTGGATGCAATTGATTTTCTTACAGAAGAAGATGTTGACCTTATTTTGCTCGACATTCAGATGCCGGACCTGACTGGTATTGAATTTACCAAAGTGTTACAAAATGCACCAAAAATTATTTTTACAACAGCTTACGAACGCTATGCCATTGAAGGCTTCAAATTGAATGCTGTCGATTACCTGCTAAAACCATTCAGTTACACCGAATTTCTGACAGCCGTTCAGAAAGCAAAGAAACTCATCGAACTGGAGCAGGAACACGAAAGCCTGCCAACACTTGAAGCCAATGATCAGTTCTTGTTTCTGAAATCGGAATATAAGATACGCCGTATAAACTTTAACGATATTTTATATATCGAAGGGCTGAAAGATTATGTAAAAGTATATCTGCACGCCGATGATAAGCCAATACTATCGCTTAATTCGGTGAAGTCGCTTGAACAAAAATTACCGGAAGGTCAGTTTATGCGGGTACACCGTTCATTTATAGTCAATCTGAACCGGATAGAAGTGATTGAACGGAGCCGGATCGTTTTTGGTAAAACCTATATTCCGGTAAGCGATCAGTACAAAGAAAAATTTCAGGAATTTCTGAATAAAAATTTCATATAAAAGGTAGGGTGTTCGGGGATTAATGTGTATTATAAAATTAAGTTAAAATATTTGGCTGATAACAAATAAGAATACACAAAAATACCTAATAAAGCTATCAAAACTTGAAACAAAAAACCTGTTCCGGACCTGTTTTTCTGGGGATTATTTTTTTATGTATATTCCCGTGGAATGTTTTTTCCCAATCAGTAGGAGAGATTAAGATTAGCGGTGATTTCAGGAATGTACCGATGATTCCGTTTTTCAAAACACTTGAAAAACAATATGGTATAAAATCTTTTTATAAAGATGACTGGCTTGAGCGTTACACTGTTAACACTTCATGTAAGGAAACTCCGCTTATTAAAGTGCTGAACGGCATTTTTACCGACCATGAACTTAACTACGAATTTTTTCAGGATTATGCACTGATCATTTTTCCACGAAGTGCTGATACCCGTATAAAGCCGGAAGGTACAGAACAGATTCTGATAATCGGTGATCCGATTAATGCCGGACGGTATAAGACGGGAACCATTTCAGGGAAAATACTTGACGGAAAAACCGGCGATCCGTTGCCTGGTGCAGTAGTTTACAACACGAAACTGGCAAAGGGAGCGACTTCCGACAAGGAAGGCAATTTTCAACTTGAGATGCCGACGGGCGACCACCAGTTGAAGATTTCGTTCATGGGATTTCAGGAAAACAATTGCAAAGTAAAACTGATAGAATCGGGGGCAGCCGAATTTGAGTTGTTTGAGGAGACTCATAATCTGGGAGAAGTAACCATTGTCGGTGAAGAGTCAAATTCGTCGCGAACCCAGATGAGCATGGTGCAAATGAACTCAAAAGTTATTAAAAACCTTCCTTTACTGATGGGCGAGAGGGATGTGATAAAAAGCATTGCAATGATGCCTGGTATTCAGGTGGTTGGTGAACTGGCTTCGGGTTTTAATGTCAGAGGTGGAAATTCGGACCAAAACCTGATTCTGTTGAGTGGAACGCCCGTATTTAATACTTCGCATTTGTTCGGTTTCCTGTCGATGATTAATCCGGATGTAGTTGATAATCTGCGTGTCTATAAAGGTGGATTACCTGCCCGTTTCGGAGAACGGGTTTCATCAATCATGGAGATTGATATGAAGGAAGGAAACGATAAAACAGTAAAAGCCTATGGCGGACTGGGGATCATTAATTCGAGACTGACTCTCGACGGCCCGCTTACAAAAAATAAGAAACTCCGGTTCCTGGCTGCAGGTCGTATGTCGTACACCGATTGGGTGCTCAAAAAAGTACCGGATCCCGATGTTTCAAGCAGTGTGACCAATTTTTATGATTTCTGCGGAAAATTATCATACCGGTTCAACCGGAACAACTGGATGAATGCGATGGGGTATACCAGTCACGATGAATTTAGCACCAGTTCCCAGTCGGTAAATAATTACGGTAATGATCTGTTTAACCTCGAAACGCATAACAAATACGGTGAAAACCTGAGCGGTGAACTGAATTTATCGTACAGCAAATATAAATTCAGGCTAACCGATTATGCCGATGGAAAAGATTACGAAGCCTATTATCTTGATGATCAGATTCAGTATAATTCGTTGAAATATGACCTTTTCTGGCAACCTCATCCGCTTCATAGCGTTCATACAGGGATCAACGCCATTTATTATTTGAATGATCCAGGGAAAATTTCACCTTATGCCGATACAACTGTTATCGTAAACGAAAAGTTAGACCGGGAAAAAGCGATTGAAGGTGCCTGTTATTTAAGCGATGAGTTCGACGTTATTCCGGGACTGACCGTCAATCTCGGATTACGGTACAGCCGGTTTGCGCTTCTTGGCCCTGAAACAGTGCTACTGTACGATCCTGATCAGACGAAAAGTTCAGAATCGGTTGTCGATTCGCTGGTGTATGGCAAAGGTGACATTGTGAAATCCTATGGCGGAATTGAACCCCGTTTTTCGTTAAACTATGAAACGACAAACGGGTATTCACTGAAAATGAGCTATCAGCGAACCCGTCAATATATTAACCAGATAAGCAATACTGCTGTTATTTCACCTGCTGAAATCTGGAAAACATGCGACTACCATCTTAAACCACTTATTAACGATCAGATTGCAATCGGGGCAAGTAACAGCAAACTGGTGAAAGGCTGTAACCTGTCGGCCGAACTCTATTATAAAAATTTGCAAAACCTGATTGAATATAAAAACGGTGCACAAATTATTATGAATAAGCATCTGGAAACCGATCTGGTTCCTTCCCATGGTTATTCCTACGGAATTGAGCTTTCCCTGAACAAAAGCCAGGGACGCCTTACGGGTTGGCTTAATTACGTGTATTCCAGAACAATGAGAAAAACAAACGGCGATTTCGATGATGAAATGATAAACAAAGGAAAGTATTACCCGTCAATCTATGATAAACCGCACGATCTGTCAGTGGTAGCAACGTACAATATCAGTCGGCGCTGGCGTGTTGCCGGTAATTTTGTTTTTGTATCAGGACGCCCGGTGACCCTGCCTGAACTCACTTACCAGTATGGAGGAGAAACACTGGTGTATTATTCCGACCGGAATAAATACCGGATGCCACCATATAACCGTCTCGATCTTTCGATAACATTTGACGAAAATCTCCGGAAGAAGCGCATGTGGAAAGGCAGCTGGACCCTTTCGGTATATAACCTCTACGGACGTAAAAATCCGTATTCGGTATATTACCGGAAAACAGCGGGAGAGGCCGCCACTGATTACCGGACTTATTCCCTTTTCAGCCTTTCTGTGATCGGGATACCGGTTCCTTCATTAACCTATAATTTTTCTTTCTGATATGGTTAAACATCTTATTTATATATTACTTATCATCGCTGCAATGGTTGCCTGCGAAGAAGTTTATGTCGCAGATATTGACGATGTTGAAGACCTGCTGGTTGTGGAAGCTATTTTTGTGACGGATAATGAAGAGAACAATGTGTATCTGTATAAAACGCTGAATTTCAACAGTGATGAAAGTACCTATCCGGCTGTTACCGGGGCAAAAGTCAGTTTGGTTGATGATCTTGGAAAAACCAGCCTTTTGACTGAAAAAGAGGAAGGAACTTACAGCTATACAGGAACGCTTGATGCAGAACGAAGTTACTATTTGCTGATTGAAACAGATGGAAAAACATACCGGTCGGAGGTACAAACCGTCCCTGAAAATCCTGATCTGGATTCGGTATACGGAGGCTTTGTTTACAAAACGACAACATCAGGGGCTGTAAATTCAGATGATGATGTGGAAAACACCTACGGACTTCAGATATATACCGACATTAATAACCCGGGAAACCTTAACTACTACCGGTTCGATGGCAAAAAAATTATTGAGTACTACGATTATTACGATACAATTATGTATGGAGAAGAGATAACCCTGCCTATCTATGGGTGGAAGACATATAATCTTTCTTCAGACACTTATAATGTTGCCGGACCTCCGGAGTACAGTTCTGTAAAAAATATTTCCAAACACGAACTTGAATTTTTCAACCAGAACTACTACACATGTATTGCCGATACACAAATTTTTGAAGGCTGGATTTATATTGTCGATCAATATGGAATTTCGGAAGATGCCTACAACTATTACTCTGATCTGAACAGTCAACTTGAAGCTGAAGGGAAGATTTTCGATCCGGTTTATGTGCAGGTCGAAGGAGATATAAACTGTATAAGTGATCCGGACCAGGTGGTGCTTGGTAATTTCGAGATCGAATCGCATAAGCAACGCCGTTATTTTATACGATATAACAGGAATAGCGATAATTTCAGTATCAGGGAGATAACAGATTTTTACGACATTCCGTCAAGTGGTTATATTCTGAACGAACAACCGGATTTCTGGGAATAAATATTAAAATGACCCAAATGAAAAATATAAAACGGCACATATTTTTACTTCTCCTGGCGGTTTCAGTATTTGTCAATAGCCAGGCACAGGTAAAAGTTCACCTTTTTCCCGACCGGAGTTCATGCGTGTCGGGAGATACTTTGTGGTTCAGCACACTGATAATCCCGGATGGAGATGCCGAAACAGGCAACGTCGTTCACGTCCAGCTTGACAACAGTGTAAATCGTCATATCACAAACGTTTCGGTAGCATGTACCGATAATCAGGGACAAGGTTATTTACTGGTACCTGATTCTCTTTCAACCGGAATCTATTTTCTGAAAGCATTCGTCAGCGGGCCGGAGAAAGACGGAACAAATGTTATAAACCAGCGTCTGTTAACCGTTTACAACCGTTTTGGCGAAGACATCAACTCGGTGAATTCCCCGGAAACAAACTCTTCGGAAACATTTGACCAATTTAACGGAATGGTGATTGCTGCTCCGGACAAAACCATTGGCATGCGGGAAAATGTCAGCATAAAAATTAAGATACCTGAAGACAGACAATCAGAAATAAAAACTTTAATTGTTACTGCCGGTCTTGCTGACCCTTTTTCAGAAAAAAATTTTCCTGTATTTTTTCCTGAAAAAGGAACGGATACAGGTTCGCTTTCTATTCCTGAGAAAAACGGGATTTTGCTGGATGGGGTTGTTGTGGCTCCAGATACTAAAACGCCTGTTTCAGGAGCGATTGTATTATTGAGTATTCCTGACGACTCAATTTCATATTTCGATTATTGCATTTCCGATTCAGCCGGTATATTCCGTTTTTATCTGCGGAATGCTGTAGGAACCGGAAACCTTGTTATACAGGCACGGTCTCAGCAATATCCTGTATGTAATATAAAACTTCTTGAAAATTATATCGAAACGAAAGATCCCTCCGGAGTAGAAAATATTTTGCTTTCATACGATCAGAAGAAATATGCAGAGACAGTAATTAACGCATCGTATTTTAATAGGCTGTTTAACCGTTATTCACTTCCTCCTGCCAAAAAATTATCGGTACCTGCTGAGTTTAACTTTCCGTTCTACGGAGAGCCAACAGCAACCGTATATCCGGGGCTTTTTATCGATTTGCCCGATTTTACCGAAATATCCCGGGAACTGCTTCATGGAGTACAATACCGGGAGAGAAAGGATGGAATAACAATGAGGGTGTACAATTACGGCGGAAGCGAAATATTTACGGATGAGCCTCTTAAACTTCTTGACGGGATTCCGGTATTCGATTCGCATGTTTTTTCAAAAATGGGAACTACCGACATCCGTAAAGTGGATGAAGTATTTTATGAACGTTTTATAGGAGACCTTTCGTTTCAGGGAGTGGTTGCTGTTTACACCAGAAAACAGTCGTTAAGCTGGATTGAAAACACACCGGGAATTTCATTGTTCGGTTATTCATGTCTCCAGCCATCAAAGAAATGGAATTTGACTGCAAGGCAGAATGATAAGCCAAATTTACCTGACTTCCGGAAAGTTTTTTACAGGAACAGGATCACAAAAGTCCTGCCCGAGAATGAAATTTCGTTTCAAACATCTGATTTAAAAGGAAAACTCTCTGTTCAGGTAATCGCTATTACCCGTAAAAATCAGGTTTTATACTCTTGCAAACAAATCGAAATAAAATGAAACAAATATTCAAACGGATAATATACGCAGCCATTTTTATTGAAATTGTTTTCATATCAAATGCACAGGAAATGCATAGTCCTCTTGTAAAACTGACACCTGCATCGAATTCGTTGAACTATAAGTTACCGGGTATTCGATATTACGTGAGACCATCCTATATGGGATCGGAATTTTTAACTGAAAAATGGTGTCCGGCAAACCTTGTCCTTGAAAACGGGGACCGTTATGACAGTATTCTTGTAAGGCTTAATTCGTATCTTGATGAACTGATTGAATATAACAATCGGATTAATGCAACCATTATGCTTGACAAAGCAGCTATTTCCGGATTTGATATAACATTCGAAGATGGACTTACCGGGCACTTTCAGAAAATATATTTCGACAAATTTCCAAAAGGCGACCGTTATTTCAGTATTCTGTACGAGGGAAAATTAAAAGCCCTGTTGTGGTATAAAACGATTGAAACACAGACATCTGTTTATGTTGATCCTTCCGGATTTATGCACAACACCGAATTTGTACTTACCAGAAACTACTATATTGAATTTCCCGGAGGAGAAATAGTGAAGTTTGCGCTCAAACGACGTTCATTTCTCCAGGTATTTCCTGAACACAAAAAGCAGGTAAGACGACTGTTACGGAAAAACGATGTCTTGCTCAAAACGGAGGATGATATATCAAAAGCAGTGAGTTTGATTGAAAAAGAAGTAACTCTTTGACGCAGGCTGACCTGAAGGAAAAGTCCGGTATTGTCTCATGGAATCCCTGAACATCTCCGACTCTTTTTTTGCTGAATACTTTCCCTTACATTTGTTCCCTCTAAATCAGAATAAATGGAAAATCGTATATGCCGGTTATTCGGTATTCAGTATCCTGTTATTCAGGGCGGAATGGTATGGTGCAGCGGATGGGAACTGGCTGCAGCAGTGAGCAATAACGGAGGACTCGGTCTGCTCGGTGCCGGTTCGATGCATCCTGAAGTTTTGCTGGAACATATCCGCAAGACGAAAATTGCGACCGCGAAACCTTTTGGGGTAAATGTTCCTTTGCTGTATCCTGAAATTGAAAAAGTAATGGAGGTCATTCTTCAGGAAAAAGTTCCGATCGTTTTTACATCAGCAGGCAGTCCTAAAAAATGGACTTCAATACTGAAGGCGGAAGGGATAAAAGTAGTTCATGTAATTGCCGGTTCCGTATTTGCAAGGAAATGCGAAGAAGCCGGTGTCGATGCTATTGTTGCTGAAGGTTTTGAAGCAGGAGGCCATAACGGACGCGAAGAAACAACGACGTTTGCATTAATTCCGTCGGTAAGAAGAGCTACGGGCATTCCTTTAATTGCTGCCGGCGGAATTGCCACCGGACGCGGAATGCTGGCTGCAATGGTCCTCGGGGCCGAAGGAGTGCAGATAGGTTCGCGTTTTGCCGTTTCGGAAGAGTCGTCAGCACATCCCGGGTTTAAAGAACTTATCACCCGGATAGGAGAGGGGGATACAAAACTGGCTTTGAAAAAACTGGCGCCTGTTCGTTTGGTTCGGAACAGGTTCTTCGAGCAGGTTGATAAGGCCGAATCGGAAGGCGCTTCGGCTGAACAACTGAAACAGTTGCTGGGGAAAGGAAAGGCCAAAAAAGGAATTTTCGAAGGTGATATGGATGAAGGAGAACTTGAAATCGGACAGGTTTCGGCATTTATTGATGAGGTACTTCCGGTGAAAACGATAATGGAAAATATTATGACTGAATTTCAGATTGCCCGAAAAGAACTCGGCATGTCGGGACAATACCAGTTTTAAAAAAATCATAAAATACTACGGACAAAAGTTAACGACTTATCTGATACGATGATCGAATACGAAAAATATACCTTGGAAAATGGCCTGACAGTGATTGTTCACCAGGATAAAACCACGCCGATGGCAGCAATGGATGTTTGCTACAAAGTGGGAGCCAGAAATGAAGATCCGGAACGGACCGGCTTTGCTCATTTGTTTGAACACCTGATGTTCGGTGGTTCGAAACATATTCCCAATTACGATGAACCATTGCAAAAAGCCGGCGGCGACAATAATGCTTATACCACGAACGACCTGACCAATTATTACCTTACGGTTCCGAAGGCTAACCTTGAAACAGGTTTTTGGCTGGAATCGGATCGAATGCTGGAACTGGCCTTCTCTCAGAAAAGCCTTGACGTTCAGAAAAACGTGGTTATTGAGGAATTCAAGCAAACAACGCTTAACCAGCCTTATGGCGATGTGTGGGCGCTGATCCGCGAGATGGCTTACAAGGTACATCCTTACCGCTGGCAAACTATTGGTAAGGAGATAAGCCATATCGAAAAAGCAACACTGATCGATGTGAAAGATTTTTTTTATCATCATTATGCACCGAACAATGCCGTGCTGGTAGTTGCCGGAAATGTGGATGCAGAAAAAGTGATGGCGATGGCAGAAAAATGGTTCGGGACAATCCCGGCCCGGGAAATTGCAGAGAACCGGATACCTGCGGAACCTCAGCAAACGGAATACCGCGAGCAAACAGTTTTTCGCGATGTGCCCGACGATGCTTTGTATATGGCCTATCATATAACCGATCACCTGCATCCCGATTATTATACGGCTGATTTAATGTCGGACGTTTTGTCGGAAGGAAAATCATCCCGGCTGTATCAGCGTCTTGTTCAGGGGAAGAAGGTCTTTTCTTCGCTCGATGCGTATATTTCCGGCGATTTCGATCCGGGACTGTTCGTTTTTTCAGGAAAACCATCCGCCGGAATTAGTCTGGAACATGCACGAAACGAACTGGAAAAAGAAATTGAAATGATCAGAAATGAGCTGGTCGCTGAGGATGAATTGGAAAAGGTGAAAAATAAATTCGAAGCAAATGTTATTTACAGCGAAATCAGCTATCTGAATAAAGCACAAAATCTGGCTACTTATGAAGTGCTGAAAGATGCGTCTCTTATCAACACGCAGAAGGAGTGCTATCGGGCTGTTACTTCGGCCGGTATAAAACGTTTTGCGTCTCAGGTATTTATTCCTGAAAATTGTTCCGTATTGTATTATCGTACAAAAAAATAAAAAATGACAGATCGGAGAAAAGCGCCTGAAATACAAAATATTACCAGTATTGAATATCCCAAGGCTGAAAAAAGTATTTTATCGAACGGGCTTCCTGTTTTTTATATAAATGCTCCAAGCCAGGAGGTCGTAAAAATTGACTTTATCTTTGAAGCCGGTGCCTGGCAGCAGGACGAACATCTTATCTCTGTCCTTACAAGTTACATGATGCAGGAAGGTACCGAAAATTATTCTTCTGTAAAAATAGCCGGTATTTTCGATTTTTACGGCGCCTATATTCAAAGTGGGGCTGATCAGGATTTTGCAACAGTCAGCATTATTTGTCTGAATAAATATTTGTCTGAAATAATGAAGGTTACAGAAGATATTTTAAAAAGACCGGTTTTCCCGCAGCAGGAACTTGACGTACTTCTGGAGAGACAAAAGCAGAGATTCCGGCTCGGAAATGAAAAAGTGAATGTACTGTGTCAGAAGAAATTTACCACTGTCCTGTTTGGTGAGAAGCATCCTTATGCCGTAAATAACCGGATTGAAGATTTTGATGCCATCAGCTGCGAAAAATTGCTGATGTTTTACAAAAAATGGTATCATTCGGGCAATTGCCGCATTATTGTTGCTGGTAATATAAATGAAGAAGTTTGCAGTTTAATAGAAAAACACTTTGGCTCAGATGACTGGAAATCAGGTCGTATTCCACAAAAAGAGTACATGGTGGAATCTATGCCGGAAAGAAGGTCTAAAATCAGTAAAGCAAATGCACTTCAGACAGCAATCCGTGTTGGCCGGTTATGGGTTGATAAAAAACATCCCGACTATTGCGGTCTATCTGTTTTGCTTACCATTTTCGGTGGTTATTTCGGTTCGAGGCTGATGATGAATCTAAGGGAAGAAAAGGGATATACATATGGAATCAGTTCGTCTGTGTTCAATTTTAAAGGTGCTTCATATATGACAATTTCAACCGAAGTAGGCAACTCATACACCGGTGCAACCCTGTCTGAAATCAACAAGGAGATGAAATGCCTCCGTGACGAACCTGTTCCCCCTGCTGAACTGGATATGGTGAAAAGTTTTTTGCTGGGAGAATTCCTTCGTGATTTCGATGGACCTTTCGCTTTATCTTCCGGTTTTAAGGCAATTAATGATTTCGGCCTGGATTATGATTTTTACGATCATTATCTTGAAATACTGAATAATATTACTGCCGAAGAAATACAACGTCTGGCAAATAAATATTTATTGTCCGAAGAGATGTATACAGTTACTGCAGGAAGTTAAGACTCACAAATATTGGTCTTTAAATTTATTCCGTGCCTGGAAGACAGGATAGCCCAAAAAATTGAAGGGACTTTATTTTTTATAACTTGTTTTTTCTGATTTTTTATCTGTCTGTTTTTGAAAAGAAGCAATTTTTGTTGCTGGAGAATCCTTTTCAAAAGTAAATATTTCAGGCTTAAATTTAATGTTTCTCTTTTCAATTCGGTTCCTCTGTATATCAAATACCACAAATAATTTTGCTTCTTTTTCCTGATTCTTAATAATATAGGAAGGCAAGTATCCGATAGCCAATCCTAAAATGAAGAGGAGAACAAATAAACTGTTGATATCAAAAACAAAACTTAGAATCCACGATAGCCCTATAAAAAAAACATTTGCAGTTACAATAATCGAAGTTGCTTTCAGGTGGCTGTAGCCCAGTTTTAAAAGTTTATGATGGATATGATTCATATCGGGAGAGAAAGGAGATCTGCCTTCTGATATCCTGATAAAAAACACCCTTAATGTATCAATTACAGGGACAATCAATATACCTACAGAAATTGCAGGAGCAGAGGCTACTGCAAACGAATTACCCGCGTTAATATTGAATTCGTTAAATTTGATTACGATGGCAGACATGGTAATTCCTAAAATTAAAGAACCTGTATCTCCCATGAAAATTTTGTTTGACTGCCCAAAAACATTATACAGAAAGAAGGCAGCTAAACTGCCGATAAAACCGAAACACATGATTCCGTATTCTGTATGACCTGACAATAGGAACCATACACCAAAGGTGGCTGAAGTGAGCATTGCTATGCCTGAAGCCAGTCCGTCTATACCATCAATTAAATTGAAAGCATTGATTAATACAATGATTGTGAAACATGAAAAGATAAGACTGGCTGCATAATTAATTTCATATATTCCAAGAATGCCATGAAGATTTGTAAAACGGAAATTTCCCAGCAATATAAGAATAAGGGCTGCAAGAATTTGTAAACATAATTTTTTCTTTGCAGAGATATTCAGTATATCATCTTTCAACCCAACAAAAAACATGATAATAATCGCCGCAATCAGGTATTTTAGTTCGTCGAATGAATATTTGTATGTTCCGATAATCGTGCTCATCGCTAATCCCACAAATATTGCTACTCCACCTAACGTCGGAACAATTTTTTTTGATGCTGTGCGTTCATTCGGCACATCAAAGAGGCGTTTTGCCTTTGCCACTCTTATGATTGCAGGTATACTGATATTTACCACTATAAAGCCAATCGATAACGCTAGAACCGGATAAAACAAATTCATTAGGAATTATTTATTTTTAATACAAATTACTTATATCCCTGAAAAATATAACATTCCTCCGAATCTTAAATACTCCCCTTATATCTATCAATATAGTGTCTTTTTGTGACTGTCCCGTCGACATTAATACTGATAGAAACAAACAAGTTCCTCCCTCTTAAAGTCCTTTTAGAGTATAAAAATGATATGACATAAAAAAAATTTCCCCTCTATGTACTATTACAAAAGTACATGTTCTTTGACAAGAATCAATCTCGTTTGTGTAAATAAAACAGAAAATTAAAATACAGATTAGATATAATAATTTGATATGATCCCGGTGTAATTATATATTTATAGTGTAATTGTCTGATTATTAAATTATTTATGGGCTCTATTTTATCGGGTTCGTTTCGTTTTCATATTTATCAACAAATAATTTTTTATTTGGAGTTTTAGTCTTTTCCTCATTAATCCAGGATGTTTCAAAACAAGTACCATTGTAGTGGTCAAAGAACAATGACTTATTCTAAGCCGACATTATTTTTAACTATTACCTATCAATACCCTTTGAACTCCTTTTCTATCTTTTGCAGAAATAATGATTCGGCATAAAACTGCCAATCGAACGTTAATGTCTGGTTTGCCAGATGATAATGGTGATTTTGATCAGGAATGTATCCTGTCGGTTTTTCGAGGATACGTGTTACCCGGTAAACCTGTTCAAGATTATTCCGAATTGCTTTGAATCTTTCAGGGAGCTGTTTGATTTCCTTTAGTGCCTTTGCTTCCTGTTCCGCATTTTTAGCCTCATCGTATTTTTTTAATGTCAGCAATGCTTCCGGTGAAAACCGGGCCATGTTGTTTACCTGTTCATAAACCTGCAATGTATAACTATTCCGCACAGCCTTCTTTTTCATAAACTTAATCTTCTCGGCAACAGAATCGCAAATCAGCAGCATCGCAGCTGCCTGATTAAGTTTTCCATCATATTTTTTACTCCATTCCCCTTTTCTTTCTTTATCCGGAAGACTTATTACATCATTTCTAAACGGATTTTCATCGGTCATTAAAGAATGGCGTTGATTTTTTTCCAGCAGTGCATTTGTCCAAAAGCCCGCCGGTTTTTCGAGTTGATCAATGAAAGCACATTTTTTATCTGCTAATTTTACCGAGAACTCCCTTTGCCGGTAAGCCGATTTTAATTCTTCTTTTGTTCTTTTATTTCCAGCCCATGTGTATTCAGCAAAAGCAATAATACCACGGAAATATAGTTCGAAATGAGGTGAATCATCATCCCAAAGTGTTAAAAGCAAACCTCCCAGTCCCTTATTTATTGAACTTACAGCAAATGATTTAATATTATCGATATTACTTTCGTCCTGAGGCATCAATACCCACTTGGTTTGTCCGGCTGTAGCTCCCATCACTTTCATACCGTGCTGGCGGAACCATTCCATCGCTTTAATATTTCCATAAACCTGCGGATCGGAATAATTCCACCGCATATAAATACAATTTTTAGGAAGCTCATTAAGAATTTCCAGCAATTTAGGTTCATTATCCTTCCATAGCTGATCAACCTGCTGCTTCGTAAATGTTGTATCAAAAGTAGGTTTATAAACATTTGCAAACCTTAAAGGCATGTCATCCCAGAATATAGGAGTTCGCCCGTGGGCCCCGGCGAATTCACAAACTTTGTTAAGCCACTTCATTTGCAAGGCCAGGGGAGATTGTCCGCTTCCCCGTCCGGTTGTTCTTACTTCATCGCCGCCAACATGTAAATACCGGCCATAAGGAGTAGCTTCCATGGCATCGAGGTATAAACCGAACTGAACGTGATAGGTTTCCGGGTTTAACGGATTAAAGGACTCATCCCGGTCCGGGTTGTCCCGTAAATTTTTATACTGTTCATGCTTCAGTATATAGGCAGCATGACCTAACCCCTGGACAAGAGGACTTATTTCGATATTACGTTCTTTGGCATAGCAGCTTAGCTGCCTCCATTCTTCGATACTCATTGCATCCGGCGAGCCTACCACCGGTTGCCGTTTGTACTTTATTTTATCCTCCACTTCGGCAATGACGGCATTTATCTTGTATTCAGCAAGTCTGTCGAGTACTTTGTAATAGTAATCGATCTTATCCAAATGATGTTTTACGTCAAGATGTATGGCCCTGTAAGAGAGTAACGGAAAGTCCTTTACTTTGCACAAAGGAAGGCATACGTCCTGTTCCCTGGCATCTTCCATCAACTGCGACAGAGTCATGAAAGCATAAAATAACCCTGCCCGGTCTTTCCCTTTCAGGAGTATTTGTGATTTGGTAATTTCAAGGGTATATCCTTCTCCGGGGGTATCGAGCAAGGTGTCGATACTGCAAATAATGTGTGCCTTTGATTTATTTTCAACGGGTTTCAGATGCTTCAACATTCCGTTCGTTAGCGGAATATCGATTTTAGGATCCATATAATAATAGCGGACTTCTTCGGATTTTAACTTCCCAGTACCATTAATTACAAACTGCTGAGGCGATGGCAATATGGTAAATGCACTTTTTTTTTCTGTCGTCGGAACGCAGGAATATGTGATAAGCAAACAAACTGTAAAGGCAATAATTTTATTTATTTTCATCATTTACTCTTATGGGTTTAATCATTAAGTCGGTTGATTCACGGGGCAACTGGTATACCGAACCATTTTTATCACAAAAGAAAAGAGTTGATTCGGAAGGTTTCCGTCCATGTCCGTCGGCCCATATCCCGTAAAAATCGTCACGGGCATTTACCGGCCGTCTCACATAATTGTGATTTCGCGGACTGTTACTGGTTAGTTGACTAATTCTCTGCCAGGAATTTCCCTCGTCGGTACTTAACCACATTGCCACTTCCCCGCCGGGGTTATATTGCTGTGGCCCCTGTTCCGTCGGCCCGATAATCCGCCATGTACCATCGTCTTCAATATAAATTGAACCGCTATCGTAGTTATTATCCGAGGTCGTAACTTTATAATTGTTCCATTTTTTATTGAAACTGAATATTTCCCATGTCCGCGGGTCGTTTTCAGGACCTGACTGATACCCTTTACTTGAAACGACCAGCACCACCGGATTTCCGTTTTCATCAAAATTAAGGTCTTTCATATAACAGTTTAAACCTTCACTTTTAAAGTCTTTAACCAATGCCGGATTAACCACGGTAGTCAACGGTAGTTCTACCTTTTCACCGGAAGCTGTATGCCAGCTTTTACCAAAATCGGTTGTTTCGAGATAATATAAATTTGTCCGCCAGTTTAATCCCTGGGGCTTTGGATGGTAATCAAACGCGAGAGCTATTTTTCCGTTATGTTCGCCGCTAACGTCGTAATGTCCCATGCCGATATGGGCAATCACTTTCCATTCGTTCCATTTCACTCCATCTTTGCTGGTATTAAATCCAATAATATGGTGTCCCTCCTTATTATATCTGGTAAACAAAGCTATGAAGCCTTTGTTTTTTACGTACCAAACCTGGAAATACGAAAAATTATCAAACGGTTGCTCTTCCCCGTTAACCATCTCCGTAGCGTTTACCTTTACGAAATTACTAATGTTATACGGCTTACTGCTTTTATGAATATAGGATGGACGGGAAATGCCGTGTGAAGTGGAGAAAATCCAGATATATCCTTTATTGTCGATCGAGATAACCGGGTTGTCGTGGGCGTCGGTCGTTTTTTTATCCAGAATTACGGTCGGGTTAGCCACTTTACCTGTGGCATGATCGAAATACGACACATTGTGGAACAGGGTCGAATTATTGTCGTCGGTACCTCCAAAACAGAAAAATGTTTTATTGACCTTTTCAGCGTATATTGCAATAGGCTGATGTTTTGCCGTATAAGTAGCCATTCCACCGCTGTATTTATAGACATATATATCATGGGAGGGCTGGTTCATGTACCATATTCCTTTAAAGCCATTTGCCTTTCGGTTTATTTCTTCAGCTTTGGCATAACGGGCATCGACAGGTACATTGTTTTGTGCCTTTGTTCCCAGAAAAAGAAATAAAGAGACAAAAAAGATAAATGCAGGTTTTAGTTGATTTTTCATAGTCTTTTTTCATAGAATTTTTCTTGCTCTCCTCTGTCATTTTTTCCTCCGTCCGGTTCCTTTTTTATTTCCGGTTTTTCTCAGGAAAAGACAGAACATAATAGGGGCTATACAAAAAGACAATTCGTAACAAGAAGAAGACGCAAAGAATAAATATTTATGAAACAATACTTTGTCTCGTGTTTCAAATTGTTTTTCTATCTTTTTGAATAGCCTCTATTGTTTACCCTATCGTGTCAGATTCGGATTCAATGCGACATCTTCAGCGGGATATGGGGCATACATTTTTGAATCATCCCATGTCCCAGTCACAGAGACCGCTTCTTTCCGGTATATCCCCGGAGCCACTTCTATCTCCGGATTTTCCTTCCGGTATTCGAAATGATCTCCAACCCGGTTCATTCTAAACATATCTCTGTATCTCGGGGCCAGACATCCCCAATAATATCCTGCAATTTCCCAGCCATGTTCATTATAGGCTGCTTCTGCCAGATCGTCAGCAGACATACTGGTAGTATAAATATTCGAATCCTCACCGTCAGCTCTGTTTCGTACTTTATTCAATACCTCCACTGCTTTTGCATTGACCTGCCCGGAACGACCTACCGCTTCCGCATACCAGCAATAGACCTCCGACAGCCGGATGATCTGATGCATCTTTTCTCCGTAATAACTGATACTACTTGGATCGGTGTAATCGAATTCCGTTCCTCTCACAGCCCCTTCAGCCGTCTTCATAAAACAAGGGGCAACCACTGCTCTTGAAGCAGGATCAGTATCGTACCACCAGTCATACAAATTTTTGTCCGAAAGCATGATCTTCGGAAAATACGTCGCGTCCTTCCGGGGTCCGTCCGGAAAATCCTTCCAGAATTTGATCTCTCCGTTCGTATCGCCCCATCCTCCTTGTTTCATGTCTGCTAAGAAATCACATGCCGGTGACATATTGGGAGTCTGATCCCTGTTGTAATAAACTCCTAACAATACTTCGGGGTTCTGATTATTATATGTCCAGGAATATACGTTCGAATATTCATTCAGCAAAGTATAGTAATATGTTCCGTCTTCCACGCCATCTATTACTTCCTTCGCCTTATCAGCTGCCAACTGATAATATTCCGTTCCCTTATTCAACGGCCAGCCGGCCATTGCCATATAAACGTATGCCAGGGTTGCTTTTGCCGCCCCCTGACTGACAGCAACGTTCATGCCGTTCATGGTGTAAGGTGATTCTGTGTATGTTACAGGTACATCTTCTTCTGCATTTTTCAGATCGTTCACTATTAATTCATAAATTTCTTCTACTGAAGATAATTCAGCATCGTAATCAATCGTCTCTTCCAACATGATAGGGACAGGTCCCCATGTCTGCACCAGGTAAAAATAGCCATAGGCCCTCCAGTAGTATGCTTGTCCTATCACCGAGTTGATCTTCTCCGTCGATACGTCCGGAGTATTCCCTGCATTATTGATGATGAAATTCGAGGCTTTTACTATATTCCAGCAACGTTCCCATAACGTGGCCATCCATGAGTTGTTATCCGATACATCATACTGGTCAAATTCCCGAAGACTTTGTTTGTTACTTGCCGGATGAGTTGAAATGTCATCCCCGGCCAAAAAATTAGTGCCGGTATAGTTGTTTTGTTTTAATGAAAGGGCAACAATATAGTACAACGAATTAAGGGCAGCATTCAGATCGCTTTCACTTGTAAAGAAATTTTCACTTGCCAGCCGGCCTTTGGGATCCTCATCCAGAAAATTACTGCATGAACTTATCCATAATATCAGCATGATGAATATCCCAGTCTTGAATATTTTATAAATGGTTCTCATTTTACTGTCAATTTATTTTTTAATTAAATTTCACTTAACAATTAAAAATTCACTTTCGCACCTAAAGTGAAGGTTCTGGGAACCGGATAAGCTCCATAATCCAATCCCGAATATTCATTATATACTTCCGGGTCCATCCCCTGATAGTTCGTGAGTGTAAACAGGTTCTGTACACTGATTGACAACTGTATATCACCGAACTTCATCACACGTCTCGGAATATCGTAGGCAATACTTATATTTTTCAGTTTTAGAAAGGATGCATTTTCCAGCCAAAAGTCCGAATTGCCGTAGTTCTTCGAGTCCGAATTGGTCAGACTCGGATATTTTGCATCAGATTTGTTACTGATATAATCCCATCCTTTAATATAGGCATCTTTTAAAGATATAAACTTAAAATCACCCGTCATTGAAGCCATTGTAAAGCGTGTCATGTCCAGCCGTTCAAAACCTGTGGCAGCATAGAAAAGCGCACTTGCCGTCCAGTTTCTCCACGTGATAACGTTATGCCATCCGAATGTCCATTTAGGACTTGCCTGTCCCTTTACGACCTCATCAGCGGATGTTGGGCTGGTGGTCAGAGAACCATCCGCCGCTTCATATAGGTTGGCCCCTTCATCATTAAACCCTTTATGTCTGTACACGTAAAATGCCCCCATAGGATAACCCGGCTTCATAATTTGCATGGAACCTCCCCAGCTACTGTTTGTGGCATCAAGAATATAATCTTCACCAGCCAGATCCACTATTTTGTTCTTGACATACGAGGCATCAAAAGTCGTTTTCCACGTCAGCTCACGGGTTGATACAGGGGAAGCATCTATCGAAAATTCTATCCCTCTGTTTTTTAGTTTTCCCTGATTTACCCAATAAGTTCCGCCACCATTATAATCCGGTACGGACTTTTGAAAAAGCAAATCCTTCGTTTTTTTCAGAAAACAGTCTAAACTGAAATTCACTTTATTGTCCAGTATGGCGCAATCAAGTCCCGCATCATACTGATAAGTTTTCTCCCAACGAACATTCGGAGTGGCAAAAGAATTGCCCCAGTATCCCGTATAAGCGGTAGAAGTACCCCAACCGTAGGTGGTCGAGCTCAACATACCCAGCGTACTGTATCGCTTAATATCCTGGTTACCGGTAATGCCAAAACTACCTCTCAGCTTCATCTGCTGAAAAAGATTCTGTTTTTTCATAAATTTTTCTTTGGATATATCCCAGGCAATTGCACCGGAAGGAAAATAACCCCATTTATTTTTTTTCTGGAATTTCGAGGATCCGTCTGCTCTGAATGTACCTGTGGCAAAATAACGTCCCTGGTAATTATACATTACCCTCGCAATTCCTGAAGCTATGGATTCCTCCGAATAACTGTTACTTACATCCCGCTTGGAAGCATTTTTTATGTTCCAGTATCCCACTATTTCGTTGTTTAAATTCGAACCTGTTCCTGTCAGGGATGTAGTTTTACTATCGCTTTCTTCCCATACGGCTGTAGCTGTCAGGCTATGATCTCCAAAGGTTTTTTTATAAGTCAGATTATTGGTATTCTGCCAGTAGGTTTCCATCGTACTGCTGTTTTGCACAGCATCTATCTTACCAGGGGCAGATAACTTTGACGTAAAGCTGTAATACGGATTATGGGAATAATTGTATCCACCCAGAACAGAGAAAGTCAGACCATCCATAATTTTGAAGAGAAACGTAACATCAGAATTCAGATAATAATTGTAGTCGTCAGTATAATTCACTTTTAATGCTCCGTACGGATTAGAATTTACCGAATTATAAGGGTCCTTATTATAAATTCCTGTTCCTTCATTTTTCATTTCCATTGCAGGGGAATAGTTTAATGCATCTATAAGACTCACACTTCCGTTATGTGTCTGTACCTTCGCTGCATTGAGATTTAAAGATAGGGTCAGCCATTTGCTTACGTCTGAATCAATGTTTGCCCTTATATTATACCGTTTGAATTTTGTTGTAATGGTAATCGCCGTCATATCCAGCACATCTCCGGAAACAAAATACCTGCTTTTGGAATTTCCCCCGGAAAGACTTAGCTTATAATCCTGACTTATTCCTGTCTGAGTCATAATATCCTGCCAGTCGATGCCTTTTGTTCCGTTTTTATATGCTTGAAGATCATCTGCTGAAATAGTGGAAGATCCCCAGATATCATTCAACGCGCATGCATATTCATAAGCACTCAGCAAATCATACTTTTTCATCATGTTGGAAACTCCGAAATTTGCTTCAGCTGTAATAAGACTTTTCCCTTCTTCACCTTTTCGTGTAGTGATCAGTATCACGCCGTTTGCTCCGCGAGAGCCATACATGGCCGTTGCAGACGCATCTTTTAAAATTTCAATCGATTGTATATCGGAAGGATTAATTCCCGATAAACCAGTGGAACTAAAAACACCATCAATAATATATAACGGATCGCTGCTTTTATTGATAGAGGTCGTCCCCCGGATCCGGACCTTAACATCGGCGCCCGGCATACCACTCAGGGTGGTAACTTCTACACCTGAAGTACGTCCCTGCAGAATATCTTCAATACGCTTTACAGGCTGATTTTTAAATTGTTTACTGGAAACGGAAGCCACCGACCCCGTCAGGTCACTCTTCTTGACTGTCCCATATCCGATGGCAACCACTTCTTCGATCCCGATAGTTTCTTCCTGCATTACCACATTAATCGTAGTTTTTCCGGCTGCTGCTATTTCCTGTGTTTTCATTCCCACAAAAGAAAACACTAACGTGGCATTGGCAGGAATCTTGGAAAGAGAGTAAATTCCCTGCGTATCGGTAATAATACCCTGAGTAGTGCCTTTTACTACGACCGACACGCCGGGCAGCGGAACGCCGGAAACGTCGGTCACTTTACCTTTGATATCAATGGAGGACTGGCCTGTCGCGAAATCTGACCGGCCTTTTTCCGGTGTTGTAATTATTACCTGACGGCCAAGTACCCTGTAGGTTAGGTTCTGATCGGCTAAAAGTTCCTTCAGAATCTCATCGATGGAAGCATTCTGCAAATTGATATTCACCTTTTTATTGACATCGACTTCTTCATTCTTGTACAAAAAGATGAATTCACTGTTTTGTTCCACATAATTCAGTACCTCACGGAGAGTTACATTCTTCAGATCAAGGTTCAGCTTCGTGTTCTGCGAATAAATACTGGCTGAAACAGTCATCGCGAAGCAGAAAGAAAAGATCGTTAATAGTCTCATAATTCGCCATACTTTAAGAGTTTCCATTCGACGGAAACATTGTAACAACTTTTTTTTCATAAATTTGTGTAGCTTTAAATTAATAATTTACTAATTCACGTAGTAGTTATTTTACTTAACCGGGAAATGGTGGTACATCTCCCGGTTTTTTATTTCAATACATAGCTTTCTTCATTTGTTTTTTCAAAATTCATTTTGGTCAATACCGATAAATAATTAATAACATCTGCCGGGTTTCCTGTTAAACTGAGTTTTCCGCTTATTTTCATTTCTCCTTTCGAGGGATCATCAAATGCAATTTTCAGATCATAGAACCTTTCTATCTTTTTAATAACCTGTTTTAGCTCCTCTCCTTCAAATTTTAGCATTCCGTCTTTCCATAAAGTATAATACTCTGCATCAACATTGTTAACAACCATATTTTTCGTCTGTTTGCTGAATACCAGCATCTGGTTCGGTTTCAGCAAAACTTTCCGGTTAAAAACAGAGGCGTCGTGTTTTTTGACCGCTACTGCACCTTCAACCAGCACTGTCTGAACCTGATTATCATCGGAATAGGCCGAAACATCGAAATGGGTACCCAACACTTCGATATCGATGGATGACGTTTTCACAATAAATGGTTGATGTTTATTCTTTGCTACTTCGAAAAATGCTTCACCAAACAGCAGTACTTCCCTCGTATCCTTTTTAAAAACAGAAGGATATATCAGTTTACTACCGGCATTCAGGTACACTACTGTATTGTCGCTGAGGGTGATTTTCGACCGGTTACCGCTCGGAACGATTAACTGGTTCGGAACAGGTTCGTTTGAACTGCCGGAAGAAATTTTTACATTTTTATTGTCGGCAACAACTTCCCGGGAAAAACATTTCACCGTTGAATTCTTTTTTAACGGGACATCCGTTCCGTCAGAAAGGATAAGCCGGGGCGCACCGGCAGGAGAAGTATATTCCAAAGCTGCATAATTAATTCTGTCTTTCGTGAATCGCCCGTCCAGGTAGAAATACATCAGCACACTTCCGGTCAGAAGGAACAGGAAAGCAACAGCGGCATAAGGCAGAACCTTTTTGCTGTAATGCCGGAACCTGATTATAACAGACTGCTGATTCTTCTTTTTCAGTATTTTCTGAAATAACAAATTTTTCTCATAACCGGTAAGTTCCTTATTTTTCAGCTTCAGGTTGCAAAGCTCTTCCCTTACATATAATAGCAGCTTTTTTTCATCCGGATTGTTTTCCATGTAATTTGCCCAGTATTTCTCTGTTGCGCCATCCGGCTGAAAAACCCACTTCATAAAATACGGATCATTGATATAATCGTTGTATGTTCTCATAAGAACAGATGTTTCTGTATAGTGGAGAGAAAATCCGAAACCGGACAAAAAAGGGGAAGATTAATTTATGTTTTAAAACACAATGCAAAAAGTTCCAGAAAACGGTCGATGAAGCTGACCTGCAATTTTTTCAGAATCCGGATAATCTGTTTCTGAACCGTATCGGCTTTGATGCCGGTCAGATTGCCAATCTGCTGATTATTCAATCCTGAATAAAACTTCAGAAACAACAATTCTTTCTTTTCTGAAGGGAGGGAACTCAATATTTTATTTAAAAATTCGAGTTTCGACTGTTCTCGTTCTGATGTAACAATCCTGTTTTCAATATCAAGTTCGATTTCAAAGGAAGATAAAGCTGAATCCTGATATCCGGAATAGAGGTTTTCCCGTGTCTCCCGGTGAATGATGATCCTTTTCAGGGCTTTCAGCAAATAAAATTCGATATTGGCCGGATCAGAAAGATTTTTTCTTGATGTATACAATTCAAGGAATAACTGCTGAATGCAATCCTTCACCAGCTCCTCATTCCGGCTGATTTTCGTTCCGTAACGGAATAAAACATCGATATATTCATTGTAGATTTTTTCAAAAGCATCGTTGCTTCCATCCTTGAAATTACGCCAGATTATTTGCGAACGATCCATTTCAAAAATTAGGTTGAATGAGTTTTATCTGCACAAAAATAAAAGAAATGCTTTCCGAAACAAAACAGATGATGAGCTGTACTTTTTATGGTAGATTTATCTTCACTCTCAGAAATTGTTGCGATTTTCTTGATTAGTGACATGATTATTGAGATGTATTGACAATACTGAAACATCTCTGCTCCATCTACAGATATTTCGGTTGAATAATAAATTTTTGCTGATTTTGAGATAGATAGATCAGTCTTGTTCTGATTTTTAACACTGGAAACAGAGCGGAAATTGTTTCCATGGTTATTTTTTGCCGGTATGTTTTAGAACACTCACAGGAAAAAAGTATTGCCGGAATATTAAAAGTATAAAATACTATTATAATTTTGAGGTGTATAAATGAAATAAAAAAAGAATTGTCGGAAGGATTGTACCCCGAACATCCGAGGCATTATATATTTATTTTTTGGTAAAGACAAGTAAAAGTTATGACTAAGGTTCAATTATTCTTTTCGTTTCTGTTGTTTATTCTTTATTCCAATGCTGATGCACAGCATGAACTGTTGTCGCCCGATGGAAAAATATCAATTCAATTTTCAGCAGGAAGTAAAATTATTTATAGTGTTAGTTATCAGGGAAGGCCTGTTATTGATCCATCGGTAATCGGTTTTACTTTTGTCCGGGTTCCTCCTCTTGGGCAGGATATGGAGATCGTTTCTTCCGAAAAACGAACCGTTGATGAGACCTGGGAACCTGTGCTGAAACGGTATGCCCGGGTCCGGAACCATTTTAATGAACTAGACCTGGAACTTCAGGAAAAACGTTTCCCTTTGAGAAAATTGAGAATTGAGTGCCGGGCTTTTGATGACGGTGTCGCATTTCGTTACCAGTTCCCTGATCATTTCGATAAACGGTCATATACGCTGACAAACGAAAATGTGCAGTTCAATTTTCATGATAATTGTATAAGTTGGGCTGCCGATCATAAAAGTTACCATTCTTCACAGGAACATGAATATTTTAAACGCATGTTTTCCGATTTTACTCCGGACATGGTTATCGGACTGCCAATGACTGTAAAAACACCTGTTTGCTACCTGGCTATCACCGAGTCAAATCTGGCTGATTGGGCTGGTATGTACCTGAAAGCAGACAAAGAGGCCGGAAACCGGAATTTTAAGCTGCATTTGGCACCTTTGCCCGGACAGGAAGAAACAGGTCGGAAAGTGGAATTTTCAACTCCGCATTATTCACCCTGGAGGGTAATTATGATGGCTGAAACCCCTGGAAAGCTGGTGGAATCAGAAATCGTTACTAATTTGGCTGATCCGTGTGTGCTTGAAGATGTTTCGTGGATAAAACCAGGTATTTCGGCATGGGACCACTGGTGGAGCGGTGGGGTGAAGATGGACAACGAAACCATACGGAAATATATTGATTTTGCTTCGGAGATGGGCTGGCCTTACCAGTTAATCGACTGGCAATGGTACGGGCCTTTTAATAAAAAAGATGCAGATATAACAACTCCTGCCCAACAGTTGGATATGCCGTCTATACTGGCTTATGCAAAAAGTAAAAATGTGCGTTGCATATGCTGGCTTCACAGCAATGATGTTGATTTGGGACAATTTGAAAAGACCTGTGCGCTTTACGAATCGTGGGGGCTTGCAGGTGTGAAAATTGATTTTATGAACCGGGATGACCAAAAAATGGTGAACTGGTACCGGGCAATTGTTGAAACGGCGGCCCGTCATCATCTGATGGTTGATTTTCACGGTGCATACAAACCTACGGGGATGCGCCGGACCTTCCCGAACCTGATTACCCGCGAAGGGGTGATGGGAAACGAATACAACAAAGGTTCGTTGCGTGTAACACCCGAACACAATGTAACGATTCCGTTTACACGCATGTTGGCCGGACCAATGGATTATACGCCGGGTGGGTTTCTAAACCGTAATCCTGATAAGTTCAGAAATGGTGAGCCTGCGAATGTGTTGGATACCCGTTGCCATACCCTGGCCCAGTTTGTAATATACGACAGCCCTTTAACGGTTGCATGTGACGATCCTGATAACTATAAGGGACAGGTCGGCGTTGGTTTTCTGAAAGAAGTTAAAACGGTTTGGGACGATACAAAAGTGTTGAACGGGGAAATTGGCGAATACATTACGATGGCCCGGAGAAATGGAAAAGAATGGTTTATGGCAAGTATGACCAACAGTGAAGGCCGTACTTTTGCGGTGAAACTCGATTTTTTGGAAGCAGGTAAGGCATATACGATGACTTCATTTGAAGATAATGATGAAACTGCTGTTGATGCTGAAAAGGCAACCCAAAAGGAAAGGATCGTTCGCAAAAATGATCTTGTTACAATAAAAATGGCTCCTGGCGGTGGTTTTGCGGCGTTTATTAAATAATCTGAAATCATGCTGGAAGGATTAAAGAACAGGTTTCCGGGCATCTTGATTTTGTGAAACACGGACTGGTACTTTTTATAATGGGGAAATGTGAGTGGCATCGACCGTGAAAAGGGACTGGTTGTGATTAGACCGGGGAGGGGGCCCTGTGATAATATGAAACCGGGAGATTTGGTTGTTCTTGATCTGGATGGAAATATTACTGAAGAGAAATACAAACCTATGTCTGATATACCGACTCACCTGGTTCTGTATAAGAGGTTTGAACTAACCCGCAAGCAACAGTTGATTGTCTCCAACGATAAAGAGTTTATCCCGCCAATGGAAGCCATCGGTGTTAAGAAAGAAAACATTGAATAATAGGGCTGGTGGCAATAATGAAAATAAAACACTGGTTTTTATTAAAAAATGATAATTCCAGATTAAAGTCCAGATGCAGTTGGCAATCGTTATCGTCATAGTCCCTATTTTCCATAGGAGTTAAGAGTTCTTGAATGGGATTCTTAGCCAGCAGGGAAATGCCAGGGACACGCATGACCTCAACAACAGGTCTGTCCTGTTTTAAGTTGTGTTCAATAATAGCGACGAGGCAGTACGTGATGATGGCGACATCTATCTGTATCCGGACTGCATTCTCAGATTCTCCCCAAAAGGATTTGACACGAAGATTCTGTTTGATCCTATTCTTTTGCCTTTTTTGTCCTGTCTTTATGGCAGTTGTAGAAATGTTATCCTTTCAGAATATTCTGATTCTATGATAAAATATTACAGATTGCTGTATTTTATTTTTCTTTTTGCTGAAGACAAATGCAAAATAAATAGCTGTTAGTTAACAGTTTTAAGATTGTATTAAAAAAAAATCAATACATTTGAATTAGAAAAATAAGAATCTAACCTGAGAACAATGGAAGGCTTTGAAAAAAATGTTGGAAAAGAATTTGATAGTAAATTCCAGGAAGAAATATATTCAAAGGCTGTTCGGGCCGGTAAAAGAACATATTTCTTCGATGTAAAATCTACCCGTAATGATGAGTACTATCTGACCGTCACAGAAAGTAAGAAAAGGTTTGAAGAGGATGGCCAGTTTCACTTCGAAAAGCATAAAATATTTCTTTACAAGGAGGACTTTGAAAAGTTTATCGACGGCTTGCAGGAAGTAATTAAATTTATTAATGAGAATCAAATGTATGAGGAGGGAGACCAAAATAATTTTATCGGGGAAGTTGGAGTAAAAGAAAAAAATGATACCGAAAGTGTATCAGAAAAAGGTTATGCAGATATTGATTTTGATGATCTTGCCCTCTAACATTTAAAAGGCATTAAATCCCGCATTTGCGGGATTTTTTTTATGCAATATTGCGTTCTTTTTTGATCGCTTCGTATGCTTCGTTTACCTTCTGAAATTTTTCTTTGGCTGCATTCTGGAAATCTTCTCCCAGGTAGCTGACTTTATCCGGATGATATTTCATTGCCATTTTCCGGTATGCTTTTTTTATTTCTTCGTCAGTAGCAGTCCTGTCAATCTCCAGAATTGTGTAAGCTGCATCTGTATTCTGTATAAACATCGATTGTATCGATTCAAAATCCTTCTGACTAACGCCCATCTCATTGGCTATATGGGCTATTAAATCCCGCTCCGAAGAATCAATCTGCCCATCGGCCTGTGCAATTCCATATAAAAAGTGCAAAAGTTGCAAACGTGACGAGTAATCCATGTTTTTACTAATCTGTCTGCAAACATCAGTAATCGGTATATTCTGATTTAAAAGATCTTTCAGTAAGCGGGTAGCTTCATGTGCAGAAGCTGTTCCGAACGTGCGTACAAAAAATTGTTTGACATACTCCAGTTCCGATTTCATAACCTTGCCATCGGCCTTCATAACTGCCGCGACAAGTACCAGAAGACTCATTACATAACCTCCGGTAGTAGTCGTCGGTTGTCCGGCGCCGGAATACGAAGAACCCGGCTGGACTTTATCACTGTCAAATACAGATCCTACCACAAATCCAAGAATTCCGCCCAGTGGGCCAAAAAACGCCCAACCAAGCCCGCCTGCAATCCATTTTCCAAATTTAGCCATCTGCTTTAATCGTTTTTAAAATTTCAAATACTTGCGGAATAATTAATTCACACTCATTATTCCGAATTACAAAGTTGCTCAATTTTATTTTTTCTTCATCTTTCCATTGGTTCTTCATTCTTTCCCATACCTGTTTTTCTGTTACCGAATCGCGCTCCGTCACCCGTTTAATACGTACCTGCTCGTCAGCCACAACCAGAATGTTATAATCCATTTCCCGGTACTGACCACTTTCAAACAAAATCGCAGCTTCAAATAAAACAAAAGGAGAGGTTTGCTTTTCGCTCCATTCGAGAAATGAACGCCTGACCTCAGGATGAACAATTTCGTTTACCTGTTTCAGCAAATATTCATTATTGAAGATCAAAGAAGCCAGCTTCTTTCGGTCAATGGTATGATTTGGCAGGTAAATGCCGGGATCAAAGATTGAAATAAGTTTTGAACGGACAGCCTGGTTTGTATTAAGTAGCTTTTTTGCTTCAGTATCGGCATTGTAAACAGGTATGCCCAAAAGACTGAATATCTTGCCAATGACTGTTTTACCACTTCCTATTCCTCCGGTAATTCCAACCCGTATCATGTTTATTTTTCAATTAGATATTCAACTTCTTCAGGAGTGATTTTTACGTTTTTTACAAACGGAGGTGTAGCTTGTGATGTTACCTTCAGACTCGATTTCCATGGATTTATATCTTTACAGGATACTGAAAACCTGAAATCGGATGGTGAAATTTCGGAGTAACGGTTAAGTCCAACCAGAAAAGTTACTTTTACCCGGTTAGGAAATAGTTTAATATTTATACTATCGGGCTTATTTTCAACTGAAACAGGAATAAACATTTGTGATTCAGTATATTCTTCGACAGGAATATTCAAAACTATACGTTGATTTTCGATTGTAAGATTATCCATATCGGCAAGCGAAACGTTTCGTTGGATTGCTTCCGAAACCGACTTGAAACTTTGATGTTTTGTAGGAATCTGTTTCAAAGTATCCAGAATTGAACGTGGTCCGGAAACCAGGACTGAATCAGGTTTTGTTTTTATCGGACCTGAAATCTGGTACTGCTTTTTCAGTTCGATATCCACATTCGGATGAACTTTAACTTTTTTCCGGATAATCTGGTCGAATTTGAAATGAATTGTGTCCGGACTGATACTTAATACTTTTAATTCGCTGCTTAACTGATCAGCTATTTCATCCTTGTATTGGCTGGTAAGAATGGTATATTGTGACTGTTTTGTTGTTTCCATCATATTTCTGGTGAATTCATTTACATTGAAGACCAGGGGTGAAAAAGTTAGCTTCAGCTTATGCCGTAAAAGTGTAAATCCGAATGAATTAACCTGGAGTGTGAATTTTTTTGGAAGCTCATTTACGAGAACTTTATTTTTTGGCAGATTGGTATACTTGACAGGAAAATCGAGATCGACCGTATAATTTTTGCTCAAAGCATTCAGAAACCAGAAAATGGTTGCTATACCGACGAAAATAAGATAAATAAAAATTCGTTTATCCTGCCGTCTGAGGCCTGATTTCAGAAAACCTAATGTCCTATTTATCTTTATTTGATCCACGAAATCAAAGATATTTATATTGTTTGAAAATGCGAGAAAGTAGTTCAAATAAAATAACACTCTGCATGCAGACGGTTTCTCTTATAAAAAAGGGGTGTCCATTATTATTGAACACCCCTTCTCCGAATATAAAAATATTATAGCATTGATTTACAAGCATCAATAAGTTTCGCGGCATTTGCATTCCCTGCATCAAGTGCTTTTGCTTTGTCAAGAACCTCCATGGCAGCTTTAAACTCGACTTTTGCTTTATCGACTTCTGCTGTAAATGCAGTATCCGTTGTTTTCAATGTACCTGCTTTTACCTTTTCGCTGGCAGCATTAACAATTGCTGCTCCTTTTTTGTAAAGATCGTTGCCTTCCAATACGTAAACAGAAGCTAAAGTAGAAGTGAGTTTTTTGTTATCCGGAAATTTTCCAGCACCTGTTATTAGCGTTTCCTTATATTCTTCATCTTTATTTAGCTTTTTCAAAGCAATTGCTTTATAAAAAATAGCATTTTCTGCATTATAATTTTCGTTGAAAGCCTTTCCAAACAAATCAACAGCTTCGTCATATAATTTACCTTTATAGGCTACTATTCCTGCATTATAATAAATTCCACCTTTTTCTGTAGCTCCGGCATCAATAGCTTTTTTGTACGAATCAATAGCTTCCTTTATCTTATCTAGCTTTGCGTAAGCATTACCTTTATATTCATAAGCACTTGCAACATTTGCTCCGGCATCAATTGCTTTATCCAGGTATTTTATTGCTGCATCATACTTATCAGCCTGAAATGCGGCAAAACCAACATTATAATTAATTGCTGAATCTACCTGAACATCTCCTAAATTGTTCATTGCCTTGTCATACAATTCAAATGCTTTGGCATAATCTTTTGCTTTTAATGCCTCGTTTGCATTGTTAATCAAATCAGCAGCATTCTGAGAAAACCCCGCAAAAGCCCCCAATAAGAATGCAATTAATAAAAACATACGTTTCATACGATTATCCTTTTCAAATTATAGTTAAAAATTAATTATTTTTCAATGAAAAATTTATCCCTTTCAAAAATAGCAATAATGATCAAAAATTCCACAAAATATTTAACTGATTGTCAGTCTGAGGCATATTTCCAGAAGTATTGTCACAATTTTCCCCTTTTGATAACCTTTTATTTGCTGACTATTAGGGATTAAACATCTCCGGGTTATAAAAGTTAAGAATGCTGTTTGCCATGTCAATTCCTGTTTTTGCAGTTTTATTTTCCGGGTCTGTTTCCAGAACGTCGTTGTACTGATTTATCATTTCCCCCCATTTGTGCTGTTTTTGGAATATTCTTCCTTTAAGCAGATGTATTTCCATCTTTTTTCCGGCATCCTGTGTCTTATATTCTTCATCCAGTGCGGTTAACGCTTCCTCAAGTTCGTTGTTATCAATTAGTTGCTCAATGTTTTTTAATATATCCATTTCTGTATAATTAGTTATCAGTCGGCCCTGCTGACAGCAGTAATCCCTTTTATATTTTTCAATTTATGTAAAAGAAAATCAAGATGCTCAACGTTATTGACAAATACACGGAGGGTCCCTTCAAATCCGCCATTTTCGGATTCAATATTGATTGACCTCATTTGTATGCCGATATCTTTGGCGATTACATACGAAATCTGAGAAACAATATCGTTCCCGTTATCTCCTGAAATACGGATAACTGCCTGAAAAGAAGTCTGTTTTCCTGTTTTTCTCCATTTTGCGGGAATCACCCGGTAAGGGTACCTCTCCTGCATTTGTTTTGCATTCGGACAGGTTTTCCTGTGGATTTTTATCCCTTCCCTGATCGTTACAAAACCAAAAATTTCGTCACCCAGAATCGGATTACAGCATTTTGCCAGTTTATAATTCACATTACTGATATTATTGTCGATTATAAGAAAGTCATCGTCGGCAGTAAACTCCAGATCTTTTATCCTGTCTTTGGGCAATACTTCCGAAAGTTCCAGCTTTGCAGTTGTTTCATCCTTTCCGACGAGTAATTCCTTTATTTCCACAGGATCAATCTTCCCGGTTGAAATATTGTAGTATAAATCCTGTGCAAGTTTGAATTTGTAGTATTTCAGAAGTTTCCGGATAATTTCGTCATTGTAGGTCAGTTTCCAGTTTTTTAATTTACGCAGAAGTATTTCTTTCCCGTTTTCGGCTTCGCGTTTCACTTCTTCATTTAAACTGGCTTTGATCCGGGTTTTTGCTTTTGAGGTCACTACAAAATCGAGCCAGTCCATTTTCGGGTGCTGGTTATTCGAGGTGTCAACCGAAATAACATCCCCGTTTTTTAATTTATGTTTTAACGTGACGTTTTTACCGTTAACTTTTCCTCCGACACATTTGTCGCCTACCTGTGAATGGATTTCATAAGCGAAATCAAGTAACGTTGCCCCGGCCGAAAGCTTTCTCAGATCGCCTTTCGGGGTAAAGACAAATATTTCGTCCTTATATACATTCATCTTGAAATCGTCAATGAAATCCATGACGGTAACATCCGGGTTTTCGAGAATTTCGCGGACATTGGCCAGCCATTTTTCCATTTCCGGGCTCGATTTTCCTCCCTTGTATTTCCAGTGTGCAGCCAATCCTTTTTCTGCTATTTCGTCCATCCGTTTTGTCCGGATTTGTATTTCGACCCATTTCCCCTGAGGCCCGAGCACTGTTGCATGTAACGATTCGTAACCATTCGATTTCGGAATGGTAATCCAGTCGCGCATACGTTCCGGGTTCGACTGATATTCTTCTGTTACGATTGAATATACCTGCCAGCATTCCGATTTTTCGTTTTCCAGATCTGTGTCAAGAATAACACGGATAGCAAACAAATCATAAACTTCATCGAAACTAACCCGTTGCCGTTGCATCTTTTTCCAGATCGAGTTGACTGCCTTTGTGCGGGCTTTCATCTCGAATTTGAATCCTTTCCGGGTAAGTTTTTCTTCGATTGGTTTTACAAATTCGGCAATAAAATTTTCCCGTTCGCGATCGGTTTCATTTAAACGGGTAAGAACATAATTGTAATTTTCAGGCTGTAGATATTTCAGGCTTAAATCCAACATTTCCGAGTTGATGTAATACAAACCCAGCCGGTGAGCCAAAGGAGCATACAGGTAAGATGTTTCAACCGATATTTTTTTCTGAACTTCAGGCTTCTGATGATCAAGATGACGCATTACCTGGAGACGGTCGGCAATTTTTGTCAGAATAACGCGGACATCACCGGCCAATGCAAGCAATAGTTTGCGGTAGTTTTCCGGATGTAAGTCAACTGTATCGGTACCCAGTGCGTTAATTTTTGCCATTCCTTTCAGAATATCGGCGACAGTACTCCCGAAACGGCTTTCGAGCACCGAACGTTCTGTTTCTTTCGTATGGTATACCTCGTAGGTAATATTGTGCAGAAGACCTGCGCATACTGAATCAACCCCAAGCCCGATTTCCTGTGCTACAATCATGGCCACTTCGACGGAGTGCTCGATAATTACTTCTCCTGTTTCCCACGATTGATTCCCTATAATATCCAGTGCAAACCGGTATGCTTCACGTATTTTATTCAAATCGGCTTCTGAAAATGTTTTCGAACAAAAACTTAATAATTCTTCTAATTTTTTATCTGCACCTTCTGACATAATCTGCTTGTCTTTTTACATTACTGGTGAAAATCCGTGAATCAAAAAAGGCTGTCCGAAATCCGACGGACAGCCTTTCCTTATATTTTTGAATAACTATTTCGTCGTCTGGGTCGTGTCAACAAAGACACGCTGCTTCAGTTCCCGGTCAAGCATAAATACACCATTGCCCTGACCTTCAATGAGACGAAGCGTATCGAGTATTTCATTTACGTTTGCCTCTTCTTCAACCTGCTCGTCAACAAACCAGTTCAGGAAACTACGCGTGGCATGATCGCTTTCGGAAATAGCAATATTCATTAACTGATTGATGCGATCCGTGATCATTTCCTCGTGGGCAAGTGCTTTTTCGAAAACTTCAACAATATCACTAAAATCAGTTTCAACTGCAGCTATCGGGGCTAAAAGAACCTGTCCGTTGCGTTCAACGACATAATTAAAAAATTTGATTGCATGAGACGTTTCTTCCTGATACTGAACTTTCATCCAGTTTGCAAAACCAGTTAACCCTTTATTTTCGAACCATGCCGACATAGACAAATAAAGGTAGGCAGAATAAAATTCAGCATTAATTTGCTCATTTATAGCATTTAAAACTTTTTCCTTTAACATATCCTGATTTTTTAACTCTGATAAAAATACGAAAAACTTTTTCCCTTTCCGATTTTACAATCAATCCAAATTAAAACGAAAAGAAAAATTAATGTAACAGCATATAAATGAACCGAATTTTACTCGTTGAAATCCAGGTTGAATTTTTGTCTGAATACATTTAGCTGTGGATTTTTATTGATCATCGCCTGCAATTTTTCTGAGTCGGAATAAATAAGTTTTTTTGTTTCCTGTATTTCAACTTCGGTGATTAGTTCAATCCGACTGTTTTTCAGTTCTTTCCGAAGCCAGGACACAAGGTCTGGTTTGATAATTTTTATTTCCTCATCGATAGTTGCACTGCAGATTGTCAATATTAATTTATAGTCATTGCTTAATACCGGGATATTCGATAATGCTGTAAAAAGGTTCGGCCGATCGTTGTACCTGTTAATAATTTCTTTCCATTTCAGTTCGAACAGTTCCTTTGAAAAAGGTTCTGCGAGATCATTTTCAGAATAATACCGGTGTATTTCCCGGCTGTCCTCCTGTTTACTTTCCAATGTGAGTTTCCCGTTTAATGCATCGGTGATGGATGGAGTGAAACCGTTTCCGTTTTTTCTGATTATTCGTTTTGCAACAGATTTTTCACCTGCAGGTTTTTCTGATTCCTGCGTTTGTGTATGTGTCGTCTGTGAACCTGTTGCCGGCTTTCCTGTTTCCTTTTCAGCCTGTGAAAAAACAGGCTGAAGGGTTTCCTCATCGTTGGGTTCAGCTATTTTTTTTTTAAGGTAAGCTGCGAAATTTTAATCAAAGCCAGTTCAACCAGCAACCGTTTATTCTGGCTTGCCTTGTATTGCAGATCGCATTCGTTCGCAATTGTTAGTGCTTCCAGAATAAATCCACTGTCGCTGTTCTTCGCTTGTTGTTTGTATTTTTCCTTTATTTCTCCTCCTACTTCAAGCAACTGAATCGTGACAGGATCTTTGCATACCAGTAAATCACGAAAATGAGTGCTCAGCCCGGAAATAAAATGATGTCCATCGAATCCTGAATTCAGGATGTCGTTGAAAATCATCAATGCTCCCGGTACATCATTTTTCAGAAAACAATCGACTAACCGGAAATAGTAATCGTAATCAAGTACATTCAGGTTCGATATTACGTCCTGGTAACTGATCTTTTTCCCTGAAAAACTAACTATCTGATCGAATATTGAGAGTGCATCGCGCATTGCCCCGTCGGCCTTGTGTGCAATTACATTCAGTGCTTCGCTTTCAATTTCAACGTGCTCACTTTGAGCGACATGTGCGAGATGACTGGCAATATCGCTGATTTTTATTCGGTTGAAATCGAAAATCTGGCAACGTGACAATATTGTAGGGATAATTTTATGTTTTTCAGTTGTAGCCAAAATAAATATTGCATGTTTTGGCGGTTCCTCCAGCGTTTTCAGAAAAGCATTGAACGCAGCCTGTGACAACATGTGAACTTCGTCGATGATATAGATGCTGTAATGCCCTATCTGCGGCGGAATACGTACCTGGTCTGTTAAATTCCGGATGTCGTCGACCGAATTGTTCGAAGCAGCATCCAGCTCGTGAATATTGTACGAACGGTTTGTATTAAAAGCCCGGCATGATTCGCATTCGTTGCAAGGTTCCGTATCGTCAGTCAGGTTCTGGCAGTTTATCGTTTTTGCAAAAATACGCGCACAGGTGGTTTTTCCAACGCCACGCGGTCCGCAAAACAAATAAGCATGGGCTAACTGTCCGTTCTTAATTGCATTTTTCAGCGTTCCGGTAATTGATGCCTGACCCACTACGGTTTTAAACGTATCGGGCCTGTATTTTCGAGCAGAAACAATAAAATTTTCCATACCTTGAAATTGAGAAATCAAATATAAGTGATTATACCTTGAAATCAAGAGTATTTTTATTAACAAGCCTTTGAATCAAAAATACCGGATATGAATGTGCATGTGAAAATGCTGGTTATGAATGAAATATCAGATAAATAATCAGGTGCAGATTACGTTGTGTTCAGAAATCAGCCTTCAGGTATATTGATCCGTTTAAATCTCATCTTTACTGAAGAGACGAATGCAATAAAAAAGAAGAAAGGAGACCCCCTGGCCTCCTTTCAAAGGATTTCTACATTATTGCGATTCGTGAAAAAGGGATTCGTTTTTCTCTTGCTGACAAACATTTTTTGTGTTTTTTTATAATTTCTTCCTTTTCACTATTTGTCAGATTGTCAAAATATTTGATCCGTTCGAGTAAAGGTAACTGCCGAATCTGAAGCAAGGCACAATTGTCTGTTTCCTTGTCCATCGGACATTGAAACAATAAGCCCCAGTAATCAGAATTATTTTTACTCATTTTTAAATATTCTCATTTGTAAAAATACATTCTGTTTTTACAGAAAAGGTTACCCCCTTTTTCCTGTTTTATTAAAAAAAATTTTTCATTTATCCATAAATGTATGATTGCCTTTCGTTTCCGATTTGTCTGGTCGGTACCGTATCTCTTTTGTATATTTTTGTATTTTTGCAGCAACTTTGAAAAACGATAAATTTAAGTGCAGCTATGTTTGAAAACCTGAATGAGAAGCTGGAACGGTCATTTAAACTGTTGAAGGGACAGGGTAAGATTACCGAAATAAATATTGCAGAAACTTTGAAAGAAGTACGTCGTGCATTGCTCGATGCCGATGTTAATTATAAAATTGCAAAGACATTTACCGAAAATGTTAAAACTGTTGCGTTGGGGCAGGATGTGCTGAACGCAGTAAAACCGGGTCAGATGATGGTGAAGATTGTTCACGACGAACTGGCCAGGTTGATGGGAGGTACCTTTGTCGATATAAACCTGAAAGGTAATCCTACCGTTATTCTGATTGCAGGTTTGCAGGGATCAGGTAAAACTACGTTTTCGGGTAAACTGGCAAGAATGCTGAAGAGTAAAAAAGGCAGGCATCCCTTGCTGGTTGCCGGCGACGTATACCGCCCGGCTGCAATTGAACAGTTAAAAGTATTAGGCGAACAGATTGAAGTGCCGGTATATACCGAAGACGGTAATATGAATCCGGTAAAAATTGCACAGGCTGCAATTCGCGAAGCAAAATTAAAAGGGAACGATGTGGTAATTGTCGATACGGCCGGACGTTTGGCTATCGACCAGCAGATGATGGATGAAATAAGCGCGGTAAAAGAAGCCATCACTCCTCATGAAATTCTTTTTGTGGTTGATGCCATGACCGGACAGGATGCTGTGAACACGGCAAAAGAATTCAACGACAGGCTTAACTTCGATGGTGTTGTCCTTACCAAACTCGACGGTGATACCCGTGGCGGTGCAGCCCTTTCAATTCGCTCGGTTGTTGAAAAACCGATCAAATTTGTTGGTACAGGCGAAAAACTCGATGCTCTTGATAACTTTCATCCCGAACGTATGGCCGACCGTATTCTGGGAATGGGCGATATTGTTTCGCTGGTTGAAAAGGCACAGGAACAGTTTGACGCGGAAGAAGCACGGCGTCTTCAGAAAAAACTGGCAAAAAATCAGTTTAATTTCGACGATTTTCTCAAACAGATTCAGCAGATTAAAAAAATGGGTAACCTGAAAGATCTGGCTGCAATGATTCCTGGCATGAGTAAAGCCATGAAAGATGTGGATATTGACGATGATGCGTTCAAACATATTGAAGCAATCATTAAATCGATGACCCCGGGAGAACGGGAAAACCCTGTTATCCTGAACGGGACGCGCCGCAAACGTATTGCTGACGGATCGGGTACAAATATTCAGGAAGTGAACCGGCTGATTAAACAGTTTGACGAAACACGCAAAATGATGCGTATGGTTTCCCAGGGGAAAAATATGAGCCGGATGATGAATAACATGAGAATGAGGTAATAATCAATTAAGCAGGAAGTATGATAATTATTGACGGGAAACAGACATCGGCCGATATTAAAGCAGAAATTAAAGCAGAGGTTGAGAAAATGGTTGCAGCAGGTAAGCGTGCTCCTCATCTGGCTGCAGTATTAGTCGGTCACGATGGCGGCAGTGAAACGTATGTTGCCAGTAAGATTAAGGATTGTGAAGAAGTCGGGTTTAAGTCATCGTTAATCAGATACGAAGAGGATGTAAAGGAAGAAGAGCTTCTGGCTAAAGTACGGGAGCTAAATGCCGATGACGAACTGGACGGTTTCATTGTTCAGCTTCCGTTACCGAAACATATTTCAGAACAAAAAGTAATTGAAGCAATTGATCCTGAAAAAGATGTTGATGGTTTTCACCCGGTGAATCTGGGCCGTATGGTTATCGGAATTCCTTCGTTTGTGTCGGCAACACCTTATGGCATTGTCGAACTGCTTCGCAGGTATAAGATTGAAACTTCAGGAAAAAATTGTGTTATTGTTGGCCGCAGTAATATTGTTGGCCGTCCGTTGAGCATACTGATGTCGCAAAAAGCAATAAATGCAACCGTTACAGTTGCCCACAGCAAAACCAAAGACCTTGACAAAATTTGTGCTCAGGCCGATATTCTGGTTGCCGCAATTGGCTCTCCTGAGTTTATAAAAGCAAATATGGTAAAAGAAGGGGCCGTTGTCATTGATGTCGGAACAACACGGGTACAAGCACCTGAACGAAAATCAGGTTTTAAACTGAAAGGGGACGTAAAATACGACGAGGTGGCACCGAAATGTTCGTATATTACACCGGTTCCGGGCGGAGTTGGGCCGATGACCCGTGTCGCTTTACTGAAGAATACATTGTTTGCGGCAAAAGGCACTTTTAAACATTAGTAGTTCCCCGAAATGAGTCGAGGATTTTTACATCAATTTTTGTCCAAAAACGCTTTTACGTTCTGAAGTGCAGAAAAAATTTCAGCTTACGATTTTTTGATTTCGGCTCCTGATAAGTACAAAATTTTTTGCAGGAACAGAAAACGCAACAAAAACAAGGGAATACGATCAGGAAAAGCAGTCCCGGATATTTGATTATTCCGGGACTGCTTTTTTTTGAAATAAATATCATGCCGAATATTTTCGATTTGCTTTTCAGAAAAGATTATTGTGCCAGTTTATACACTTCGCTTCCGGCCAGGAGAAAAGCTCCCAGTCCGTAGTCTTCGAAATTAGGAACAACATCGTATCCGACCGGTTGGCTGGAGGCGGGTTCCTTGCCGGTTCCCTGCATGTATCCCAGGAATCCGTTTATATGAAGCGATTTTTCACACAAAGCTTTCCATCCTTTTAATACAGGTTCGAGATATTTCCCTTTTTTCAGGTATCCGTGGTTAATTCCCCACGCCATTCCGTAGACAAAAAAAGCAGTTCCTGAAGCTTCCGGGCCACCGAAATGGGTCGGATCGTGGAGACTGACATTCCAAAAACCGTCTTCACGCTGAACTTTCACCAATGCTTTTGACATGGATTTCAGCATTTTTGCATATTCCTCTTTGTGTTTTTGCGGATTTTGTTCCAGCACACGTACCATTGCTGCTATTACCCAGCCATTGCCGCGCGACCAGTAACAGTCCTCTCCGTTGGGCTCTTTATAAGGCGGGACAAAACTGGCATCGCGCCACCAGAGCTGATCTTTCGGATTATACAAACCATTTCCTCCCTGTTCCGTTTTTGTATACATATACATTTCGTACAGGCGGTCCCAGTATTTTTCTTCCCCGGTGATTGCCCCCAGACGGGCAAAAACAGGCATTGCCATCTGCAGAGCGTCGATCCACCACCAGTCGTCAATTTTGTCGGTAGCGATCATCTGGTCAACTGCTTCCCGAATGGCTTTCATCCGTTCCGGCTGAGGATCCATTTTGTACAAATCGAGGTACGTTTGCCCGCAACACATGTTGTCACCATCACGTGAAATTTTTTTATAGGCCAGCTCCCAGTCGTGCGATTTTCCCCAGTTAATTGCGTAGTCCAGAAGTTTTTGGTCCGGCTCTGTCTGGTACAATGCCATCAATCCTTCATAGTAAGTGGCCCGTGTCCAGATATTGCTGGGACGCACTTTATCTTTTACAATATCGGTGCCCGGGTCGGGCCATTTATTCATATAATAATCGTTAGCCAGAACCATTTTTTCCAGAACATCTGTTTTTGCCGGAATTTTTTGCTGGGCATATGAAAAAAAGGACAACATAAAAAGAAGGAGAAAAACGCGTAGTTTTTTTGTTTGCTCAGAATGTTTCATGGGTATAAATTTATATTTAAAGAATACTTCATAATTAATCAGTTCCCGTCAGGTTTTAAAAAATTGGCAGAAGGACTGTCAGGACAAAAAAAATGTTGCCAGTCATCCGGATGTTTCGGATCAAAATTGGTCCAGCCGTCAACAATATATTTTGCCAAATCAATTTTCTGTTCGATTATTCCCTGAACGACGCATTTTGCCAGTTCATAAGCCCCGTAGGAATTAAAATGCGTATTGTCAGCCAGAGGCTTATCCTGTCCGGGAAAAGTATTTGCAGGGTAATGAACAAAAGCCTTTTTTGAGTTTTCAGGTCCCAGACTTTCAAAAAGATCCTTGCTCATCCGGTTCAGGTCAATCAGCGGAACATTTTCCTGTTTGGCAAGCTGGCGCATCGCATCGGGATATTCTTCCAGGGTATTTTCAATCTTACCGTTTTCATCGAACTTTCTCCGGTTGGTGGAAGTAACCAAAACAGGCAGGCCTCCTTTTTCCCTTGCCGATTTAATAAAATAACGCAACTCGTCCTGGTACGTGGTAAAAGGATCCACATGACAGCTTCCCGGTTTTTGGTCGTTATGGGCAAATTCCACGAACAGGTAATCTCCGGGTTTCATCAGGCTAAGCACTTTTTCCAGGCGGTTCTCATGTCGGAAAGCTTTCAGCGTTTCACCTGATTCGGCATAATTTGCCACTACAATTTCCGGTTTTAAAAAGCACGGGAACATTTGTCCCCACGATGCCCATGGCTCATCTTCCTGATCGACAACCGTTGAATTTCCGGCCAGAAAAATTACCGGCAAATCATTGGCACTTTCAATTTGTATTGATGATACGCAAGGTTTTGTCCCGTTAAATTCGAGGGTCAGTTGATCATCCCAGTTTTTATAAACCATTTCACGGGGTTTCCGGCGGATAGACAGGGTGTCGTTTATCTTTGGGGAACGAACATCCACAACAATGGTTTTCGTAAGCGCTCCTTTCCTGCGGGGGTTAACATTTTCCAACATCAAGCGGCGCGACTCGGCTTTTACAGTTGTTGCCGAACCTCCATCCGGATTTCCGAATGTTATCGCTATTTTATAACGGCCTTCCGGCACTTTCACTGTAAAATAAAACGGACGGGAGCTTATAAGATAATCATCCGTCAGAGCATTATTGCCGGCAGTTTGCCCCGCTTCAATTTTCCCATACGGAATTATGCCATAGGAACGTCCTGCCGAATAAACATCACCGGTATTCACTTGTATATAATTTTTTTCAAGCGGACCATTTCCGAAATCGAATCTTAAGGTATCTCCGAAATTTAAAGAGTGGCCTGTCAAAGGCATTATAAATAAGAAGAATAATATGCTATAATGTATTTTTATCATAAGTCATTGTGTAACTGTTTATCTCTGTGCTGATCTTGTTTTAATTCTGCAATCCGAAATAAAAATAGAGCGTCCGTTTTACCGGATATTCCATTGTATTTAATTCACCTGAGGGGCCAAGATTCCATGTATCGTTACTAATTCCCATCGCCAGTTTTGTACCGATTGGCGGAATACCATCGAGGAACGAAATATCACCCACCGGTAACGGAGGATAATTTTTGGGGCCGGAGAGTCCGTAAAAATTGAAAAGCCGGACAAACAAATCATCATCTTTTGCGACGACGGTGAATTTACCGTCAACCGTATTGAACAGCATCCATGTTACGTTGGCATAATAGCCTTTGAACTGCGGATATTCCCATGAATTGTCGCCGGGTAGTATATTGTTGTAAAGACGCTCGAAAACATCAAGTTGCCCTCCTTGCAGACGGTTTTTCCAGACATGTGACGGCCCGTTGCCCAGCCATTTAACACCGATAATATCCGATTCCGGAAAGTTGAAACTGATTCCGGTAAAATATTGTTTCCCTTCTGTTTTGTATTCATAATCCATTTGCAGCCAGCCGGTATTGTACATCGTCCATGTTACGGATTTCAGATTGCCCGAGTAGGACATTTTTACGACATGCCCGTTTTTTCCTTCTTCCTGCGAGATACTTGTCAGTTTCGTTTCGCCGCTTACTAAAACAGGGCCGTCCGAGAACGGCAGAGGTAGTCCAAAATCGTTTTGAACCTTCTGAATCGTACCATCGGTCTTGCTGAAAGAAACAGCTATTCCCGATGCTTTCATGCTAAGAATTGAGTCATTTTCTGTTACTTCCACTTCCGAGTTAATTTTATTGTCGCCGGCCTGATGCTCAATGGGTAAGATATTATCCGCTTCAATTCCCTGCTTTTTCAACTCTTTCAGGTGCGTTTCTTCTTTTTCGCTCAACGATTTTTCTACCAGTTCCGATATGGCTTTTACATTTCCTCCGATTTTCCAGCTCCAGCAATAAATTTCGTTGTTACTACGGTCGAAGGCCTGTAAATAAAGGGCGTCATATTGTTTAAAGTCGGCAGGCAGGTTTAATTTTAAATTTCCTTTTTGTACAGGCGCAATGTCCGGCCCAGGTGTTTCGTCCTGTTTTAAAACGGTATAGTCGGTCTCCCTTTGCTGTGGCAAACTAAAATTTACCAATTGCCACCGGAATAGAATATTTTTCAGATTGGTAAAATGATAACGGTTTTCAAGCGGAATAGTCCCGTCGAAATCACCGGGAAGTTTTTTCATTGCGATTTTCACCGGGCAATATATTTCGCGGATGGCATAAAAACTGCCTTCTTTTTCGCGGTGCGGACCAAGTACACCGTCGGGGGCATTTACCCGGTTGACGTCAATCACACCGTCAAGGTCGGTACGGACTATGCCCTCATCAGCAAAGACCCAGATAAAACCTCCGGCAGAACGTTTCGAGTTCCAGAATAGTTCCCAGAAATCAGCCAGTCCGGCGCCACCTCCGCCATCGTCCTGAGAATGTAAAAACTCGGTAGGCATATAAATCAGGCTGTCTGCAAGTATTTTTTTCGAACTGTAATAATTCTCGTAGTGGTTGCAGTCAATGCCGTTGAAATCGTTGCCCGGCTTGTGGTGCGGATGAATTACAGGTCGTCCGGAGGGGTCGTACATTCCAAAATCATCGTCCAGTTCCTTGTTGGTTCCGCCTTCGTTCCCGTTGTCCCAGAAAATAACCGACGGGTGGTTTACATCGCGGATTACCATTTCGCGCACCAGTTTCGATCCCACTTTCGTGTCGTAGGCATTTTGCCAGCCGGCCAGTTCGTCGAGCACATATAATCCCAGCGAATCGCAATCATTCAGGAAACTTTGGTCGGGCGGATAATGAGAACAACGCACGGCATTCATGTTCATTGATTGAATCAGGCGTATATCTTCCAGATTAATTTCAGGGTTCACACAACGCCCGGTTTCAGGCCAAAACACGTGGTGGTTGATGCCCTTCATTTTTATTTTTACCCCGTTCAGGTAGACACCATCGCCTTTTCGGATTTCGATGGTACGAAACCCGAATTTCTGATTTAGTTCAAACAAATTTTCGTTTTTATCTTTCAGTATAACTTTAACAGAATACAGATTAGGTGTTTCTGCCGTCCATGTATCAGGCTTGTCGACTTTACAGTTCAGTGTTACCAGCGAATCTCCGGGCGAAACTTTTGTCTCGCAGCTTTTTACAGGCGTTCCGTTTGCATCGGTTATTTCTGCACGAATGATTTGTTCTTTTTTTACTCCGGCCGGAAAAATATCTGCTGAAAAATTTCCGTCGGCACCGGCAGCAATGGCTACCCGGTCGATATATTCCGTCGGACAGGCTTCGAGATACACCGGGCGGAAAATCCCGCCGAAAATCCAGTAGTCGGCGTAGCGCTCGGCACGGTTTACCGAGTTATTTGCCGACCATTTGTGGACAGTTACTTCCAGTTCGTTTTCTTCGTCAACCTTCAGTTTGCCGGTAATATTGTAGCGGAAGCGGTAAAATGCGCCCTGATGGACAGGCCCGGCCAGCTGACCATTGATTTTCACTTCAGTATCGGTCATCGAACCTTCAAAAACAATAAACACTTCTTTGTTTTTCCAGCCAGCCGGAACAGTAAAACGGTGTTTATAAATACCGCTTTCTTTTGAAAATTCAAATTTTTTCCCGTAGGTACGGTAATCGCGTCCGTAATCGTATTCGCCAAAACCTTGCTGTTCCCACTGGGACGGGACTTGTATTGTTGTCCAGAACCCGCTTTTCCGTCCTGAGGTACAGAAAAAGTCCCAGGTTTCGGTATTTTCGTTATCTGTCCCTGATAAATATTTCACTTCTTTCTTTTCCGGTTTTGCCCAACCGGAATTCATTGTAAATAAAAGGATTAGTGTTATAATCAGAGACAATTGGTTCATGGTCGTTTTTTGTTGAGTTTGGTATTGGAACAATATCTGATTTTGATCATTTTTGCTGTTCCAGGTTCATTTGTTTGATTCAATCTGAACAGAAAAATTCTTTCCGTCCGCTTTTATAATTACCTGTTTTTTATTTTTGTCGTAACTCCAGCTTGCGGCCCCGGCAACCGTTTCCGGCTTTGTTTTACGGACTGCAAACAAAGTATAGTTATGATCTTTCTGGCCTTTTATTTCAATATTTTTCCCCTGGTTCTTATTCGCGATTTTTACTGGTGAGTAATAGAATCCGTCGCCAAGGGGTTCGAAAAAGGTCATTGCCGATTCCTTTTCTTTCAGGATATACACTTCCAGATTTTCAGAATAATTTATTGTATCACCATCGGCAACCGCCCGTTTTTCTTCCGGGTTAACCGGGATAATGGCAACATCGGGATTCGCAGTAATTTTTTTGAATTGTTCCTCCAAACTTAGTTTTGCCTGATTTTTCGGAACCGGAACATCAACTTTTATAATTTCCGGTTGCTGAATATTGCTGCAATCTGCCAGTTCTATGGGTTCTCCGCTTTCGGTTTTCAACCGGACATTGGTCATTGTCCAATCGCTTGCGTAACTAAGTTTTCCGCTTTCCTTCGTTTCTATCGAAATATTATCCCAACTCACGTTGCGGATTGGCTTTTCGGGGTAAGCATTGGCATAAAAAGCACTATTGGCGTTTTCTACCATAATATTGCTCAAACGTATATTTCGAAATTCAGGAATTCCTTTTTCCGGGGGGGTAACCTTTTGGGCTAGTATCCGCCAGGTCTCGCGGATTTCATTTTCAGGAATACTATCAGGGATAGTACAAATACTGTATTCGGGATACCAGTTTAGTTCAAAATGAAAAGGATTGGGCACGTTTTTTATCTTAATATCGTGAAAGTAAATATTTTCGGCTACTCCGCCTCTCACGAAAGATGATTTAAACCGGATGCCGATATTGGTTCCGACGGCTTCCAGACCGTATACTTCAACATTTCGTATTCCGCCCGAAGTTTCACTGCCGAGGGTAATCAGTCCATGTCCGGCACGGGTAATGCAGTTGCGGTAAACAATATTTTCAGCCGGACGGTTCACCCGTAATCCGTCGGCATCTCTGCCGGCTTTTATACACAGGTTGTCGTCGTTACAATCGATATCGCAATTTTCCACCAAAATATCTTTTGAAGAATCGGTATCCACGCCGTCGGAGCTTGGACCGAAACCTCCGATATTGTTGCGTATAACCAGTCCGTCGACATGAACGCGTGTACTGTAAGTAAGTGAGACAGTCCAGAACCCGGCACGTTCCACCGTAAAATCTTTCAGCAATACATCTTCTGATTTCCAAACAACTACAGGGCGTACACGTTCGCAATCGTAGTCGAGCGCCCAGCGCACTCCTTTTTTCTTGTATTCAACCCACATTCCGCCGCTGTACCTCGGGTCGCCCCAGAATTTATCCCACCAGTATTTTCCATTGCCATCAATAGTTCCTTTCCCGGTAATCCGCACATTCTTCTCGTTGTATACATTGATAAGTGCAGCAGGCCACTTCATTTCAATCCCGGCAATGCGTGTCAACAGGCGCGGGTAATACCGGTTGTCCTGAACAGCCCGGATCGTTACCCCTTCGCCAATGTGTAATTCCACATTCGATTTTACGAAAATTGCTCCCGAGAGGTAAGTACCTTCCGGAAAAACCACTTTTCCTCCTCCGGCTTGTGCAGCAGCATCAATACATTTTTGGATAGCTTCGGTCGTAAGTGTTTTCCCGTCGGGAACCGCACCAAAATCGGTAACATTGAATGTCATATCTGGAATAGCAGCAAAACCTTTCTTATAGAAAATGCCTTCGAGATGTTTTACCAATTCACTTTTAGGTTCGTTCTTTTCTGTCCGGCGACAGGAAAAACAAAGTAAGCCAAGGAATATAATTGATAAAAACCGGGTTGTGTTCATGTTATTGATAGAAATTAAAAAAGATGAAGCTATCCAAAAAACTTTGTGTTACTCTGTGGTAAAAATATAAAATAACTAAACCACAGAGTTACACAAAGTTAAAAAGAATGTTATTCCCCTTTTGGGACAGCCTCGTCTTTTTATTCTTTTCTGTTAATATCCGTCATTCTGCATTGCTGCCTGTTGTTCATCGGTAAGGTTCGTTCCGTCGTCGTTTAACAACCCATCAATAAACGATTGAGGAATAGGACGAAGGTTATGGTGTTCGTCGATATTGTCAGCCGCCCTGCTGTTGAAAGCCTTGGCGCGTAAAACCAGTGTGTTTGTACGGCTAAGATCTTCCCAGCGTAACCATTCGCCGTCTAATTCACGGGTACGTTCATCGAGAATAAAATTAAGCATCCGGTCATAATCTCCGCTAACACCGAGTTCAGACAGGATTGCTTCATCTTCGTCCGGTAATTGTGAGTAGCTTGTTATTTGTAAGTCAGAAGCTTCTGTCGTTTCATCAATGCCTGTTGAGATGTAGTATGAGTTAATCCACAAATTGGCATTATTGTATCTTTCAGAATAAGTCGAATACAGCGAGTTGTTCACAAAAGCTTTTGAACCATCGGTATAAGCCCTGCGGTCTTCTCCGGCTTTCCATTGTGCCCGGGCACGAAGAACATTGACTACATTTATTGCCTCCTGGTATTTTCCCTGACGGACAAGTGCTTCTGCTTTTACAAGATAAGTTTCACCGGTACGGGCCATTGTTACATCACGGTGGGCGTTCCCTTTTTCTGCGGTACGCGATCCGTCTTCTGCTTTATTAAGTCCGGGCCAGAAATTGCTGGTAACAGGGTTCCCTGTCGATCCATACTGGTCGCCGACAAATTCTCCGTTTAAGTATAACGGGAAAACACACGGAATCCATTTTCCTGTTTCGGGATTAATGAATGTACTGCTTTTTGAACTTGCAGTTGTTCCGAATTCGCTGGCCTGACTATCGAAACGGTGATCGCTCTTTTTATTCAGGATAAACATGATAGCAATGTCACCAGGTTGAATCTTTGCATCTCCCTTTGATTCGTTCAAAGTGCTGTTTACGATTTGTGTACAGCCGAAAATGGTTTTGAATGATTTCCACATACGTGCATCGTTTACATTGTCGAATACGGAATAGTTATATTCTGTAGGCCGGCAACGCTGGAATTCCATTCCTCCGATCCATACGCCTCTTTGTACCCATTTTGCACTACCTGTTTGCCACTGGCAGTTAAGGTAATTGTAACTACGGTTTCCGTAACGGCCATCGGTGCTTGAATCGCCATTATACAGTGCACTAAGCAATACTTCCGAACTACCTTCAATATCGCAATCAATATCCGTCCAGTTCGCATAAAGGTCGTTATAATCGGAAACAAGCGGGTGGTTGGCAATTACATAATCGCATAAGGTAATTATTTCGGCGAGGTCGGCATCTTTATACGAGCTGTTCCAGGAGTCATTACGTTCTGAACAACGGAATAAAAGTGCTTTGGCCAGAAAATGTGCTGCGGTTGATTTAGTCCATGTACCGACGCCACGTGAAATGTTTTCGTCCAGTAATTCGTATGCGTTTTCCAGATCGGAAATTACCTGTGCCCAGCATTCTTCAGCGCTGGAACGGGTATAGTTGCGGACAACTCCTTCCACCGGCTCTGTTTGGAGGACAACCGAACCATATTGGGCAGTTAAACGGTAATAATTATATCCACGCAGGAAATAAGCTTCACCGAGGCACCTGTTTTTACTGTCTTCGTCTGTAAAATATTTCTGGTTGGCAATAAGTGTGTTTGCCGATGCAATACCAAAATACAGTTGATCCCACAGGGCTTCAGGGGCGGTACAGTTTCCGTTGGCTGCACCGGTCGCTGTTGTTGCGCCGACAGGCCCGAAACGGCTGTCGTATGTATTCCATGGTTCGTTTGTTAAATCGTTTGCCGTAGTAAATTCATCGCAGCCATATTGGGTTACGCCATAAGCCCATTCGTAGCCAAAATGCCAGCGCAGGTTACCATATAAAGCAACGGCTAATCCTTCAAGGCCTTCTTGTGTTTCGAAATATTGTGTGCTGTATTGTGTAGTTAATTCTTCTTTCAGAAAATCTTTACTACAGGAAGTAATTAACAGAAAGCTTAACGCACACAAGCTTATAATTATATTATTCTTTTTCATTGCTTTTTATTTTTTATAAGATGAAAAGTTTAGAAATCTATGTTTATTCCTAATACCCAGCTCCTGTTAAATGCTGTATAATTTGTTGAGGAAGATGATGTGTAATAACCAAGATCAAGATCCAGCCAGTCGACAGAAGAGTAAACAGTAAAAGGATTTTGTGCCTGTACATAAATTTTAGCACTGTTTATCCCTGCTTTTTTACAAACTGTCGAAGGAATATTATACCCCAACGAAATATTTTTCATTTTAATGAAAGAAGCATTTTTAAATCCGAGAAGAGAGGCATAAGGATCGCCCCCGGATGTACTTAAGATAGGTTTCTGCCATTCGGCATTGGTATTGGATGGAGTCCAGTAATCGATTTCGCGTTGCTGGAACAGCCCTAACTGAGCTTCACCACCGGTGCTTACCATATATCCCATACGGCCAATCATCATAAACGAAAATTCAAAATCTTTTAAGAACGAAACAGTATTGTTGATACCCAAAGTCCATTTCGGATCTTTCTGTCCCAGTATAACCCGGTCTTCTTCATTAATGGTGTAATTATTATCCTGATCAACCGGTTTAACCATTCCTGCCTCAAAATCATGCCCGTTCGCATTGAATTTTGCCATCTCAGTTGCATCCGATTCCTGCCATAGTCCGTCGCATTTATATCCGTAGTAAACATTCAATGATTGTCCGATAAACCAGTTATTGTCAACCATGTCCTGTTTCCCATAAGCTAAGTTAACGATTTTATCTTTCTGGTATGCAGCATTAATGCCTAACTCCCATGTGATATTCCTGTTTTTGATTGGGACAACATTCAAAGTAAGATCAATACCATGGTTTTTTGTTTTCCCGATATTAGCCAAAGTAGAAGCATAACCTGAAATTGTTGATATGGACATGTTCATAAGCAAATCGTTTGTATATGATTTGTATACCTCAAGGGCTCCGTAAAACCTGTTGCCGAACAGGCTGTAATCTACACCAAGGTTATATTGTGTCGTTTTTTCCCAGCCGAGTTCCTTGTTTGCCATTTTATTGTAGTTCTTTGGAGCTGTATAGTAAGGTTCATTGGTGGTATAGCCAAGTGTATTACCTCCTCCTGAGCCAAACGGTACATAAAACGAAGAAATACCTCCCAGCGTATCGTATGGGTCGACAGCGGCATTGCCGGTTGTCCCAACACCAAAACGGATTTTCAACTGGTTAATTGCAGAAACAGATTTCATAAAATCTTCCTGCTCCATCCTCCAGGCCACAGATGCTGACGGGAAGAAATCCCATTTATGTCCTTCCGACAATTGTGATGCCCCGTCCCAGCGGCCTGTAACGGTAAGGAGATACCTTTCGTTGAAAGCATAATTAACACGTGCCATATATGATTCGAGCGATCTTTCGGTCAGTCCGGAAGACATATCTGCAGCACTTGCTGTTGCTGTAATGTCAACGCTTCCCATTGCATTCCATTTGAACGATTCTTTCGAGATGTTATTCGCGCTCATTGCACTCGTTTCATCATTCCACGATGAAGAGGTGTGCAATAATGTAGTCGATATTTTGTGTTTATCAAGAAATGTTTTTGTATAGTCGATTTGTTCGTCCAGTGTCCATGAAAGATCCCGGCGGTTTGACAATTTTGCATAACTGCCTGCTGAACCGAGCCGGGCAGCAGAACTGTTGTCAATATAAATTCCCTGGCGATAGTTCCGGTAATCAGGTCCGAAATTCAGTTTAAATGTTAACCCGTCTAACGCCGAATATATTTTTCCGAAATCGACCGAAGCATAGAAACTTCCCAGAATGCGGGCGATTTGCCTTTGATCCTGCGATTTTTCCCATTCGTCAATAACCGTATAAACCGAACCATTACCGCCCATGTTTCCCGGAGTTAAGATAATGTCGCCGTTTTCATCATAAGGAAGGGCAAACCGGCCAATTGCTTTTGCTGCATCATAAATACTGTTCGGTCCGGAATTTGATGATTGCCCGGTACGTGAATATCCATATTCCTGAACACTCCACGAACCATTGATGCTACCACCTAACCGGATCCATTTTTTAGGGGTAATGTCAACCGCAACTTTACTTGTATATCGTTTATACGTCTGTCCTTTTTGAGTCCCTTTATTGTCGAGATAACCAAACGAAACATAGGCATTCATGTTTTTTGTACCTCCGCTTGCACTGATGGTATGATCTTGCGTAAGAGCAGTTTGTGTAACAAGATCAGTCCAGTCGGTATCAACAACTTTCGATCCGTCCCATGTAGTATTACTGCTTCCCCAGCCGTTCATGATGTTATTATATGCTGTTTCATCCATGCCTACCCCTCCAAAAATAGTTTTGTCGTTGGCATAGGTCGGTTCATCACCGGGAACATAAATATTCGGGGCAGAGTTGTAATATGCCCAACGCCTCCAGGTAATGTAATCACTTGCCTTCATGGCCGGTGATTTATCAACAATATTTTCTACGGTAAAGGTACCTGAATAATTCAAGTCCAACTGGCCTTCTTTCCCCTTTTTTGTTGTAACAATGATGACACCATTTGCACCTCTTGAGCCGTAAATAGCGGTTGCTGAAGCATCTTTAAGAATGTCGACTGATTCGATATCCTGGGTATTTAATGTTTCAATGCTACTGCTCGACATAATAGGAACCCCGTCTACCACATACAATGGAGGGTTGTCGTTAATTAAAGAACGTACGCCACGAATGTGAATATTACCAACTTCGCCCGGGCGTTCTTTTGAAGTAATATCAACACCGGCAGCTCTGCCCTGTAATGCTTCAAAAACATTTGTTACCGGCCTTGATGTCAGCGTTTCGGAACTTACACTTACCAGTGCACCGGTAACATCCGACTTTTTTTGTACACCATAACCTACGGCAACTACTTCTTCAATGCCAATAGCCTCTACTTCCATTTCCACATTAATGGTTTGTTTCCCGGTAACACCGATTTCCTGGGTTTTCATCCCTACAAATGAGAATACAAGGGTTGCATCAGCAGGAACATCCGGCAATGAATAATTTCCGTCAGGATCGGTAATGACGCCATTTGTTGTGCCTTTCACAACTACAGTAACACCTGGTAACGGGGCTCCGGACGTATCGGTGACTTTACCTGTTATCTTTTTTTGCCGGGCTTGTCCCGTAGAATGGTTCGAGAGAATAATCTGGCGGCCAATAACTTCATAGGTAATATTCCCGTCGGTGAAAATTTTGTCAAGAATATTGAAAATTGTTTCGTTTGAAACATCGACTGAAACCTTTTTATCCAGGTTCACTTCTTCATTGTAGAAGAAACGATATTCACTTTGATCTTCAATCAGACCTAATAGTTCTTCCATCCGGACATTTTCATACTTCAGTGTAAGTTTTGTCGTCTGAGAGTATGTGTCGGCTGCAATGCCCGACAGAACGGAAAGAAATAATAGAATTACTGTTAGTTTCATTTTCCTTAGGTTTTGATAAAACGATGACTCTAAGCCATCTTTACATCGATTTTTTTTCATAGATTTGCTTTTTTGATTTAACTGATATTCACATTTATGTCAGGAATCCGAAAGGCAGAATGAGCAAGATTCTGCCTTTTTTCATCTATATAGAAAGAGTGTCATTTTACATAGGCTCTATTTTTAATAGTTTTTGTTTTTTGTCATAAGTATATTGAACAGGCATTGTTTTATTTATATACGACATTACTTCTGGTAAACTTTCATTTTCGATACTGCCGGTAAAACGGATTTCTCCCAATTGGGCATCTTTCATCTGAATTTTTACGGCGAAATGGCGTTCCAGTTTTTTGATAACACTGCTGAATGGCTCTTTGTCAAAGACAATTATCCCGTTTCTCCATGAAGTATATTTATTGGTTTCAACTTCCTGAACTTTGATGTTTTTGTCTGAAAAGAACAGTTGCTGACCCGGCAGAAGGGTAATTTCTTCACTGGATAAACGACTTTTAAACCGTATAATTCCTTCTTCCAAAGTGGTTTGAAATTCACTGTCGTTGAAAGCAGAAACATTAAAAGAAGTTCCCAGTACCGTAATATCTCCGGATGCTGTTGAAACCACAAAAGGTTTTTTCCCTTTTTGTACCTTAAAATATGCTTCTCCTTCCAGATTTACATTTCTGGTTTGTTTCGAAAAACCGGTCGGAAACAGCAATCTCGTTCCGGAATTGAGCCAGACAAGTGAACCATCGGGTAACTTCACTTCACTGATTTGTCCCGGCGGAACAATTATTTCTGTCAGGTTATTTTCTGTAGTATTTCCTGTTAAAAAGTTTCGGATCGTATTGAAATAACTTCCTGTTCCGAAGGCAATAAGCAATATCGCTGCATATTTCAGAAATGAATAAAGCCTGCGGCTAATCGGGTTATTTTGACTTGTAATTCTGGATTTCAGGTTCAGGTATGATCTTTCGACGTTTATTTCATCAATGTCTGTATTTTTTGAAGACAGAGCCCATGCATTCTTTATTGCCCGGTATTCTTTTCTGAGTTCAGGATCATCCTCTACCTTTTTCAGTACGTCATCCTTCTGATTCGCGGCAATATTTCCCGTAACCAGGTTGATTATTTGTTCTTCTTCCTTCATTGCATTTTTTCTATCCATTTATATAATCCGGTATTGCATTTTTCCCCTAGTAAAAAGTACGCATTTTTTTGAAGAAATAATAAAAATGGCTTATGACGAATGACATGAATGCTTAAACATTGACTGACAAAAACAGTTTTTCTTTTCAGATAGGTCTCTGTACCACTCGTTTTTACCGGTGATCTCCGTGATGTATTTTCCGATAGTCTGGAAAACGATTAATCAGCCTATAAATAACCACGATAATAATGGAAGGTATTCTCTCAGGTTTATCCTGAAAATTTTCAAGGCCTTTGTGATCTGTCCTTCAACTGCTTTTACCGAAATATTCAGTTCTTCTGCAATCTCCCTGTTTTTTTTGTTTGAGAAACGGCTCATTTCAAATATTTTCCGGCATTGAGGACTCAAACCGTCCATGGTGTCTTCAATGATACGCTCAATTTCAGTGAAGGTAAGTTCCGAAGTGTCCAGACCTGCTAAAGCCTCGATGTTCATTTCAAGCTCCAGATCACTGTGTGAGTCGGAAGAGAACAGGTTCTTTTTTGCTTTATCGTCTCTCAGCCTTTTTAAACAATGATTACGGGCAACAGTGTATAACCATGCGTTTAAATTAGTCTCCTCACTAAGATTGGTACGGTTATTCCACAAGATCAGAAAAGTATCCTGTACCACATTTTCTGCCAGATCATCTTTCTGGATGTACTCGCGGACAAAATGAAAAATGCGTGGATAAAAAAAATTGAAGATGACTTTAAACGAAGGTTCATCTCCTTTGAAAAACTGTTGAATTATTTCATGGCTGAACTCAGACATATTTTCGCCCATCGGTTTGCATTACAAATCTATTAATTTTTGAATAAAATTTGCGATTAATCTTTACGGAACCCAAGCGATTGATTGTTCTGTTCAGAAAAAGTTTTTTGTTTTGTTTAAACTGAAATTTTTTTAAGAGTTCAAAATACTTTCGAAATTCCTTCCCATTTTACGTTCCATTTCCCGTTTTCCGGAAAGCCCGGATTTTCGGTTTTGCATCCGTCCCAACCGGCACACATCATCCCGATAGCAGTTAATAATCCGCCATTTCCGGGCAGGTAAATGCGCAGGCGTTCACTTTGGTAGTTATGCCCGTTTTTCAGATATGTGTTTTTCTGAACATTTTTCAGTAAAAATTCGAGTGCCATTTCTGGTTCGCCCAGCCGTGTGGCACACATGGCTGCCATCGGGTAATCCCAGCCCCAGGTAGAGGGCCAGTCCCAGCGTTCAGCAATTACGTGCATTGTTTTACGCATCACTTCCGGATCGATTTTGTTCCAGGCCGGCAAAATGCCGTAAGCTCCAAGAACAACAGGATGATCATGCATCAGTTCGGGATTGATATACGAATCAACTGCCCTCTGAATACCAAGGTAAACACCGTCAGCCTGATCGGGTGTGGCCAGTTTCAGGCGGACATCTTCCCATTTTTCGTCTTTCGACAGGCTTAAACGTTCTCTCCATTCCTGTGCTGTGGTAAGTCCCCAATACCAGTAAGCCAGTTCAAACGGCGGATTGGTCGTCGTTTCCCGCGGCCAGAGTTCCTGTGCCGGAATTAACGGCGGGAGCAGGTCGTATTGTTGTTTCTCTTTGTTCCATACAGGGAAATCACCCATGAAGTCGGCCGTGGCAAAAACGAGGTCTTTGTATTTGTTCAATGTCTCTTTTGTCGGGTTTTGCCGGTACATTTCTTCGGCCAGCCAGATGATGTGCGGCTGTTGCCAGATCAGATAGGAACCTACAGATGACGGACTGTTCTCGTTATCAGGGCCGGTCATTTTTTGCCAGCGTACACCTTTATATCCCTGGTCAATGGCCGTTTGCCGGGCATTTTTGTACATTTTGAAATAATAATCAAGCTGTTTTTCCGCGAGCTGAGGACGTTGCCATTGTGCAAAATGGGCAATGTGCCACCAGTGCATTTCCATGTGATATTTGCCGAACCAACTGTTGTAGGTCAAACCTGTTTCCTGTGGCGGCAGCGAACCGGAACACTGAATTTTTGTGAGGTATTGCGACAGCACGGTACGACGTTCCAGCTCTTTAGCCCGAGGATCGGTACATTCCGAAAAATCGACTACTCCGCCGTTCTGCCAGAAGCCGGCCCAGGCCTGTCGGTTTTCAGCTTTGGTCTCTTCAAAACCGGGTAACGTCAGATCGTCGATTTCAGGAGCAAACAGGCAGCTGAATTCAATTACGTTTCCGGCTTTTTCCTGAAGGACAAACTGATGCTTTGCCTTCTCAGTAACAGATGCTTTTCCGCTCCACTCAATGGCAACCTGATAATGATCGTTGTCCAGTTCCCGGTTGATCAATACTTCATTTTCTGAAGTCGGAACCAAAACCGATTTGTGCTTTTCCGGCGAATTAAAATCGTATCCGGCACAGGTATTAACTGCAACGGCAGCCGGGAATTTCCATTGAACGGCCAGTTTACCGTCGGCTATCAGCGGTGATTCAATTTTTGCCGAGATCAGGTCTTTTTGCTGATGACAATATACTTCTACCCGGACTGGTTCGCCTTCAAATTCGAATTCACTGGTAATTTTGCCTGTCCACATGTCCAGCCGGTGCCGGGCTTTTTTTATATCTGCTAACCCAGCCTGCGTTCCGTCTGCTTTTTTCAGCAGCAAACCGATAATTCCAAGATGCAAACGGTGCGGGTTGGCACGAAAATAATCACAGGCCGCTTTTACCCTCGGAGTGTCATTTAACTGATGCCGGTACGGAACCTTCCGTCCTTGTACATCCCAGTATTTCAGCGTTTCCGAGCGGTCGAAATGTCCGGGATTCGGATCGGTATGCCAGCCCCGGTTCGACTGGGTTCCCAGCGGGACGCCATTTTCATATTCAGCATAAAACGTTTGCAATCCGGTCAGGTCGGTGGTAAAGGCAAAATTGCCGTTTCCGACCGAGAGCGAGGCCAGCGAATCGAATCCTTCAACCAGCACATTGTTGCGTGTAACCAGTGCGTGACGGTCGATCAGCGTTTTTTCCCCGGTTGAATGACAACCAGCCAGAATTGCTGCAAAAAGAAGTATCAATATATTTTTTTGCATGAGTCTTTGCGATGTTTATATTGATTGTCTATTTCTTCAGGTTCTTCTTTTGTTCGATATAACTACTTCTATATATTTTAGTTACTTGAATTTTCATTCATCTGGATTGATGTCATCTCCGCTAGTTGAAATGTTTCTGTTTTTTTCATAGAAAACAATTCCGACTCTCTTTATATGATCAATTAAATCTAGATTTTCAATTTTATGGAAGATAGATAAATCAATATTATATGGTAAGAGCAAATCATCGAGTTCATTTTCTATTTTTAATATCAGATTTAAATCTAATTCATCACCAACCAAAGTTATATCAATGTCAGAACCGGTTCTATAATTTCCCTTTGCTCTTGAACCATATAAAACAGCCTTATCAATTGCCGGATAATAAGCAAAAACAGACTGAATTTTTTCTATATATATTTCTTTTAATCCGTATTTCATCATTTATCAAAAAAGATTTTGTTGACTACCAGTACGCTTTCCTTCCATAACTTCTTCAAATCTTAGAAAAGCATCATAATATTCATTAATTATTTTTTGATAAATCTCATTAGCAGTTTCTTCATTATAAGTATGAGATGTTTTATTGCGACTTTTTATCATATCCATCCACATATCTCCATTCGTAATAAGGTTTGAAGAAAAGGCATACCGTATAGCATCCCTGGAACCATCTATTCCTGAATTCCCTTGATATAATGCATAATCTCTCATCACATTACATGCTATCTCATAAGTATATTCAAAACGTTGAATTAATCCTTCTTTTATTATTTCTTCAAGAATTTCATTTATCTCATCTTCACTATAAATATCTACTTCATTCTCATCTATTTTATCTTTGATATATGAAATTGCTTCCGAAAGTTTTTTTAACGCTCTCCTGTAATTAGAAAATCGTTGTTCCCATCTTATATCCTTATCTATATTCATAATAATTAATTCATATTAGCTCAATAAAGGTATAAAATTATAATTCAATAAAAATTGGTTAATTCCAGATTAATTACTCACTTATTATCGAGCGCATTGTGGCTGATAATTTTATAAAAAATCCTAATGACGTATAACCAGAAGTTACTCGCTGTCTATCATTTGACCCTCAATTCCTTAACCGGTGAAAAATAAACCGGGCCGATCAGTCCTGATTCGAGCGGTTCCCAGCCGGCTGCCGTGAACAGTCCGTCTTTCCCCACGTTTTTCCGTTCGTGAGCCGCAAAATTGGTGTTGTAGAATTTTTTATAATTTTCGCCGTTTTTGTCCATATCGATAATCCGGTTGGCCATCAGGTTCGAAACGCGGACTTCCAGCTGATTGTTTTCTTTCAGAGCTGAAGAATCGATAATAAGCCGATAGGCAGGCCCGACCAGTGTTCCTATGTTTTCGCCATTCAGGAAAACAGTTGCAGAAACAGCTACTTTGCCCAAATCGAGCTGGTAAGCCGGGGCATTGTCTGTCGGTTTGCTGAATGAAATTTTGTAACTGGCTGTACCTGAAAACTTTTTCAGTTCGTCCGATTGTTCCGTCCATGATTTCAGCTCTGTAGTTTTATAAGAAGCCGGAATGGTCGGGCCTCCTTTCAAAAAGCTGACTGTCCATTCGCCGTTTAATGCTGTTTTTTCTTCCGGAACAGACCAGAGCGGATAATCATTTATTGCTGATTTGTAGGGGTATCCTTGCAGTATAAGTGTTTCGCCGGCTTCCAGTTGCAAATAAACTTCAGACTGATTGTGTCCTGACTTTTTTGTTTGTGCCTTGCCAATCCTTCCGCTCATCGGGTTGAACCAAACGGCTTGTTTTTCTGAAGAATTGATTGTTATCCATTGATCAACTTTTTGTCCGCTCCAGTTGCTGATCAGATAGCACGTTCCTTCGGGCCGGTTCACACGATTGAACCACAATCCGAGCCCGGCCATTTCTTCAGGAAAAATACCGGTTGAACCCATCATTTTTTCCACATCGTTTCCTTTGAAAATCCGGCCTTTATCTGTTTCGCATTCGCCGTCAGCATTAAACCGGAAAGATTGTACCAACGTTTGATAAGCCTGCCGACGATTTTTTATATCAGCCAGCCCGGGAACATCGGAAGGCAAGTCATCCTGGAAAATAACTGTAGCGCCGGCTTTGGCCAGTTCAGCCAGCTTTTGCATGGTTTCCAGCGGAATGTATGTGCATTTCGGAATCAGAATGGTTTTGTAGGAAACGTTTCCCGCTTTAATCAGATTTTCGTCAGCCTGCAATGTTTTGATCTGGCGGTCGGAAATGTAATCGAATGAGTATCCTTTGCTGAGTAGCAGTTCACTTAATTCTTCAGTCAGCTTCTCACGCGATCCGCCGAAGTGAGGCAACATGCTGCGTCCTTTTTCAGACCATGTGTCGTAAATGGGGAAATAGAGCAAAATGTCGTTATCAGAAGCTGAATTTTGCATAAAAGACTGGCAGCGGGTTACGTATTGGTTCAGCGTTTTCAGGTTGTCCCACCACGAATTGGTCGGGGCAAAATGAACAGCTGCATAAAACATCCAGCCCGGCCATTTTTCATCAACAGGTGAATATGGCGTTCCGTGGTAAACGATGTGATTTACACCATTAGCAAGGTAACGGTCGAAGTTCTGTTTTGCCGATGAAAGAGTGGCCCTGAAATGTTCGTCGAGCCATGTGGCTGCTTCGCAGGAAATCAACGGTTTACCGGAAATATGCCCGGCCGATGTCGCCATTTTTATCCGCATCGGATCAGTTCCTTCTGTTTCAGGTATGTCGCTGGCTGCATACAAATCCAGGATGTTGGCAGGCGAACCGTGCGCCTGGTTCCGGATAACGGCGTTATGTGTTTTTGCCCACGCAGCCCATTCTTTTGTGAAATTATCGAGCAGTAAGTCGGAAATAGTTTCGCGGAAATCACACAAAACACGGTTATTTGTTTCTTCCGAATCGTTACCAAACAGGGCCGGTAAATATTGCTTCAGGTCGTAGCCGCGACGGTTTTTAAATTCATCGAAAAACAAAGGAGTCCAGTCCGATTCACCCTGTGCATCATCTACTTCGTACGAATCGTTAAAAAAGGCGCGAAGTCCGGTCAGGTCGATATTTGCAGCATTCTTATCAAAAAATGTCAGGAAATCGCGGATTGCCTTTTTCGAAAAATGGTCGATCACGTTTCCTTCGCCGCCTTTACCGGCACGTTCCACCATTTTGCCATGCCATCCCTGGAAAACGGCATACAATTTCCAGTTGCCTTCGGAAGCAGTCCAGTCAAGTATTCCGTTGCTGTTTACTTTTCCGGTTAAATCGATCGTTTCTCCTTTATCGCTGTAAGCCATTAACGTTTGCAATGGAAGCGTTTTTTTGAAACGAACCTGATCCAATGCCAGTTCCTGCAAATTGGCGTTGCTGCTGATCGGAAATTTTATTTCAGAAATATCGATATGATGGCCTACTGCACGAACCAGTGGCTGCTGGATAAATTCAACTTTTTCTTTCAGTTTCTCACCTGTTTTCAGTGTGTATTGTTTGTACTGAACATTTTTGCAGGCATCGTCAGACTGAATCCAGTTTCCGCCAAAGGGCCAGCCCGAAGCATTGGAAAAATCGATGCCCAGATCGAGCTTTTGCCCTTCTTTCAGGGTATATTCAAGAGCTTTCATCCATTCCGGCGATTCGAAGCTGAGCGACTGCTTTTCGTATCCTTTTACGCCGTAAATAGGAGTAATTTCAACTCCTCCGAACCCGGCATCCTTCAACTGCTGCATATTGTCAGTTAAACCTTTTGTAGTTACAGCACTGCCATGCCACCACCAGCGTGTCCACGGGCGGGTTTGACTGGTTGTTGACGGCCATTCCGGTACCGGACCTGTTTTTTGCGTTTCACATGACAGAAAGATCAGCAGGATGGCTGAAAAGAGAGCCATTTTGTATAGGCGGTTTGTCTTTTGTCTTTTTGTAGTCTTCATTTTCTTCTTCTGTTTAGATTGTTGGTATACAGGAAATTATTTGCGTATAATTTGTATTTCAAAAGTGTAAATATCGCTATGTTCTTCAAAATTAGCTTTAAAGATAATCCATTTTCTGTCGGACGAAAAATTTGTTCAGAATGTGCTTAATCCAGATCTTATGGTATCTGAATAACCTGCATTACCGGGTATTTACAATTGTTATTTTTTCTGCTATTAATTATTTTATATTCAATAATTATAAAGAAAACATTTTACTGTTGGCCGACTTCCATGGGCCAGATGGCAGATTCGGTATGAGCTTCAGTAAACAGTTGTTTCATTTTTTCGATGATTTCAGGATGATCTGCTGCAATGTCATGCGTTTCCGAGAGGTCGGCATTTAAATCATATAATTCAATCGGCCCGTTTACCCCAAACCGGACGGCTTTCCATTTGCCTTGCCGTATGGCCTGTTTGTCAATGTTTTCGTGAAATTCCCAGTAGAGATAGTCGTGTTGTTTTTGCTGCTCCGGATGCCCCAGTAAAGTCGGTAACATCGAAATTCCGTCGCAGTTTTTCGGGACATTCACATGCAGTATATCGCATATAGTCGGAAGAAAATCCCAGAAAGCCGACACAAAATCAGTTCGTGTTCCCGGCTGGATTTTTCCCGGCCACCGGACAAGCATCGGTTCACGTATACCACCTTCATACAGGTCACGTTTGTAACCACGAAGCGGACCATTGCTGTCAAAAAAATCGGGATCGGCCCCGCCTTCGAGATGTGGCCCGTTGTCGCTCGAAAAAATAACAAGTGTATTATTGTCCAGTCCCAGTTCTTTCAACTTGTCAATAACCTGTTCCACTGAATAGTCGAGCCGGGTGACCATTGCCGCAAAAGTTGCGCGCGGGTATTTCTGCGAACAGTATCCGCCTTTCCGGTAGCGGGGCCCGCTGTCAACACCCACGTAAGGAGTTTCGGGGAATTTGCCTTTGAACCGTTCGAAAATGGAATCGTCCGGCGCAATCAGTTCGGCATGAGGGATAGTGTACGGTAAATACAGAAAGAATGGTTTGTCTTTGTTTTTTTCGATAAATTTTAATGCCTGTTCCTGAATCAGGTCGTGCGAATATTGTACTGTTCCCCCGTTTTTGTTGCCATCGAGGTACACTTTTTCCTGATTGTGCCAGAGATAGGCCGTATAGTAATTGTGTGCCAGTGTCTGGCAATTGTATCCGTAAAACTCGTCGAAACCCTGACGGTTTGGATCGCCTTCGGTAGCAGGTCCGCCCAGTCCCCATTTTCCGAAGGCACCTGTAACATAACCGTTTGCTTTGAATATTTCGGCTACCGTAAGCGTTGAATCCGGAATCGGAATCTGGCCTTCGGGTTGTATCCCTTTGTTTCCCCGGATTGGTGTGTGACCTGTCGTTTGTCCGGTCATCAGGCAGGAACGGGAAGGTGCACAAACTGTTGATCCGGCGTAATGACTGGTAAAGCAAATGCCCTCGCTTCCAAGCCGGTCGATGTTCGGTGTCCGGAATTTCGATTGTCCCATGCAGCTTACATCGCCATATCCCAAATCGTCGGCCAGAATAAAAATGACGTTGGGCATTTCTTCAGTTTGGTTATTAATTGTTCCTGAACAAGCCACCAGTGGGAGAAGGCTCGATTGGGCTGCAAATCGGAGGATGGTTCTGATTTTTATTTTCATTGCGTTCTTATTTTTTTTGCCGGTAATTCCGGATTATGCCGTTAATCTTCGGAATAGTTGACCGTAGTGTTGTCTAAATTATAAATAAAAAAGCCAGCCGGAAACTGTTTCGGAAAAAGAAACAGATCCGGCTGGCTTTTTTATATTTATGAAATTTTATGCGATATATTTTTTCTGTCCATCGTAATCAATATCCGGGATTTTGTTCATATAAACCATCTTTTACATCGATTTCGGACTGAGGAATCGGGTAGATGATATAATTTGCCTGGAAAGACTGAATCTGTCCCTGAACATCAATTTTTTCAATCCAGTCGGGCATAACAGTCGTTACCAGTCCTGACCTGACAAGGTCGTGCCAGCGTGAACCTTCTGCTGCAAATTCTTTTTGGCGTTCGGTCATTAACTGTTCCAGCGTTACGTTTGAAACGGTTGTTGTTAAACCGGCGCGCTGACGTACCTGATTTACAATTGCATCTACTTCTGTTTGTGTTCCTGATACACCGTGCAGAATACATTCAGCCTTCATCATTAATACGTCGGTATAGCGGAGTACAATGAAGTTGATAGCCCAGTCGAGCCGGTTGGTCGGAACATAGTTCAAATCAACATATTTGTCGAAGAACGGGCGGTCTTCAGTAACTCCGTTGTAGGTGAAACCTTGTTTGATGGAAAAATCTTTCCGGACATCACCCGTTTCGTATGAATCGACCAGAATGTCGGAAACCGGGCGGATGGTTAAACCACCCTGCACTGCTTTTCCCTGTGATTTGAAATAGTCGTCAGGAACCAAAAGCGGAGCGAATGTACCACCCATAACCGGACTTAATCCGGTTACATACTGAACATCGAAGATAACTTCTGCATTGTTCTCGTTCGAATAAGAGAAGATGCTGGAATAATCGGGTAAAAATGAATATTTTCCGCTGGAAATAATCGAATTCAGTAATGTTAGTGCCTGGCTCCATTCATTGGAGTTAAGGCCTGGTCCGTTGATGTCGTAAGTTGCACCGGAGCGGGTCATATATACCAGCGCCAAAATCCCTTGTGCCGCGTATTTTGTTGCCCTGCCCAGGTCAGAAGATGAATACGATGCAGGCAGTTTATCGGCTGCAAACTGCAGGTCAGAAATAATCAGGTTATATACCTCGGAAACATCTGCACGCGGAATGTTTAGCGCTTCGGAAACACTGGTCGGTGTGTCGATGACCGGAACTTTTCCGAACCAGCGTACCAGGTCGAAATAGTAGAATGCCCGCAGAAATCTGGCTTCGCCTTCCAGGCGGTTACGCAATGTTTCATTAGTGATGATATCCCCGTTTGTTGCCAGTTTGTCCAGAACGACATTGGCCCGGTATATTCCGTTAAAATCAGTAAGCCATGCTTCGGATATGTACGTATTGCTGGCGATAGTTTTATGAAAACTGTTGATTCCTTCCCAGTCGCGAACACCTCCGTCGGAAACAGCATACAGGTTGTCTGATCTTGTTTCAGACAGATTGAGTTGCCGGTCGGGGTAAGCGCGGAGGTCGTTGTAGATTGCATTAACTCCCTGGATGAAATCGTTTGTCGATTGATAGAAAGTTTCGGTAGTGGCACTTGAAATTGGCTTCAGATCAAGATCATCAGAACAGGATGAAAGGACTGCCACTGATATAATGATGAAATAAATTATTTTTTTCATTTTTTCTCAGATTTTTAGTGGTTAGAAAGTTACGTTAAGCCCGAAAATGAGTGATTTTGCCAATGGCAGGCCGCCGTAGTCACCAGCTTCCGGGTAGGCTGTATTCCCTGAAAGATCGGTGTTCGTTGCTTCCGGGTTGAGTCCTCCGTCGTATTTGTCTTTTCCGAACCAGTTTTCTGCCGTCATATAGATACGGGCTCCGTTGAATATTTTATTGCGGACAATTTTTCCTAAATCGTAGCCCAAAGTTATGTTCCTGATTCTCCAGTAATCAGAAGAATAGAGCCAGTCTGTATTTACAATACGGCCGAATGTGGAGTAAGCTTTCCCGACCCGGCCTTTCCCCGGATCTTCAGCAGAACGCCATCTGTCGCGGGCATAACCCAGGTAATTGTCGACATATCCCTGACCGGTACGGCTTAATGCCCGTCCCAGCAGTGAGTAGATTGAACCTCCGTTTTGTCCCTGTACCAAAACAGACAGGTCGAAGCCTTTGTACTTGAAATTATTGGTAACACCCCATACGTAAGATGGGTTCGGATGGCCGGCAATAATACGGTCGTTTGCATCAATTACCCCGTCAGGAGTTGCATCGTAGTATTTCGGGTCACCAACAGTCTCTGTTCCGTACCGGGCTGCTCCGTTATCAATGTCTTCCTGACTCAGGATACCGATTTGTTTAACTACGTAAATGCTGTTCATCTGTTTCCCTACTTTCAGGATCGAGTGCGATATATCAAATCTCGACGGAATCAGAATCTGGGACTGTCCTTTGCCAAGAGCCAGTACTTTGTTTGCGTTATGACTTAAGTTAACCGAGGTTGTCCACTGAAATTTACCGATCATATTCCGGGAAGTAACTTCAACTTCCCAACCGTTGTTTCTTACTTTTCCAACATTATTCAGCGATGTTGAGAATCCGGTACTTTCAGGAATCGGAACGTTCAGCAACAGGTTGTAATTCAGTTTATGGTAATAGTCGAATGAGGTGGTAATCCGGTTGTCCAGAATTGTAAGATCAAATCCGCCGTCAATTGTTTTTGATTCCTCCCATGTGATATCCGGATTCGTGATCACACTTGGTGCCTGACCGTTTGCAAGAGATGAATTAAAGGTATAGTTGTAGGTATCCAAAACGGAAATACTGCTGTAATCACCGATGTTGTAGTTCCCTGATTTACCCCAGCTTGCACGGATTTTCAGGTCGTCGATGTTTTTTATATTTTTCATGAAGTCTTCTTCCGAGATTCGCCATCCGACCGATGCCGAGGGAAATGTTCCCCATTTTGTGTTGGAACCAAAGCGGGAAGAACCATCGTGGCGAATACTTGCTGACAACAGGTATTTTTCCTTATAGTTGTATTGAGCCCGGCCAAAATAGGAGAGGAGTACATTTTTTGTTTCCGTTGATTTGCCTGTTATACCATTTGCCGCATTCAGGGTTGTGATGACGTAGCTGCTGAATCCTCCGTCTGATTTCATCGTGCTTGCTTCCAGTTTGTCGTTGTTATAGGAAGCTCCTGCAAGCAAGGTTATGTTATGTGCATCTTTAATCGATTTGGAATAGGAGAGTGTGTTCTCGTTTACAAAAGTTCGTTTCTCGTATTCTTCCAACGATCCTGAAGTTAACGTGGTTAATTGCGACTGACGTGATGTAAGGGAGCCTGTAACGGTGTACGGTGTGTAACTTTTTACCGTATTATTGGTGTTGTCCAGGTTCACTGTCGTTTTAAAGATCAGATCTTTAATGATTTCATATTCAGCATAAATGGAAGTTAATGTTCTGAATCGTTTGGTCAATCCTATCGTATTTTTTAGCTGGGCGACCGGACTGTTCCGGGCGTTACTCCATTTATATTGTCCGTAATCGAACGAGTTCGGATAAACACTCATGGTATCTTCCTGAACCGGTGTAAATGTTAAGATCTGATGGAGAATGTAGTCTTTTCCTTCTACTCCGGGATCGTTTATTTCTGAATAAGTCGGTGCTAAATTGATACCGAATTTTAATTTGTCGTTGGCTTTAACTTCAATATTAGCACGGGTCGAATAACTTTTGAGGTTCATTCCCCTAACCATTCCGTCCTGGTTTACGGCATTAACCGAAACATAGTATTTTACAAACTCATTTCCTCCGTTTGCAGAAATCTGATAGTTCTGAACAAGACCTTTTCTGAATGTTTCATCCTGCCAGTCGATGAATCGTAGTCCCGGATGGCCTGCTTCAAGCCAGCGGTCGTCAATCATGTAGTTTGTATTGTATGCGTTTGCAGCCAGCCCCAGAATCTGGCGCCGTTCTTCCGTTGTTTGGCTGGCAGTACGTCCGCTTTTCGATGCGACCCATTGTGCATTGATCATCTCAACGGCGCGGTCGATCCATTCTTCACCATTCAGCATATCCAGTTTACGGTTTGCCTCATTGTAACCGATATAACTGCTGAAAGAAATTTGCGGTTTGCCTTTTCTCCCGTGTTTTGTGGTGATCAGTACAACACCGTTTGCTGCACGTGATCCGTAAATGGCCGATGATGCTGCATCTTTCAGTACCTGGATGGATTCAATATCATTCGGATTAATATTGTCAAGAGGGTTTCCGCTTGCATAGTTTCCTGATTTGTCGGGACTTGCGGCAGCAAGCGGAAAACCGTCGATAACATATAACGGTTCATTCCCTGCCGAAATTGAACCGGAACCCCGGACCTGGATACTGAAAGCCTTTCCGAGAGCACCGGATGTTTGCTTTACCTGAACACCGGCCATCTGACCAACCAGTGCCTGGTCGACACGAACCAACGGACGTTCGTCGATATTTTCAGCTTTGAATGAGGCTGAGGCTCCTGTTACATCCCGTTTTTTTACTGTGCCGTAACCTACTGCAACAACTTCGTCCAGGCCAATCGTTTCTTCCTGCAACACGACATCGATCTGCGATTTTCCTGCCACACTGATTTCCTGAGTCCTCATTCCTACGAAGGAAAAGATCAGGGTTCCGTCGGAAGGAACATTTTTTAACGTGTAAGTACCATCAACATTGGTAATTGTTCCGTTGGTAGTTCCTTGTACAACAACGGTTACACCCGGAAGCGGGGCTCCTGACGATTCCTTGACTTTTCCTGTGACCGTTGCTATCTGCTCGTCGGATACGCTCAATATGCCCGAGTCTGAGTTCTTATCCTTTATTACAATGTAACGGCCCACAATTTCGTATTCCAAATCATCTGATTTCAGCACGATGTCCAAAACTTCATTAATCGTTTTGTTGCTGACATGCAGGTTGATTTTATTATTTACATCCAGCTTATTGCTGTTATAAGCAATTTTAAAGTTGGTTTGTTCTTCAATCTCATTGAAGACTTGCAGGATTGTTGCCTGTTCCATATTCATTGACAACCGGGCTGTCTGGGAATAGGAATTTGAGGCAAATGTTACCACTCCTGTAAAGATCAGGATCAACAATAATTTCATAGCTTTTAAAAACTTTTGACTTTGGGGAAAAATCTCCCGAAGCCAAATGGTTTGACTTTTTTTCATAAATTTGTTTAGTTTTTCGTTAAACTTAGTTTACATACGATGAAACCACGGGTAGTCAATGTTTCCAGCAGGAACTACCCGTTTTTTCAGTTCATAAATTTTTCTTTTTAGGGTTAATATATACCTTTTGCTTTTCTATCCGATAATTTATATCTATCGCTTTTCCAATAATTTGCAGTGCCCGCTCAAGACTTTCTCCTTCCAACAGTTCTGCTGTCAGACGACGATCCTGGAATAAATGCCGGTCATATATAATTTCCACATTATACCATCTTTCGATTTTTTTTACCATGTTGCTGAATGTATCATCCCTGAAGACCAATCTGTTATTCACCCATGCAACTGTCTCGTCTGCTTCAAATCCTGATTCTGTGGTTATTCTACTGCCTTTCGAATAATCCAGCTTTTCCCCGGGATTCATCTCAATTTCCTTTGTCCCTTTTCCTTGCCCCAGTATCAAATTAATCTTTCCTGAAAGAAGGGATGTTTCAATTATTTCATCATCGGGATAGGCTTTTACATTGAATTTTGTGCCCAGCACTTTTACTGCAATATCGGAAGCATGAACAATGAATGGTTTATGTTTATCTTTTGAAACTTCGAAATAAGCTTCTCCCGTTAAAAATACATCCCGGCTGTTTTTTTCGAACGAAGACGGGTATTTTACCTGTGTCCCTGAATTTAACCAGATATGGGTGTTATCGGGCAAAACGATTTCCGATTTTTGTCCTTTGGGTGCAATTGCCTTGCAGTACTGATTGTTGAATGTATTGTCAGAAAAAATAAAATAAGCCAGAAGTATGGCAAAAGGCAGGATAAGTATTGCTGCAATTCTTTGAAATTTTGCAGATAGTTTGGAAAGATAGTTCTTCCCTTTTTGCTCTGACTGACATTGCTCGTCGATACGGGAAACCAATTCTTCGAAGGTGATTGCCGTCTCCATCTCCGATGCCTGCATCCAGTTTTCCTGGGCCCAGTTCGAAATTTTCAACTGGCTTCCCGGAAAATTGATCCATTCTTTCAATGTCTTTAATTCCTGAACAGAAAGATAGTCGCCCGCAACAAAACGTTTTAGCAGATGTATAAATTTATCGTCCATGTTCCCGTTGTTTCCAGCATTACGAAAAGAAGAACGATTTTCCGTGAAGGAGAAAACTAAAATTTTTTATTTTTTTGAATTTATCAGCAGGAAAATTATAAAATGAAGCTTTTTTATCTCGTTTCTTAAAAAGTCCAAAGCCTTTCGTATTTGTGTATCGACCGTATTTTCAGAGATATTGAGCTGTTTCGCAATTTCTTTATAGCTTAACCCGTCGAACCTGCTTAATTCAAAAATTTGTTTCCGTCGTTCCGGCAGTTTCTTAATCAGTTCATCAACTTTTTGTTCCATTTCCTGCTGCGGATCGCTTCCCGAATGATCGGGAATGTTCAGATCGGTCAGCATATCACCCAGTAAATAGAGCTTTTTATTTACGGCTGACCGGAGCTGATCAATAACTTCGTGTTTCGCAATTGTAAAAAGAAAAGAAAGAAACGATTTTTCGGGGTCGAGCTTTTCCCTCTGAAGCCATATCTTGATAAACACCTGTTGTAACACTTCATCGGGATCGATATGGGGTGGAGTTGAATTGACAATGAATCCTTTTAGCTTATTTTTATATTTGTAAAATAAAACTTCGTAAGCAAGTTGATCTCCTGTTTTTAGCCTTAAAACCAAGTTGTTATCGCTGTATAGTTCTACCCCTTTCAATAAATACCTGTTTTGTAAAAAAAAAGGTGATTATAAAAATATACCCGTATTCCGGTCCAAAAGTATACCTTTTGATCAAAATAAAAAAGTAGTGGAGCTGCCCTCTGATCGTTGTGTTTTTTTTCCACTATTTGAGGAACTGACTGATTTTGACGGTTTATCCCTGTTTTCAGTACCGAACAATTTATCGGTTTTACCATAATTTTATGGCATGATTCAATATACCTCGTTATGGTATATCTTAACACATAATCCAACAAAAATAAGATTGGATACTGTAAAAGGTTAATATTCTACGCATATCAACTAATATTTGATAAGTTATTCCGCTTTTTTTGTTCTTCCTTTGAAAAAGAGAAAATTATGCATACCGAACTAATAACCAATAAAAAAACGAATATGAGGATTAACCTGGTACTGTCAGCGATTAGCATTGTCCTTCTTGCGGCATGTGTTTCCCGCCCGTCTTCTGATAAAGTAAAGGCAGAAATTCTGGATTCCGGATTCATTTATGAGGAGGCACCGTTTCCTCAGTGCCATGCTTCGACCATTGTTGAAACAAAGAATGGTTTGTTAGTTGCATGGTTCGGCGGTACACACGAAAAAAATCCTGACGTGTGTATCTATACTGCGGAAAAAACGGACGGAAAATGGAATGTCCCGGTGCTGGTTGCCGACGGAATAATAAATGACACACTGCGTTATCCTTGCTGGAACCCTGTTCTTTTCAGAAAAGATAATGGAAATATAGTGCTTTATTACAAAGTTGGGCCAAGTCCGCGTGAATGGTGGGGGCTTTATAAAACTTCGGATGACGAAGGTAAAACATGGTCAGCCGAAACAAAAATACCGGACGGACTTTTAGGCCCGATAAAAAATAAACCTGTACGATTGAACGACGGAACAATTTTGTACCCGACAAGCTTTGAAACGCCTGAAAAATGGAATATTTATATTGAAACTTCTGACCAGAATCCGGCTCAATGGAAAAAAACCGAAATCGACAATAATGGCTTTAATGCCATTCAGCCTGCCATTCTTTTTCATACAGACGGACGCATCCAGATGTTATGCCGGAGCAAAGAAAAAAAGATTGTGGAAACATGGTCCGGTGATCAGGGGAAAACGTGGTCTCCGGTTGAAGCCACTTCCCTGCCCAACAACAATTCCGGAATTGATGCGGTCACCTTAAAAAACGGCTTTCATTTGCTCGTGTGCAATCCGATTGAACATGGCCGGAACAAGCTGGCCTTACTTGCCTCATCCGACGGGATAAGCTGGAACGAAATTGTTATTCTGGAAGACCAGCCGGAAGGAGAATTCAGCTACCCCGCAATTATTCAGGGAGAAGATGGCTCTATCCACATTACATATACATACAACCGTGAAAAAATAAAATACGTTCATCTTTCGGTTACAGAAAAATAGACATCAATCTTAATTGATCATACAGATAAAAATTGCAGGAAAAAGGACTAAAAAATTTATATATGAAAACGAATATTTCACACCCTTTGCGCGGGATTATCCCGCCACTTATTACCCCTCTGAAAGACAATGATACTCTCGATGTGGAAGGTCTGGAACGGCTAATTGAACATACCATTTCAGGAGGAGTTCATGGCATTTTTATTTTAGGTACTACCGGCGAATTTGCCAGTCTGAGTTACAAACTCCGGCGGGAACTAACCGAGCGTACCTGCCGGCTTGTTAACGGACGCGTTCCGGTGCTGGTCGGAGTTACGGACTCTGCTTTCACCGAAAGCCTTAACCTGGCAAAAACAGCTGCCGAATGCGGAGCCGATGCTGTTGTGCTGGCTCCGCCCTACTATTTCGCTTCCGGACAACCCGAACTTCTGGAATACCTGCAACGCATAATGGTGCAGATGCCTCTGCCTCTGTTCATTTATAATATGCCGGTGCATACCAAAATTACTTTTGCTCCTGAAACAGTAAAAGCTGCTGCTGATATTCCGAATATTATCGGAATGAAAGACAGTTCGTCAAACCTGGCTTATTTAAAACAGGTACAGTATGTATTGCGCGACCGTCCGGACTTCACATTTTTGGTCGGGCCCGAAGAATTTATGTCAGAATTCGTGCTTACCGGCGGGCACGGAGGCGTGAACGGCGGGGCAAATATGTTTCCGAAACTGTTCGTCAGCCTGTATAATGCATCCGTCAATCGTGATGTTGAAAAAATTTTACAGCTTCAGAAAAAGGTAATGCAAATAAGCACAACGATTTACCAGGTTGGCCATTATGGCTCAAGCTATCTGAAAGGGCTGAAATGTGCTTTGTCGCTTATGGGAATCTGTAACGATTTTATGGCTGAACCATTTCATCGTTTTAAAGAACCGGAAAGGGAAATAATCAGGAAGTTCCTGAATGATTTGAAATACGGGGAATTGCTCTGAATAAAAAAATTTTGTAGAATTACCTGACTAAACAATCTTTATAAAGCAATAATAACTATTGAAGTTCAACCAGATGAAGGAAAATAAAGTATACCCGTGGCTTGTGGTCGGTATGTTATGGTTTGTCGCTTTACTCAATTATCTCGACCGGCAAATGCTTTCGACCATGAAACCCTCAATGATGATTGATATCGCAGAATTGGCAAAAGCTGAAAATTTTGGCCGGCTGATGGCTGTATTTCTGTGGATATACGCCATTATGAGTCCGCTTTCGGGTATCATTGCCGACCGGCTGAACCGTAAATGGCTTATTGTCGGAAGCCTGTTTGTCTGGTCGGGAGTTACCTTGGGCATGGGCCATGCTACCACTTTCAATCAGCTATATGCGCTCCGTGCCATTATGGGTATAAGTGAAGCCTTCTACATCCCTGCCGGTCTGTCTCTTATTGTTGATTATCATCAGGGAAAAACGCGTTCTATTGCCGTGGGTATTCATACTACAGGAATTTATCTCGGGCAGGCTTTCGGCGGATTCGGTGCTACCATTGCCAGTTGTTTTTCGTGGCAGTGGACTTTTCATTCCGTCGGGTTGATCGGAGTTATTTACAGTGTCGTATTAATTCTTTTTCTGAAAGAAAAGAAAGCATATGCTGTCGACAACAAAAATATTTCGATACGGAAAGAATTTTTAAATGCCTACAGAGGATTAGGTATACTCTTCGGAAATATTGCATTCTGGATTTTGCTCTTCTATTTTTCAGCACCGAGCCTTCCCGGATGGGCTGTCAAAAACTGGTTGCCTACCCTTTTTTCCGATACGTTGCATATGGATATGGCAAAAGCCGGCCCCATGGCGACCATTATCACCGCAATGTCTTCCTTTCTCGGTGTTCTGATTGGAGGATTCCTCTCAGACAAATGGGTACAAAAAAATCTGAAAGGACGCATTTATACCGGAGTTATCGGCTTGTCATTCACTATCCCGTCATTATTCCTGCTGGGATACAGTTCCGGGTTTTATCTCATTTCGTTGGGAGGATTTTTGTTCGGTCTGGGTTTCGGAATGTTCGATGTAAACAACATGCCTATTCTTTGCCAGTTCGTTTCGCCACGTTATCGCGCAACCGGCTACGGACTGATGAACCTGGCAGGTATCTCGGCCGGAGCTGTTATAACAAGCTTTCTTGGTAAATCGGCAGATTCAGGAAATATGAGACAGGATTTTGCAATGCTGTCTGTTATTGTTATAATTGCTATTATTTTGCAGCTCACATTATTAAAGCCAACAACAACAAACAAGGAAGATACGGAGTCTGCAAAAGCTTAATCATCAATCAAACAGGAAGTAATGTTGAAATAACTCTAAAAAATATACGATGAAAACGAATACACTTTTTATATTACTGGTAATGATGATGACAACTATTTCATGTTCCGGTCCTGTTTCAGAGAATCCGGAAAAATGGAGAGACAAAGAGCTCTCCACATGGTTTCAGTCCGGGAAATGGGAATCAGGCTGGAACGTTATGCCCGATGAGTCAATCGACCAGCGTGAATTTGCCATTCAGTATTATAAAAATAAAGAACGGTGGGATAAGGCTTTCCGGTTTCTGGCAACCCATGATTTGAAAAGCATAGAATTAGGTAAATACAAACTCGAAGGAGACTCCTTGTTTGCCAACATACAGGAATATACAACAAAAAATGAAGAAGATACCCGGTTCGAAGCACACCGGAAATATGCAGACATCCAATACATCATTGACGGAGAAGAAAAAATAGGTGTTACAAATATTGCAAATGCAACAGAAACAGTTCCTTATGATGATTCGAAAGATATCATGTTTTTAAGCTCGGAACAAAGCAATTACAGACTTGCTTCTCCTGAAAAATTCTTTATATTTTTCCCCGATAATGCCCACCGTCCGTGCTTTAAGGCAAATGAAAATATGAAAGTTCGAAAAGCGGTTATCAAAGTATTGATTAACTAGTTATATAATGAAACTTCAACAACTGTTTATTGCGGTACTGCTGTCTGCCGTTGTTTTTAATGTAAAGGCTCAGTCAGAAAAGGCTCCCGGAGTCGTAGTCGATCATATTCCGGCATCAACAAAAACCTACATTGGATCACCAGGTATCTGTATTCTTCCAAATGGTAGTTATGTCGCCTCACACGATTTTTTCGGACCGGCGACTACAGAGCATCAACGGGCATTGACTGCTGTTTTTAAGTCAACAGACAAAGGAAAATCGTGGTCGAAAATTTCAGAAATTAAAGGGCAATTCTGGTCGAACCTGTTTGTACACAGGGATACATTATATATAATGGGCACATGGAAGCACCATGGGAACCTTATCATACGTCGTTCTTTGGATGACGGAAAATCGTGGAGTGATCCTACCGACAGCAAAAACGGTCTGTTACGTGAAGGAGAATATCATACAGCTCCCATGCCGGTTATTTCGCATAACGGACGTTTGTGGCGGGCAGTTGAAAATGCGAAATCGAATACCGACGAATGGGGGAAACGATACAGCGCTATGGTTTTTTCCGTTCCGGAAAATGCAGACTTAATGAATGCAGCGAACTGGACAGCAAGTAATTATCTGCCTTACGACTCAACTTATCTGGATGGAAATTTTGGTGGATGGATTGAAGGAAATGCTGTAGTTACACCCCATGGTAAAATCGTTGATATTTTGAGAGTTGCAACCTCTGAAAAAGGAAGGGATCTGGCTGCAGTTGTAAATATCAGTGACGATGGAAAAACCGCATCTTTTGACCCGAAGACAGGATTCATGGACTTTATTGGAGGATCGAAAAAATTTACAATACGGTACGACGAAAAGTCGAAACGTTACTGGACAATTGCCAATATGATTACCGACGAATTTAAGAACAGAGATGGCGGTTCGGTACGAAATACGCTTGTACTGGAAAGTTCTCCGGATCTGAGAAACTGGACTGTACATACAATTTTGCTTCATCATCCGGATGTCAAAAAGCATGGTTTCCAATATATCGACTGGCAGTTTGAAGGCAAGAATATTATTTTTCTCTCGCGTACTGCCTATGACGATGGATTGGGGGGAGCACATAATTTTCACGATGCCAATTACCTGACTTTTCACCGCATAAAAAATTTCAGAAAACTGGAGAAAAAAGAGATCCGTCACTGACATTTTCCGGCCGGAGCAAAATCATTCACCATCCCGAAGCCAGTATGTCTGCAATGTGTATTGGAATAATCGGGATGTTGTTCTTTTTAATATATCCTTCCATATTCATTAAACACGACGACTCAGTTGAAACAATATATTCAGCACCGGTTTTCAATGCATTGGCGACTTTCTGTTCTGTCATAGCCGTTGAAATTCCGGTGAATTTTGCTGAAAAAGTTCCCCCAAACCCGCAACATGCATCTGTTTCTTCCATTTCAACCAATTCGAGTCCTTTCACTTTCGACAACAACAACCGTGGCTCTTTTTTTATGCCATATTCACGTAAAGCAGAGCAGGCATCGTGATAACACACTTTATGCGGAAAACTGGCACCAAAATCAGTAAAACAGATCGTATTAACTAGAAAATCAGTTAGTTCATATAGATTTTGTTTCAAACGTTCATAACCGGGAAATAGTTGATCCTCTTTTTTAAACAACCCGGAGTAATAGTTTTTTATGAAACCGGTACACGAGGCAGATGGACTTACAACAGGCCTGTCATTCGGGAAATCAGCAATAAATTTTTCCGCCAGTACTTTTGTCTCTTTCCAGTAACCGCTGTTAAAAGCAGGCTGACCACAACATGTCTGTTCCGGATTGTAAATTGCCTCAACACCTGCTTTTTTCAATAATTTTACAACATTAAAAGCTGTGTCCGGATACAATTGGTCAATAAAACAGGGAATAAAAAGGTCAACGGTCATGTTCTTTTACTGTAAATGTTGAACAAAAATAGATTTTAAGCTTCAATATGAGAGAAAACAAGCTAAAAGATTTCAGAATTTTATATAAAAAAACCCCGCCTTTAGCGAGGTTCGCACGGGAGGAGCGACTCGAACGCCCGACACCTGGTTTTGGAGACCAGTGCTCTACCAACTGAGCTACACCCGTTTTTATTTTGCGAGTGCAAATATAATAATTACTTCAGAACAACCTAAAATTTTATAAAAATATTGGCAAGTAATATATTCTGTAGTTTCCGTTCATAACGCCGGAAAATAGAATATTCCGGAAGGGAAAGACTTTCTTTTTTTCTTTTCAGAATGAAAGTATTTTTATGCAATATAAGATACACTTGTAAAACGTATTTTTCGTAGAAAAAAATAATTTTCTAATGTTTCTGTTCATCAACATTGTTAATAACTTTATGGGAAACAGGCTTTTTTATGATTATTCAATGAAAAAAAGAAAGATTATTTTTTATCCTGACATGAAAAAGAAAGGATATTTTTATCCACAAAAACATGTTTTTTACAGCAGAATTTTTACATAGCAGATAAAAACTAAAAAAGCCGGAATTCATTGAATTTCAGGCTTTTATTTTTTGCGGAGAGAGAGGGATTCGAACCCCCGGACCGCTCTCACGGTCAACGGTTTTCAAGACCGCCGCGATCGACCACTCTGCCATCTCTCCTTGAGCGGGGCAAAAGTAGAATAATTTTTCAGAACGCAAAAATTATTGTGGAAAAAAAAGAGAAAACCATGGTCAAAAAAAAGGTTCGAGAGGTTGCATTTTTAAATCTTATTTAAGAATTTAGTGAAGTATAAAATCGTCTGTCTCTAAAACCATTGATTTTATTAATAGTTTAGAGATTTTAAAACCATAATTTTGATAGTAAAAAAGCTTTTATAATTATTATTTCAGTTTATTTTTAACTCTAAACATGTTTACTTATGAACAAAGCTCAATTAATTGATGCCATTGCTGAAAAAGCAGGATTGACTAAAGCCGATGCAAAAAAAGCTCTTGATAGTTTTGTTGAAGCTACAACTGATGCTCTTAAAAATGGTGACCGTGTCGCATTGATCGGTTTTGGATCATTCTCTGTTGCAACGCGCAGTGCAAGAACCGGCAGAAACCCACAATCTGGCTCTCCGATCGAGATTCCGGAAAAGAAAGTGGTTAAATTCAAACCGGGTGCTGAATTGTCAGACACTATTTAGTTCAGACTTTAAGAAATTAAGAAGGGGAGCGTAACATGGTTTGCTCCCCTTTTTATTTGCTATTTTTGCAGCATGGAAGAACAATTAATTGAATATCTGTGTCAGTTTGTTAACGACGACCGCTTACGATTACTATATAAAAATCTGGAGAACCGAACCCGTTATCTGACGATTGTCCTTGAGGATATTTACCAGGCCCAAAATGCAAGTGCTGTCGTACGCTCAGCCGATTGTTTCGGAATTCAGGATATTCATGTTATCGAGAATCGAAATACCTTCGATGTCGATCGGGAAGTATCGATGGGAGCATCGAAATGGGTACATCTTATTCATTATAACAATGAGTGGAATAATACGCAGATGGCTCTTTCCCGTTTAAAAAATGAAGGATACCGGATTATCGCCACAAGTCCTCATACTGATGACGTTTCCCTCGAAAATTTTGATCTCAGGAAAGGGAAAGCAGCACTGGTTTTTGGAACCGAACTTACCGGCATTTCGGATGTTATAAAAGCCAATGCTGACGAATTTTTAAGAATTCCCATGTATGGCTTCACCGAAAGTTTTAACATTTCTGTTTCAGCAGCAATTATTATGCATCATCTGACGTGGCGTATGAAAAATGACCCCATGATTAAGTGGCAATTGAACAATGATGAAAGGGGAACAGTCCTGCTGCACTGGCTGAAAAAAACAATCAGGGAATCGGAATTACTGGAAAAAAATTTTTATGAATTATATGGAAAAAGACAATAATGTTTTTGTGGAAAAATTTGCAGATATAAAAATTCTTCGGTACAACGCACCAGAATTCAATGAGTTATCATTAAATCAGAAGTTATATATTTATTTTTTGGGATTGGCGGCAAAATGCGGACGCGATATTTTGTGGGACCAGAATAACCGGTATAACCTCCGGGTCAGGGCAGTACTTGAAAATATATACAAGACCTATACAGGAGATCGAAAAACCGATGATTTTCAGACTTTTGAAGTTTACCTGAAACGTGTCTGGTTTTCAAACGGAATACATCATCATTATTCAACAGAAAAAATTCAGCCCGGTTTCTCATCCGGATATTTCGATACATTGACGGCGGCAAGTAACTGGACCAATTTCCCTTTGTCTGGTGACAAATGCAGGGAACTGCAGGAAACGGTAAAAGACGTCATTTTTAATCCGGAAAAAGAAGTGAAACGGGTTTGTCTCGAACAGGGAAAAGATTTGATTGAATCTTCAGCAAATAATTATTACATAAACGTCAACCAGAAAGAAGCCGAAGAATTCTATAGAAACATGCAGTCCATCGGAGAAAAAGAACCGGTTTCGTTCGGATTAAATTCAACATTAATAAAAGAAAAAGGGAAACTTCAGGAGAAAGTATGGAAAGCAGGAGGCCTGTACGGCAAGGCAATCGAACAGATTGTATATTACCTGGAAAAGGCGAAATTATATGCAGAAAACGATGATCAGAAAAAGTATATTTCCGTTCTGGTTGACTATTACAAAACCGGAGATTTGCACAAGTTTGATGAATACAATATTTTATGGCTTCGAGAACAAAACGGAGAAGTCGACTTTATAAACGGTTTTATTGAGGTATACGGCGATTCGCTGGGAATAAAAGGCAGCTGGGAATCGGTAGTGAATTACAAAGACAGGAAAGCCAATAGCCGTGCCGGTATTTTGAGTAAAAATGCACAGTGGTTCGAAGATCATTCGCCTGTTGCATCGCGGTATAAAAAGGAAGAAGTAAAAGGAGTTAGTGCAAAAATTATCAACGTGGCCATGCTCGGGGGCGACTGTTATCCTGCAACCCCAATCGGCATCAATTTGCCTAATTCTGAATGGATCCGTGAACAATACGGTTCAAAATCAGTCACGATTGAAAATATTACTCAGGCCTATTTTATCGATTCAGTAAGTAACGGAATGCTGGAAGAATTTGCAGCATCGGAAGAAGAGATTGAACGGGCCAAAAACTTCGGATACCAGGCCGGAAACCTGCACACCGATCTGCACGAATGCCTCGGACATGGTTCCGGGAAAATGAAGCCCGGTGCCAAACCGGAAGATCTGAAAAATTATTATTCAACTATTGAAGAAACCCGTGCCGATTTGTTTGCTCTTTATTTCATAATGGATGAAAAAATGGTCGAACTGGGTTTACTTCCTTCTGTTAAAGCGGCAAAAGCAGAATACGACTCTTATATGCGGAACGGTTTACTCACCCAGTTAACCCGTATTGAACCGGGGAAAAATCTGGAAGAATCGCACATGCGTAACCGGCAATTGATTGCAAGCTGGGCTTATCGTAAAGGAAAAAATGAAAAAGTTGCCGAACTCATCAAAAAAGACGGGAAAACATATATTGTCATCCGTAACTATCAACGACTGCGTGAATTATTCGGAGAATTACTCCACGAAATTCAACGCATAAAATCGGAAGGTGATTTTGAAGCAGCCCGTGAGTTGATTGAAAACTACGGCGTAAATGTTAACCGCGAACTTCATGCTGAAATTCTCGAACGGTTTAAAAAGCTGGATATTGCACCTTATGCCGGCTTCCTGAATCCTGATTTCTCGTTAATAGTTGACAGCAACAACAAAATAACAGATGTGAAAATTTCGGAAGCAAAAGATTTTGCCACGCAAATGCTGGAATATTCAGAACAATATGGTTATTTGCCGCTTGTAAACGAGTAAGATGCCGCTAAAATAACGGCATCCTTCAATTTTATTTATGTCTTCTTTTCAGTTCCCGCGCTAAATCTTCAATGCGGAAACCTTTATAGGTAAGCAAAACGATAAGATGATAAAGCAAATCGGCCCCTTCGTATATGAAATTTTCATCGTCGTTGGCCATTGCCCCGACAATCGTTTCAACAGCTTCTTCACCAACTTTCTGGGAAATGCGCCGTATTCCTTTCTGAAACAACGAAGTGGTGTATGAACCTTCGGGCATTTCTTCTTTCCGCTTGTCGATAAAATCCTGTAAATATTTCAGAAAATCCAGATCGTTCTGCCGGTTGATTTCGTTCCAGCAGGTATCGTTTCCGGTATGGCAAACCGGTCCAACCGGGTTTACTTTTATCAGCAAAGTATCGTTATCGCAGTCCGGGGAAATGGAAACCACATTCAGAAAATTGCCGCTTTCTTCTCCTTTTGTCCACAAACGTTTCCGGGTACGGCTGTAAAAGGTAACTTTCCCGCTTTCTTCGGTTTTTGCCAGCGCCTCTTCGTTCATAAAACCGAGCATCAGCACTTTGTTTGTTGTATTATCCTGAATAACAGCCGGAACAAGGCCGTTCAACTTTGAGTAATCTAATTGTATGTCCATTTTTATCTTTTTATATTTCTTCGTAAATCGTTGCAGACTTTCTAGCAAAAAATCTGAAAAAAGGTTCAATCGCACCTGCAAAGATGCACAATGTTTTATCTTACTGCAATTCCTTTTTTTCTCAGATAATTTTTCAAATCGGGAATGGCAATTTCCCGGTAATGGAAGATGCTGGCTGCCAGACCTGCATCGGCTTTTCCTTTTGTAAAAACATCCACGAAATGATCCATGTTGCCGGCACCGCCCGAAGCAATAATCGGTATTTTCAGCATATCGGCCATTTGGGCCAGCTCGTTGTTGGCAAAACCGTTTTTCGTCCCGTCGTGATCCATCGAAGTAAAAAGTATTTCACCGGCGCCACGGTTTTCCGCCTCTTTGGCCCACGAAAATAATTCTTTTTCAGTCGGGATACGTCCTCCGTTTACCGTTACAGTCCAGCGGCCATCGTAATTTTTTGCATCAATGGCAACCACCACAAACTGTGTCCCAAAATGGAGGGCCATATCGTCAATCAGTTTCGGATTACGTACAGCCGACGAGTTTATACTTATTTTATCGGCTCCGGCGCTAAGCAAAGCATCGGCATCTTTCAGCTCGCTGATACCGCCGCCAACCGTAAACGGAATGTTCAGTTCACGGGCAATACGTTTCACCAGCGACACAAAGGTCTTACGGCCTTCATGTGTGGCCGTAATATCGAGGAAAACCAGTTCGTCGGCTCCCTGTTCGGCGTACATGGCACCCAGTTCAACCGGGTCGCCCACATTTTTAATATTGACAAAGTTGATGCCCTTCACGGTCTGACCGTCTTTAATATCCAGGCATGGTATAATTCGTTTTGCAAGCATATACAAGTTCCTTTCTAACCTTTCTCAAAAGAAAAAAATTATTTATCAAATTTTCAAAAATATCTTTATTCCCAATCCTACCACGATTGCCAACGCAAACGACGCCAACGTTCCCAGCAAAAAATACTCGGCTTTTTTATTTCCCTCTTTCTGAATTTCGCCGAAGCGGAATACCGATTTGGCAGCGACCAGAAAACCGATAGCCTGGAATTCCCCGGCAAGGATAAAAATGAGAATCAAAATCCGTTCAATAATTCCGATCCAGGCAGAAGCATCGTTTTTTACAGGTTTGCCCGGAGTTTGGGTTATTGGTTGTAAAAACTTACTGATCAGGATACTGGCAGGAGCTGTTACCAATACAAAACCTGTTGCATAAATCCAAAAATCAGTAAAACTTTCAGACAAACCGTGGCTGGCTACAAACGTTGCCAATGCCCATAACAAGACGATGTGCAATGCCTGATCAACCAGGAAAGCCCAAACGTTATCGCTGGTTTTCGATTTCAGCAAATCAATAATATAATGTATTACAAAAATTACAGGGACAAACCACCATAAAGCAAATTGCAGGGTAAACAGAACAGGTAAAACGGATGCAATGGCTGCATGAAAAAACAGGTACTTCGATTTCCATCCGTTCTGTCGTTTTGATTCGATCCAGCTTGCGGGCTGAAGCCAGAAATCGGCAATTAAATGACCGGCCAGCATCGGAAGAAAAAACGTACTCATTGGTAAATTATTTTTATAGTTTCTTCGTATCCTTTGAGAAAATTTTCAATTGCCGGCCAGTTACCGGCTTTTATTGCCTTGCTTACTGCAGCTCCTGTAATATTCAGTTTCTCAGCTATTTCTTTTTGTGTTTTGCATATAGGTATCTGCATAATAACCGAAGCCTGTCCAGGTTTCCACCCCAAAATGACAGTTTCGGCCAAATGAAATGATGCCGACAAAACAGGCTGAAACTGCGATGAATTTGTTGCAATTTTTATAAGACGTCCCTCTTCTTTCATCGTATCGAGCTGATGCCCCGACAACAGGAAAGCTTCTCCTTCGGACTGAAGAACATTGTCAGAAACAATTCCGGAAACCGCTCCGATCCCGATACTCATTCTTGCCAAAGTTTCTGCTACCGAAAGGAGAATGGCTTCAATCATTACGGCGATTGCAGCTGCTTTTTCTTTTTTTACCATAAGCTGAAAACTATCGCCACGATAAAACCGGGCAGGTAGCAATACATCAGAATTATTCATGAAATAGCCTGACATTTCCGTCTGTATATTGCTTTTTTGCTCTTTCGATAAACCGGAAGAATTAACAATATCCCCGGTAATTACGCCAACTATATCTGATTTTTTCATGTTTCAAAATTAACCTGTAAAAGTTAACTTTCAAAATATTAACCTAAAAAGGTTAACTTTTAGTGTATTAACCTAAAAAGGTTAACTGTTGAGTTTTTTAATTTCTTTCAGACTGATTTTTCCTTCATAAATCGCTTTCCCGGTAATTACCCCGGGAACGCCCATTTCATCGAGTTCATAAATATCTTTCATCGAAGCGATTCCTCCGCTTGCAATCAGTTCCAGATCAGGAAACTGCTTCAGGATTTCTTTATACAAACCAAGGCTGGGTCCCGTTAACATGCCATCGCGGGCAATATCGGTTGAAATAACCTTCTGAATGCCTTTGCTGGTGTAACTTTCAATAAAATCGAGAATCGGCAGTTCCGAATTTTCCTGCCAGCCGCTGACGGCAATTTTTTTGTCTTTGGCATCAGCCCCCAGAATAATTTTTTCCGGACCGTACTTTTCGATCCAGTGCAAAAACGTCGTGCGGTCTTTCACGGCAATACTTCCGCCGGTTATCATTTGCGCACCGCATTCAAAGGCAATCCGGAGATCGTCATCCGATTTCAACCCGCCGCCGAAATCAATAACCAGGTTGGTTTTTGCAGCTATTTTCTCCAGAACTTTGTAATTAACGATGTGTTTGGCTTTAGCGCCGTCCAGATCGACCAAATGTAAACGGGTAATGCCTGCATCTTCAAACATTCTGGCTACTTCCAACGGATTTTCATTGTACACCGTTTTCTGCTTGTAATCGCCCTGCGACAGACGAACACATTTTGCGTCGATAAGATCAATGGCCGGTATAATTGTGATCATAATTACAGATTCAAAAAATTCTTTAAAATTCCGGCTCCCACTGTTCCACTCTTTTCGGGATGGAACTGGGTTGCATAAAAATTGTCTTTGTGCAACGCAGCGCTGAAAGGGTTTATATAATTTCCCACCGCAGCAGTGTGCTCACCAAGTGTTGCATAATAGGAATGTACGAAGTAAACAAATTGATTTTCAAGTGATTCATCGAAAATAGCACTTCGCAGATTCGTAATATTGTTCCAGCCCATGTGAGGAACTTTGGTCACAAATTCCATCCCCGGTTCCGGTTGAAAGCGTTTCACTTCCTCATCAAAAATTCCAAGACAGGGTGTATCTCCTTCTTCCGAATGGCGGCACATCAGTTGCAGTCCAAGACATATTCCAAGTACCGGCTGGGTGAGTGAAGGAATCAGTTTATCGAGGCCTTCCTTTTTCAGATAAGCCATTGTGGTACTGGCTTCTCCAACCCCTGGAAAGATCACTTTATCTGCATCTTTTATTTTTTTGTGATCACCGGTTATTTCGGCAGTAACCCCAAAACGCTGCAACGCATTGTTTACTGACTCAATATTTCCGGCGTTATATTTTATTATTACCAGATTCATGCTAAATAATTTTTTTGTTATTTTTTGTCAATAAGTAAGATTTTATACTTTTGTGCCATTACAAATCTGGCGCGTTCTTCTAACGGTTAGGAAGTCGGATTCTCATTCCGAAAATAGCAGTTCGATTCTGCTACGCGCTACATTTTTCAATTCTTTTTTAACAATTCAGCAATCACATCTTTCATTTCCTCAAATTTTAAAAATCAATCCGTGTTACGGCTAATTGAACACAACTGTTTTGTTTTTATAAACCAATATTTTACGTTGCAGATGTTTGAAAACGGCATGTGACAAAACGATTTTTTCCAGATCACGACCTTTTCGCATCAGGCGTTCAACCGTATCAATATGGCTGCAACGTGTCACATCCTGCTCGATAATAGGACCGCCATCCAGTTCACTGGTCACATAATGGCTGGTTGCCCCGATAATTTTTACCCCGCGTTCGTAGGCTGCATGATACGGTTTTGCCCCTGCAAATGCCGGTAAAAAAGAATGGTGAATATTGATAATTTTGTTTGGGTAATGAGTCACAAAATCCCTGGAAAGAATCTGCATGTAACGGGCCAGTACAATAAAGTCGATTTTATATTTTTTCAACAACTCCAACTCGGCCGATTCCTGCTTTTCTTTGTTTTCGGCATTCATAGGAAAATAAAAAAACTCGATTCCGAAACGTTCTGCCACCGTACGCATATCTTCGTGATTACTAACAATAAGCGGAATTTCCACATCCCATTCTCCGGCTGTATAACGGGCCAGAATATCGAACAGGCAATGCGACATTTTCGATACAAAAATGGCCATACGCGGGATGTCTTTTGAAAAATAAATTTTCCAGTCCATCTGCAGTTTAGCTGCAATCAGCGTTTCGAAATACTCACCAATTTTTTCCGGCGGAATTGCAAAGCCGTCCAATTCCCATTCCGCCCGCATGAAAAACACCTTTTGTACCCGGTCGACATACTGGTCGAGGTTAATAATGTTTCCGTTATTTGTGTTTAAAAATTCGGTTACTGTTGCCAGAATTCCCTGTTTGTCGGGACAGTGGATCAGAAGGATTGCCGTATTTTTCTTTTCCCTGAGTGGTTTTATGCTCTTCATAATTATAGAGTTCCTTTTGTTGATGGTAATTCAAAATTAAATACATCTTTTTTTACGGCCATTTTTATAGCCCGTGCAAAGGCTTTAAAAATGCCTTCAATTTTATGATGTTCGTTTTGGCCTTCGGCTTTGATATTCAGGTTTGCCAAAGCTGTATCTGAAAACGATTTAAAAAAGTGGAAAAACATTTCAGTGGGCATATCGCCTATTTTTTCGCGCTTAAAATCTGCGTCCCAGACAATCCACGGGCGGCCGCCAAAATCGATGGCAACCTGTGCCAGACAGTCGTCCATAGGCAGGCAATAGCCGTAACGTTCTATTCCGCGTTTGTCGCCGAGGGCCTGCTTAAATGCTTCGCCCAGCGCCAGACCGGTATCTTCAATGGTGTGGTGTTCGTCGACCTGCAAATCGCCTTTTACCTGCACAATCAGATCGACACCCGAATGGCGGGCAATCTGGTCGAGCATGTGGTCGAAAAAACCGATGCCGGTGCTGATATTTCCTTTTCCGGTCCCGTCAAGATTCAGCTCAATATTGATTTGTGTTTCCTTCGTATTTCGCTGAACTTTGGCTGTGCGGACAGGGCTTGCCACTTTTACATAAACTTCGTCCCAATCGGGAGTTACCAGCACACAATACGGCTCAAGTCCTTTTGTTTTCATTTCCGGTACCAGCGAACCGTCATTCAACAGAATGCCTTTTGTTCCCAGGTTTTTTGCCAGTTCGATGTCGGTGAGCCGGTCGCCAATTACAAAACTTGCGGTCAGATCGTAACTGCCGTCCATGTATTTTTTCAGCATACCTGTGCCGGGTTTACGATTCGGCGAATTATCTTCCGGGAAATGACGGTCTATTAAAATGTCGTCAAATACAACGTCTTCATTTTCAAAAGCTTTTAGCACTTTGTTGTGCGCAGGCCAAAAGGTTTCTTCCGGGAAATAACTGGTACCTACGCCATCCTGATTTGTCACCATAACCAATTCGTAATCAAGATTTTTTGCAATAAAATACATGTTACGAAAAACTTTGGGAAGGAATTCCAGTTCTTCGAGCGAATCGACCTTCTCGTCAGCCGGTTCAACGATCAGGGTTCCGTCACGATCGATAAATAATGCCTTTTTCATAAAATATAAAAATTTCCAATAATGAATAACCAATATCGAATATCCAGATATTAAGGAAGTTTTGACTGTGCTGTCTTTACGCTTTTTGCGAAAATTGCAATTAACTCTTCATTTTCCTTAATAACTGACAAGATAAGTTCTTCTTTTAAAAGTTTTTTCCTGAGAATAATTTTTAAACAAATTTTTGTTTCCCGAAGTTCTTTCAAAAGAATCAGAATTTTATGAATAAAATCTCTTTGCGACTCTCCTGACTGGGCTTCACCATAAAGCAGTGCAGGAGCGGTACAACTTCGTATTCCCTGATTCCCAAGATGATTTGCCAACTTTGTGTTTGGTAATTGTTCTATTAAATCGCTAACCATTATGGCAAATTCTATCAGACGATCTTCCAAATCATATATTTTCTTTTCCATTTTTTAATTTGAATATTGGTTGTTGAAAATTCAATATTGGATATTTACGTCTAATCCATTTTTTTCAGTGCCTCCAGTAATCGTTTGTTTTCTTCCGGCGTCCCGACCGTAATACGCAGGCTGTTTTCGCAGAGCGTTATTTTCGAGCGGTCACGGACAATTATTTTTTGCTCGGTCAGATATTTGTAAACAGCCCGTGCATCGCGCATTTTCACAAGAAAAAAATTTGCATCACTCGGGTAAACTTTCAATACAAAGGAAAATTTGGTCAACTCTTCGGCCAGTAATTTCCGTTCAGCCAGTATTATCCGTACCCATTCTTCTTTTTTCTGAAGGTTTTTACCCAGCAGTTCCAATGCCGTTTTCTGGGTCAGCACATTCACGTTGTACGGGTATTTTATTTTATTGAAGACCTGAATGATTTCCGGCTGCGCAAAAGCCATCCCCAGACGGATTCCGGCCATTCCCCATGCCTTTGAAAAAGTTTGCAAAACAATCAGGTTGGGATAATTGTCCAGTTCTGAAATCCAGCTGCCGGCCTGTGCAAAATCGATATAGGCCTCGTCAATCACCACAATTCCGTCAAATTCATTGAGCAGCTTAACAAGCTCTGATTTGTTGAGCAAATTTGCTGTCGGATTATTAGGAGAACAGGTGAAAATCACTTTTGTAAAACTATTGGCTGCATTCAGTAAATCCTGTGCTCTGAAGTTATAATCTTCGCCAAGTTTCACCCGGTGAACCTCCACATTATTAATATCGGCAGCTACCTGGTACATCCCGTAAGTGGGATCGATAGAAACCATATTGTCGACTCCCGGTTCGCAAAAAGCACGAAACACAATATCAATCGGTTCATCGCTGCCGTTTCCCAGAAAAATTTTCTCCGGGGCGACATTTTTGATTTCTGAAATTTTTTCTTTCAATGTCCGCTGCAACGGATCGGGATAACGATTGTATGGTTCGTTATACGGATTTTCGTTGGCATCGAGGAAAACCTCAGCCGCACCGGAGAACTCATTTCGAGCCGAAGAATACGGTTTCAGGTTTTTTATATTGCTGCGTAAAAGTTTGTCTAAATTCATAATCGTTTTATTTCATCTGTTTCCGTTTTTTTCTATTGCCTTCATTCTTAACGTTACTGCCTTTTTGTGTGCACCCAGTTCTTCGGCAGCAGCCATTGTTTCAATCACCGGGCCCAGGTTTACTATTCCTTCTTCTGAAATTTCCTGAAAAGTAATTTTTTTCATGAAGCTATCCAGGTTAACCCCGCTAAAAGAGTGAGCCCAGCCGTTTGTCGGCAAGGTATGGTTAGTTCCCGAAGCATAGTCGCCGGCGCTTTCCGGTGAATAATTTCCAAGAAACACCGAACCGGCATTGGTGATTTTTTCTGCTATCTCAGCATGATTTTTCATTGAAACGATCAGGTGTTCAGGAGCATACTCATTGATAATGCGAACCATGTCCTCTTCGTTGTTCAGCACAATCGCCACACTATTCTGCAAGGCTTTTTCTGCAATTTCTTTCCGTCCAAGTTCCGGCAACTGAACCGACAGAGCCATTTCGACATCATCGACCAGCGATTCGGAGTTGGTTACCAGTACTACCTGAGAGTCGGGACCATGTTCTGCCTGCGACAAAAGATCGGCTGCAACGAAACCGGTTTTAGCCGAACCGTCGGCCATTACAGCCACTTCCGAAGGTCCGGCAGGCATGTCGATCGCCACATCACTGATGCTTACCAGTTGCTTGGCTGCCATCACATACTGATTCCCGGGACCAAATATTTTATTTACTTTCGGAACACAGCCTGCCCCGTAAGCCATGGCTCCGATTGCCTGCACACCACCCAGTTTGAAGATTTTTGTGACGCCGACCAATTGTGCTGCAAACAATATCGCCGGATGAACATTCCCTTTTTTATCAGGCGGTGTACACAGAACAATTTCTTTGCATCCTGCTATTTTAGCCGGAATAGCAAGCATCAGTACCGTTGAAAACAAAGGCGCGGAACCTCCGGGAATATATAATCCCACTTTTTCAACAGGCACGGCTTTCTGCCAGCATACTACGCCGGGAGTCGTTTCAATCTTTTTCAGATCGGGTTTTTGCCGGCTGTGAAACAAGCTGATATTTTCAGCAGCTTTTTCAATCGCAGCTTTCAAATTGGCAGGAAGAGAATTGGCACCCGACTTAATTTCATCTTCTGTTACCCGGAAATTACGGACGACTACACCATCGAACTTTTCAGTATATTTTTGCAGAGCAGCCAGCCCGTCGGATTTTATTTCGTCCAGAATAAGCTGAACCTTACCCGCCAGTGATGCCGTATTAAACATCGGACGAGCAAGAATCTGAGACCATATTTCCGGGTCAGGATTAATATATCGTTTCATACAACAATCGTTTCTTCGTACTCTTAAAATATCATTTTTTCAATCGGAATGACCAGTATTCCCTGGGCGCCGGCAGCTTTCAGCTTCCCGATTACTTCCCAGAATTCATTTTCAGAAATTACCGAATGCAGCGAACTCCAGCCTTTTTCAGCCAACGGCGTTACGGTCGGACTTCTCATACCGGGAAGTATCCGGACAATTTCATCGATTTTATCATTCGGTGCATTCAGCAAAATATATTTTTTGCCTTCAGCGCGCTGAACCGATTCCATGCGGAAAATAAGTTCATCAAGAATTGCCTTTTTTTCTCCGCTCAGGTCAGGCGTTGCAATCAGTACTGCTTCGGAATAAATTACGATCTCAACCTCTTTCAAACGGTTACTTACCAATGTTGAACCGGAACTTACAATGTCAAAAATTGCGTCGGCCAATCCTATTCCAGGGGCTATTTCCACCGAACCGGTAATAACATGAATGTCGGCTTTAATATGATTTTTATCGAGAAAATCCTGTAAAATAACCGGATAAGAGGTTGCTATTTTTTTTCCGTTAAAATAGGAAAGTCCATTATACTCATCTGATTTTGGAATTGCCAGTGAAAGACGGCATTTGCTGAATCCCAGACGTTTTGCAATTATCACATTTTTCTTTTTTTCAAGCACCTCATTTTCGCCTACAATTCCGATGTCGGCAACCCCGTCGGCAACGGTTTGCGGAATATCATCATCACGGAGAAATAATGCCTCCATCGGATAATTTTTCGCGGTTGCAAGCAATTCGCGTCCTCCCAACGAAAAACTGATACCTACTTCTTTAATCAGTCCCATTGAGTCTTCATACAGACGTCCTTTGTTTTGAATAGCAATCTTCAGTTGTGTCATTTTAATATAAATAAAAAAGAAGGCCTACCTTTCGGTAAGCCTTCCTGTGATTAATATTTTCCTAACAAACAAAAAAATTACGGCCTACCGATAAATAGGTTATCCTCATGATGGCCGCAATGTCCGAGTTTGTTAATCATTCGTTTTAATTTTGAGTTGCAAGTATAATGATAAATTGAATGCAAAACAACAGCATTTTTTTAAGTTTAAAGGAATTTCACTATAAATTAATAGTTTTTTCATTTTTCGGAACTCTTCAGAATAAACTTATACATACTCACCCCAATAATTATTGTCTCTTTTCCTATAAAGAGATTGTAAAATTGAAACGAATTTGTATGTTTGTACAATCGATTGCATAAACAAACCAATTAAATAAAAGCACCATGAAATTAACGACATTTACTGTAGCTATTCTCCTTTTGTTTTCCATTCAAAGCATTGCCGGATCGCCTGATGCAAAACTTTTTAAAAAGAAATACATAAAGCAGGCCATGACTACCGCAGCAATGTGGCAGCTTCAACATCCGAAACATGAGTTGTACGACTGGACCAATGGCGCATTTTATGCCGGAATTTCTGCAGCATACCAGACAACAGAGGACAAAAAGTTGTTACAGGCAATGATTGATATGGGAGAAGCCAACAAATGGGAACCCGGGCCACGGCTTCATCATGCCGATGATTATGCGATCTGCCAAACGTATATCGACGTTTTCCGGATCGAAAAGGACAGGAAAATGATTCAGCCATTCATCGATAGAATGGATAAATTTATAGCAACCCCGTATTCTGGTAAAGAATACTATCAACCAGTTACCTGGTGGTGGTGCGATGCCCTTTTTATGGCACCTCCGGCTTACGTAAAATTCGGAATAACACTCGGTGATAACAAATACCTGGAATTGAGCGATAAACTCTTTAAAGAATGTTATAATCTATTGTATGACAATGATGAACATTTGTTTGCACGCGATATGCGTTACCAGTGGAACCAGTCCGAAATTTTAAAGGAAGCCAACGGCAAAAAAATATTTTGGGGACGTGGCAACGGTTGGGTGATGGGCGGACTGGTTCGTATTATGCAGGAATTGCCAAAAGATTACAAGGAACTTCCTTTTTATAAAAAGATATTCACGGAAATGGCTGAAAAAATTGCCGGTCTGCAACAGAACGACGGGCTCTGGAGGGCAAGTTTGCTCGATCCTGCCTCATATCCGGGAGGAGAAGCCAGCGGTTCCGGCTTTTATTGCTACGCACTTGCCTGGGGAATCAACAATGGAATTCTTGCGAAAGACAAATACCTGCCCGTGGTAAAAAAGGCATGGATCGGGTTGAATGGCCTGCTTCAACCTGACGGGCATGTTGGCTGGTGCCAGCCGATTGGTGCCGATCCAAGAAAAAACTTTTCGGCTGACAGCTGGGAAGTTTACGGTACCGGAGCTTTTTTACTTGCCGGAAGCGAAGTAATAAAACTGAAATAAAAGAGAAACCGATCCCCTGAAACCTGTTTCAGAATTTGAAAATTCACTCGTGACGTATTAACGAATATTTTTAGATTCTTGTGTCCTCTTTTCCCGTTTCATGGTAAGCAGGATAATTAAAATCAGGCTTAAAGCGATTACCAGTCCGCTTGTCAGCAGCAGTTCTTTTTTCGGAACCAGGTAAAACGGCGACTCACTGATTTTATCCCAGTATTCAACTGACAGTAATACAAGCCCGTTATTGATTGCATGACCGGCAATACAGGCAAATATGTTCCGTGTACGAATCATGATCCATCCAAGTAACATTCCAAGTATGAATGTGGCTGGAAATTGCCAGGGATTCAGATGAAAAAGAGCAAAGAGCAATCCTGAAAAAAAGATTGCAACTGCTTTCGGATAATTGCGCATCAATCCGTGCATGATTATTCCGCGGAAAATGAGTTCTTCGATGATCGGTGCAATCACTACAACTTTCATTATTGCTCCGTAAATGCCGTAGTCGCTTTCAAAAACCCTGTTAAAAAGTTCCCAGAACCAGGGAGGAGGAGGAAGTTGTTTCCCGACCCAGGCATTTACGACATCCAGAAAGTTGTGGGCTCCCCACAGGAACATGGCAACCGGTATAAGAATAAGCGGGTTAAAAAATTTTACAGGGAAAAGATCTGTAACTTTTGTTTTTGCTTTTTTGTATCCGTAGTACAGAATAAATACAACCGACCCGACCCCAAGTGCAATTTTTTTTACCGGATTCGACAGGTAGTCTGTATCTTTAAAATAGTCGATCAGGGCTAACGGAAAGTCAATAATGGTTTGAATAAAAATATATAAAACCACTAAATGAATCGCCCCCAGAATGGTCGGATAATATGTAACCGTTCTTTTTCTCACCCCCAAAAATTTAGCCTAAAATATATGACTTTTGGAAAATATGAAAGTTCTGTTTGTTAATATTTTTTATCAGATGAATAGTATGTCTGATATTTTTGAGATATAAACTTTCTATTTTGCTTCAGCCAGGTATCTGCCTGCTGTTTTGAATGTATAAAATCGTTGAACGATATAACTGTATGCGACAACAATCGCTGTAGTGACCGCTTTTGAGAAGGTCGGCCATAAGCGGAGATATTCAACGAAGAATTTGAGCAGGACGTAGTTCAAAAAAATTGACCCGCTAACCGTTATTCCGTAACGTATCAACTGAATCCGTCCTTTAATTGCTGATTGGGTAAAGGTGATATACTTGGCCAGTAAAAAACCGGTTGTAAAAGTAATCGGGAAGACAATCAGAAATGCTGCTATATAGGGACTAATGGCAAACGGACCAAAATTCAGCATTTGTTTGTCGAGTACATAATTATAAAAGATAAAGTAAAGTAATATATCAAGAACTGTGTTCATGCCGCCGGTTACAGCATATCGGTATGTTTCAGGGGGAATAAATGAATGGAACAGAGGATATGTAATATCAATAATCCATGATACAGCCAATCTTATATAGCGCAGCAATTTTTTCATCCGGTTGTTTTCTATTGATCAGAAAACTCAAAAATAAGGTAAAAATGCACATTCATGTAAAAAACTGTTGTATACCATATTTTACATTCAATCTTAAAAATACGGTATAAGCTGAAAAAGAATGACTTTGTGTTTTTTTGTAGGTCGAAAAAAAGAAAAGCTCCCGAAAAAGTTTCACTACGATTGAAATAACAACTTTTCCGGGAGCCTTTTTCAAAAATATTTATTCGGATTTTTTAGAAGGCATTGATAATTTGCAGAAAATCGCCGGCTTTCAGTGATGCGCCTCCGATCAATCCTCCGTCAATATCAGGCTGGGAGAACAGTTCTGCTGCATTTTTAGCATTGCAGCTTCCTCCGTAAAGAATCGATGTTTCTTCGGCAACAGAAGTTCCGAATTTAGCAGCGATTAAACTACGGATGTAGGCCAGCATATCCTGTGCCTGCTGGGTACTTGCAGTTACTCCGGTACCGATTGCCCAGATTGGTTCATAAGCAATTACCAGTTTCGAAAAATCTTCAGTTGACAGGTTGAAGATTGTTTCTTCCAATTGTTTTTTTACAAAATCGTTTTGTTTCCCGGCCTCACGAACCGACAATGATTCGCCGCAGCAGTAAATAGGATTAAGTCCGTTTTCGAGGGAAAGAGCCACTTTTTTATTCAGTATCTCACTGGTTTCGTTATAGTATCCGCGACGTTCGGAATGTCCAAGTATTACATATTTTGCACCTGTCGATTTTACCATGGCTGCCGAAACTTCCCCGGTGAATGCACCTTTGGGTTCGGCTGCACAGTTTTGCGAGGCAACGTCAATACGTTTTGTATCAACACTTGCAACAACGCTTGTAATATGTGTAAACGGGGTACCCAGTATAACTACTACATTTTTGTCACCTTCTTTGGCTACTAATTCGTTAACTGCTTTTGCAAGTTCAATACCCTCCGGAACGGTTGTGTTACATTTCCAGTTACCTGCAACTATTTTCTTTCTCATTATTATTGGTTTTAATGTGTTTTTTTGAATCGGCGCTAAATTATAAAAAGCATTTGAACTAGTTACATGCAAAATAAAGAGATTTTGGGTTTTAACTATTGTTTAACAGGATATTTGCATGACTGAGCCTGCATATGTTCGACATTACGGCTTGCTGTCTTTTTCCTTTGATTCTGTTTCTTCAATAATTTTTCCCAGTTCTTTTTCATCCGGAATGTCATTGTAATGCCATTTTGCAATGATGGTCCCTTTTTTCAAAAGCAGTAATCCCGGATTTGAACGGATCATGGTTTTCAGTGTAATTTCGTCGCAATTAAAAAATTCGAACGGTGCCTCTGTTTCTGCACTGAAATTGTTGATTTCATCACGAATGGAGGCTGTCATTCCTACAAATTGCATTTTATTTTCCCATGCGTAATTTGCCAGTTTATTGATTTCCGGCATTGCTTTGCGGTTGGCTTTTTTCAGGTTATATGAAACGAATATAAACGTGTAACCTTCGTCGTACAGGAAGAAATCCTTGACGTCTTCACCGTTTTCATTTTCCATCATAAAATCGTGGATGGGGGGGGTATAACCTGCCTTTATCAGGTGTGACGGACCGGTAGAAACATATTCCCAGTTCAACGTATCCTGCCATGGATAATTTTTTTCTGTAAATGTTTTTATTTTTCCGGTTTTCCGGTTTTTGTATTCAAACGTGGTTTCATATACGTCTTTGGGGGCCTCGTCCGGGATTTGCATGGATACCGGGATATTTATTCCGACCTTATACGGGCGGAAGTCGATCAACGGTAAGTGATTATACGAATTGAGGACAAGATAAAAATAAAGAACAATGGTTACGCTGCCAAGAACAGCAGGTAACCGGGTCCTGCTTTTATATGTTTTTCTGTATATGAATATTAAGATAGCAAAACTGATAAGAACGATATTTTTGTAGAAAGTTTGCCAGTTGGTAAGAACCACTGCGTCGCCAAAACACCCGCAGTCGGAAACCGGATTGGCAAAAGCGATATAAAGGGTCAAACCTGTAAAAAAAGTCATAAAAAGCAACGCCAGCCACGATGTCAAACGCATCCATATCCTGAAGAACAATGCAACGCCGATGGAAAATTCTGCTGCTGCCAGCAAAATTCCCAGCGGAAAGGCCAGCTTTACCATTGGTGTCCACCCGAATGAATTAAAATAATCGGTGAATTTATAGGCAGAGCCCCATGGATCAATTCCTTTTACAAAACCTGAAAAGATAAATGTGGCTCCTAATAGTAAACGGACTATTTGCTTGATAATCTTCATTTGAATTGTTTTTTTGTTAAAATACAGTAATCATTCTGTTTTGTTACTATATCAGATTAATCCCCGTTAACATAGAAATACCTTATACGGCAGGCATTTCCGTTACTTCGCCTGTCCTTTTCTTCCGAAACCCGAAGCTCAAGTTTATGTTTGCCGTTGCTGAGTTCACCTGCCAGAGTGTAATACCAGGGCAGATGAAGATGTTTGCTCCATTTTGTATAAAGGTTTTGTTTATGCCATTTCCCTTTGTCAATCCGGTATTCAACAATTCCGGCATCCTGGCCTGCAGCTACGGCTATACCGACGGCCGTCCCGCTGAATGTAAAAGAAATGGCTTTACCCGGGCAACCGGTTAACATCGGAACATCAAAATAATTTGGCCGGAGTCCGGTTCCGTCGTGTGGATTCCAGTTGGGATCAATTGTCCAGCCTCGGGTGAGTTTTACTGATTCAATGCTGATTAGTTTTCCCTTGTCGTAACAAAGTTTGTCGATTTTTTCAGGCAGCGGATAATCCGAAATCTTATCATCTGCAGCAATGGGGACTGAGAATGCGTTTCCGAGAAATTCGATCATCGAACGGGCATAAACGCCTTGTCCGAAAGGAGAGGGGTGAAGGTCTTTAAAGTCTCCTTCCCATGTAAATTCACCTTTATCAATCCGGTCGGTGACTTCTTTGGCAAGATTAATAACCGGAATATGATAGTGTTCGGCTACTTTGTTATGATTGCTGATTACTCCGGGTTCGCGCCCCTGTTTGTAGTCGTTTATTTTATCGGGATCGGCAAAATGCATCATTACGATGTCAACTGCCGGATTTACGGTGCGGATATGACGGACAATTCCTTCCATTGCCTTTATTTGCTCGTCTGGGGTTCGTTCGTTGGTGGCATCGTTCACTGCTGCTTCCTCAAAGAGTAAATCAATTTTTCCTTTTGAAAGGACATCCCGTTGCAATCTGAAAGCCCCGGGAGTTGTTCCCATCGATGGTATTCCTGCTGCAATGAATTCGAATTTTGTTTCGGGGAAACGTTTTTGCAGGTAGGAGCAAATACTGTCGCGCCATCCCGGATTATAGGTTATTGATCCGCCCAGAAAGGCAACCCGGCCGGTTTTGTTTCGTTCGAACTGAATATGACTGTTGGAAATTCCGTTTCGCATGGTATGGTAATCTGCCGATTTGAGCGGAAGGCTTTTCTCTGAACCAGATATTTGTGCTTCTGTATTACTTTGAAACAACAGGAAATGAATGAGTAACGCACAAAAAAAATATTTTCCCATTTTAATAGATCTAAGATTTGCTGGTTTTTAATAATAGAACGAGTGTTCTTATTCAAATTCAATTTTAATCATCGCGAACACCGAATAGTTGATTATATCCATGTAGTTTGCGTCGATTCCTTCTGAAATAATGGTTTTTCCCTGGTTGTCTTCTATTTGTTTGATGCGTTTTATTTTCATCAGGATAAGATCGGTATACGAACTCATCCGCATGTTACGCCACGCTTCGCCATAGTCGTGATTTTTGTTGATCATCAGTGTTTTGGCTTTTTGGAAACAAGTCTCATAAAGTTTTAACATTTCTTCATCGCTTGTTTCTGTCTCATCGGAAAAGCCTCTCCCGAGTTGGATCAGTGCCATTACGCAATAGTTGATGATGCCGATATATTCGGGCCTGATTCCTTCTCCCACTTTACTGACCCCTTTTTCTTCAATGCTTCGTATGCGTTGTGCTTTTATATATATTTGATCGGTTAACGAACTGGGACGCAGAATTAGCCAGGCAGTGCCATAATCTTTCATTTTTTTAATAAAAATATCCTGGCATATTGAAATTACATGATCATATTGCTGATTGGTTTTTTCCATGTTTTCGTTGATTACAGGGGGATAAAAGTATTAAAATAATATATAAATTAAGCGGTTTTATTTTACTTTTGTGAAATGCGATTGTTAACAAATTCAAACTGTCCAGACCATGTTAATCACATCTAATGCAATAAAATTTTTTAAGCGTAAACATACCATTCAGCTAAATGGAGAAATCATAGATTTGAAAGACCCTATTGTAATGGGTATTTTAAACCTTGCTCCGGACTCTTTTTATGATGGTGGAAAATATAAGACTGAAAAAAAAATATTGGCAAGGGCCGAAGAAATGCTGGAGCAGGGGGCCACTTTTATTGATCTCGGTGCTGTTTCGACGCGACCAGGAGCGCCCGATGTATCGACAAAGACGGAAATGGACCGGTTGCTTCCGGCTGCCTGTGCTATTCGAAAGCATTTTCCGCAGGCCCGTCTTTCTCTTGATACGTTTCGTTCGTGGGTCGCAGTGCGGGTAATTGAAGAGTGCGGACCGTGCATGGTGAACGATATTTCAGGCGGGAATTTTGACGTGCACATGTTTGAAACAATAGGGAAACTGGCTTTACCTTATGTATTAATGCACATTCAGGGCGTTCCGGCAACCATGCAGGAAGATCCTGTATATGATGATGTTATAAAAGATATTTCAGGCTTTTTTACTGAAAAGGTAAAAAAACTTACCAAATGCGGAGTAAAAGATATTATTCTTGATCCCGGTTTCGGATTCGGAAAATCCCTTAACGATAACTATGAACTTCTTAACCGGCTTGATGCATTTAAGGTGTTTCAGTTGCCTGTACTGGTAGGAGTTTCCCGGAAGTCGATGATACAGAAGCTGCTCGAAAAAACGCCGGAAGAAAGTTTAAATGGTACAACTGTAATAAATACTTTATCGCTGATGGGTGGTGCCGACATTTTACGGGTGCATGATGTCCGTGAAGCAATGGAAGCTGTTCGTATTTATAAAAAACTGAAGGAAGTAGCACTTTAATGAACCTGTTTATAACAATACGTTTTCTCGATATTCTCGATATTTTGCTGGTAGCCTTTATTCTATACCAGCTTTATATGTTAATAAAGGGTACTGTTGCTTTTAATATTTTCGTCGGATTATTTTTCGTTTACCTTTTCTGGCTGGTGGTAAAAGCTCTGAATATGGAGCTGATGGGAACCATTATGGGGCAGTTTATAGGTGTTGGAGTACTCGCACTGATTATTGTTTTTCAACAGGAAATCAGAAGGTTCCTGTTAATGATCGGGACAAGGTACCAGGTAGGCAGAACTTTTAGTCTCGAAAAATTATTTACTCAGGAAAAAGGCAGTGCTGATTCGGCAAAATCGATTAAAGAAATTGTTCGGGCCTGCGAGGATATGGCTAAAACAAAAACAGGAGCATTGATTGTAATTCAGTATAAATCTGAATTACAGGAACTTATCAGAACAGGGGAACAGCTGAATGCACGTGTTTCAGACGATTTGCTGGAAACCATTTTTTTTAAAAATACGCCTTTGCATGACGGTGCTGTAATTATTGTGGAAGACAAAATTGCAGCAGCCAGATGCATCCTGCCTGTAACAGAAAGAACTGATATCCCAGGGAATCTGGGATTGAGGCACCGGGCAGCTATTGGTTTGTCGGAAAATACGGATGCTGTTGCAATTGTTGTTTCTGAAGAAACAGGGCTCATTTCGCTGGCTAAAAGTGGTCAGCTCATTGTAAATATAAATGTAATTGCCCTGGCAAAAGAACTTGAAAAAGTATATACCCTTTCAGCAGGATAATGAAGGAAATATTTGATACAAAATTGTTTTCATTTGACGGGCACAATTTTAATGTTGCACAACTGTTACTTGTATTATTTATATTTCTGGTAGCGGCAACCATTTATTTTTTTATCAGAAGTTTTATTCACAGAAAATTCAGGGAGAAAGACCCGTCAAATAATTTTCAGCGTTTTCTGGCGGCCAGTATCGGCTGGTTTATTATCATTTTGTCGGTTATTGTTTCGGCAAAACTGATTGACATGCCTGTTAAAAGTCTGTTGCATTACCAGATTTATGCAAATGGCGATAAAATTCATATTACTGTTGCGCATCTTATCGCGGCTACTCTTATTTTCTTTTTTATCCGTATTATTCTTTTTCTGATAGAATACGTTATAAATAAGCGCATTATACGTACGAGAATTGATAAAAGACGTGGAAATTCGTTAATGCTGATTGTAAAATATGTGGTCTGGATTATCGGTGGATCAGTCATTTTCAGTACTCTTGGTTTCCGAATTACTTTTTTAATTGCATCAGTTTCTGCTCTTTTGGTAGGAGTCGGTTTCGGGTTGCAGGGAATTTTTAATGATATTTTATCCGGAATAATTATTCTTTTCGATGGCTCGGTAGAAGTGGATGATGTGGTTGAACTGGATGGAGTTGTCGGGCGCGTTAAGAAAATAGGGATCCGGGTTTCGGAAATCCTGACGCGCGATAACGTGGTGATGATTATTCCCAATTCGAAATTTACAGGCGATAAAGTTATAAACTGGACTCATAATGATGACTCAACACGTTTTTACGTGGAAGTTGGAGTTGCCTATGGTTCCGATGTAAGACTGGTTGAAAAAATTTTGCTGGAATGTGCATTTGCACATAATCGTATTGAAAAAAAGCCATCCCCGTTTGTTCGATTTAAAAATTTTGGTGAGTCTTCGCTTGATTTTCAATTGTTTTTCTGGACGAGAGATGATTTTTTTGTTGAATTTATAAAAAGCGATTTGCGTTTTGAAATCGACAAACGTTTTCGTGAAAACAAGGTGGAAATACCATTTCCGCAACGGGATATTCACTTCAAATCGAAAAGTTACTGATCCGGATTTCCGATATTGTGAAGCGCTTCTTCAATTGCCGGCTTCGTGAAAACAAAGCCACATTGCAGTAACTGGCGGGGGATAACTACCGGCGATTTTGTTATAAGCTGCGATGCCTTACCAAAAATCAGCCTTAAGAGAAAAGAAGGGATAGTAAAAAATGCCGGTTTGTTTAACTCTTTGGCAAGCTGATCTGTAAATTTTTTATTGGTAATTGTTTGCGGGGCAACAAGGTTAAATATGCCCTCTGTTTTCGGGGAGTTAATGGCCCAAGAGAATGCTGAAACCACATCGTCGATATGAATAAAAGGGAACGCCTGTTTGCCATTGCCTGTTTTTCCGCCCAGTCCTGCTTTAAAAACCGGCAACAGTTGTTGTATCGTTTTCGAATCCTTTCCGATGACCATGCCTGTCCTGAAAATAATTCTGCGGACATCGACCGGCAGGCTTGCCGATGCTGACTCCCAGTCCTGTACCAGCTTCCCGGTGAAACTGTTGTCGAAGCGTATGCTCGATTCGTCATGGGTTTCGCCTGCCTTATATATGCCAACTGCCGAAATGGAAATAAATGTTTTCGGTCTTTTGGCTGCCGGTAAAAGATGAATAGCCGAACACAGTTTCTGGCTTGTCAGTACCCGGCTGTTATATATCTCTTCCTTGTTTCTAAAAGTCCAGCGTTGAAATACCGGAGCACCGGCCAGGTTTATAACAATATCGGTACCTGCCAGCAATTCTGAAATTTTTTCAACCCGTCCGTTCAGAAATTCACGTTTTACAGGGATACATTCATGCGATTCAGACCGAAACCGTTCTGTTAGCTTTTGGCCAATATACCCGCCTGCCCCTGTGATTACAATTTCCATTTTTCTGTTTTCCCGGAATGAGTTATTAAGACAAAATTGTTGAAATATTGTTTTAAAATTTAATGTTTCGGAATAAATATACTTTATTTTTGAAAGAAACATTAAAAATGGCCAAAAAGAAAATAAGTACTCCGAAGAAGCAAAAGCCTGCGCCGGGCCGGAAAAAGAAGAAAAGTTCTGCCGGCAAAAAGAGATCTTTTATGTCGCGGATATTCGGATTTTTATTAAAAGCAGTTTCCGTTGTGATAATTTTAACGGCCCTGCTTTTTTTCATTGTATATCTCGGTTTTACCGGGCCTGTACCAAATACCGAACAACTTCAGAAAATAAAAAATCCGGTTGCTTCCGAAGTATTGTCTGCTGATGGCCGTGTATTGGGACGATATTATATTGAAAACCGTAGTAATGTTCGTTTTAACGAGATCAGTCCGAACCTGATCAATGCCCTGATCGCCACTGAAGATGCCCGTTTTTACGAACACCGGGGAGTCGATGAAATAGCATTGATGCGGGTACTTTTCAAGTCAATTATGTTACAGGATGAAAGTTCGGGGGGAGGAAGTACCCTGAGCCAGCAAATTGCAAAAAATCTGTATCCGCGTAAAAATTTTGGTCCGCTCACCATGCCGGTCAACAAATTGAGGGAGTCAATTATTGCCTACCGGCTCGAAAAAGTTTACAGTAAGGAAGATGTGCTTACCCTTTATTTAAATACGGTACCTTTTGCCGAAAATACGTATGGCGTTGAAGTTGCCTGTGAACGTTTTTTCAGTAAAAAACCTTCGGAAGTAAATGTGGACGAGGCCGCAGTGATTATCGGTATGTTAAAGGCCACAAACAGTTACAATCCCCGGAAACATCCGGAACGGGCCATCGAACGGCGCAATACGGTGATCAGCCAGATGGTTAAATACGGATATCTGAGCAATGCCGAAGGTGAGGCATATCAAAAAGAACCGCTCGAACTAAAATACCGTGTAATCAGCTATAACCAGGGGCCGGCTCCTTACTTTGCAGAGCGCCTGAAACAGCAAATGCTTGACTGGTGTGTAAATCATTATAAAAATGACGGAATGCCCTATAATTTATACACCGACGGGCTGAAGATCAGGACAACAATTAATTCCGACATGCAGCATTATGCAGAACAATCGGTTGCCCTGAACATGGAAAAACTTCAGAAAATTTTTGATCAGCACTGGGCAAACCGGGACCCATGGGGAAATGACCAGTCGGTTGTTGACCGTGCCCTGAAACGTTCAGATTGCTATAAGTCTCTTAAACAGGCCGGATTGGATGAAGCAGCAATCCGGACAGAACTTCAGAAAAAGGACAGCCGTCTTTTATTCAGCTGGGACGAAGGTCCTGTTCATAAAGAGATTTCTGCCATCGATTCGGTAAAATATTTTTTGAAATTATTACACACGGGTTTTATGGCAATTGATCCGCGTGATGGTTCTGTGCGATCGTATGTCGGTGGCATCGATTTCCGTTTTTTCAAATACGATCATGTTATTTCAGAACGACAGGTCGGTTCCACTTTTAAACCGATTGTTTACCTGGCAGCCCTTGAAAAGGGGATTAGTGTAAACCAGTATTTTCCCAACGAAAAAAAAGTTTATACCGATTATAATGACTGGTCTCCCAGTAATTCACATGACAGTTACGAAGGGTTTTATTCAATGGAAGGTGCATTGGCCCATTCGATAAATACAGTTGCTGTAGAGGTTCTGATGCAGACAGGTTTTACTCCGGTTATCAATGTTGCCAGATCATTGGGTATTACTGTCGGTTTGCCGGAATATCCCACTCTGGCGCTTGGCGTTGCATCTGTTCCGCTGCAGGAAATGTTATGCGCTTACTCTGCGCTTGTAAACGGCGGAAAGAAAATATCTCCTTATTACCTGGTTTCGGTGGAAGATATAAATGGAAATGTACTGGAAACGTTTGAAGATATTCAGGATAAAGAAGCCGTTGTTGATCCGGAACATTGCCGGATGATTACCCACATGTTGCAGTCGGCAGTAACACAGGGAACTGCTACTTCTATCCGGACAGTATATGGTATTCAATCGGACTTTGCAGGGAAAACCGGCACAACACAAAACCATGCAGACGGCTGGTTTATCGGAATGACACCGGCGTTGGTTGCCGGAGCATGGGTTGGTGGAGAAGATCCTGCTATCCATTTCCGGACAATTACGTATGGACAGGGAAGTTTTATGGCTCTGCCTATTGTCGGCGATTTTTTCCGGAGTATCTATGCTGATAAAAAATACGCCGGGTTAAAAGACCTTCATCTTGACCAGCCGAATGAGAAGGATTTGGCTTTGATGAATATTCCGTTATATAAGGAAATACTTGAAGTTGAAAGGAAAGGACTTCATATCGGAAAAATATTTGCCAGAGAACGGGATGATGAAAAGCCAAAAATACAGGCACCATCCGGAGCAGAAAAAGAAAAGAATCAGGAGAAGAAAAGAATCTGGGACAAGATTAAAAGCATCTTCAAAAAGAAGAAATAAATTGTCCGTGATGACGACTTTACATGTTGATTTTTAATGAATTATTGTTCTTTTAGTGCAGTTTTTCAGAAAGTAAATTTTTATGGTTTTATTCATTTCATGTTTTACTACTTTTGTTACCCGTAATGATTGGAAAAAGTTCAATATTGGTCCGTTTTCACAGGTGGCGCCTGCGGCATGTAAGCGAGCGTAATTTCCTCCTTCTGTTGAGTGTTGTTATCGGAATAATCACAGGAATAATTGCAACTATTATAAAAAATACAGTCTGGCTTACCAAACGCCTGGTAAACCGGATTGTAAGTGATGAAGTACACAACTATATCTATTTTATATTGCCGGTGATCGGAATCCTGTTAACCGTTCTTGTTGTGAAATACCTGATAAAAAAACCTGTACGGCATGGTGTTCCGAACGTTCTGAACAGCATCGCAAACAGGAACGGGGTTTTGAGCAATCATAATATGTATTCCTCTATTATTACCAGTTCGCTTACGGTCGGTTTCGGTGGATCTGTCGGTTTGGAAGGCCCTACTGTAGCCACCGGTGCAGCTTTCGGTTCGTGGATCTCAAGGGTCTTCAGGCTCGAATACAGGAATACAATTTTGATGCTCGCCTGCGCAAGTGCCGGAGCGATGGCTGCAATTTTTAAAGCGCCTATCGCTGCAATCGTCTTTGCCATTGAAGTAATTATGATTGACATGACTGCTTTTTCGCTGGTACCCCTTTTGCTCTCTTCTGCTTCAGCTGTTGTTACTTCTTATTTCTTTATGGGACAAGATGTTTTATATCCATTTGATGTGGAAAAAACATTTTCATTGGATAAACTTCCGTATTATATTTTACTGGGAATTTTTTCAGGTCTGGTCTCAGCATATTTTACAAAAGTATACCTGTTTATTGCTGATTTGTTTGAAAAAATAAAAAAAGCCCGTTTACGTTTGCTGGTGGGCGGTTTTTCATTGGGAACAATAATATTTCTTTTCCCATCGTTGTTCGGTGAAGGGTATGAAGCGATTAACTCATGCCTCGACGGTAATCTTAAATATTTATTCAACAGCAGTATTTTTTATGATTTTCAGGATAGCGTATTCGCTGTTTTTTTGCTTCTTGCGGCCGTAATATTATTTAAGGCTGTAGCTACATCGTTAACATTTGCCAGTGGAGGAGTCGGTGGTATATTTGCCCCGACTTTATTTATGGGTGCTAACGCCGGAATGCTATTTGCCCGAATTGTGAATATGACAGGAATCAAGGAATTAAACAGCAATAATTTCGCACTGATCGGAATGGCCGGACTTATTACAGGCGTGTTACATGCACCCTTAACCGGAATATTTCTTATCGCCGATATATCAGGAGGATACAAATTATTTGTACCGTTAATGATTACGGCAACATTTGCGTTTGTAACCACATCGGTTTTTACAAAGAATTCAGTATATCATTATCAGTTGGCGCGCCGTAAAGAACTGATGACGCACGATAAAGACAAAGCAGTACTTCAGCGGATGCACGTGACAAATTTAATTGAAAATGATTTTGAAGTTTTGAGTCCCGATTCAACTCTGCGAGACCTTACTGATGTTATTTCGCGGGCACATCGCGATTTGTTTCCGGTTGTCGACCGTGAAGGCCGGCTAAAGGGAATGGTGAAAATGGACGATATCCGGCATTTGATATTCAGACCGGAATTGTACGATAAAGTACAGGTTTCTCATCTGATGTATATGCCGGAACATTTTATTTCACCAAGCGATTCGATGGAAGTTGTTGCCGACAAGTTCGAAACAAGTGGGCGATACAATATTGCAGTTCTTGATGAAGGAAAATATCTTGGCTTTATTTCGAGAGCCAGGGTTTTTTCATCGTACCGGAAAAATATCCGGCACTTATCGCATGATTAATGTTTAAAAAATGAAGTTTAATAATTTTATTGCCCGTAAATTTTCAAAAGTCTCGGAACGCGAGCTTTTGTATTTTCTTAGTATTGTAATTGGTTTATTAAGCGGCACGGCAGCGCTTATCCTTAAAAATTTAGTTCATCTTATAGCTCATTTCCTTACCAGTAACTTTTCAGAAACACGGGAAAGTTACCTTTACCTGGCATACCCGATGATCGGTATTCTGATTACTGTATTAATTGTAAGGTACCTTATAAAAGACAATTTGGGGCATGGCATTACCAAAATTTTATATTCTCTTTCCCGTAAACGCGGAGAACTGGCTTCCCACCATACTTTTTCATCCATAATCACCAGTAGTTTCACCATCGGCTTTGGCGGATCGGTAGGGGCAGAAGCGCCTATTGTACTCACCGGTGCAGCCATCGGTTCAAATCTTGCCCGGTACTTCAGGCTCGATTACAATGCGGTCAGACTGATGGTCGGATGCGGGGCAACCGGGGCTATTGCCGGAATTTTTAAAGCTCCGATTGCCGGAATCGTTTTTACACTCGAAGTTCTGATGCTCGATCTTACCATGGCTTCCCTTATTCCTTTGCTTATATCCGGAATAACGGCCTCGGTCCTTACTTATTTTTTCATGGGCGATTCAGTCCTCCTGAAATTCACCTTATCCCATAGTTTCGATACATGGAATATCCCGTATTATATTTTACTGGGTGTTTTTTCCGGCTTTGTTTCATTGTACTTCACGCGGATGTCGATGTATATAGAATCTTTGTACAAAAAGATTGACAAATTTTATATCCGGTTGTTGGTCGGCGGCCTGATCCTTGGATTACTGGTCTTTCTGTTTCCTTCACTCTGGGGCGAGGGCTATACTTCAATTGTGAATATTTTCAACGGGAAAAGTGCTGATTTACTCAATAATTCAATATTCTATTCTTTAAAAAATAATCCGTTAAGTCTGTTGGGGGTTTTTGCCCTGATTATGATTTTTAAAGTAGTGGCCATGTCCTCGACATCGGGGGCTGGTGGTGTCGGCGGTATTTTTGCCCCCAGTTTGTTTATGGGTGCCGTTGCCGGTTTTTTTGTGGCTTCGGCGTTAAACACTTTTTTCCATTTAAATCTTGCTGAAGAAAATTTTGCACTGGCAGGCATGGCTGCCATGATGGCAGGGGTAATGCATGCCCCGCTTCTGGGAATCTTCCTGATAGCCGAGGTTACCGGGGGCTACCAGTTACTAATGCCGCTGATTATTTCGGCAACCGTTTCGTACCTTACTATTGTGAAATTTGAACCGTATTCAATCTACACCAAACGCTTGCAGTCTGAGGGTGATTTGCTTACTCATCACAAAGATAAAATGGTACTGCATTTTATGAAGGTACGGGATCTGATTGAAAATGATTTTGAGGTGGTTTCGCCTGATTTGACCCTTGGGGAATTAACCTATGCCATTGCCAGGTCAAAACGTGATTTATTCCCTGTAATCGATAAAGACGGAATGATGAAGGGAATGATTAAAATGAATGATATCCGGAACCTGATTTTTGAACAGGGCCTGTATGATAAAATCAAAGTCAGCGATCTGATGTACATGCCTGAATATTTTATTTCTCCGGAAGATTCAATGGAAATTGTAGTTGAAAAGTTTAAAACTTCGGGACGTTATAATCTGGCCGTTCTCGACAAAGGAAAATATCTCGGTTTTATTTCCAGGGCAAAAGTGTTTTCTTCATATCGGGAAAGCGTTGCCAATTTTTCAGAAGACTAAAAAATAAGAAAACAGGTAGGTTATTCGTTTGCTAAATTGTATAAGGAATATTACACATTAAACATTTTAGATGATGGAAAATAAAATTGTATTGAGTTGCCTTTTTGTTTTATCTTTTTCGGTTTTACTTACCAGTTGCAGTAAAGATGACGAAAAGGTAGTCGCTGCTTTTACTGCAAGTAATACGGATGTTGACAGCGGGGAGACAGTTTCTTTTACCAATCAGTCGGAAAATGCCGGTTATTATATGTGGAATTTTGGAGACGGAGGGCTCTCTGCCGAAAAAAATCCAACCCATACTTATGATGTCGAAGGTGATTATGATGTCAAGCTTGTTGCTGCCGGCGACGGTGGAGTTGATTCCGCTTCGGTATCGATTAGTGTAACTGCCTCCTATGATATAACTATATATGAGGGAAAAGGGATTAAAGGAATTAACATTTATGATTCGTGGTCAACAATAGAATCTGCATATACTTCAGATACAATTTGTTATATATATGATTATACCGCAAAATACGGGATGTATTTGCAGTATGTTTACTATTACGAAGAAGGAATTGTATTTGCTTTCTGGACAGAAACAACTGCCCTGAGCAGCTCCGATGAGGTATATTATATTTTCCTGGTATCTCCGTATGACGGAGCAACTTCTAAAAATATATCTGTAGGAAGTGATATCGACGATGTAATATCCCGGTATGGAGATCCGGAAACAGAAAATAGCGGAGATGGTTATGAGTTATATGGTTATGATTCCATGGGAATAGATTTTTATATCTATACAGATGAAAGCGATAATAATGTGGATGAAATCGATATATACGAAGCGTACGATACATCGTCGTCCTATACGTCCGAAAAAATGAAATCCAGTAGTTTTGTACTGAAGAACAAACCTCATTTCAATTTGTTTAAAGGGAAAAAATGAACCCGGATTTTCCGTTAGAATTTCATCTTGATAAAGTCAGTTCCCGGAGTCTTTTGAATTTGGTTCCCGAAGTCCGTCTTCTATCAGCGAATAGGTCTCAGGCCCGGCATTGAAAAGAATGTCGAGAATACTGAGGTTTGGAACGAATCCCAGCTTATCGGAAAAAACCTGCGTGTATTTTATATACGTGAAGTTGCCTTCTCCTGCCGGTTCTTTTTGTCCGGGGATAAAACTTTCTCTCAGGTTCAGGCAACCTTCGGGTATTTGCTCGAAGCCTTCTGTCTGTTTTATTTCCGGTTCAATTTCCAGCAGTTCGGTGAGGAGGTTCAGAATGTCCGTATTCAGGTCGAGCAGAAAACGATATTTTTTCCGGAAGAAAGGCTCGAAGTCGTCGGCGTAGAATTCAAAAAAAGGAGATGAACCGTAAGCTGAAAAAATAGTCCGCCAGTGATTACGCTGCCAGTCTTCGTCATACGAAATTTTCAGGTCTTTGATTTTTACTTTTAGTCCCCGTCCTTTTGCAACCGGTATAATCAGCGGAACAGGTCCGTTTGCGGCCAGGATTATTGTCCGGTTCCGGTACGTTTGCTTGATGAAATTTTCGTGCTGTTCGATGAAAATCTGCCGGTTCGAAATAATTTGGGAGAAGTATTCAATATTCGGGAAATATGCAGTGCTTAACAGTACCATCAATTTTTGTTTTTTTTGAAAATCAGCTGAAATGTATTTTGTCGATTAATTCGCGGCCTGCCTCTTCGTTCAGCCGTTTTTTGATTTGTTCCCTGATCATCATCAATTCGTTGCGTACCATTGGAGAACTGGTCTCCACAAACAGTATACGATTACGGATGTATATGTTCCGGGTATATCGTGCCACGGTTTTTCCCAGCAGTCGCTCCCACGAATTGATCAGGTCAATTTCTGCCAGTTTATCTTCCAGCTTGTTTTCGTGGACATAATCTTTCAGAATATCGTGAAGACTTTGTGTGTTTTTCTTTCTCATGGTTCAATAGCCCCGTTATTCACTGTAAAAATACGATATTCGGTATCGACGTGTGAGATGATCCGGTCGAGATGTTCGCGGTTGGTGTCGGTAATAAAAATCTGGCCGAAATGGTCTTTTGCAACCAGTTTTACAATCTCTTCCACCCGGTGTTTATCGAGTTTATCGAAAATATCATCAAGCAACAGGATAGGAGTGAAACCCGATATTTTTTTTATAAAATCGTACTGGGCCAGCTTCAGTGCAACCAGAAATGTCTTTTTTTGTCCCTGCGATCCCAGTTTTTTTATGGGAAAAGTACCCAGCCTGAAATCGAGATCATCTTTATGTATCCCGGTTGTGGTGAACTGAAGTATCCGGTCGCGCTGACGGGCCCTTTGCAGTTGTCCGGCAAAATCACCTTCATACATTTGTGACTGGTGCTCAATCCCGATCGTCTCGTCTCCTCCTGAAATCAGATCGTAATAATTCTGGAATACAGGCAGAAATTTTTCAATATAAGTTTTGCGTTCCTGATGGATGATTTGTGCATGATATACAAGCTGATCGTCCCATATTTCAAGGCTCTCAGCATGGAACGTATTCGTCGTTGCAAATTGCCGGAGCAGGTTATTCCGCTGCAGCAATGCACGGTTATATTTAATCAGACTGTCGAGGTACTGCTGGTTATACAGCGAAATTACCGTGTCGATAAACTTGCGCCGTTCGTCGCTTCCGCCCATTATCAGGTTTATATCCGAAGGCGTAATAACAATCAGTGGCAGTAGTCCAATGTGTTCCGAAAGCTTTTTGTATTCTTTTTTATTCCGTTTGAAATGTTTCTTTTGTCCTTTTTTCAAACCGCAGTATATATTTTCTTCGCTTTCCAGCCTTCGGTATTTACCTTGTATTACAAAAAATTCCTCATTGTGCCTGATGTTTTGCAGGTCAACAGGATTAATAAAACTTTTACAAAATGAAAGGTAGTAAATGGCATCCATCAGGTTTGTTTTTCCAGCCCCGTTGTTGCCTATAAAACAATTTAAACCAGGCGAAAACTTCATTTGTGCCTGTTCAAAATTTTTGAAGTTAACCAGCGATAATTCTTCTATATACATTTAAAAAGTATGCTTTTGAATAGCAAAACTAACAAAATTACGACAAGCAACTTATTGCCTTTTTTTCTTATTTCAGGATAATAACAGTAAACTGTTGATTAATTATCAATTTTATCAGTTTATTCTGCTTTTTGTTAGTGAAAAAAATATATTTTTGCCTCACATTTTTAGAACAAGATTAAAAAATGGCAAAAAATACGAAAAACAAGCAGGAAGAGAATCTTCATGACGTAGAAAATGCGTTGACCAAAACGGAACAATTTATTGAGGATCATCAGAAATTACTTTCAATTATTATTGGAGCCATAGTAATTATTGTGATCGGTTATCTCGGATATGGTAAATTTTACGTTCAGCCTAAAGAGAAAGAGGCAAAGGAACAAATGTTTATGGCAGAACGCTATTTCGAGACCGATTCATTTAACCTGGCAATCAATGGAGATGGTAATAATCTTGGTTTTCTGGATATTATCGATTCGTATGGAATAACGAAATCAGCAAATCTTGCCAAATATTATACAGGTATTTCATATCTGAAACTTGGTGAGTACGAGAAAGCCATTCAGTATCTTAATAAATTTGAGAGTGAAGATTTACTGGTTGCGCCTGTTGCCGAAGGGGCAAAGGGAGATGCTTATTTTGAACTTGGGGATAATGATAAGGCATTGAGCCAGTATAAAAAGGCGTATCAGATGAGCGATAACGAATTGACGACCCCTGTTTACATGTTAAAAGCTGCGGGTGTTCTTGAAGCTACCGGTAAGTTCGGCGGTGCCCTGGATATTTACAATGAGCTGAAAGAAAAATATCCGAATACGACAGAAGGACGCAGTATTGACAAATATATTGCGCGGGCAAAAATTGAACTTGGAAAATAAAAATTCAATATAAATCGAATACTGAATCCCCTCTGTGTGGAGGGGATTTTTTTATTTTTACAGGATTTTATATCTGTGCAGAGAAATAAGTCTTCAATTATAAATCAGGAATAATGTCAACAAAAAATTTATCGGAATATGATATTGAGAAAGTTCCGTCGGCGGAAGGAATGAAATTCGGGATAGTGGTTGCTGAATGGAATCATGAAATTACGGGTGCTTTAGCTAAAGGAGCAGTTGAAACATTAAAGAAGCACGGGGCAAATGAAAAGAATATTAAGGTAAAATATGTTCCCGGAACGTTTGAACTTACTCTTGGTGCACAATATTTAGCCGAATATACCGATGTTGATGCGGTTATTGTCCTGGGCTGTGTTATTCAGGGGGAAACACGTCATTTCGATTTTATTTGTGCCGGTGTTACCCAGGGAATTATCGATCTGAATATCAAGTACAATAAACCGTTTATTTTTGGTGTTTTAACAACCGGTAATCAGCAACAGGCCCTTGACCGGGCTGGCGGAAAGCTTGGAAACAAAGGAGATGAAGCAGCTGTAACAGCAATAAAAATGGTTGCATTGAGAAATGAAATAAATTAAGACACTGTATCTCAAAATATGTAAAAGAACCGAGGTCTTAGCTATTTTTAAGTACTATCACAAGAACTGCGTAATAGAAAAAGAGGATGACTTTTGGTGTCACCCTCATAAAGAAGATATTCATTATGTCATTTGGACTACTTCCTGCTCCCGAAACAATATCCAATTGAAAATTTTAAAATCCGATTTTTGATTTTTACCCCTTCACCGGTATATGGGGATATATTTGCTAGTCCTAAGTCGTATGATATGCCCAAATCTATATTATCTATCACAAGTCCTGTTCCAACGGTAAGGCCATAATCTAATCTTTTAAGGTCATCATTATTTTGGTCTGACCCCCATTTAATACTTGTCTTGTTTGTCTCAGTCCTACCATTATATTTTTCAGTTGTTTTGGTTTTACCAGATAACCCGATACCAACATAAGGGCCGAATATTCCATATACTTTATAGCTTTCAATGTCTCTGGTATATTTTAACGTCAAAGGTATATCAGCATATAAAAGATTTAATCTGCTGGAATAGTCGTCCTCATCTTCATCTGTTTTAAATCCTTTTTCAGAAAGAAGTAACCCTGTCTCAAATGAAACAAGGTCAGTAATCGGTTGTTCAGCCATAATACCAGCATGAAGATTTAATTTCGTTTTCTTGCCTTCGGTAAAGGCTCCATCTTCATCTTTCATAAGCATATTAGCCAGATTAAGTCCTCCCTTAATTTTAAATGTTTGAGCCTTAGAATTTGCAATCGTTAAAATAAGAAAGACAAAAGAAAGTGTGGTTAATTTTAAAATTGATGTTTTCATATTAATTAGGTTTAAATTTTAATTTCCTTTTCCCATCATTATTGAAATTACATCTTCGCTAACCCCTGAGTTTGTGAGTTTTACAAGGGCGTCTGTTGATGTATCAAATTTGCAATCTGAGGTTTTAATTTTCTGGATAATCAATGAATTAGGTATCTTTTTGCTAGTTAGCTCGATAATATCCTCATTCGTTAAAGTATTCGCTTGGGCTTCTTGGATTTTCTGTGCTTCTTCTGCTTGGCTTTGTTCTGCGTCAAAATTTGCTCTATCTTCAACTTCTTGCATAGAGGATAAAAGCTGTTTAGATTTCTGACATTTATTTATAGCTTTAGTAACAATATCTCCCGGTCTATATTTTTCAGCTTCAGTAAAAAGTTCTAAGGCTTTATCATGCTCATTTTGAAGCATACAACACATTCCCATATTGTAATATGCGTGACCCAATATTTTATCTTTTACCTTAGGTGTATTTTTACAATTTTCCAGATTTTCTTGTGAAAGTTTATAAGCTAAGTCTATGTTCCCGTTTTTTAGGGCATAATATGCCTGTTGCAAGTTAAATGCCTTGTCATCATAGAAATATAAAGTAGTCTTTTCATCCCAAGAAAGAAACATTCGGTGAATATCCCCAGCGATTTCTCCGAAAGCAAGTTCTTGAACTTCAAAATCAGACGGGAACTCCGGATACCCATCATACGATTTGTTTTTGAGTTCTGGAGTAGAATCAAATGTCTGAGCAGCAAATATCCGTCCGGTGGTTAAATCAACAGCTTGAATAGATAATTTTATTGCCGTTCTTGTCCGGGAAAAATATGCAATAACAGGAAAAGATTGTTTTGTCTTAGGGTCATATTTAGATTCTTTACTGTATAATTTATCCTGCTCAGTTGAGCATCTTTGAACTTTAATAAATATTAAGGCTGATGGCCCAAGTATTTGTCCGATAGCCGTAGCACTAGCTTTGTTGACATAACCACTTAAAGTAAAATTGTGTTCCGCTAAAATAGATTGCAAATTCTGCCGGTCAATAACTTCAATCCCATTACTAACAAAATCACTAATTGAAGCATCAATAATTTGGTCTGCACAATCTCCGGAAGCTGGACCAAAAGCAATTTTATTAATCTTAATTCCTAACATTGGCGGGTGGGTCAGAGTGATAATAATTTCAGGGTTGCTCAATTCATCAAAGAACTGAGCATTCCCTTTATAACTAATTGAGATAAATACTCCGAGTAATATAAAAGGTATAATGTTTTTCATTGTTCTTGTTTTATTCCATTCTCCATCCATCATCATAAAGTGAAAAATGAGCTGTTCCCTCACTTATAGCATTTCTATCATTGAAGATTGAGCCAAAAGGAGTAATATCCTGGTGACAAATAGTATAGCTAACTTCAGAAGCTTTTAATTGGGGAAATTCTTGGATACCAGTTATTTCTTTGACATTGGTATCCCATAATTTAACTACGAAAGTATTTTGCTTGTCTTGTATTAAATATTTTTTGCCGGTTTCTGTAAGTGAAACACCTACTTGCGTCCAAGTTCTAATAGTCGTCCCTAATAAAAAAGCAGAGCTTTCTTCTCGCTTCGGCGTTTTTGTCAATTTTAATAATCCAATAGATTCAAATTGATTAATCGCTTGTTCTTTATCTTTGAATTCATCCTCGCCAGTGGCAATGGTTACTCCTAGTCCACTAGAATGCATGTCTTTAATAAACCCTTTGGCGATTTCATAGGTGTAAGGCTTTGGATAATTATTTGTTTCAATAATCATCTTTTTTGCTTGTTCTCTTCCTAAATGATTTTGGCAAGAAGTAAGCACAGGAATTACTATTCCAAGAAGTAAAAACAATCTTTTCATATCTATTCTTGTTTTGTATAAACAGTACCAGATAAAAAAATCAATGAGTTACCATTAAAGACTGCATAACTAGAATAGGGGTCAAGTTCATCAGGAGTAAGAGTAATAATGTTTTTTGTGAGGGTGTAGCTAAAATCTTCTGTAACAGGTGTTTCTCTCCAGAGATAATAAAGTTCTCCCGCCGTTTCTGAGGTAAACTCAATACTTTTATTATCATTAAGCTTCCATTTAGTCCCGATTAAACTTTCAGGTGTAGGAGCCTTGCTACTGATTGATAGCTTTTGGGCAGTAAATGTCTCTCCTCCATAAATAGCTGTTATTGTATTTCCTGTAATTTTTCCGGTCATAACCTTTTCATTACCAAAATCAAAACTGATATTGTCTCCTTCAACTGTGAATATAAAATCATAGTTATCATCTAAATAGAATTGACCTTTCACCGTAGAAAGAAAAAAGAAATTGGAGCTTTTGTCATCAGAGAACCAAGCTGTTCCTTCTAAGTTAGTGGAACTATCATCATCATCCTTTTTGCAATTGGAGAATAATATCAAAAACCCCAATATTATTGCAGAACCAATTAAAATCTTGTTTTTCATGTCGTTAGAAATTTGTATTTAGTTTTAGAAAAATTTGTGAATAACACTTGATTTAAAATTTCAATATCATCTAATATTGAACGTGGCGGGCCTTTTCCAAAAACAAATAGATTTGTCGGAAGAAGAACAAATAGAAACTTTTTCATACAATGGTCGTTTAAGTATTTGAGTATTAATATTATAAAATATCAGGACGTATAAGTCCTGTATTCAAACAAATATAAAGAGAAAAATAACAGGACGTATACGTCCTGAAGACTTTTTTATCAAGCTATTACCTTGTGGCTGAAAAATTAGACGGGATGGGAAAAGGTAACATACAGACAAGGCTTGGTGAAAGGATTGTAAAACTAAGAAACAACTTGGGAATAAGACAGGTTGACTTGGCTTTCCGTGCCGAAATGGATGATGCTTTTTTAAGAAGAATTGAAGCAGGAAAAGTAAACCCAACAATTAAAACGCTGGAAAAAATTGCTAAAGGACTTGATGTTGAAATGAAAGATTTATTTGATTTTGAAGAATAAAAAAAGCGTTCACCATTTAGATGAAAGCTTTTTTTTATGCCCTTTATGGAAATTGCAAGATCGTTTTTATCGAGTCATTTTCAGTAGAATTAAAAATTATAGAACAGGGTGATTTACTGATTTCCTCTCTGAGGACCATTTTTCATTCTTTCTTTCATTTTTGCTTCCATTTCTTTCTGATAAGTATCGTATTTAGGAAGCTGCTCTTTGCTTAGAAGTGCTTTTATTGCTGTATTTTCCTTTTGACGGGCTGCATCCATCATGGCACGCATTTTTTCGTGATCAGGCTGTTCCCCGGATTCACGCATACTTTCAAACTGTTTACGACGGGCTTCTGACGATTGCTGAAGGATTTCCTTTACTTTTACCTTTTGTGCGTCAGTAAGCGTTACTGCTTTGTCTATATTCTCCAGCTGGCGCTGAATCATTTGTTCCGGGTTGAATTTCGGCCGTTGCCCTTCACCTGATTGCGAAGGCCTTTCATCACTTCCGCGTTGTGCCTGTGCAAGTGTAACTACACTTAAAAACATCACTGTAATCAAAAATAGTTTTTTCATTTTTATAAATTTTGAATGAAGTTTTTACTTTTACTTTGTACGTTTTTTTTTTGACTTCATTTTAAAATTGAAGTTTAATGCAATTTAAAAATAAAACAGGCTTCGTTGTACATTCATTTTTTGATATTATACAGATTAAAAAAGTTTTTAGATGAATGCAGCAATTTTTTAGACCCAATTTTTTATGAACCATAGCAAAACTCAATTTTATGAGAGCAATGATATTTGCAGCCGGACTGGGAACGCGATTACTGCCTTTTACTGCTGGGAAACCCAAGGCATTGGTCAATGTTGCAGGGAAAACCCTGCTTGAATGTGCAATTGATTATCTGAAAAATTACGGAATTACCGAGATTGTTGTGAATGTACATCATTTTGGTGATCAGATTATTGCTTTTCTTCGCGACAACGGGAATTTCGGATTAAATATACATGTTTCGGACGAACGGGATTTTTTACTGGATACCGGTGGCGGTCTGAAGAAAGCTGAGCCTTTTTTCCCTGGAAATGAACCTGTTGTATTATATAACGTCGATATTTTTTCAACAGTTGATCTCAGGGAACTGGTTTCCTTTCATTTAAAAGAAAGAGCACTGGCAACCCTGGTTGTAAGGGAACGGGAAACATCACGGTACCTTTTATTCGATTCTGACCGGCAACTTTCAGGTTGGAAGGATATCCGTTCGGGCGCGAGAAAAATTTGCAGGCCCGATTTGATTGACGAAGCTGAAAGTTATGCCTTTAGCGGCATTCATGTGGTCAGTCCCGGGATTTTCAGGCTGATTACGGAAACAGGCAGATTTTCAATTATCGACCTATATCTCCGGCTTGCCCGTAATCATATAATAAAGGCGTATATTGATGAATCGAAATATTGGTTCGACCTCGGAAAAGCAGACCAGTTACCCGATGCAGAAAAAATAATCGGTAATTGCCTGAATGACGAAAACTAGCTTTTCAGCTTTGCTGCTTTTTGCTGAATTTTGAATATCATATATTCAACCGATGAGATAAGAATAAGTATATCGCCCAGTGCTTCTACGCATTCTTCATTCGCGTTTTTAACCGACCGCAAATATTGGTCTCCCATTAGTGTTTCCCAAAAGTCACCTTTCCCGAATAATCTGGAAAACAGGAATGTAACCAGTATGCCGCTGATCATATAGGCAAAAGCTTTGGTGTTGTAGTATTCGTAGTACGATTTTGTAAGGTTCTTCCTCGATTTCCACGATAGAATAAAAACCGTTATGATTGTAATGGCTACTGGTATTTCCCAGAAACCACTGCTAATCGAGTCGGTCAGAAAATCGCATTCCCTGAAAAAGGCAGACATCGTAAAACCTCCGAATAAAATTGCAATGGGACGGCTGTCTTTAAATTTTACCGCAGTAAAAAAGAAGATGGCAGACGCGATCAGAAATATTATTTCCTGCGAAACTTCGGTGTATGAATACTCTGTGAATTTCAGATTGTTGTGAACGTTTCCACTTGCATCGAGCCTAAAAAGATGATATGCAAACAGTACCACAATGGAATAGGCACCAAGCCTTACGAAAATATCGATGTATTTATTTTTCATTTTTTTTTTAGGCTTGTAAAGATAATATTTTGAATATATCACGAAAGAACAAACCCTTCTGTTTTTGCAGAAGGGTTTGTTAAATTTTGTTTTATAAATCAGTTATTTATTTTTTGCTGATTCCGGTTTCAGGGTTACACTGAAATAGTTATTAAAATCGATATACTTAGAGGTTATTTTTTTGATTGTGTCGATAGTCATGCTGTTCACCACATCGCTGAATGCTCCGAAATCTTTAAAGTTCCCGTCGTAATTGCGGTAATAGGAAGAGAGTGCGCCCAGCCAGAATTTATTCTCGCGCAGGTTTACTTCACGTTCGCGCAATAATTTTTCTTTTGCCTTGTTCAGCTCTTCTTCCGACGGGCCGTTTTTAGCAATGTCTTTTATTTCATCAAAAACAGCTTTTTCCAGTTCCTGTACTTTATCAGGCGCCGATCCGAAATAAATGGTCATCTCATATTCGGGTTCAGGATATTTATCAACCGAAGGACTTGCATCAATATAGTAAACACTGCTTTTGTCTTCCCGGATTTTTTCGAGCAGTCGGGTTGACAGAATTTTTCCCAGCGCAGTGAATGCGATTATATTTTCCTTGTTGTATTCAAATTTTCCGTGGAATTCCAGATCGAAAATACTTTTATCTTCCTGTCCTTTGTAAACCGTTTTTTCAATTACTCCCGAAGGACTTTCGATGTGCAGGTTTTTCCACATTTCATGTGAATATGACGACGGAATCGAGCCGATGTATTTTTCGACCAGCGGTTTGAATTTTTCCTGATCGATATTTCCGACAAAGAAAAATTTGAAATCACTGGCATCAGAAAAACGTTCTTTATCGATTTTTGCAATCCTGTCGAGTTTTGCTTCATCCAGAATTTTTGCGGTCATCGGCCTTTTTCGCGGATGATAATTGACCGATGTGACGAGAAATGTATCCTGGAATGCGGCTTCAGGCGATGCAGCTTTATTTTCGAGCACTCCTTTCATCCGGGCGATATACGAGGCAAAAGAGGTCGGGTCGATCCGCTGGTTTGTGAAATAGAGATACAACATCTGGAAAAGTGTTTCCACATCGTTAACCGATGAACTTCCGCTAAAACCTTCTGTCAGGTCTGAAATATAGGGCGAAATGCTGAATACTTTGTCCGATAGCATTTTATCGAGCGTTATGTTGTCGAAATCGGCAATGCCGCTCATCGAAAGGATGGTGGTGGCAAGGTCAGCCGAAATGTCATCATCTTGTCCGTATAATGAATTTCCGCCCAGGCTGTAGGCTGTAAACAAAATTTCGTCGTCTTTGAAATCAGTTGATTTGACAACCACCGTTGCTCCGTTTGACAATTTCCATTCGGTTGCACCAACCTCTTCAATTTTCTTTTCTGATGTGATTTTTCCGGCAACTGGTTCATTTGCAATAAGCGGCTGGTCGCCTACATTGTCTTTGTAAGGCTCTATATCCTGATTTTCCACATCTTTCAGCAAGGTCAGAATATCCTGTTCTGTTGGCATCTTCATTCCTTCCACTTCAGGAGCGGTTATAATGACAACCCTGTTTTGGTCGGTAATCCATTTTTTTGCCAGGACATTTACCTCATCCAGGGTAATTCCCGGCATGAATGTCTTGTAATACCCGAATTCATTTTCGATCCCTGGTATAGGTTCTTTTGTGATCAGAAAATTTCGTTTGTATTCCTTTGCATAATCGATCGATTCCTGTTTGTCCCGCTCGTTGTATGCTTTTTCCATTGACTTCAACATGCTTGTTTTTTGCCGGTCAAGTTCTGTTTGTGTGAATCCGAATTTTTTAACTCTTTCGTTTTCAGTCAGTACAGCTTTTATTCCTTCTTCAATTTTTCCGGGTTGGCATACGGCCACTGAAGCGTAGGCACTTTTCGGGCCGACCAGTTCGCTGAAACTTGAACCACCGTAAATGAATGGCGGGTTCGGTGTTTGGGTGAGTTCTCCCAAACGGTCATTAATCATGCTGTTGTACAGGTTTTCGACAATCATCCGCCGGTAGTCGCCAACTGTTTTTGCAATTTCGAGCGGGTGTTTGTAATAAACCTGGGCAACCGGGTATTGGGCTTCTTTGTCGGTAACAATCGATATTTTGGTATCCTTATGGTCCGGGATGTCGAATGTTTCTTTTTTGCGTGGTTTTTCCCGGGCCGGTATTTTCGAAAATGTTTCTTCGACCTGTTTTACCATTTCTTCCTGATTGAAATCGCCGACTATAATAACTGCTTCCAGGTCGGGGCGATACCAGTCGTGGTAAAAACGTCTGAGTACATCGGGCCCGAAATGGTCGATAATGTCGATTTTACCAATCGGCAGGCGTTCGGCATATTTTGAGCCGGCAAGGAAAACAGGAAGCCACTTTTGCATCATGCGTTCATCGGCACCGCGTCCTCCGCGCCATTCTTCGTGAATAACGCCACGCTCGCTTTCAATATCGTCATCCAGGTACGAAACCTGGCATGCCCAGTCGTACAATACCTGTAACCCTTTTTCAACAAAAAGAGTGCTGTCGAGCGGAACTTTAATCATGAATACTGTTTCATCGAATGATGTGTACGCGTTGATTTCCGGTCCGAATTCCATTCCCAGCGATTCAAGGTAACTGGTTAGTTCGTTTTTCGGGAAATTTTTTGTGCCGTTGAAGGCCATGTGTTCGCAGAAATGTGCCAGCCCGCGCTGATCGTCATCTTCGTCAATAGAACCGGTTCTGACTGCCAGAAACATGTCGGCGCGGTTTTTCGGAGTACTGTTCGACCTCACGTAATAAGTCAGGCCGTTTGCCAGTTTGCCTGTTGATACTTTTGGATCGACAGGAAGTAAATCGTTCAGATTTATTTTTTCCTGACAGAAGCCAGTCAGGGAAACAATAAAAAAAAGGATACTTATTAACTTCTTCATTTTTATTAATTATGGGAGAATACTTTATTTTCTGACTATTAGTCAGTAACATTTTTGTTTTGTTACAAATATTTTTCAACTGAAAAGGCAAAAGCATCGTCTTCGTTTGATACTGTTGCCGAAAAACGCTGTTTTAGTTCCAGTGGACCATTTTCAACAATATACGAATACCTGGTAAATTTAAGTAATTCAATATCATTGTAATCGTTGCCAATTCCCATTGTATGGTCCGGTTTAATGTTCTCTTTTTCGCAAATAAATTTTACGCCGTTTCCTTTCGAAACATCTTCATGGAATATTTCCATCCAGATGTACGGCGTATGAAGAGGAGAACTGGTGCGTACTATTTTCAGGTTCGGAAAAAGTTTCAGAATTTTTGTTTTTAGCTGTTCGAAACGGGCAGGTTCGTCCGGCAGAATTACCAGGAACTGGGAGGCGTCCGATTCTATCGGTTTGCCAACAGGAAAGGCATCGGCCACCGAGTTGTGAAAAACGAAATACCTTTCGAATTCGTCATTTGTATTGGTACTTCGGAAATACCAGCAATAATTATTGAAGGGAACAGGTTTGAAAAGGTGAAAGGCAATGTCGTTTTTAATGAAATATGCGCTTAACCCGGTTACAATATTTTCCGGAATATTACGGCTGTACAGTAATTCTCCTGTTTTCCATTTAAAAACACCGGCTCCTGAAGAAAAAACGATGTAATCGAAAGGCACATTTTCCGGAATCACTTCCTGTGTTTTATGCAGGTTCCGTCCTGTTGCCGCCACCCTGATTATTCCTTTTTCCCCTAAGATGTTTAACAGCCCCAGATTTTTACTGCTGATGGATTTGTCGTCTTTCAGAAACGTGCCATCCAGGTCTGTTGCGACCAGTTTTATTCTTCCGTTTGTTTGCATGCAACGAAAATAATAAATTTCATTCATCCGGTTTTTGCCGGGAATACACATTCGTATGAAATATTTTTTTGAATCTGCCGCAAGTTTTCCCCTGGTAATGTGTCAAAAAAACAAATTCTAAAAATCAATAAAAATGAAAACAGTAGTTATGAGATTGGCAATCATCGCATTAATAGTAGCAGGGCCGGTTATCGCTTCCGCCTGTGAAATAAGTTTTGAGATTCTTGAGAATAAAAAAGAATTGTATCAGAAAGGAGATGTGCTGATTGTAAAGGTGAAAGTAGTACTTACCCACCGGCAATGCACGCAGGGAATAGATGCGACAAAATTCAGTTACGAAGGAATTAAAGTGTTGGGTGCTACAAAATGGGACGAAGTGGAGAAAGGCACATTCGAGCGGAAGTTTAAACTTCAGATTGATGATGACAGCAGGAAAAAACTGGTTTTCGGAGCCTTGCGTACCTGCGATAAAGAGGGCGGTTCAGGGAGTATTACTTTTACTGTCAGTTGATTAAAGCGTAAATGACATTTGGGGGATCGGCAAATAAATTATTATAATCAAAACAGAGTAACATGTGCAAATTGGCAAAAATATGTCGGAAGAATGTTCCCAAATGGCTTTTCTTCTTCCTGATTTTAGTACTTGCATTGCCGGGAAAAATATGGGCGGAAGAAGATGAGTTCCAAACATTCAGCAATGATACTGCGAAAATACAGGAACAGGGTGAAGATGATGAGTTTGAGACTTTTGATGAGTCCGGATCGTTCGAACAAACAGAAAACAGCGATGCCTGTTCAGCCTGCACCGGAGATCAGGAATGCTGCAGTAAAAACAAAAGTGGAAAACTGGATTGGGTTCTTGGAATCCTGGCATTCACTGTTTTAGCCGGTTTTTTTGTACGCTTCCCCAAAACCCGTAATTTGCGGGGATTCTTCCTGATTGCTTCCGTTATTATACTTGGTTTTATAAAAGGTGCGTGTCCGTGTCCTATCTCAAGTATGCAAAACCTTGTGCTTTTCGGTTTTGGCGTTGATGTCCCCTGGCAGTCATTAATCTGGTTTCTGGCCTTAATACCCATTACTTATTTGTTCGGAAGGGTTTACTGTGGCTGGATTTGTCATCTCGGAGCTTTTCAGGAGTTGATTTATCTTCCGGCAAAAATAAAAGTGCTTCAGGGTGAGAAAGCACAAAAGATCATGCGTGCAGTCCGTATCTTTTTCCTTATTGCGCTTATTGTCCAGCTGGCTGTTACAAAAACCAACCTGTTTAAACATTACGATCCGTTTAAGGCTGCCTATAATCTTCTTGCAACAAATACAATAAGCTGGGTGTTGCTGGGATTGCTGCTGGTGAGTTCCGTTTTTATTTACCGTCCGTTTTGCAAAACCGTTTGCCCGGTCGGATTAATTCTCGGATGGATCAATAAAATTCCGGGAGCCAGTGTAATCGGTAATAACGGAAATTGTTCGGGATGTAAAACCTGTGAAAGTAACTGTAAAATACGGGCAATTACCCGTGATGCAAATTTCAGTAAACTGGATAATCAGGAATGTATTGCCTGTGGCGAGTGTATCAGTCATTGCAACAAAAACGCTTTGCATTTTTTCAGAAACAATAAAAACACACACCATGACAAGATTATTTGTAACCGACTGGATTTATAAGATTGCAGTGGGGATGCTGTTGCTGGTGTTTTCCTTGCAGAACAGCTATGCACAGCCCGAATGCCGCAGTGTGCTGGGTGCACATTTAAAGCCTTTGTCCGGGAATTTGCCTGTAAACTGGGCCGGGGAACTGACCCTTTCTCCGGGAGGAATGCGGGATCGTTTTATCTTCAACGGGAAAGCATATCTGGGGCTGGAATATGTCTCAAAATCGATGAATCACCAGTTCTATTTTGAAGGAGCTTATAAATATTGGTACAATACCGCAAACGGGCCCGGGCTAAACGGAACAGGTACCGGATACAGCGATTTTAACAAACCGGAGAAGAAACATTTCGGGTTCCGGGAATTGTATTATGCGGCCGGTTTATGGCTGGAAATGAAAGCCGGTATCCAGTCGATGAAATCGGTTGGCAGTATGCTGCTCGACGAGCGTGTGCTGGGCATCTCAGCAAAAAAGGATTTTAGCAGTTTTAGCCTGAAAGTTCAGGGCGGAACTGTTTACGACGACATTGCCCGGATGCAGGATGTTTGCGGAACCCGGCACCTGTATAACCTTGTTCGCGGTGGTAAAGTGAATTTTGTGGGCGACCGGATGCTGGATTCAAATTTTATTCTTGCTGAACTAAACTGGACACCGGGGAAAAAGAAAAATACAACAGATGCCGGGAGTGACGAATTTGCAGCATTCGAAACCACTTCTGATTCTGAGTTTTCTGAATTTTCGTCTGTTACTGAAAGTCCGAAGGCTGATTTCCTTAAGGTGAAAAATGTAGGTTTCCGCATTTATGAAGAGTTTGGCGAGGTTTTTCCGGATTATAAATATTATGCCGGAACGAATGTCGGACTGGATATTTTGCAGTCTCTGGTTCTGGATGCAGAAGCACTTGTTCAGGTAATGGACGGCAATAATGCCGTGATCTGGAAAACCGGTCTGCAAAAGGAATATTTCAGAAACAGCGGGGCTTTTTCATCTTTACGGGTCGGCTATTTCGGAATACACAGGATCGACAGCCATGTACAGTATTTCCCTTCTTATTCAAATCTTTTTAAAGGAGAAGTAATGAAGCTTGACATGATGCACCTTCCGTTGCTGGAAGTAGAAGCGGTTCACCGTTTTGCAGGTGGCCTGAAACAGGAACTAAAAGGTGCATACATTCATCAGGTGAAAAGCAGTAAAACCCGAGAAGTGGATTTTATGTATTCCATGCAACCCTGGAAACATCTGAACCTGCATGTTATAACGGCTTATATGCAGTCGAAGTTAATGGAGAAAGATAATTTTTTACTGAAGCTGGAAGCACATTTTGCATTTTAAAAGAAGAGCGATGAATACAAACAGAAGAAATTTTGTCAGGAGAATGGCCATTCTGGGAATGGGAAGTTCCGTTCTGGGGCTGTCGTCGTGCGGATTGGCAGATGTTGATCCGCTTTCCGTGTACTACATCCGCGAAGAAAATTGCCTGGCATGTGGCAAATGTGCTGATGTTTGCCGCTACGGAGCCATAAATGTGATCAAGAAAAGCAGCTATATGCTTGATGCAGAGAATTGTAAGTTATGCGGAAAATGTACCGGGAATTGCGAAAGCGGGGCAATCCATGTTCCGGCTGTAAACTATTCGATACTTGTTGCCGATTGTACCAGTTGCGGCAAATGTGCGGATGTTTGTACACAAAACGCGATCGTTGTTTCACAGGTCAGTTATGAGTTCGACAGTACTGATTGTGTCGGTTGCGGGAAATGTATCGATGTATGTAAGGAAGAAGGGAACTGTCTTTCTTATGAGAGAGAAACATATAGTGTTCGTGGACGGTGCGACGGATGTGAAAAATGTATTTCGGTGTGTCCCGAAAATGCGATAAGCATGTCGGGAGGCAAAGCTGTAATTGATACTTCAAAATGTACACGCTGCGGAAAATGTTCGGCTGTCTGTCCGCGCGATGCCATTAGCCCGGCAGTGGTTGTTAAAGATGAAGAAAAATGTACAAATTGCGGCAAATGTTTCGGTGTGTGTGAATTCGGTGCAATGGAGAAAGCAGGAGAGGAGCCGTATGTTGAACCGTACATCGACCGGTCGAAATGCACAGCGTGTGGTGATTGTATGCCGGTTTGCCCGCAGCAGGCCATTCAGCGGGAAGAGCCGGAAGATATGTTTACCCCGTACATCGATTCGGATACATGTACCGCTTGCGGACGATGCTATACTATTTGTACAGATGACGCAATTATTGCCGGTCCTGGCAAAGTATCAATTATTGAAAGTAATTGTCATTTGTGCGGAAGTTGCCTTGAAGTTTGCGAATACGATGCAATCGGCAGGAAATAGAAGCGAAATGTCTTGCTATTGCTGATCCTTTGATTGTTCAATGCGGTTAAGTTCAGCCTTCCGTTGTTTGAGTTTTTTCAGGTAAATATCGGTTTGGTTCCGGAAGCTGGTTTGCAGCGATTTTTCGGCCCATTGTATTGCATCATCAATACGACCGTTTAGCTCACTGGCTAAAGCCATGTTAAATTCGGCTTTACTCCGTATGCCGCTGTTTTTGCTTTCAGTAAGGGGTTTCCAGTATTCCGAAAGTTTGTCCCAGTTATTTTTGCTGATCCATTTCTTTTCCTCTTCGTTTTTATTATTTATTACAAAAAGGCCCCGATTGTCAGGAATCCACGATGGTGAAATATTGTCGTTCAGATCCATGGCTACCTTAATTCCGCATTGAATTAAGCCTTCTTTTATTGGCGGAATATTCAGAAATATATTCTGGAGGTTGAAATCATCATACGCCCAAAAAATGGTATCACGCATAAAAAATTGTCCTGTAATTTCTTTTTTCTTCGGATAGTAAATCCGGAAGAATGAGTCGTAACAGATATCAAATGAAGCATAAAAATATTTCCCGTCAGATGACTCATTTTTTTCGGCATTTAGTTCTGTGTTCACCTGGGTCGTAAATTTTTCCATTACCAGTAAGGCATCTGTATTGTATGTTTTGCAAATACTGTCAACATAATTCCATCCAAGAGGTTGTTCTATTGTATGAAAATCAGAATTCCTCCGGATATTTCGATTCTCGGGTATCACCACATCGTAACGGCCCGATTCGTACAAAAGTTTGCCGGCGGCCTGTAAACAGGTGTCCGATGCCAGACTGTCCAATACATAAGTTTTTACAGAATAATTTCTTTTGTAGAAGTATTTCTGAAGGGAATCTTCCCTGAAGTTTACAAATTCGCTGGTCAGTCCCCTGTTCATCAGGGTTAAACTTTGGATCTCTTCCGGGACATGGTATTTCGCCGGTTCCTGATTCTCGATGGTAATAGTCTGGTATTGCGAACATGAAAACAGCATTATCGCAACAAATATTACTAAAATATATAAGTATGAATTCCGTTTCATTGAGATAATCCTTTTAATAAATGCCCCAGTATTTTCTCAAAAACCATTCCAAACCGAATGTCAGTAAAATCAATAAAAACAGCCATTTTGCATTCAGTAATTCTTTTTGCGTGAAATGTACAAATTTATCCGGTTTTATTTTTTCGTTCGATTTAATTTCAGAAAATAACTGATCCAGCTTTTCCGGAGTGAAAAATTTGCCTCCTGTTTCATAAGCCAGTTGATACAGCACATGGTGGTTGGCAACCGTTTGCTGGTCTTCAAGGTTAAGGGTTACCATGTCGAAATTTCCGTTTCTCGTGTACTTTTTGTCTCCGAGTGTTACGCTTGCTTCAATCCGGTATGTTCCGGCTTCCGGCTTGCCAAGATTCAGCGAATACCGGTTGCTTATTTTATCGAAAATGAACCGGAATTCCGAGGTGCTGTCTTTTTGCAGTACCAGCGAAGCTTCGGGTTCGTTTATCAGTTCGTAGCTGTCGTTATATAATTCGGCCTCAATAATTACATCTTCGTTTTCAGAATAAACAGGAGAGTAGATTAGTTTGAAATTTTCGTCATTCTCTTTTAAACACAGGTAGTTGAATATTTTATATATCAATTCGTTGACTGCATTGTACTGATGATTTTGCCTGTAGTCGAAAATACGCCAGCGCCATAATCCTTCCCCTAAAAGAAAACCTGTTTTTCGTCCGTTATATTTTCCTAATACAATAAGTGGATTTTGTGTGTTGACCTCCTTTATTTTTTGCCTGCCAAGTACTTGAAGATCAGTACTTATTTTGAATTCGGTGTATGGTACGTTTAACGGAGGAAAACTTTCTAAATTCCCGGCTATTTCGTTTTCTGTTGTAAACAACGAAAAATCTTTGTTTATAGCCACCTGGCTTTCGTTTAACCCGGTTGCCGGACCGGCACTTATTCCGACCTGTAAGTTGTTCAGATAAGGCAGGCTTGTCCGGTCTCCGACAATAAAGAAAAGCGGTTTTTTCGAACTGATGACCGATGACAGTGTTTCGTTGTTAAAACTTTGTCGCGATGGTAACTGGTTCAAAACGAACATGTCGAACGATTCCAGGTCTTTGGGTAATGTGTTCCCTGTTACATGGGTTATTTCAAAATTGCTGAAACTTTCCAGTATGTTTTTTAATGCTCCGATGTCGGGATGCGGGCCGTCGCTTATAACAAGAATTTTATGTTTTGTGTCGATAACATCAATGGCAAAATCGGAGTTGTTATTCGTTTTGTTGGCCTCATTATCAAACGGAATGACCTTTACTCTGTAGTTCCTGAGACCCTTTTTTGTCGCCTGAACACTGAATGTTTCAGTTGTAAAATAAGAATTGTTCGGAATCGGAATTGACTTCGATACGAGGGTTTCTCCTTCGCTGCTTAACTCAATGGTGGCGGTTTTGTTTGCCAGCATATCGAAATGAATATCGGCTTCAACCGTAAAGAAGTTGTTTATAAATACAGAAGGATTGTGCTTTATTGTTGAAATCCGGACATCGGGAATTCTGACTGTGTCGCCGAATCCGACTGTATATACGGGAAAGCTGATCGCAGGCACACGGTTCAGCGGATTCTGTCCTGCATTGTAGATGCCGTCACCCAGAATTATCAGTGCACCTATATTTTTATTGATATACTGATTCGGAATTATTTCAAGCAGGTTGCTGTAGTCCGATTTGCCGTCGGAAGAAGAAATTGTATCTGTTTGCAGGGTCTCTTTCCCAAAAATCCAGTTGTCAATTTTGTATTTTTTTTCCAGTCCTGCGTTAATCTTTTCGGCTGTTTCTTTCAGTTGCCGGCTGTATTTTCGCAGCGATTGTGAATTATCTGCAGCCACAACAATTACAGGTTTTTCTTTTATTTGTTTTCTGAATGTAAATACCGGTTTCAGAAATAAAACAAGACATAAAAAAATGGCAGTTGCACGCAGAACAGCCAGTATTCGCTTTTGCGTGGTTGAAAGCTCTGTATTTTCCCGGTTCTTGTAATATACGAGCATACTTCCGGCAATTGCAAGAAGGATGAAAATCAGTAAGAATATCAGGTCAATGCCGTTGTTAAATGAAAGTTTCAATTTTATGCTTTTTAGGAAACCCAAAAATACGATTAAACCGGAAGTTTAAAAACGAAATAGAACGATCATCAAAATTAACTGTTAAAGTTTTCCCCGTGTCATTTTTGTCCATGGAGTGAAAGATCCAAGGGTATGCCCTTTTATTTTGCGTTTATATATTTTATCCCTGCAAAAGGCATACAGAATGTCGAAATCATGCCCGCCGATGCAAATTCCGGTAACTTTTTCCTTGCCGGGCAAAGGCAAAATAACCTGTGTCGGACCATCCCATGCACAAACCTGTACTCCGGAATTAGTGGCCACATACAAATGGCCTTCCCGGTCGTAACAAACAGATTCTGCTTCGCTGTTATCTTCCCTGTCGGGCACAAGAAGCCAGTAAAACCGTTCTTTGTCAGTCAATGTTCCATCACTTGTTATTTTGTAACTGTAAACACTGTGCGATTCATTGTCGGCCACGGCCAGTAACCAGCGGTCGGGCGATATGGCTATTCCTGCAGGCTTTTTAAGTCCCCGGTCAACAAGCGTCTTTTTTCCGTTTTTAACCATCCATACTTCTCCTGATTTTTCGGACGAAGTGCCACCCGACACATACAGTTTGCCATCCGGGCCGGCCAGTATATATTTCCCCCGGATATCCGATGCGTAAGTTTTTCCTTTTCCATTGGTGTCATAGACTGTAATTTTTCCGGTTTTTTCAGAAACAGAAAAAAGGTTGCCATTAGCGTCAAAGGAGAGCCCGTTGCTGTACCCGGCATTTTCAGTAAAAGTGTTTATATGTCCTTCTGTGTCAATCCTGTATATTTTATTGTTTGCCGGGTCTGAGAAGTAAACTACTCCCTTTGCATTACATGCAGGGCCGCATGCATCTGTATAACCTGAACTTACTGTCTGCCATGTTTCTCCCGGGAGGATAATATCCTGAATACGGGGGGCACTTGCTCCTGCTTTTACCGGTTCCGGCCAGTCTTTCCATAAGTATTTCATTCCTTCTGCAAAACGACTGATGGAACCTACGCCGTGGCCTCCTTCCAGCAGATGAAATACATGTTCATATCCGGAAAAGCTCAGCGCTTTATCTACTTCCTGATCGATCAAAGTCCAGTCTCCTGCACAGTTTTTCATGTCGTCGTTACCGGTTGTGAGAAAAATCCGGATCGGTTTGGCTTCGGTCTTGCGGATAAGTGTGGAAAATTCATTTCCTCCCCGGAAGGCGACAAAACTGCCGCTTATGCAATAGACACGGCTAAAGGCATCGGGCCGTTCCCATGCTGTATTGAATGCACAAATTCCCCCGCTGCTTCCTCCCCCGATACAACGGTCATTCCCATTGTCACTCAGATTCAGTTTATACCGGGTTGAGACATACGGAAGTATTTCTTCCAAAAGAAAACGGACGTAGTTATCACCTAATCCATCATATTCGTAACAACGATTGGGACGGTCTAATGTACTGTCAACAGGAGATGGAAGAATTCCCGGCCTGATAAAAACACCGACGACAACCGGAATTTCGCGTTTTGCGATCAGTGTATCCAGAATAGTATTTAAATCTTTTTTGAGTCCGTCCTGATGAACGTAAACACAGGCTGGTTTTGTGCTGTCGAGTTGGGCCGGTATGTAGACCGAGACTTCCCGTTCCGTGCCAGGGAAAATTTTGCTCTCTTTATACAAAAATTTTTCAATTTTGCCCTGAGGTATTTCATCTGGATTTTCTGTTTGTCCCTGGCATAAAAAAGGTTGAAAAAAGATTGATGTAACAAGCAAAAAACAGCAGGCTATTTGTAATCTTTTCATTGTGTTAAAATGAGTGTGTGACAAAAGAACTGTCTGATAGGTTTTCGTCAATTTATTATGTTTTAGATAGTCCCGGCATAAAGTTAGTACTTTTTCTGTAAGCCGGTCAAATCAATAAGTTTATAACGGATTCCTGTGAGATAAATACATGAATTTTTGAGATTTTTGCAGTGTCTCTTTTTATTTTGAAATAATGAGAAAAATAAAGAATGTATGCCGGATGGAGGATCCTTCAAAATATCAGTGTTTTTGATGTTCTCCCTTATAAAAAATCAGGTACAAGAAACCTGTTTCGGTTGAAAACGGGCAGGTTACTATTACCGGACATATCAAAGAGAAAAACAGCCGGATTGCAGTAATTGAAACCCGGATTACCAGTAATAATGAAATTTGTGCTGAAGGAGAATTGAAGTATTTCCTTTTTCCGGAAAAAATTGCCAGGGAAAAATATTATTATCCAGGAGTGGATGCTTTTTTCAGTTAGTTGGTGTGTGACAAAACATGCTGTCGCAATGGCAGAAAAATTTTTGGCATGTATTTAGATATGTGTATATATGATAATTTATTATTTTTGTCATATAAAAATTTTTGAATCATGTTGCATACGAGTCTGGATCACGTATTAAGTGCCGGTCAGCACAAAAAACTGATCGAAGAGAATGAGAACGTAATGATTTGCTGTGGCCGGATGGGGCCTATGTGCATTCCTGTTTATCAGTCGATGATTGAACTTCGTAATGATTATCAGGGTGTTAAGTTTGCAGATTTTGAATTTGACAATCCCGAAGCTTACGTAATCCGTAATGCTCCTGAATGCCGCGGTTTTATGGGCTTGCCTTTTACCGTGTACTATAAAAACGGAAAGTTGGTAAAAGCAACCAGCAGTATTCAAACAAAAGATCAGATTAAAACGATATTGGATGAAAAATTCGGAAAATAACAGAAAAGGTTTTTGGGGGAGATGAGTGATTTTCTATGGTTTAGTTTTGTGAATGTTTATTGGAAAAGAAAGTCCGGCCTGTGCCGGACTTTTTTGTAAACCTAAACCAATTAAACCTGTTTTGCAGGCATAATAGAGTGGGCCAAAAATATAATAAATTCGACTTTTCTGAAAAGATTTCCTGAATTTTACAGAAAGTTTGACTGAAGATTTCCGGTATTTTTTCCGAAACCGGAAAATCCGCCGTTATGGTTAGTTATCTGATTTTACTTTTTAAAGCTGATTTAGCTTTTTCGAGAGCTTCATCAAATTTGCCGAAGGTATTGTTCCCTGTTAATTCAATGATTCCGAATTTCAGCAGTTCTTTCTGTACCTCACTCTGAACGCCTGACAAAATTACGGTGATGCCTGAATTTTTTAACTCGGTAATGGCATATTTCAGGTTTTTGCATCCTGTTGAGTCGATAAAAGGTACGTGTCTCATGCGGATAATCAATACTTTCGAGCGGAAACCTGTTGATTTAATTATTTCACTGTAGTGTTTGGCAGAGGCAAAGAAAAAAGGTCCGCTGATTTCGTAAATTTCAATTCCGGCGGGAATGTCCTGGTAATTGTCCAGTATATCAGAGTCGGGTTCCAGCGAGTTTATTTTACCGGCATCTGCCATCCGTTTCATAAATAGGAGTGAAGCCATAACAACGCCTATTTCGATGGCAACAGTCAGATCAACAAGTACCGTCAGAAAGAAAGTAGTAAGCAGGATCATCACATCGAAAGCTGACCCTTTTAATATGGAAAGGAACGAACGCCACTCGCTCATGTTATAGGCGACAACGATAAGGATTCCGGCCAGGCACGACATTGGTATAAGCCGGGCCCATTTTCCGAAAAAGATCATAATCAGCAGAAGGGTAACGGCATGTACCATTCCTGCAATCGGAGTACGAGCACCGTTTTTTATGTTGGTAGCGGTACGGGCAATGGCTCCGGTCGCAGGAATTCCACCGAATACCGGTGCTATGAAATTCGCGATTCCCTGTGCTACCAATTCTGTATTCGAACGATGATTACTGCCGATCATTCCGTCAGCTACAATAGCCGAAAGCAACGATTCTATTGCTCCCAGCATAGCAATTGTGAATGCGGGCTCGATGTAATTTTTTAAGTCTGAAAGATGTACCGGAGGAAGTGCAAATTCGAATTTTCCGGAGATCTCGCCGAACATGGTTCCAATAGTATTCACTTCAATACCTGTAATCTGAACAACCATCGTAACCAGAATAATTGCAAGAAACGACCCCGGAATTTTTGTGGTAATCTTCTTCGAAAAAACAGTAATCAGGATGGTCGCCAGGGTAATAATAACTGCATATATATTAACGGAATGCAGGTTTCCCAGGTAACTTTCCCATTTCGGGATAAAGGCTGACGGAATTTTGTCTGCTTCAAGGCCCAGAGCATCTTTTATTTGCGTGGAAAAGATGATCAGGGCGATGCCACTGGTAAAACCGACGACCAGCGGATGCGGAATAAATTTCAGAAGGGAACCAAGTCGCAGAAGTCCGAACCCGATTAAAATAATACCGGCCAGCATGGTTGAGATAATCAACCCGTTGATGCCGTATTGCTGGACAATACCGTAAACAATTACGATGAATGCTCCTGTCGGCCCGCCAATCTGGACCCTGCTGCCTCCCAGAAACGAAATAATGAAACCCGCAATAATGGCGGTAATAAGACCTTTTTCCGGCGATACTCCCGATGCCACGGCAAAGGCAATTGCCAGCGGAAGAGCTACAATTCCAACAATAATCCCGGCAAATATTTCTGTTGATATTTGTTTTTTCGAAAATCCTTCTTTTGCTAATGAAAAGAATTTTGGTCTGAATATTTCAGTTTGCATATTTTTTAATTGGAGGCGCAAATGTATGCGGAAATATATTTTCCCCTGTTCAGAAGGACATATTTTCCCGTCAGTCTTTATATTCGCTTAATAAATGATTTCAGACGGAATCGGCAATACGGAGGCCGGCAAAAATTTTATATGCCGTCTCCGGATTTTATTAATGAATTTGAGATGAATGATAAACAGATTGTTGAGTGTGTTCCGAATTTTTCCGAAGGAAGGGATTTGAATAGCATCAGGCAGATTGCCGGTGCAATTGAGCAGGTGAAAGGTGTGCGTGTGCTGAATGTTGATCCGGGTTATGCGGCCAACCGTACGGTAATTACTTTTGCCGGCGGGCCCGGACCGGTTGTTGAAGCTGCTTTCTGCGGAGCAAAAATGGCTTCGGAATTAATTGATATGTCGAAACATAAAGGCGAACATCCTCGTTTCGGAGCCGTTGATGTGTGCCCGCTGGTACCTGTTGCCAATATCAGTATGGGCGAGACCGTACAGTATGCACGTAAACTGGCACGGCGAATGGGCGACGAACTGGGTATCCCGGTTTATTGCTATGAATTTGCTGCTACCCGTCCCGAACGGAAAAGCCTTGCCAGTTGCCGGTCAGGCGAATACGAAGGTCTGAAAACAAAAATGCAAAAACCGGAATGGAGACCAGATTTCGGTCCGGCAGAGTTGAATGTAAAAACCGGTGCCAGTGCTGTGGGCGCGCGTAATTTTTTGATTGCCTACAATGTGAATCTCGATACGGTTTCGGCAGAACAAGCCGGTGTGATTGCCGCTGCTGTCCGCGAATCAGGACATGTGTTGCGGGAAGGCAATCCGCTGAACGGAAAAATTGTTACAGGTGCTGACGGAAAGCCTGTCCGTATTCCCGGAACCCTGAAAAGCGTACGGGCTATCGGATGGTATATAAAGGAATACGGTCATGCACAGGTATCGATGAATCTGACGGATATAACGGTCACTTCTGTTCACCAGGCTTTTGAAGAAGTACGGAAAAAAGCTGCAGAACTGGGCATCCGGGTAACCGGTTCCGAACTGATCGGTTTAATCCCGTTAAATGCCATGCTTGCTGCCGGAAAGTATTTTCTGGAGAAGAAAGGTCGTTCGTCCGTGGCTTCCGACGAAGAAATTATAAAAACAGCAGTTACTTCACTCGGACTGGACGAGCTGGCGTCTTTCGATCCGCGGCAACGAATCCTTGAGTATTTACTTTGATTTCGTGGAGGGATTATTCGTGTGTTCCCTCGTTTTTACTTCGTTGAATTTCTTTGTCTCCTGTTTCGTATGATGATGTCAGGGATACGGTTGAAGAAATGTTCTGTTTTTGTGTCACGTCCTCCCCATACCGGGATTTTTTCACCGATAGTTGTTGATATATCATACGTCAGAAATTCGGCAAGTTCTTTTTTTCGGGTAGTGGCTGAATAAATCATCTGAACCGGGTATGCCGTATTTCCGATTGTCGGAATAGCCCCGATAACCAGGGCAATGATACGTGGATGCCTTTCTGATGGAGAGAAACGAATGTGTTCATAAATCATTTTACCAAGTGTATATACTGTCCGGTAGATTATTCCTCCCAGGGTAACGCCGATTGCCAGAAAACTTTCACTTATAAAGCCCGCGGCATACAATGACGGAAACACGATCAACTCGATTACCTGGGTAACCGGTTTTAAACCTATTAGAATAATGAAGTCTGCCAGGTAAGGACTGGCTGATTCATGCCTGGCCTGATCCCGTAAATATTCGGCCTGGGTGGAATTCAGCTGGCCTCGTTTTTCCCATTCATGTATGCGCTTGTTCAGGTATTTTTCGACGCATGATTTCCGGTACTTCCCAACAAAAAGAAATTTGAAAATATTTTTTAGTACACTGATTAAATTGACTGATAATAAGTATTTTATGATTTTTGCAGGTAGCTTGTACAATATTTTAACCAGAGCCTTTTTAATGAAAGATCCCAGCTCTTTCCCATACCATAACAGCAAATGGCGGCTGTACCAATCGGCCTGACTTTGTGTAATCCGTTCTTTTTTCAGGTTATAAGTGATGCTTCTTTTTATTTTTCCTGATGATTTCCATTCATCCTGACACTTTTTTAACTGACTGACAGCATCTTTCAAACGGCCGGTTTCTTCTTCTTTTAATTCATTCTGAATGGAATTGATATATCTGTTTAATTGCTCCGTATTTACATCATCGAACAAAAGATGCCTGTATCTGAACGCTTTCGGAATATAGAAAGACAACAGTGAGAACGGGTTTAACGGGAATATGGCTGGAACGCCCGATTCGGCATCAATCCATACCCAGTTGCCTTCTTTGTCCAGTAAAAAATTGTTGAGGGCCACCGGGTTGCCTTTCCCGGCCTGCCATACCAGTCCGTCGAAACCTGAATCGGTTAACTTTTTTTGCAGTGGTTCCATTACATTGCTGCACAGGTCGTGATATTCTCCTTCTGCGCTTTGGGAAAAAGGATGGTGCAGGCTAACCTGACGTCCTTCTATAAATTCCGTTCTCAGCTCATAAGCTTTTTGTTCTTTGTTCCATGAAGTTCCGAAAGAACGGGCTATTTTCAGATGTGAACCGAACCAGTGCGGAATCAGTATGCCCAGTATTTCCCTTCTCAGATGGGCACATTGCACGGCATCTTCACTCCAGATATACGGATTGGGGGCACCTGTTAAAAAATAATTGACAAATTCGGTAAGTGAACTTCCTTCTGAAAAAATTTTTGTAGCAAGAGTATTTCCTTGCTTGTCAATGCTTTTGTAAACTGTTCCTGATCTTCCTTTTCCTATTTCCTCCTTTGTTCCTGTTCCCTTCATTTTTGTTGTTTCATGTTTTCGGGCACAAATATTAATATTTTATGGGACACGGCAATAAACGCAGAATCAGAATCTTTTTGAATTTTTGCAGGTATGCTAAACAAGTTTGCCTGATGAATGTTATTTATAAAAACATTTTGTGGCCTTTTTGTTAAAAACACAAAGACTTTATTTTTTTGAAACACCGGATTGCTTAATTTTATAAAGAGACCAAAAGCAACTAATAATGAAGAGTACCTTGCTGTACCGTATCTGGAATTTATATGCCGACGGGTTTCGAAACCTTTCCGGATGGGGCAAACAAGTATGGATTATCATTCTTTTGAAGCTTTTTATCATGTTTGCCATTCTTAAACTGTTTTTCTTTCCCGATTTTCTGAAAACCAATTTCAGAAATGATCAGCAACGTGGCGATTATGTCCTGGAACAATTAACAGAACCTAAAAAATAATAATCAATGCTTGAAACTATCGATTTATCACTGGTGAACTGGTCGCGGGCACAATTTGCACTTACCGCGATGTATCACTGGATTTTTGTGCCGCTCACCCTGGGGCTTACGTTTATCATTGCTTTCATGGAAACTCTTTATGTCCGTACCGGCGATCCGGAATGGAAGCGGATCACGAAGTTCTGGATGACCCTTTTCGGCATTAATTTCGCCGTTGGAGTAGCAACCGGAATTATTCTTGAATTTGAATTCGGTACGAACTGGTCTAATTATTCGTGGTTTGTGGGCGATATTTTTGGTGCGCCGCTTGCCATCGAAGGAATTTTCGCTTTTTTCATGGAATCGACCTTTATTGCCGTTATGTTTTTCGGCTGGAACAAAGTCAGTAAAAAGTTCCATTTGCTGGCCACCTGGCTTACTGCTATCGGTGCCAATCTTTCGGCTCTCTGGATACTGGTGGCCAATGCCTGGATGCAAAACCCTGTGGGGATGACTTTTAACCCGGAAACGGCTCGTAATGAAATGACCAGTTTCTGGGATGTCCTTTTTTCACCGACCTCCATACACAAATTTTTGCATACCACTTCGTCCGGTTTTGTGCTGGCATCCATCTTTGTAATCGGCATTTCTTCCTGGTTTTTGCTGAAGAAAAGAGACATGTTGTTTGCGAAGAAAAGCATTGCCGTTGCTGCTGTTTTTGGCCTTCTTGCGTCGGTTTATACCGTTATGACCGGCGATAGTTCGGCACGCGATGTGGCACATACGCAACCCATGAAATTTGCATCATTCGAAGGTTTGTACAATGGCAGCGAAAGGGCTGGCCTGGTTGCTTTTGGCGTGGCTTCGTCTTCGAAGGCTGACCCGGAAAATGAGAATATGACGGATTTTAATATGGTCATCGAAATACCGAATGTATTGTCGTATATGGCATATCTCGATTGGAATGCTTTTGTTCCCGGAATAAACGACCTGATAAAAGGAAACCCGAAATATGGTTATCTTTCTGCTGATGAAAAGATTATCAGGGGAAAAATTGCTATTCAGAAATTAACTGAATTTAAGGATGCAAAAAAAGCAGGGAATATGGCACTTGCTGATAGTTTGAAAAACGAATTTATGAATCCTGATTTTCAGAAAAATTATTTTAAATATTTCGGATACGGATATATAACCGACGCAAAACATCTTATTCCTGATGTCGCCCTTTCGTTTTACAGTTTCCGGACGATGGTGGCTTTAGGCCTGTGGTTTGTCCTGCTTTTTATCCTGGCATTCTGGTTTGTCAGCAAAAATACCATTCAGAATAAAAAATGGTTTTTGAGAGCAGCAATATGGTCGGTTCCGTTGGCATACCTGGCCAGCCAGGCCGGCTGGATTGTCGCCGAAGTTGGCCGTCAACCCTGGGTTATACAGGATCTGATGCCTACGATGGCTGCTGTAACAAAGATCAGCTCTGGTGCTGTGATGCTTACTTTCTGGCTGTTTGCAGTCGTGTTTACAATTTTACTTATTGCTGAATTAAAAATCATGTTCCGGCAAATTAAGATCGGGCCACATAAAGAAGTAGGAGGAACCAAATAATGTTTGAATCGTTATCATATCTTGCATTGCAACAATACTGGTGGATTATTATTTCGCTATTGGGTGCGCTGTTGGTATTCCTGACCTTTGTACAGGGTGGTCAGACGCTGATTTATATCATCGGGAAAACCGAAACCGAACGTTCCATGCTGGTAAATACGCTGGGACGGAAATGGGAGTTTACTTTTACGACTTTAGTTACTTTCGGTGGTGCTTTTTTTGCTTCATTTCCGCTTTTTTATGCCACTTCGTTCGGCGGTGCTTACTGGGTATGGCTTGCCATTCTGATTTTTTTCGTCATACAGGCGGTTTCATACGAGTTTCGTAAAAAGTCAAATAATTTACTGGGGGCAAAAACCTACGAATGGTTTTTAATTCTGAATGGCTTATTCGGTACTATTCTGGTAGGAACGGCGGTCGGTACCTTTTTCAACGGGGCAATGTTCAGCCTCGACGAACTGAACCATGTAACCTGGGAAACTCCGTTCCGGGGCCTTGAAGCTGTGCTTACTTTTCACAATGTAGCACTCGGACTGTCAGTATTTTTTCTGGCGCGGGTTCTGGGTTCTCTTTATTTTATTAATTCGGTTGACAGTGATGTGATTGCTGACCGGTCGAGAAAGCAGGTACTGTACAATGCGATTCCGTTTTTGGTTTTTTTCCTGTATTTTTTGATTGCTTTACTTCTGAAAAAAGGATTTGCCTACAATCCGGACACAGGCGAAATATTCATGGAAAATTACAAATACCTGCACAACCTGCTTGCAATGCCGCTGGTTGCCGTAATCCTTTTGATTGGCGTTGTTGGCGTACTTTGGGGAATTGCTGCTACCTTGCTGAAAAAGTCGGGCAAAGGAATATGGTTTGCCGGGGCAGGAACGGTTTTTACTGTATGGATGCTGTTCCTGATTGCCGGGTTCAATCATACGGCTTTCTATCCGTCGATATACGATTTGCAATCGTCGCTGACCATCGAAAACGCTTCGTCGAGCCATTTTACACTGACGGCCATGAGTTACGTTTCGCTGGCTGTACCTTTTGTTTTGGCATACATCTGGTATGCATGGAAGTCAATGAACAAGACTAAAATAAACGAAGCCGAATTGGGCTCGGAAGATCATTCGTATTAAAATTAAAAAAACAAGAATATGTACTGGAGTTCAATAATCTGGTTTCTGACATGGCCTGTACTAATTGTTGTGGCATATCAACTGATTAAACTGGCGATGAAAAAGCTGGGACCTGTTTTCGATAAAGAAAGCACAGGTTCTGTCGGATAGAACAGGGAAATAACACACGAGGGGGATCAGCCCCCCCTCGCCGGACGGGGTGATTTTTTGTTCTAAAAAGTCCATGCAAAAAGAATAAACGTTTATAAAGTATACTTGGTTATATTGGGTTACTCCTGAATTTTTCAGGGGGATCTTATCCAACCAGTTGCGATGGAGATATCTGAAACGGGAGAATCATAAAACCGCAGATGGTGCGACAGCAAAGGATCGACATCCGGCTGAATACTGAAATTGCCAACTGCGGCTGTTTTTCCCCATTTAATAATTGTTTTTTTCACAGACTCTGTATGTCGTTTTTTCGTATTTGAAAATGATAGGAAATATTAATATTAATTAACAGACTTTGAAAATAAGGGGAAAACGTTTTATATAATTTCGGGCCGGTTTAAAAATTGAGTCTTTAGAGTGTTTTTAGGAATTGCGTTATTAATTAATTTAAATTTATTTAATTATGAAAAAGATTTTTATGATGATCGTTTTGTGTTTTGGCGTTTTTTCTTTGGCTCAGGCTCAAACAAACACAAATCAGACTCCTGTAAAAACAGGAAGTAATAAGAATGCAACCGTTTCAGAAAAAAGTATTGATCCACAGGTACAGAATCTGAAAACTAAGCTCGCATTGAGTGATGCACAAACTTCTCAGGTTTCTGCTATTTACAAGAAGTATGGTGAGAAACAAAAAGCTCTGAGAAACGAAGCAAAAAAAGCAGGAAAAACAGTTGATCCGAAACAACTAAGTGCAATGAGAACTCAGCGGAACAAGGAAGTGGAAGCATTGCTTTCGGCCGACCAGAAAACCAAGTTCGAAAATTCACTGAAAGCAAAATCAAGTGCAAAAGTTGCAGCAAAAACCACTGCTGCTTCAGCTACTCCCACAAAAAGGTAAAACCTGTTAAATTTATTTATAGAAGAGCCGTTTCATAAAAAGAGACGGCTCTTTTCATTTTAATTTTGAATTTTGCAGAGAGCCGCAGAGGAAAGGAAACAGAGGCACAAATTTTTATTACGAAAATCAGCGATATCTGCGGAAACACATTTTCGGGACTAATAATTCTGTATTTTTATCCCGGTCTTATTCATTTTACAAAGTAAGTCTGAAACATGTGAATTTTGAAATATAAATTCCTGTGTTTCATCGTTTTTATTGTAGAAAAGTGAAAAAATAAGATATGAAGAAAGCAAAGGTTAATATAGTAACACTGGGATGTTCGAAAAATCTGGTTGATTCGGAAATGCTGATGAACCAGTTGATCCTGAATGGTTTTGACGTGGTTCACGACAGTGAACAGGACGATGCAGATATCGTTATTCTGAATACCTGCGGCTTTATTGCCGATGCCAAAGAAGAATCGATTAATACTATTCTGAGTTTTACGAATGCCCGGAAGACAGGGAAATTAGCAAAACTGCTGGTGATGGGATGTCTTTCGGCCCGGTATAAGGAGGATCTGGTTCAGGAGATTCCTGAGGTCGACCGGTTTTACGGCAAGTTCGATTTCCGGGAAATTGTAAATGACCTGAATGCCACTTTTTATGAGCAGAAAATGTATTACCGGGTGCAGACAACGCCGGCTCATTTTGCCTATCTGAAAATCAGTGAGGGATGTAACCGGCACTGTTCGTTCTGTGCGATTCCTCAGTTTACAGGCAATCATAAATCGCGGAGTATCGATAGTCTGATCGAAGAAGCCCGCCGGTTGGTTGCCGGTGGTGTAAAGGAATTGCTGGTTATTGCGCAGGATCTTTCGTATTACGGGATCGACATGTACGGCGAAAGTAAACTGGCTGAATTGATCGACAGGCTGGCCGGTATTGACGGTGTGAAATGGATCCGCCTGCATTATACCTATCCGTCGAAATTTCCGCTTGACGTGCTGAAAGTAATCCGTGAACACGACAATGTTTGCAAATACCTGGATATTCCGTTGCAGCACATCAGCGACCGGATGCTGGGCCTGATGCGCCGTCATATTACCAGGCAGGAGACCATCAATCTGATCAATACAATTCGCCGCGAAGTGCCGGGAATAGCGTTGCGTACCACTTTTCTGGTCGGTCATCCGGGCGAAACGGAAGAAGATTTTGAAGAACTGAAGGCCTTTGTCAGCGAATATAAATTCGAGCGGATGGGGGTGTTTGCCTATTCTAACGAGGACGATACATATGCCTTTAAAATGTACAAAGACGATGTTTCACAGGAAGTAAAGGAACAGCGGGCTGATGAATTAATGGAAATTCAGCAGGAAATTTCTGACGGATTGAATAAAAAATACATCGGATGCACATTGCCGGTTTTGATCGACCGGAAGGAAGGCGATTATTTTATTGGCCGTACCGAATACGATTCGCCGGAAGTTGACGGGGAAGTGCTGATTGAGAGCAATTTAAAAATACAGGTGGGTGAATTTTATCCGGTGAAAATTACCGACGCCAGCGAATACGATTTGTTCGGGGAAATTTAAACAGAAGTTTTGGTATGAATATCAGAAAGGGTATTTATATCAGCCTTATTCCGTTTTCTTCAATGGTAATTAACCTGTTTTTATAGAGCGTTCCGATAGCTTTCTTAAAATTCTTTTTGCTGATTTGAAATTCCCTGTAAATTGTTTCGGGGTCACTTTTATCGCAGACAGGGAGGAATCCGTTCGCGGCTTTCAGTTTTTCCAGAATTTCCTGTGCCATTCCTTCCGTTTTTTCATACCCCGGCTTTTGAAGTTCGAGGTCTATTTTTTCGTCCTCCCGTATTTTTGCAATGTAACCTTTCAGCTTTTGTCCGGTTTCGAGAGTCTGGAAAACTTCATTTTTGTAGAGCATCCCGAAGTGCGAATTATCGATGATGGCCCGGTAACCCAGGTCGGTTTGTTCAACAATGATCAGGTCAACTTCTTCGCCGGCTTCATAGTCAACAGGCAGGTTATCCACAAATTTGTCGATTTTTGATGAAGCCACTATACGATTGGTTTCCGGGTCGAGATAAACATAAACAAGGTATTTCTCCCCGACCTTCATGCTGGTTTTCTGTTCGCGGAACGGTACCAGCAAATCTTTCATTAGCCCCCAGTTCAGGAAAGCACCAACCGGGGTAGTGGCAACCACTTCAAGCGTGGCAAACTCGTCCACTTCGGCAAAAGGTCTCTCTGTCGTGGCAATCAGCCGGTCTTCCGAATCGAGATAAATAAAAACATCCAGTTCGTCGCCGACAGCCCATTCTTCGGGCAAATAGCGTTTTGGAAGCAAAATGTCTCCCAGCTTTTCGTCGTGAAAATAAACCCCGAAATCAACCTCACGGGCGATGACCAGTCTATTGTGTCTGCCAATTTCAACCATTGTAAATACTGTTTGTTCCGATACAAATGTAATTCTACTTCGACACATAAAAAAATCAGTTTCCCATCTTCCCTTTTTAAGATTCATAAATTAATGCAAGGCTTAACTGACCGTCACTTCGGGAGATTTGAGGCGAGGAAAGGAAAGCCATTGGAGTCATGTCTGCCAGCAATATTTTTAATATTCTGCTGATTTTATGTGGAGCGAAGCCAGAGAAGGGTATATGATACCCATTGCTATGGTTAATATTGCCAGCATGCTCTGCAACCCTCAAATGTTATAATCTGAATGTTTACTATTATAACAGGTTTTGATATGCCTGTGATATTCTTCTGCTTTCTACCGAAAGCCATAAATACTATTCCCCGGGAAATAGAAAAGCAAAAAATAAAAGTACTCTTCTTCGATGAGATACAAATTGTTGAGGAATGGGAAAATATATCAATACAGGCAACCTTGTTTCAGCAAATAAACGGGTCGGAATGTTTGACATAAAAATTCCGGTTATTTTTCTGGAATACTTTTTAGTTCTGAAAGATGCCTGCCTGTTTGATTTTATACCTGTATTCAGTCCTTTCCTGAAGGTATGAATCTGAACCGATTTATCCGATTACTAAAACGTATAAAATACAGATTCCTGGTGTCGAAGATTTCGAATCGACAAAAATATATAAAGTAATGGATGACGATCAGAAAGTTGCAGAAATCTGTCTGGAATATCTTCGGAACGATATGATTGATTCGAGAGCCGTTGTTGTATATGCCGGCGTTGGCAGTACTGCCGACTATGAAAACGGTTTTGTTGCCTATCTTGTAGGAGACGACGGATCGATTTCCGCTAATCCCGAAAACGGGCGAAAAGTGATATTCGATTACGAAAACAATACTCCGGACTACATTGCAGGCACATCGGAAGCCGTATCAACCGTGTATCTTTCGACTTACGGAATTACCGGGGAAGAACAAGAAAATGCAGTGGATATAAGTTCTGAACCATATACAGTTGAAGATATCTCAGGAAATACCTATCCGGTAGTAAAAATCGGTGCGGAAGTGTGGCTGGGATCAAACCTCCATACGACCAGTTTTGGCGATGGTACTGCAATTGATTTAATTTCGGGTTCAGATATGGCTTCTTACGGAACAACTATTCCTTTTGCAACATATCCAACGAATAATACAAGTATTGATCCTGAAGTGTATGGATATTTATATAACAGTGCGGTTGTGAAGGGTGATAATGAAGCACTGATCGGTTCTGCAATTATCGATGGGAACTGGCGACTGGCAACCGGTGGAGGCTCAAACAGCAGTGGAATAAACAATACAACCACCGACTGGCAACGATTGTTTAAATATGTTGGAACAGACGGACTTGGTTCACTGTTGTCTTCCGGTTATTCCTGGAGCAACGGAGGAGACGGAAACTTCGATATAAATACCGTTTCAAACATAACAGGATTGAGCATAGTTCCTGCCGGTGAAATGTATGATGTAACGAATTATGTTTATGCTATCGGAGCCAATAGTCAGGCCTTTTTCTTTTACGGAGGAGGTTCTGCCGGTGGCTATAACCTGGCAGAAAAAGACGGAAAGGCTGCCGACCAGGCCGGGGTCCGACAATGGTCACATAATAGCGATGCTTGCAGTATCCGTCTTGTGCGGATAGACGTTCATGAATAAACAATAAAAGAAAAGAGGGTGTCCAAAAGTTTTTGGGCACTCTTTTTTCCCATGTATAGATATTCCGGTGCTAAAGTAGGCGGTACAAAGGACTAGGAATGTAATGTTCCGAATGGAATTATAACAAATTGTACAACCCCATAACCAGGTGAATCTGCTGATTAACAAACATTAATAAATAAAAATAAACTTTTCCCGTTGTATTTCGTTTCTTATGATGTTTAAATACAACAAAATGTTTAGAAAGATCGGACATATTCTTTTGATTGCGATTCTGCTGATTGCGACAATGGGATTCTCCTTGTCTAAACATTACTGCGGGAGCCGGTTGGTAGAGGTAAAAATAAATACCGAAGCAAAATCATGTTGCGCGAACGGTTGCAAATCGAATTGCTGCCATAATGAAAATATCCATTACCAGTTAAAAGAAAATTTTGTTGGTTCGGCACATCAGGAAGTAACACAGGCTGTCCAGCTCGACTTATTGTTTCCGGCAGAGTCAACTTTGTTTGCTGCTGTTGCTGGAGATATCGTAGAAAACGCCGTTTATCCAAAAGAGTCTCCTCCTCCGAAACCTTTACATATAAAGCTTTCCGAAATACAGACATACCTTTTATGATTAAACCTGTTCACTGATCACGAATCATCCGGAGAAACCGGCTGATGATGCTGATTCAATTTCCGTATTTTAATTATTTCATTCTGATATGGATAATTAAAATCATGATAATCAGCATAAATACACGATTTTATAAAAAAGATTCGTAACTTTTTTAACAGGTTCAAACATAAAACAGATAAGGTATGCTAAATAAAATCATACGTTTTTTTCTTGAAAACAAACTGATAACCCTGTTGTTGTTACTTGTTTTCATCATGCTGGGCACTGTGTATGCACCGTTTAACTGGCATACAGGATTACTGCCCCGCAATCCGGTTCCGGTAGATGCCATTCCGGATATTGGCGACAATCAGCAAATTGTTGCGACCGAATGGATAGGACATTCGCCAAAGGACATTGAAGATCAGATTACTTATCCTCTTACCTCGTCCCTGCTGGGAATTCCCGGAGTAAAAACCATCCGGAGTTCGTCCATGTTCGGGATGTCGTTCATTTACATCATTTTTAATGATCATGTCGATTTTTACTGGAGCCGTTCACGCATTCTCGAAAAATTAAACTCGTTGCCTTCCGGCACTTTACCTCAGGGCGTTCAGCCTACGCTGGGACCTGATGCTACTGCCTTGGGACAGGTTTACTGGTACACGCTGGAAGGACGTGATCCGAAAACCTGTAAACCGGCAGGAGGCTGGGATCCGCAAGAATTACGGACAGTTCAGGATTACTATGTGAAATATGCACTTTCTTCTGCCTCAGGAGTATCGGAAGTAGCAAGTATCGGTGGTTTTGTAAAAGAATACCAGGTAGATATTGACCCGGATGCCATGAAAGCTGCCGGCGTTTCGGTAACTGATATTATGCAGGCTGTAAAAAAGAGCAACCTGGACATTGGAGCAGAAACCATCGAATTAAACAAAGTAGAATATGTTATTCGCGGACTGGGATACATCAAAAATTTAGATGATCTGAAAGAAGCAGTAATCACGGTTCGGAACAATATCCCGATACGTATCGGCGATGTGGCCAAAGTGAGTTTCGGACCGGCTACCCGCCGCGGAGGACTGGACAAAGATGGTGCAGAAGCTGTTGGTGCTGTCGTTGTTGCCCGTTATGGTTCCAACCCGATGGAAGTAATCAATAATGTAAAAAAGAAAATAGCTGAGATTGCTTCCGGACTTCCGCAGAAGACGCTGGCCGACGGAACTGTGTCGAAAGTTACGGTAGTCCCTTTTTACGACCGCAGCGGACTGATTAAGGAAACCATTGGAACGCTCGAATCGGCACTGTCTCACGAAATACTTATTTCCATTATTGTCATCATCATTCTGGTGCTGAACTTACGGGCTTCAGTGCTCATCTCATCACTATTGCCCATAGCCGTGCTCATCACATTCATCGTTATGAAATGGGTCGGGGTCGATGCCAATATTGTTGCCCTTTCCGGTATTGCCATTGCCATTGGTGTAATGGTCGACGTTGGAATTGTGTTTACAGAGAATATCATCCGGCACCTGGAAATGCCGGAGAACAAAAGAGCCAAAGGGAAGCATCTGGCTGCAGTCATTTATTCGGCAACGGTCGAAGTCTCATCAGCAATCACGACAGCTCTGGCCACAACCATTGTTAGTTTTCTCCCGGTTTTTGTGATGCAGGCAGCCGAAGGGAAACTGTTTCGTCCGCTGGCCTTTACCAAAACATTTGCACTGCTGGCTTCCTTTCTGCTGGGTATTATCGTTTTACCCACATTGGCAAATATCCTCTACTCCATCCGGTTCGACCGGAAACGGATTAAACGGATATTCAATACAATTTTAATTGCTGCCGGAATTTTATTTGCGATTTGGTGGAAACAGCTACCTGCTTTGGCTCTGGTTCTTATTGGAATAAATAACCTTCTGGCCTGTCGCTGGCCGCAGCAACGTAATGAATTTCCGAACTATATCAATATCGGTATTACCCTTCTGGTGGCCATCTGGTATCTCACCATCGAGTGGTTGCCACTTGGCGCCGGTAACAGTAACGGAATCAACTATTTGTTTGTTACGCTTCTTATTGCACTGATACTCGGTATTTTACTGTTGATTGTTCATTTCTATGAACCGATTTTACGCTGGGCCCTGCAGCACAAATGGAAATTCATGGCACTTCCTGTCCTGACCATTGTTTTCGGAATACTGGCCTGGCAGGGAGCCGACCGGATTTTCGGATTTATGCCAAAAACCATAAAGCAAACCGGGGCCTGGCAGTCGTTCAGCAAAATTTTCCCGGGTACCGGTAAGGAATTTATGCCGGCTCTTGATGAAGGTTCTTTTCTGCTGATGCCTACCAGCATGCCTCACAGCGGGATTGAGATGAACCGGCAATATGTCGGATTACTGGACAAACGTTTATCAGCTATTCCTGAAGTGGAACAAACCGTCGGGAAATGGGGGCGCGTCAATTCGGCCCTTGATCCTGCGCCCGTGCAGATGTTTGAAAATGTAATTAACTATCTGCCGGAATATATGCTGGATGAAGACGGACACCGCATGGCTTTTAAAGTAGATAAGGACGGTAGTTTTATTCTGAAAGACGGATCGACCTACAATGTGAAACGTGATGGTTTCCGAAAAATTGGCAGGGACGAGCTGATCCCGGATAAAAATGGTGACTATTTGCGTCAATGGCGGCCCGAAATAAAAACGCCGGATGATATCTGGAAGGAGATTGTAAAAGTAACCAATCTGCCCGGACTTACTTCAGCTCCAAAACTTCAGCCTATACAAACCCGTCTGGTGATGCTTTCCACCGGGATGCGGGCACCAATGGGACTTAAAGTGTTCGGCCCTGATCCGGAAAGCATTGAAAAGGCAGGAATTCAACTGGAATCGCTGCTGAAGGAAGTTCCGTCAATTAAAGCCTCTTCTGTTTTTTACGACCGTGCGGTAGGTGCTCCTTATCTCGAAATAAAACTGAATCGCAAGGCCATTGCCCGTTACGGCATGACCGTTGAAGATGTGCAGAAAGTGCTGCAGGTAGCTGTTGGCGGTATGCCACTGACCAATACCGTAGAAGGGAGAGAACGTTTCCCGGTGCGGGTACGTTATGCCCGTGAGTTACGTGATACGCCGGAGTCAATAAAGAAAATACTGGTTCCCTCGAAAACGGGAGTACAGGTTCCGCTGGACGAACTGGCTGATATTTCCTACACCCGCGGCCCTCAGATGATCAGAAGCGAAAACACTTTTCTGAATGGCTATGTCATTTTTGATAAGCAGGAGGGAAAAGCAGAAGTGGATGTAGTGGAAGAAGTGCAAAAATTCTTAAAAAATAAAATCGATGCCGGGGAATTGACACTTCCGGCCGGAGTTAGTTACAGCTTTGCAGGGAATTACGAACAGCAAATAAGAGCAACCAGACAATTGGCCATTGTGATTCCTATCAGTCTGGTGCTGGTTTTTCTTCTGCTCTATTTTCAGTTTAAAACTTTCACCGCGTCGTCCATTCATTTTTCAGGAGTGTTTGTGGCATTTGCCGGAGGTTTTATCATGCTGTGGTTGTACAGTCAACCCTGGTTTCTGAACTTTTCAGTGGCCGGAGTAGATATGCGGCACCTGTTCCGGATTCATACCATAAACCTGAGTGTGGCAGTTTGGGTTGGTTTTATTGCCCTGTTCGGCATTGCAACCGATGATGGTGTTATTATGGGAACCTACATCCACCAGGTATTTGAAGAACGCAAACCTGCCACCATACACGATGTGCGCGAGGCCGTGGTAGTTGCCGGCAAAAAACGGGTACGCCCGGCTATGATGACAGCAGCCGTCGCCATTATTGCCCTGCTTCCGGTTTTGTCTTCCACCGGAAAAGGTTCCGATATTATGGTTCCGATGGCCATTCCCACTTTTGGCGGTATGGTCATCCAGATCATGACCATGTTCGTGGTTCCCATCCTGCAATGTTTCTGGCGGGAAGGTGAAGTCAGAAAACTGAATCAGAAAGTTTTAACTGGTAAAAATGAAGGTTATGAAGAAGAGTAAGATTTATATTGCAATACTGATTGTCATGTTGGTTACCTGCCGGTTTTCATTCGGACAGTCGACCACACTTACACTGACAGGGGCACTGGAAGCAGCAGCTCATAATAACCCGGAGCTGAAAGCTGCTTTTAACCGGTACCTGGCAGCACTGGAAAAAATTCCGCAGGCCGGGGCACTGCCCGATCCGCAGGCTTCGTTCGGATTTTTTGTAAGCCCGATGGCCAACATGAACGGTGAACAGTTGGGAAATATTCAGCTTATACAGATGTTTCCATGGTTCGGAACTCTGAAAGCAGGGAAGAGTGAAGCTACGGAACAGGCAAAAGCGAAGCTCGAAGGTTTTAACTCCGTCAAAGCAGACCTGTTTTTCAGAATAAAAAAGAATTGGTACCAGTTAATGAAAACAGACCGGGAAATAAAGTTGGTTCAGCAACATATTGACTTGCTGAAATCACTGGAAGCGCTGGTCGAAATAAAATACCAGGCTCCCGGAACAGGTATGCCGGCAATGAACCAGGCACAGCTACCGGACATCCTACGGATAAAAATGGAAATTCCGGAAAAGCAAAACCAGCTGGCTTCTCTTACAGATCGGCGGAAAACAGAAGAAGTAACATTTAATGCGCTGTTAAACCGCGACACCAATGCACCGGTACAGATTGACGATTCGCTGAGAATGGAAGTACTGCCTGCTGCCAAAACAGCTATTGCCGACAGCATTCTGCAAAACAATCCGGTGCTGGCGATGATTGAAAAGCAAAACGACTCGTACCGGGAAATGGAGTACAAAAACCGGAAAATGGGACTTCCGAAACTGGGGATTGGTTTTACTTATTCCGTTAACGAGGAACGGGCCGGAAATACCTTCAGTAAAAATGGGAACGACATGCTGATGCCCATGGTTTCAGTAACCATTCCGATTAACCGGAAAAAATACAATGCCATGCAAAAGGAAGCCCGGTTGCTGCAGGAAGCAGGGAAAGAACAACTTACCGATACGCAGAACCAACTGAAGGTTCAGTACCGGAATTTTATTCAGAAACTGGATGATGCGAAAAGACGGGCTGATTTGTACAGCGAACAGGAACTGCTGGCCCGGAAAACAACTGATTTGCTGATTACCGGTTTTTCAAACGGACAAAACACCTACGATGATGTGTTGCAGATGCAAAACAAAGTACTCGACTACGGCTTTAAACATACTGAAGCCATTACCGATTATAACACAGCAGTAGCTACTGCCGAAAAATTAATGAATGCAATAAAAATACAAAGCTATGAAGACGACTGATTATCTGAAGAATAAATATATAAAAGGGAGCCTGCTGGTTATTGCAGGCCTGTTGCTGGGCTGGTTGTTCTTTCATCAGTCAGAACCGGTAACAAAAACTGAAACGATCCAGGCAGAGGAACACCATCATGCGGAAAAGGAAACGATCTGGACCTGTTCGATGCACCCGCAGATACGTCAGGATAAACCCGGGAAATGCCCGATTTGCGGAATGGACTTAATTCCGCTCGCCGGTTCAAATGCAGCGGTTGATGAACAGGCTGTACAGATGAGCGAATCGGCTATGAAACTGGCAGAAGTGCAAACCAGCATGGTTACCAAAGGAACGGCAGAAAAAGACCTTCAACTGTACGGGAAAATACAGGTAAACGAACGTTTGCTGCAATCGCAGACTGCCCATATTTCAGGACGTATTGAACAGCTTCTGGCAAATACTACCGGTGAATCTATAAAAGAAGGACAACTGATTGCCCGGATTTATTCCCCGGAACTGGTAAGTGCACAAAAGGAACTACTGGAAGCCCTTTCGCTGAAAGATCAGTATCCGAAGCTGGCAGAGGCCGCCCGGGAGAAATTACGCAACTGGAAACTTACTGACGAACAGATAGCTGCCATTGAACAGTCGGGCAAGGTGAGTTCAACGTTTGACCTCTGTGCTACCACTTCAGGAACGGTTTTAAACCGGAAGGTAAGCGAAGGCGATTATGTGAAGAATGGTGCTGTGTTGTTCGACATTGCTGACCTGTCGGAAGTCTGGGCTGTGTTTGATGCTTATGAAACCGACCTGGGCTGGATATCGCTTCACCAAAGCGTTGATTTTACTGCGCAGGCTTTACCCGGAAAAACATTTTCAGGAAAAGTCTCGTTCATTGATCCGGTGATCGATCCTGTCACCCGAATTGCCAAAGTACGGGTCGAAATTCAGAATTTCGGCCGGCAACTAAAACCTGAAATGCTGATTACCGGACAGCTCCATTCCAAAATAAAAGGAAACGATAGTCAATTGCTGATTCCTCAATCGGCTGTTTTATGGACAGGCAAACGTTCGGTGGTTTACGTGAAAATTCCGGGAAGCAATCCGCCGGCATTTAAAATGCGAAAAATCACCCTGGGCAATGCAACCAATCATTCGTACCAGGTAAGCGAAGGACTCTCCGAAGGTGAGGAGATTGTCACCAACGGCACTTTCAGCGTGGATGCCGCTGCCCAGCTGGCCGGTAAAACCAGTATGATGAACCCGTCCGAAGAAAAGCCTTCAGGCAAACAAAACTTGGGAACCATGAAAATGGCAAACGACCAGGCATCGCCTGCGAAAGCCATGTTCACCGTTGCCGGCAACTGCGACATGTGCAAAGAACGGATTGAAACCGCCGCGAAATCTGTCGACGGAGTTGTTTCGGCTGAATGGAGTGCTGAAAAGCAAATGGTACATCTGCTGTACGATCCGGCAAAAACGAACCCGGATGAAGTTCAGAAGGCTATTGCCAAAGTGGGGCATGATACCGAAAAATATAAGGCAGACGACGAAGTTTACAGTCATCTTCCCGAATGCTGTTTGTACAAAAGACTGAAGTATTAACCATTAAAAATTATAGCAAAATGAAAAGAAAAATAGTAAGCCTTACCGTATTATTCCTCATTGGAATAGTATCAGTTTTTGCTGCTCCAAAGGCTGAAACATTTAGAGTAGAAGGGAAATGCGGAATGTGTAAAGCCCGTATTGAAAAGACTTCGCTGGCAATAGACGGAGTTTCGGAAGCCGAGTGGAACCAGGAAACCAAAATGCTGAAAGTTATTTTTGACGACTCGAAAGTGAAAGTAGAAGACATCCGCAAAAAGCTGGCTGAGGCCGGACACGACAACGGGAAGTATAAAGCCGACGACAAAGTATATAATGCTTTGCCGGTCTGCTGTCATTATCGTGAATAAATGCAGATAACTTTTTAGGAGGATGTCCGCTATGAGAAGGACATCCTCCTAAAAGTGTGTCATTCAGGATGAAGTGAGAAATCTGTTCAATACTTAACCGGACAGAATTTCCCCAAACACCCATATGATTCTTGACGGTAAAAAGTCTTTATTTTTGTGTGAATTCATTTATAAAATATTAGTATGTAATGAGATATATCTGATTTTTTGATGGGGTGTAAACATATTTTAAACTTTTTTTACTTGCTTTTCGAAAATAAAGTTTGCAATTTTATTGGTGTTTTGATATGAGAGACGGTGCAAATACCTGCTATAAAGGGATAAGAATTTGTTAATGAGTTTATTTTTTTATTGATGTAAAAAATAGTTATTAACTTAAAAACTTGGAACTATGTCGAAAAATAAAGACGAAAAAAAGGATGAGAAGAAAAAGCCGGCCAAAAGTTTAAAAGAAAAAAGACTGGAGAAAAAAGCAAAAAAAATGGCTAAAACAGGAGTCGAATAAAATTAAAACCGACCTCAAAGCCCTAAAAATGTCATGTTTTTAGGGCTTTTTTTTAACATAGAAAAATGTTATCTGTCTGATTTGCCGGACTCGTTATCCTCTTTCTGGTTTTTTTCATACGCGGTAACTATTTCCTTTGCATGGTCGAAATCAGCATCGGAAACAAAGACCCGTATGGCTCCGGCTCCGCCCGCTGCTGTCCACCAGGGATTTAATGTACCCATAATAACATCCTGCATATATGCACTGATACCCGAATTTTCGAGCAGCGTTTTTACCATTCCTGCCTGCCAGGGCGTTCCGCTAAAAACTTCAACCGGTTTTGATTCATTATTTTTTTTCATATTGAAAGATGTTACTGACAAACCGGGCATAAATTTATGTATTTTCGGGATATGTTTCTGAAAATAATTGATCTGTCCGGATTAACGTGTTACTGATTTTCCTTTTTTGTCTGAAAGTAGCTGATATTCTCCCTGCTTTTTTATCTTAGCTGATATTTTCAAAATAAGCTGTAATGGCCTTAAATTATATCTGGATATTTTTCTTTGTCGTTGCTTTTATTGTTGCCCTTCTGAAAGTTATTTTCACCGGGGATACAACTATTTTTTCAGATATGATGAACTCGACATTCGACATGGCAAAAACCGGGTTCGAAATTTCGCTGGGGTTAACCGGTGTGCTGACGCTCTGGATGGGAATTATGAAAATCGGGGAAAAAGGTGGTGTGGTAAATATATTTTCGAAACTGATCGGACCGTTTTTTAACAAACTTTTCCCTGAACTCGGGAAAAACCATCCGGCTTATGGTTCCATTATGATGAATATTGCAGCCAACATGCTGAACCTTGATAATGCCGCGACCCCGATCGGTTTGAAAGCCATGGAAGAAATGCAGGAGACCAATCCCAAAAAAGATACGGCATCGAATGCGCAAATCATGTTTTTGGTGCTGAACACGTCAGGCCTTACGTTAATTCCTGTCAGTATTATGGTTTACCGGGCCCAGTTGGGAGCAGCTAATCCTGCCGATATTTTTATTCCGGTTTTGCTTGCCACTTTTTTTTCAACAATAGCGGGATTAATTTCGGTAGCCTGGTTTCAGAAGATAAACCTGCTCGATAAAACCATTCTGGCATATTTAGGCGGACTTACGGCTCTGGTGGCAGGCATCATCTGGATATTTTCCGGGATGGACAAAGACCAGATTGCCACCGTATCGAACTTTGCCAGCAACCTGATTTTGTTTTCAGTCATAATACTGTTTATCGTTCTCGGCATACGGAAACGGGTAAATGTATACGAGGCCTTTATCGAAGGGGCAACCGACGGTTTTAAAACGGCAGTAAAAATTATACCATACCTTGTTGCCATCCTGGTAGCCATCGGTGTTTTTCGTACTTCGGGGGCATTAGACTGGTTTATCTCCGGCATTTCCTGGTGTTTCCGGACAATCGGCATCAATACTGATTTTGTGGAGGCATTGCCCACCGCCCTGATGAAACCTCTCAGCGGAAGCGGAGCCCGGGGGATGATGGTCGATGTAATGAAAAATTACGGGGCTGATTCGTTTGTCGGAAGGGTTGCCAGTACGGTTCAGGGCGCAACCGATACAACTTTTTATATACTGGCTGTTTATTTCGGGGCCGTCGGAATCAAAAAAACCCGCTATGCCGTTGTCTGCGGGCTGATTGCTGACTTTGCAGGAATCATCGCCGCAATACTGATGGCCTATCTGTTTTTCCACTAAAAACCGGTTTCCTGTCCGGATTTTTAATGAAGTTTTTCCGGAGAAAAATTTTCAGTTTTTGCCTGATACCACTTCTTTTCCTACATTTGGCCCCAATAATAATTTAAAGATGACAAAATTTTTTTTCACGATATTATCAGTTCTGGTACTGAATTTACCTGTATGGGCGCAGCGCACTTCAACTATTTCTTCTGAAGTTCCGCCTTTGGTTGTCATTATTAATGTGGAACAAATGCGGGTTGATTACATCCAGCGCTACTGGGATAAATTTCAGTCAGACGGTTTTAAGCGACTGTACAGCGAAGGTGCTGTCTGTTCAAATACGAGGCTCGATTTGCATGTACAAAAAATATCGACCGGGGCAGCAACCCTGTTTACCGGCGTTTATCCGTCAATTCATGGCATTGTGAACGACAGCTGGTACGATCGTCTGAAAGAGAAAGAGATTCGGTGTGTTGGTGACGATTTTTACCTCACGGTAGGAAGTGACTCTCACGAAGGGGAATGTTCGGCCGTAAAGCTGCTGAGCCCGACAATCGGGGATATTATGAAAATATATTCAAATAACCGTTCGAAAGTTTTCAGTGTGGCAATGAACGATGTAAGTGCCATTTTTTCGGCCGGTCATGCAGCCGACGCAGCCTACTGGTTCGATACACAAAGCGGAAATATGATTTCAAGTTCGTATTACCTGGATGTTTTTCCCGATTGGGTCAGGGTTTTCAACGACAAGAAATTTGCAGATCTGTACAGTTCACGAGACTGGAATACCCTGCTGCCGGTTACCAGCTATACGGAAAGCCTGAACGATGACTATATTCTGGAAAAAGGTTATTACGGAAAATGGAACACTTTCCCGTACAGCATGAAAAAATTGTATCATAATGCGGGAAGCTATAAGTTTCTGAAAACAACACCTTTTGGCAATACGATCATCAAGGATTTTGCCGTGGAACTGATCGATGCAGAAAAGCTGGGACAGGACAATATTCCGGACTTGCTGTGTGTCAGTTTTACTTCAATGGATTATGAGAACGGCTCTTTCGGCCCTTCGTCGGTGGAAATGGAAGACACCTATCTGCGTCTCGATCAGGAAATTGCCAGTCTGCTGAACTATATCGACAAAAAAACAGGGAAAGGAAATTCGCTGGTTTTACTTACTTCAACAAATTCAGGAACATATCCGATTAATTATTTAAAAGAAGAATTTCACATGCCGGTAGGGGAGGTCTCTCCGGAAAATATGACAGCTCTTTTGAAATCGTACCTGAATATTTTGTACGGACAAGGCGACTGGATTGAGCAGGATGCCGATCAGCAAATATATCTGAACCATGACCTGATTGAAAAAAAAGGATTGTTACTTACCGATGTTCAGCGAAAAGTAGCATCGTTTATCAACCAGTTCGAAGGCGTAAAAATTGCCTTGCCGGCATCGGCCTTTGAAGAAGGAGACCATGTGAAAAGTCAGCTGGCCACTATTTCCAACTCATTCAATTTCAAACGTTCGGGCGATATTCTTTATTCGTTTGAAGATGGCTGGCAACCTGTTTATAAATTCAAACGCACCATTTACAACGATAATTCGCATATCCCGCTGGTATGGTTCGGGAACAAAATAAAAAAGGGAAAAATCATTCAGCCTGATAATGCACTGGACATTGTTCCTACGATTCTTGAAATCCTGAATATTCCTGTTCCGGATTCCTGTTCCGGACAAATTCTGGAGAAAGTACTTTGGTAAAAAGTTCGGACTGAATACTGTTTTCTACTTCACTCCGTCGTATTTATACCCCAGACCTGAAATTGTTTTTTCAACTTCTTTCAGATCAATTTTACTTCCTTTTACCGAAACTTCCGATTTGTTCCTGTCGGCGATAACTTCTTCAATTCCATTAAGATTCAATAGGTTTTTTGTAACACTTGCTTCACAGTGAGAGCAAGTCATTCCTTCCACTTTCAGTATAGTATAATCCATTGTTTTTGTTTTTAATGATTTCTGATAACGTTCTGCAAAATATCCTGCGATTATTAAACCAATGAGTACAATTGCCGATCCGGTTTGCAACCAAGCCGGAAGCATTTCATGTCCGCTGCCGTGGATATGGGCAACCTTGCCAAGAATCCAGTCAGCGGGAATCAGCCAGTTTATCAGCAGTCCAAAAAGCACTGCTCCGCCGATAATGCTTGCCAGATAAGCTGTTAACGATTTGCGTCCCATGGTTTTCCCGATAACGGTCATGGTTGCCACGTTGGTTGCCGGTCCGGCCATCAGGAAAACAAGTGCAGCACCGGGTGAGACGCCTTTCAGCAACAGCACCGCGGCAATCGGAATGGAACCTGTTGCACAGATATAAATCGGGACTGAAGCTGCAAGTACGACCAGTATTTCAACAATACCAAGGCCTTTGAACGAACTGAAAAAGTCATCAGGCAACAATACCGAAATAAGGGCTGCCAGCAGAAAACCAAGAATCAGCCATTTTGCAATATCCTGAAGCAGTTCGATAAACGCATAATTCGCTGCCTGAAGCAACGACATGCGTTTTTCGTCATTCGGGGCATGGCAGCCGCAACTATCCCCTTCGCAGGCGGATTCCCCTGGTTTTATGTCTCCGGAAACCGAATGTTTGCCGGCAAACGCCGTGTTTGTTTTATTTTCTGATTTTTCTTTTACAAAAATATTGGTGATTATGCCACCGACGACACCGGTAACAAAAGCGACCAGCGGACGCAAAACGGCAAAAGGCCATCCCAGCATCGAATAAGTTGCGAATATGGAATCGATTCCGGTTTGCGGTGTCGAAATTAAAAACGAATTTGTTGCCCCTTTCGAGGCCCCGTTTTTATAAAATGAAATGCCGGTAGGAATCACCCCGCACGAGCACAGGGGCATCGGTACTCCCAGCAGTGCCGCATTCAACGCCGATTTAAAGTCGGATTTGCCCAAATAGCGGTTAACCTGTTTCTGCGGAAAATAAACTTTCAGCAAACCGGCAAAAACCAATCCCAGCAAAAGCCAGGGAGCCATCTCGCCGACAAGAAGAGCCAGCTCTTTTATATACATGAACACATATTCCCACATATCTGAATGTTTAGCATTACAAATCTAGTACAATCATGCTTTTTCCAGTCAGAATAACAAATAAAGACATTGCTTGTTGACAAATCAATCCGGAATTTTAACACACTTTCTGCAGAAGAAATTTATGTTGCTGTTAATCAATATGCTGTCAGGATTCCATGTCTCTTTCAACATACACCTGGGTTGCCTCTACCCTGGTTACTTTAACAGCCTCGCCTTTTTCAATCATGCCTGATTCGGAGACGGCATCATAAATTTTACCTTCAATTTTTATTTTTCCTGAAGGACGCAAAACGGTGTGGGCAACTCCTTCTTTTCCTTTTAGTTCCATTAAATGAATGTCAATGCTTACAAACCCGTCTTCCCGCTTTTGAACATCCTGTAATGCAAGATTTTTAAGGACACCGGAATGGACAGTAAAAAGTTTTTTACTAAGCCATACAGAAAGGATAAGACCAGCAACAGTGGCCGATAAAACGGTTGTCAGTGCTACGAAAATTTGTTGGGGATGGACGCTGTCAAAATTAAAACTGGTATTGTCCAGCAGGCTTAGTACCAGTCCCGAAAAAGCCAGTATAATGCCTGATATTCCGGTAATTCCGAAACCTGGAATGACAAATATTTCTACAGCAATCAGTATTAGACCGACAATAAAAATAATGATTTCCCAGTTGGCCGCCAGTCCTTCGAGATACAACGGTGCAAAGTATGTAATGGCCGCCAGCACGGCAATTGCCAGCGGAAAACCAATTCCTGGCGTTTGCAGTTCAAAATAAATACCACCGAGAATCAGCATGATCAGAATGCCGGAAACAACCGGGTTAACCAGAAATCCGATTACTTTTTCAAGTCCTGACGGTTTATATTCTTCAATTTTATAATTTTCGTAGCCTGCTTTTTTCAGCAACTCGTCCACATTTTCAACGATTCCTTCGCAGAAACCGTGTTTCATTGCTTCAAGAGGAGTAAAGGTTAGTACCTTCCCGGTATCGATTATACCGGCAATATATACTGATTCGTCGACCATAGCCTCTGCAATTTTTGGGTCGCGCTTCCACCGGTAAGTAGTATCCTGACCGGTGATAATCGTATCTTTTCCATGGGCTTCGGCAGTGGAACGCATAATCGAACGCATGTACGACTGGTATTTGTCGGGCATTTTTTCGCCTGTCTGGTTCACAACAGTAGCCGCCCCGATTGACGCGCCTTTACGCATATAAATCCGGTCACATGCAACTGAAATCAAGGCTCCGGCCGATGCAGCATTATTATCGATAAAAACATAAACAGGAATAGCACTGTTCAGTATTTTTGTCCGGATGGAATCGGCATCAACCACCGTTCCTCCATATGTATTCATGTGAATCAGGATTAAACCGGCATGAAGGCTGTCGGCGGCTTCAAAAGCCTGTTGTGTCTGCCTCCACACGGCAGGAGCTATATTTTCTTTTATATTTAGCTCATAAACAAGCTTTTGCTTTTCTGAAATATTTTCAGAAGAAGTTTTCCCGACAGAAGTTGTGTCCTGCGCCCAGCCGGCAATACAAATGAAAAAAACGATAATGCTGGAAAAGACTGATTTCATAATGAATACGTTTAAATATTGTCGCCCTGAATGAATTTTGTTATTTCCAAAGTTACGGTTTTTATTATTGGAGAAAGCATTTCCGGAAAGCACTATTGCGGTACTTTGTAAAGTTTACTACATCGTATCCCCGCAACCTGGCTTTTTCTACCAGCATCTGATACGTTTTTTCATCCATTTCCGGGTTACGGCTCAGTATCCATAAATATTTTTCGTTTGAGCTGCCAATCAGTGCATATTGATACTCTGGATCCAGTTCAAGGACATTGTATTCGGCATAAAAAATCCAGAAAAAAGAAACTTTCAGGTTTCCCGGTTTCGACGGATCGGGAATTTTTGCTTTGCCAACCGCACTAGAAAGTTCCCCGTCTAAGCTATTTTTCCGGCCTTGGTTCAGCACTTTTATTTTTCCGTCGGGACGCATTGAGTAAGTTGCCGTTACACCGACCAGCCCCTTTTCGAATGAATGAGGGAAACGGGCAATTTCGTACCATGTTCCCAAATAACGGGATATATCCAGTTCCTTTACTGTTGTTTTGTCAATCATCGCAGCTTCAATTATTTGACATGAGAAAAACAGGAACAATAATGCTGATTTATACATAACAAATGCCCGTATTTTTTACTGCCTTTTGTGACTAAAACAACTTTATCTGTGGATTGGTTCGAATATTCCATGGCCGTTTAGTTCTAATATATTGGATCGAATCACATAGGTTACCGGAGTAACATCCTGATAATTTTCGCTTTCCGGTCAGAATAGGGAGCATATTTTACAGGAATGTCGATCCAGGTCCCTGATGTTATAACAGACCTCTTGTTACTGAACGTATCGAAGCTGAGTTTGCCGTGGTATTTCCCCATTCCGCTGTTTCCGACCCCGCCAAACGGAAGACGCGAATTGGCAATATGCACGATGGTATCGTTGATGCAGCCTCCGCCGGCACTTGTATTTCTCAGCAACTGTTGAACCTCTTTTTTATTTGAACTGAAAATGTACATGGCCAGTGGTTTCTCCCTGTTATTAATCAGCTCAATAACTTCATCCGTTGATTCGTAAGTCAGCACAGGCAGAATCGGGCCGAAAATTTCATCCTGCATGATCAGTGAGCCGGACTTTATTTGGTCGATAATCGTGGGTGCGATATATTTCATGTTCCGGTCGGTTTCGCCTCCGCATATAATTTGTCCTTCTTTCAAATATCCCGAAAGCCGGTCGAATGCCTTTTCGTTTACAATCCGCGGAAAATCGGGACTTTCTTTCGGATTGCTTCCGAATTGCCGGGTGACTTCAGCTTTAATAAACTGTAAAAGATCCGTTTTTACAGACCGGTGAACCAACAGGTAATCAGGGGCAATACAGGTTTGGCCTGCATTCAGAAATTTTCCCCATACAATGCGCCGGGCTGCCAGTTTCAGGTTTGCATCCGGGGTAACAATGCACGGGCTTTTCCCTCCCAGTTCGAGCGTTACCGGACAAAGATGTCCGGCCGCGGCTTTCATTGCAACCTTTCCCAGCATCGGGCTGCCGGTGAGAAACAGGTAATCGAATTTCTGCTGAAACAGGAACTGGTTTACTTCGCGGCCACCCGAAACCAGCGAAATGTATTCGGTCGGAAAGGTTTCGGAAATAATGCGTCCGATCGTTTTTTCATATTCAGGAACATACGGCGAAGTTTTTAAAATAGTGGTGTTCCCTGCCGAAATGGCCCCGATCAAAGGCTGAATCAGCAGCAGAAACGGGTAATTCCAGGGCGCCATAATCAGCACGTTTCCGTATGGTTCGGAATAAATTTTAGAGGAAGAAGGAAGCAGAACCAGCGGACTTCTCTTACGAATCGGTTTCGCCCAGCTTTTTACTTTACGGATATGAACATTCAATTCCTTTAAAACCACCCCGATTTCAGCTTCATAGCTTTCGAAAGCCGATTTCCCCAGATCGTGTTTAAGAGCCTGTTGCAACGCTTTTTCATTTTTCAGAATAGCCGTTTTCAGCGTTTTTAATGCTTCAAGCCTGAAGCTTACATCTTTTGTCTTTCCTGTTCTGAAAAATGCCCTTTGCCGGTTGATGACTGTTGTTATTCCCTCAAATTCCATGTTTCTGATTCTTTTAAGTGCGTTTTTTTGTTTTCAGGCTTCGTATGATTTTTTAATCCGAAGCAACGCTTAAAAGTAGATTGAAAATCCGGGATAAGCAACAGCTGATTATTGCCTGTAAGGGTATAAACGGAAAATGTATATCCATTTTTTATCCGCACAAAAAAGAATACACTTTAAAAGAAGGAACAATTTTTTGATGAGGCTGAACTAAAAATGCTGTGAATTTTATGTTCCGGTTGCCGGTATTTTTAGCACAGAATTTTTAGTCAGCCTATTTGAATATTTGGTCTTCGGGTTGTATGCTATTTCACCTCGAAATGTTTTGTTCCGGAGACTTTGAACCGGCCCGAAACGGTTCCGGTCGTTGGTGCATCCAGGTACCCCCGGAAACCGGGTTGTTTTCCTCCTGCCGACACAGTAAACCAGCCGGGTTCAATCGTTCGGTTGTCTTTCTTATCGATTATCGATAACTGGCGGTCGTTAAGCGTGAACTGAACATTTTGGGTTTCACCTGCTTTCAGGTGTATCCGTTTAAAACCTTCCAGTTGTCGTACCGGTCTCGGAGTCGATGCTTTTTCGTCTGTGAGATATAGCTGAACCACTTCGTCGCCGTCCATTTTTCCTGAATTGGTTATACTAACCGAAACAATAAGCGGTTCGCCGGCTTTTATTTTTTCCGGCATTTTTAAATCAGAATAGCTGAAAGTGGTGTAACTCAGTCCGTAACCGAATGGATATAACGGTATACCTTTGAAGTAACGATAGGTACGGCCTGCCATATCGTAATCTTCGAACGGAGGCAACTGGTCAACCGATTTGTAGTAAGTTACCGGCAATCGACCTGCTGGATTGTAGTCGCCGAACAAAACATCGGCCACTGCATTTCCTCCTTCTTCTCCGGGATAACCGGCATACAGAATAGCATCGACATGCTCCTGTGCCCAGTTTACAGCGATTGCACTACCGGCCATCAGCACCAGAATAACAGGTTTACCGGTTGCAGCAACTGCTTCGAGTAACTGTTCCTGGTTTTTGGGCAAATCAAGACTGGTACGGTCGCCCCGGTCAAAGCCTTCAAGTTCCACCGGCATTTCTTCACCTTCAAGCCGCTGCGACAAGCCTAAAACCAGAACAACTACATCGGCTGAACGTGCTGTTTCAATGGCTTTTGGCAGTAAATTACGATCAGGCATCGACCAGAGAAGTTTTACATCGCCGTCGCCGGCATAATTGTAATATTCAAGTACTACTTTGTATTTTTTGCCAGCTTCCAGATTAACTGATTTTTCCTTATGAGAAGCCTCATGGGTTGTTCTGATTTTAAATATTTCCTCTCCGTCCAGAGTTACCTTTCCGCCTGACATGATCCAGCTTCCCAAATAATAGGTTCCTGAAACCGGTGGCACCAGATAACCGGTCCACCGAACAGAATAATTATGTGCTTCCATGCGTGGATCAGGCGTTCCCTGTTCCCAGTAAAAGTCAATTTTATCATCGGTTTTTACAAATAAAGGTTTGCCTTCGAATTTCATGTTGCTGAAATATTCGCCGGTCAGCCCCTGACGTCCGTCTTCGGTTTGCCAGTAACATGACGGAATTACTTTCAGATCGTGAATGCCCTCTGCAAGATCGGTTCCCAGGCTGTAATCCACTTCAGCTTCAGGCGATAATTTATTCTGAAGTCCTTTTAGAACGGTAACCGGGTTTTTCGGAATTCCGTTGTAATTGCCAATCAACGCTTCCCAGTTGTCGGCATTCGGCCCGATTACAGCCACTTTTTTTATTTTGTCTTTTGAAAGAGGAAGAATATGGTTTGCGTTTTTCAGAAGAATAATGCTTTCCTGTGCTGCTTTCCGGGCAACCGACGTATTGTAATCGGAACAAAGAACGGAATACGGCAACTGTGCATACGGGACCATCTCATCGGGATCGAACATTCCCAGTTTGAACCGGGCAGTGAACGCGCGTTTCAGAGCCTTGTCAATGTCGGCTTCTGTAATATATCCTTTTTTAACGGCATCGCCCAGATGACTGAACGTATTTCCGCAGTTAATATCGCAACCGCTTTTTATACTGATAGCCGCTGCTTCTTCAGGGGTGGCGGCAATTTTGTGGCCCCTGTAAATATCGGCTACTGCACCGCAGTCGGAAACTACATATCCTTTGAAGCCCCATTCATCGCGCAACGTTTTGGTAAGCAAAAAATCAGACCCAGTAGCCGACTGTCCGCGAAAACGATTGTATGCGCTCATTACAGAATATACTTTTGCATCGGTAACGGTTTTATAGAAAGCCGGCAGATAGGTCTCGTACAAATCACGGTCACTCACTTCGGCATCAAATGAATGGCGTAACGATTCCGGGCCTGAATGAACTGCAAAATGTTTCGAAGTGGCAACCAGTTTCAGGTATTTGGGGTCGTCGCCCTGCAATCCGCGGATGAACTGGGAAGCCATTTCTCCCATCAGATAAGGATCTTCTCCGTACGTTTCATGTCCCCGGCCCCAGCGCGGGTCACGCAGAATATTGATGTTCGGCGACCAGAATGTCAGTCCCTGGTAAAATCCATGTTGTCCTTCCCTCAGATATTCATGATGTTTGGCTCTTGCTTCATCAGATATAATGGTAGCTTCATCAAAAATCAGGTTTGTATCAAACGATGAGGCAACTGTCAGCGCTTGCGGAAAAACAGTTGCATAACCGGTACGGGCCAGGCCGTGTAAACATTCGTTCCACCAGTTATATGCCGGAATATTCAGCCGTGGTATTCCCGGGGCTGTATTCATTAACTGACTGATTTTTTCATTCAGCGTCATTTGCGAAATCAAATCGTTAACCCGTTCATCAACAGGTAGATTCGGATTTAAAAATTTCAGGTTGTTCGTTTGCTGGGCATTTGCAGAACAGAAAAAAAACAAAGTGATCAGTAATATTGCCAATTTTTTCATCGGATAATAGTTTAGTTTGTCATAGCTGATTCTGAATGTTTTATCTGGTTACCTGGCTTTGTTTCATTTTAGAAATTTGCAGACGAAGCATACCAGAACAGACCAGTCAAAGATAGAAATTATCTTTTGTTTTTTTCGCTTCAGAAATAAAATTTCATTCACATCCTTTTCAGACAGGATGAAAGGCTCTGTCTGTATTCGCACTCTTTTGATATACATTGTTTTACATGCTTTTGAGCAGAAGGAATGACCGACTATTATTTATCTGTACTATTTTATAAAACGGGATATATTGTGTTGTTTTTTAATATCCTGCCGAAAATAAAAAAGCGCCTAAACATTTGATTTAAGCGCTTTTAAGTCTTTTCGACTTCTTTTTTGGTGACTCAGCCGGGGTTCGAACCCGGGACCCCATCCTTAAAAGGGATGTGCTCTACCAGCTGAGCTACTGAGTCATCCTTAAAATGCTTTTGTTTTTCAAAAGCGGTGGCAAAGGTAGAAGCATTTTTTATAAAAGCAAATATTAAAATCAAATTAATAATAAAAATGAAATGTTTGTGATATAACAATCTGTTTATCAATGTGTAATCACTACTGGTGGATCAGGTTGTAAAAGAAAAAACACAATCGAAAGAAAAAATGATTTTTTGCCCCCCAAGAGGAGTGAATGTTTTTAAATAATATCCGGGACACAATCAGTCTAAAAAATTACTTTTGTTTATAAATTTTTCAAAAATGGAAAATAAAGTCGTTGTTATAACTGGTGCTTCCTCCGGCATTGGAAAAGCGCTTGCGCAGGAATGTGCATCACGTGGAGCCAAGCTGGTTTTAGCTGCACGCAGAATAGATCGGTTGAAGGAGCTTGAACAGAACTTATCCGGGATCGAAGTTGTTTCAGTAAAAACAGATGTAAGTATTGAAGATGACTGCAGGAACCTGATGGAGCAAGCGGTTAAACGGTTCGGCAGGATTGATGTCCTGATTAACAATGCCGGCGTTTCCATGCGTGCTATGTTTGCCGATCTCGATTTAGCGGTGGTAAAAAAACTTATGAATGTAAATTTCTGGGGCACTGTTTATTGCACAAAATATGCCATGCCGTATTTATTAAAAGCAAAAGGAACCGTCGTTGGAGTGATCTCCATTGCCGGTTATGTCGGGTTACCCGGACGCACAGCTTATTCTGCTTCCAAATATGCAATCCGCGGTTTTTTGGACGCGTTACGTATCGAGAATTTAAAAACAGGTCTGCATGTGTTGGTTGCTGCACCGGGATTTACGGCTTCAGAAGTGAGGCAAGTGGCCTTAACTGCCGATGGGAAAAAACAAGGTGAGACTCCGCGTGATGAAAGTAAAATGATGAGTTCAGAAGAATGTGCACATCATATTGCAAATGCAATTGAAAAACGCAAAAGAAAATTAATTTTGACTTTTGCTGAAGGGAAACTGACCGTTTTTCTGGGGAAATTATTCCCGACCCTTCTTGATAAAATGATATATAAACATATGGCGAAGGAACCGGATTCGCCTTTTAAATAAAAACATCAGATGATTGTTTCAGAAACACAAATCAGGGTATATTATGAAGACACTGATAAAATGGGGGTTGTGTATTACGGAAATTATGCCCGTTATTATGAAATCGGCCGGACAGAATTGATCCGTCAGCTTGGTTTTTCTTATAAGGAAATGGAAGATAAGAGTATATTGCTTCCGGCCAGGTCTTTAAATATTAATTATCTGAAATCAGCTTATTACGACGATTTGCTTACTATCCGGACAATTGTAGAAACAATACCCAAAGTGAAGTTCCCTATAAAAACCGAAATTTATAACCAGCACGGGGAGTTGATCAATAAAGGTGAAACGGTACTTGTTTTTTTCAATGCCATTACCAATAAACCATGTGCCGCCCCTGGTTTTTTTCTGGAAAAGTTAAATGAAGTGTTCTGACAGTTTCCTGAAAATTCAACCTTTTTTTTATCGGGCCCCGAAGGTTGCGATGCTTTTTTATATTCCGTGTTATGATGGAAAATCCGGGTTGGAATGCTTCTTTCTGAAAGGCTTTTATCTTTGCTGTTTATCCTGGTTAATATTCTGAAAATATTCGAAATGTACAGGAAACAATTGACACTTTGTATCTTCCGTTAATTTCATTTCTCCTTAACTTCAGCTTAACAACAGTTCTTCATCTTTGCTGTTGTTATTCACATTGTATATGAAGGTTCGAAATCCTGAAATATCGGTTATTTCCGATGTGCATCTTGCCACTTATGCAAGTAAGGCCAAAGAACTGGTTCGCTATTTAAAATCTGTTCGGCCTAAGAAACTGGTACTGAACGGCGATTTTATCGATTCGTGGCGTTTTTCACGAAACTATTTTCCAAAATCCCATTTGAAAGTGCTCCGTCAGTTGATAAAAATGATGGAGCAAGGCACGAAAGTAATTTATATTACCGGGAATCACGATGAGATTTTTCGTCGTTTCAATAATACGAAAATGGGCAATTTCAGTATTGTAAATCAGCTTGAACTGGAGATGAATGGTCAGAAAATATGGATTATCCACGGCGACATTTTTGACTTAATTATTCATCAGGCAAAATGGCTGGCTAAACTCGGAGCTGCAGCTTATGGTCTTATTTCACTGTTGAATAGATTCGTTAACCTGCTTTTCAAAAGTTTGAAGGCAAAAGAAATTATTATTTATAAATCGCTGAAAGACAGAATTTACAAAGATAAAACAGTGCTGACCAAATTTGAGACGAGTATCGGGGAAATGGCTGCGCTGAAAGACTATGATGTGGTTATATGCGGGCATACACATATTCCGGTCGATAAAAATATTACTGTGAAAGGGCATACTGTAAGGTATATCAATTGCGGCGACTGGGTAGAACATTTCACCGCTGCCGAATACAGCGATGATAACTGGAATCTGTATTATTTTTCGAATGAGCCTGAAGACGAAACATTTCCCGATGAATTATTTATTCCTGACTCAAAGCAGGTTTACCAATCTATTCTGGAAGAATTTGCAATTACACAACTGTCGTGCAGATGAAAGTACTTTATGCTATACAAGGAACCGGGAACGGGCATGTCTCGCGTGCTACCGAAATTATTCCTTTACTCAGTGAACTGGCGGAAACTGATGTTTTGGTAAGTGGAATCCAGGCAGATCTGGATTTGCCGTTCGCCGTAAAATACCGTTTTTATGGTATGAGTTTTATTTTTGGCAAAAAGGGTGGGGTAGACCTGTGGAAAACCATTGTAAAAAGCAAGCCTTTACGTTTATTGTCCGATATCTGTTCGTTACCTGTAAAGGAATACGATCTTATTATCAACGACTTCGAACCTGTTTCGGCCTGGGCCTGTAAGCTGAAAGGAAAGCCCTGCGTCGGGCTGAGCCATCAGAATGCAGTATTGAACCCCGAAGCACCTGCCCCTGAAAAACACGACTTTACGGGAAGTTTTATTCTGAAAAAGTATGCTCCGTCAACTGTTCAGTACGGATTTCATTTTAAACAGATAGGAGAACGGATTTTTACCCCGGTTATCCGGAAAGATATCCGGGAAGCACAAACGGAAAACGATGGACACTATACGGTTTATCTGCCAGCATACAGCGACCGGGAAATTATTGGCACGCTGGGAAAACTGGGAAATATCAGTTGGGAGGTTTTTTCAAAACATACCTCAACCGATTACGAAGCTGGCAATATAAAAATCAGAAAAGTATCGGCCGATGGCTTTACCAAAAGTTTTTTAAGCTGTGATGGTATTTTATGTACTGCCGGTTTTGAAACTCCGGCAGAGGCACTTTATCTTGGAAAAAAACTTTGTGTGATTCCCATGAAAGGTCAGTATGAACAACAATGCAATGCTGCATTTTTAAAGTCGATGGGAGTCACTGTACTAAATCAGTTGCCCGGGAACGAAAATCATATTCGCATCTGGGTTGAAGAGACCTCTCTTATTCAGGTAAATTATCCGAATCTCACCAAAGCGATCCTCGAAATGGTACTTTCACGGCAAGTCGCTGATTCCGTTTGAGAAACAAAAACAGCTATCGTTTTGCAAGTTTTTGGATCAGCCGTTCATGTTGAGGGAACTGTTGTATCAGGTTTTCTCTGGAAGCCATTTCAAAATCAGCATATTCGAAACCCGGAGCAACAGTACATCCAATCAGGGCATAGCCTTCGCTGTTTGTTAGTTCGGCCGCAAACCAATGATTTTTAGGCGCTAATACCTGAAAAACTTCATCATAATCGGGATTTGGTCCCAAAAGAAAATGAGAAAGTTCTCCCTCCCGGGAAATAATTGATATCCGGAGAACTGAAGTTCCGGTATAAAAATGCCATGTTTCATCTGATTTTAAACGGTGAAAAACCGATTGTTCTTCTTCTTTAAGCAGAAAATAAATGGTGGTGGAGAAACAATGGTCAGAAGTGTAACGTCCGGGAAGATTGTCTGCTGCAATATGTTCATCCGACCGGTATGTTTCCCTGAACCATCCACCTTCAGGGTGTTTTTCCATTTCCAGTTTTTCTATCCAGTATGCTGCGTCTTTCATTCTTCAAATAATTGATTTAGAGCATTAAAATAATCATTCTGCCATCCGTCTGAAATGTTATCATAAGCTTCGTCCGGAATATTAGTGTGTACAACTTCCATGATCGTACCTTTTTTGTCGCGATGAAGCTTGATGGTTACAATTGATTTTTCTTCCTGATCACCAAAAAACCATTCCTGAACAATTTTGCTGTCCTCTACGAATTCGAGGTTAATTCCTGAAATACTTCCATCCCAAAGTGAAAATTCTGTGCCGGGATTTTTCCCCATTTCTGCATTTTCGCCGGTCCATATTTCAATCATATTTTTGTCAGTCAGTGCATTGTAAACATCTTCAGGGGCTGCTGTCAGTTTAAAATATTTTTTAAATGTTTTCACTGTTTAATTCGCTGACGTTTGTATAATTTCTTGTTTATATTGTAGGCAAAACCCACGGTAATAAGCTCTTTAATCTGCCATTTTGGTTTATAAATAGTATTTCCTTCTGCGTCGGTCCTGTTGGTAGCAAAGGTAACGTTGTCGTCGTATAACATGTAAAGCATGAAATTGATATTAATATAATTATTTACTTGCATGGTAATCTGATTTTCCCAGTCTATGTCAAATTTTTTGAAAGGGCTCCGATAGTTAACGAACATTTTATACTTTGTTTCCCATGATATGTTTTCCATAATATCCCGTTTATATTTCAGGTCGGCATTTAAACCGGGATCCCACAACCGGCGTTTGTTTTCCGCAATACCGTATTCTGTCTGGTCAACTTTTGCTGTATCTTTTACAAAAACTGTTTTCGAAGTAAGAGGTGAAAGCACCAGAGAGAAGTTTTTATTCGGGTTATAATCGAAACCGAATTTTATCAGGGTTTTTGCAGGTGACAAAAAAGCAGAAATCGGCGTTTCTGTATCTGTATCGTAATCATATCCGTTGAAAAATTGCGTTTCAAAATCGATTTCAGCACTGTAGTACCATTTTTTACTGTTAAAAGCACTGAATCCGAACTGGGAAACTAATTCCAGTTTATCGTCATTTTTTTGCACCTTGGCATCCGATGTCGTGTTATTTAAACGGATCCAGCCATTACGCATTTCAATGCTGTTCTCCCATTTTACTTTGTCGTATGAATAATTGGCCGCTCCTTTAATTATACCGAGAATTGAGAATGAACTGTTTCCACCTTTTTTCCAGTTGCTTAGTGATGTCTGGGTAAAACCGAGTGAACTGTTGCTTGTTAGCGTCCAGGGAGAAATGACATTGTATTTTGAATGTACTTTTTCGAAGTCGTTCTTTGATGGAGAAATCTGATTGAATTTTATATCCCGTTTTTGCTGTTCGTGAAAACGGGAAAAAGTAACAACATCGTCAATCAGAATTTTTGCTGAATTCCGGTTTACATTTTGAATTTTTACCCCCAGCGAGTCGTTTTGTTCATTTTTGATAAACATACGGGTAAAATAATTTTCACCGTTTCTTAATCTTACCAGGGTTGAATCGTTCGATAAATTTTGGAGCCAGAAGTCCTGCGGATATTTGTAAGCCCGTTTTTCTAAAAATGGAAGTATTTGCCGTAATGAGTCGTTTGCTGCAACTATTGCAGCGTTGTTCCATGTCTTTATTAATGAGATGTTTCCCGTTTTTAGCGAATCCTGCAACCGGTTTTGCAATGAATCGGAGAAATGGGTTAAAACATTGTTCCGGTAAGCTGTCGATACGGAATCGATATAATTTCGTAAAAGTTTGTCGTTATATTCAACCCGGGCATGTTCAAGTAAAGTACGGCGCATGCTGTCGAGCTTTTGGTAATGAATATATTTTTTAGTTCCCGGCTTTAGTGTTTCTTTTTTTGTTTCGATATTTTTCAGACTGTCGGGCAAAACAATAATTTTTTTGTCGATCAAAATCTGTGTATTTCCTTTGGAAACGAATGCAACTTTTTGTTCCACTCCTGTTACCAGTGATTCCGGGATAGGTATTTTTTCAAGCGGATTCTGGTCCCGGACGTCCCGGTCGAGTTGCAGCATTTTTTCTTTAATCTGATCAGTTGTCAGAAAACCTGGAATTTTCATTGTATCAGCAACATCCTGCCAGTTTCTTGAGACAAGAACTGAATCGGTTTTCAACTTTTTTAATTTGACGAGGATGGTGTCAATTTTTTCATCTTCAAGAAAATGAACCAATCCGTTTACCGATTTTTGTGCATCAGGAGTAGTGAAAAACCATTTTCCTTCTTCTCCTGAAAATTGCTTCAGGTATTTCATTCCCCATTGCAAGGTGTCGGTTTGAAATGATTTTCCGTCAGGATTGTCGTTGTTGAAAATTGTTGCAGAGAACGCAATGTTACAAATAAAAACAGAACTAATTAAAAATCGTAATTTCATATCAGGTTTCGTTTGGTTTCAATTATAAACGTAAAAAAAATATACTTGTTTTGTCGTTTCACGCAAAAATTGCACCAGTCTTTTCATTCCCATGACCGGTACGGAAATTTTGCCAGGTACGAATTAAAATAACGAGGATCGCCAGAAACTTCACAGGCAATCCATTCGGGCCGGGTAAATGTCTGATTCTCGCTTGTTAATTCAATTTCCGCTAAAATCAGTCCTTCATTTTTTCCGTGAAAAATATCAAGTTCCCACATCATCCCTTCGTGTAAAATTTTGTATCTCGTTTTTTCAACGGGAGGATAAATTGCCAGTTGCATCATTTCCCGTGCATCAGCCACCGGTACCGGATACTCGTATTCTTTCCGCGAAATTCCGTTAGTCTGCCCTTTTATTGTCAGAAAAGCCTTTTCTCCTGCAATACGGATACGGACAGTCCGTGCCGCATCTTCTGACAGGTAGGCCTGACATAAAAATGTCCCCTCACTTTCAATCGTCAGTTTTTCAGTATTAACAAGAAACTTTCTTTCTATTTCCAATGGCATACATTTTTATATTTTATTTTCGGATACAAAAATAATCCAAAGCGGGAGTTATTCATCGGTATCGTGTGTAATATTAAAAAATTGTGTCGTCCGAACTTTCATTTCATATTTTTGTTTCAGCTAAAAAACAGAAAAATAAACGAATATGATACTTGTAATTTCACCTGCAAAATCGATGGATTTTAATACACCTGCAACAACGGCTTTGAATTCGTTGCCGCAGTTTATTGATGAGGCTTCAGTAATAAACAAGGAACTCCGGAAATTATCAGCCGGTCAGTTGTCTTCGCTGATGGGAATTTCGCAGGGGCTGGCAGAACTGAATTTTGAGCGTATTTATATGTGGTCGCACCAAAATCCCGACAATCCGTTGAAACCGGCAGTGCTGGCTTATGCCGGAGACGTTTATCAGGGGTTGAAAGCTAAAACTTTTTCGGATGAACAGTTGCAGATTGCACAGTCAAAAATTCGTATTATTTCGGGTTTATACGGCTTGTTGCGCCCGCTCGACCTGATTCAGGCTTACCGGCTCGATATGGGAACCAGCCTTGCTGTTCAGCAAAACAAAGATTTGTATTCATTCTGGACAGAAAAAATTACCGGTCAACTTCAGAATGATTTGAATATAAACGGTAAAGTATTGGTGAATCTGGCATCAAATGAATATTTCAGGGCAATAAATACTGACGGGATTGATGCCCGGATTATTACTCCTGTTTTTAAGGACATGAAAAACGGTCAGTACAAAATGATTTCATTTTATGCGAAAAGGGCACGCGGGTTAATGTGTCGTTTTGTGGTCGAAAATAATATCACGGACCCCGAAGACATGAAAGCATTCGATTCGGAAGGATATATTTTTAGCCCTGTCCTGAGCCGGAACGACAGCTGGGTGTTCACCCGTGAATATTGATATTCAGTTTAATAGCAGGATGAAGTGTTCAGAAACGATTTGATATATTCGTCGATTCCTTCTTCGAGAGTATAGAATTCGTGCCGGTAGCCGGCCGAGCGAAGTTTTCCGATATTGGCACAGGTGTAATACTGGTATTTTCCGGCCAGGTCGGCAGGCATATCTGTAAAGTGGATGTTTTCGGTTTTACCCATCGATTTGAAAACAGCTTTTGCAAGGTCAAGAAATGTCCGGTTTATGCCTGTACCCACGTTGTAAATTCCCGGATTTTTCCGGTTGTCCATGAAGAAACGTATGACTCGGGCAACATCTTCCACATAAACAAAATCGCGCGATTGTTTGCCGTCTGCAATATCGGGCCGGTTCGACCGGAACAGGCGCATTTCGCCGGTCTCCCTGATTTTATAAAAAGCCTGAAGGACAACAGAGGTCATTCGTCCTTTGTGATATTCATTTGGGCCGTATACGTTAAAAAATTTTAGTCCTGCCCAGAAATAGGGTTTCTCCGGTTGATTCAGTGCCCATTTGTCGAAGTCGTGTTTCGACCGGGCATAAAGGTTCAATGGCTCGAAACCGGGTAGCAGTCGGTGATCGTCGTCGAAACCTTTCGAACCGTCTCCGTAAGTTGCTGCCGATGAGGCGTAAATAAGCGGCAATCCGTATTTGACGCAGGCTTTCCATATTTTTTTTGAATATTCGAAATTGAGCTGGCGATAAATTTCAGGCCCCTGTCCGGTTGTGTCGGAACACGCGCCCAGATGAATAATAAACTGAACAAATTTTTCGTGTTGGGCCAGCCATGTGAAAAATTCGTCACGGTCAATCAATGCACGGTATGTTTTTCCTTCATAATTCCGTTTTTTCGACGGCTCATTGAATTTATCGACAAGTACAATATCTTTAAACCCTTCCCGGTTTAATTTTCCTGTGATATAACTTCCTATAAATCCGGCTGCTCCGGTTACTACAATCATGATCGTTCATTTTATATGCCCGTTGGTCCGGCATTGTTCTTTCAGGGGAACTAACTCCCTGAGTCATTTTTTTATTGTTTGAAGGACGAAAAAAAGAATAATTTTCATTTCCTTTTTAAGCGTAAAAATAAATGGTTTTTTTTATACCGATCTTTTACCTTTGTAGACTTCTATTTTTATTTATCCTGAAGTTTTTCAGGTAAAAAACTGAAATTATGGATCTGAAAATTTCATTAAACGGCGAAAACAGCGGCTATCGCAAAGTAGAGCAGTATGATCAGGAAAAGACAAAAGCACTGATCGAACATTACCGCGCGATATTAGCATTGATCGGGGAAAATACAGAACGGGAAGGGCTTCTGAAAACGCCTGAGCGGGTAGCCAAAGCCATGCAGTTTATGATGCAGGGCTATGAACAGAACCCGGAAGAAATTCTTCGTTCAGCTATGTTTAAGGAAGATTACCGGCAAATGGTGATTGTGAAAGATATTGAGATTTATTCGATGTGTGAACACCACATGCTGCCGTTTATCGGGAAAGCGCATGTCGGGTATATTCCGAATGGTTATATTACCGGATTAAGCAAAATTGCCCGTGTAGTCGATGCTTATGCCCGCAGGTTGCAGGTTCAGGAACGGTTGACTACCCAAATTAAAGATTGTATTCAGAAAACCCTGAATCCCCTGGGTGTGGCAGTGGTTATTGAAGCGCAACACCTGTGTATGCAAATGCGCGGAGTTGAAAAACAACATTCAATTTCAACGACTTCCGATTTTACAGGCGCCTTTGAAAGGGTCGCTACCCGTGAAGAATTTATCAGGCTGATCAGTACAAAAATGAATTAGCGTGTTGTGTGAAACCGGCTGTTCCGTCGGGATTCGGAGACGATGATCTTCCCCCGATGCCGGTGTCTTTTTTCATTTTTTGCTGACGCTGAATGTTTTATATTCAGAACAGGCTCAACTGTTTTTCGTCGGGTTTTACCTGTTTTTTCGGAGCAAATGATACCTGTTGCAGAAATTGCGGGTCAAGTTCATTCAGAAAACGCGAAGGCATCATTTCTTTTTCCGAGCCAAATATTTTTCTTTTTCGGGAATGAACGATTTGCAGTTCGTCTTTTGCCCGGGTCATGGCCACATAGAAAAGCCGGCGTTCTTCTTCCATATCGGTGTCTTTCCGGTCGACCGGCGTTATTCCTTCTTCGGCCCCGGCAATAAAAACCACCGGAAATTCAAGCCCTTTGGCGGCGTGGAAAGTCATCAGGCGAACTCCTCCGCTGCGTAATCTGCCCGTGTCGGTATAAGGAGACAAAATATATTTCTGCAGAAAATCAGCAGGTTTTTCACCGGAATCAGCCGCCAGCTTTACAATCATTTCCTTTTTTATTTGCTGCTCACCGTCCAGTACCGATTCAGGAAGAAAGAAATCGAGCAATTCCTGTATGGTCTGTTGTATATTTTCTTTTTCAAAAACAGGAGCGAGCCGGTTATACAACCCGATCCATTCCTTCCATCGTTTTTGCGGAGAGAAATTTTCGAAATCGATGTTGCCGTCCAGGTAATCCTTCAGCCGTTTTTGTTTGTCCTCAGTGTCATTCAGCCGTTCGGCCATGCCTGACACCGCAACTACATTATTTCTATTCTGAAGAAGCTGCAGTGCATTGGAAATTACATCAAACGGAGGTTCTGAGAAAAAGGAAGTTCCGTCGCTCAGCAATACAGGAATCCCCTTTATTTTCAGTTGACTGATAATTTCGTCGGCAACCCGGTGCGTACGGTACAGGATGGCAATATCGGAAAACGCATAGTTATAATCCGAGTGATGCTGTCCGGTACTCATCGAATCGACTCCGCCTATGTAGTTCAGAACCTGGTCGGCAATATAAGCTGCTTCCTGCCTGGAATCGCTGGCCGGAAAGTGTTTAATCGGCGTATTCGACGTTTTTACCGCTTCCGGTTCTGTTTCGGCCTTTTGCCGGTTACGGGAAACCAGCATCTGTGCTGCTTTCAGTATAACCGGCGGGGTTCGGTAATTTTTTTTCAGGGAAATTTCGTTCGCCTGCAAATCTTCTTTTATTCTGAAAAACAGTTCGATGTCCGAACCGCGGAATCCGTAAATCGACTGATTCGGATCGCCGATGGCAAAAACCTGCTTATCTTTTGAAATGAGCTTAACAAATTCGTACTGAACCGGATTGATGTCCTGGAACTCATCGACGGCAAGGCAACGGTAACTTTGTGTAACGATTCCGGGTGCAGAACGAAGCTGTTCGTTCGTCTGCCCGATGATTGCAGAAAGATCGACGGCCTGATTACGGGAAAGGTATTGCTGATAAGTTTCAAAATAAGCCTGACTTTCTTCTTCAATCTGTACCTGGACCCCTTCGTTAAAAGCCTCATATTCAGTCGATAGTTTGTTGATTTTCGTCTTGTCCAACTTCGGGAAAAGTATTCTGAACAGGTTGATCCGGTTGCTTTTATCGTAAATGGTCGAAATATCCGGATTCATTTCTTTCAGAAAACGATAGGCAACGGCGTGAAATGTTCCTACCAGTATTCCGCTTGCTTTGTCGCCGATTTGTTTTTGCAGTCGTTCTTTTAGTTCGTCGGCCGATTTATTGGTAAACGTAATGGCAATAATTTTCCGTGGTGAAATATTTTTTTCTTCAATCTGGTGGATAATCCATCTGACGAGCGTATTTGTTTTGCCGGTTCCCGGTCCTGCTGTTACCAGCGTATTCCCGTCCTGCTGAATGGCAAGTTGCTGCTGCTCGTTGGGTTTTTGTGTGAGATCGTCTTTTTTTTCAACTGCTGTAATCGTTTTTTCTGCCTGTTTCCTTGCTTTCCTGACTGTCATTTTTTCGATCAATCCGCCACCAAAAAGATCGGTTTGTCCTGTGAATTGTTCAATTTCGCCGGGATTAAAAATGGAAATAATTCCGTATTCACCGTCGTATCCTGCCTGGGGATTCACTTCGTGTGTGCGTAATCGGCGAATAGCCTCTGCCAGCAGTTCGCCTGACCTGGATTTAATTTCATCAACAGGAATTGTATGCAGCAGGTCGAATTCGTTGCCGAAAGTGGAGATAACACGCGAAAATGTTTGCTGAACCGATTTTGTTGTCGGGGCTGTACCTGTGAATTCAGCAATAATTTCCGGCAGCGGAATGATGTAATCGAAACCCGGCGCTCCTTCCGGCTTTTGTGCCATTTCCCTGTCGGCTAATTTTTCCACCCGGTTTAAAACCCCGATGGTCAGCGGTTTTCCGCATACCGGACAAATGTTGTTGAGCTTGATGGTTTCATGCGGATCGAGGCATATATTGCATTTCCGGTGTCCGTCCATGTGATATTTGCCTTCTTCGGGGAAAAACTCGTATGTGCCCAGGAACCCCTTTTTTGTTTTCAGTGCCCCGAACATGGCATAGTACGAAAGTTCCGTATCGAAAATATTGGCTTCCCGTCCCAGTTTCTGAGGCGAATGAGCATCGGAGTTCGAAACCAGGGCATATTTGTCGAGCGACGAAACTTTCCAGTTCATGGCCGGATCGGATGATAAACCTGTTTCCAGTGCAAAAATATGTTCCGATAAATCGCGGAAACATTCCTTGATGCTGTCGTAGCCGGCTTTTGAGCCCAAGGTCGAAAACCAGGGTGTCCATACATGGGCCGGAATCAGGTGTGCGTCGTCCGAAGTTTCCAGCACGATTTCGAGCAAATCCCTTGATGGCAATCCCAGTATAGGCCTGCCATCCGATGCCAGATTCCCGATCTGGCTTAAGCGGGCGTTTAATTTTTTTGCCGTATCGAAGTCGGGAACCAAAACAATATTGTGGTTTTTCCGGACTTTTTCGCCGTATTTGTAAATCGATGATATTTCGGTACTCAGGCAGAAACGGATGTCTTTCCCGTTGGTCCGTATATCAGGCATGGCCTCTTCTTTGGGCGGTTCTTTTAACCGGAACAAACCGTTCCCGTCAGGTTCCAGCTTCTCTTCCAGCTCTGCAATCCAGCCCGGATGCGTAAAATCTCCTGTTCCGATTACTTGTATTCCTTTTATTTTTGCCCACTGGTAAAGTGTTTCCAGATTCAGGTTTTTGCTCGTTGCTCTTGAATAATGGGAATGAATATGAAAATCTGCAAAATATTTCATGATAATTTTTGAAATTCATCAAAGATAGAAATAATGAATTTTTTCAGTTTATGAAAACAGAAGGATTTTGCCGGTATGGTATAATAACTATCGGGGTATATGGAAACGGAAAGTTGTACCTTTCCCCCGTTCTGATTCCAGATAAACTTCACCGCCCAAAAGTTCGATCAGGCTTTTAACAATTGACAAGCCCAGACCCGTCCCTCCGTATACACGCGTAGTTGATTCATCGGCCTGCCGGAACCGATCAAATATACTTGTTTGCATTTCCTTCGGAATACCGATACCTGTATCCGAAACATAGAAATCAATTCTTTTTTCATCATAATGATCAATCCCGAACCTGATATATCCTCTGGCTGTAAACTTGATCGAATTGTTCAGTAAATTCATGAATATCTGAACCAGACGTCCCGGGTCGCTGTAAATACTTATTTCTTCGTCAGGCATATCCGGAATTAATTCGATTGACTCCTTTTCTCTTCCTGACATCTTGAGCTTACTTTGTGCATATATTTCAGAAAGTATGTTCTGGATAACAAAATTTTTCCTGATAATTTTCAGCATCCCTGTTTCCAACTGGGAAATATCAAGGATATCGCTTATAATCTGAAGCAAGCCTTCTGCACTTTTGTTGATTATAGAAGTATATTCTTTTTTTTCGTTTGCCGACAGTCCTTCTTCAGAAGTAAGCATCTGGGTAAAACCGAGAATTGCGTTCAGGGGAGTTCTGATTTCATGGCTCATATTGGCAAGAAAAGCTGATTTCAAACGTTCGCTTTCTTCCGCTTTTTCCTTGGCTTCGGTCAGCTCTTTTATGATTTTTTTATGTTCTGTAATATCTTCTTTTATGCCGATAAAATTGGTGATTTGTTCTTTCTCGTTAAAAATTGGTGAGATATTTACACTTTCCCATAATATTTCACCATTCTTTTTCCGGTTTTTGATTTCTCCTGTCCATGCATTACCTGACAGAATGGTATTCCACATATCTGTGTAAAATTCTTTTGAATGCATGCCTGACTTTAATATCCGGGGGTTTTTACCTATTAATTCATCGACACTGTAACCTGTTATTTCTGAAAATTTCGGATTTACATATTCGATCGTTCCCTGCGAATCGGTAATTACAATACTTACCGGGTTCTGTTCAACCGACCTGCTCAGTAGTTTTAGTCTTTCTTCTGTCTTTTTCTTTTCTGTAACATCATGGATGATTGCATGAGTACATTCTGCCCCCAGGAATTTTATTTTGCTCGAAAATACTTCGATATTTCGTTTATCTCCGCTGGCAAGGCGGTGAACACCTTCAAAATGGTTACCTTTCCCTTTGCTCCACATTTTTAGTCTGTCATCAAGTATTTCCGGATCAGTCAGACTTAGCTGTTTGATATTCATTTTTTCCAACTGTTCAACTGTCCAGCCGTAAAAGCCGGCTGCTGCCTTATTCGCTTTTATAATATTGCCGTTTTGGGGATTAACCATGATTTTTGCTGCCGAATGATCTTCGAACAATTTCCGGTAATTCAGTTCACTTTCCTGGAGTGCTGTAACTGCTTTTTTCAAATCGTCAATATCCATCACCACCCCATGAAGGGAAATCAGACGGTCGTTGTCGAATTGAGGAATAATCCGGTCGTGTATCCATTTATATTCCCCGTCAGTTGAAAGAATCCGCATTTCCAACTCAAATGCTTCGTTTCTTTTCAACAGATTGAGATTCAGTTTAGAAAAAAGATCCCGGTTTCCAGGGTGCAAACGGCTTATTATAAAATTAATGCTCGGCTCAATACTATAGGGTTCAAAACCATACACCCGGTAGCAATTTTCCGACCATTTTATTTTATCTGCAATTATATCATATTCCCAGTTCCCCATCCGGGCGATCTGTTCTGCTTCGTTCAACGATTTTTCACTCATTTTTAAAGCCTGTTCCGCCTTTTTACGTCCGGTAATATCGTTATATAACAACTGAAAATTTACAGTTCCGTTCCATAAAATTTCCTTTCTGAATACCTGAAGAAACTTTTTTTTCCCTTTCCGGTTCAAAATTTCAATTTCATATTTTTCCGGCATATATTTTTCCTGTATCCTTTTCTGTTTCCTTATGTTATGAAGACGAAGACTTTCTTTTGTGTATAAGTCAGAAAACCGGAACCGGATAAATTTTTCGTAATCATCTGAACCAGAAATTTGCAGCATTGTCTTGTTTGCATACAAGGTCTTTTCTTCTGCTGAAATAACACGTACTCCAAGCGGGGATTCGTCAAGAGAACGTCTGAAGTTTTGTTCCGATTGAAAAAGGGCTTTTTCATACGTTTTTCTTTCTGTAATGTCGGTGGCAGTCCCTATATAACCTGAAAGGATTTTGTTTTCATTAAATTCAGGTACAATTTCACCATACAACCATGTCGTTTTGCCATTCTTGCCGATAATCCGGATTTCGGCAGAAGTTCCTGACTTATTTTTTTTTACAGAAATCCACTTTACAAAAAGTTTTCTCCTGTCGTCCGGATGAATAGTTTTCAGCCAGCCGAAGTCTGTAACTTCTTTGAATGGTCGGCCAGCCATTTCCAGCCACCGGTTATTTGCATAAATCAGATTACCTTCTGTTCCTGTGCGGAAAATGCCGACCGGCGAGTTCTCCGATAAGGTATAAAATAATCGTTCGTTTAACACTGTTTTTTCAAGTGCAGCTATTCGTCTTTCTTCCGAACGAAGAAGAATCCCGATGACCAGCGTAGCAAACGGGAAAACGACAAGAATAGGGAACCAAATGTTTTTTACAATTTCAATTCCTAAAGGCCAGCGGATTATTAATTGCGAGGCAAGCATTAAGATGTGTGCAATAATACCAATTCCCCATAGTGCTATCGCGCTTATTCGCAGTGTATTGTTGTTATACAAATACCTGAATAAAAGCCCGACTGTTGAACTTACCACTATAGTCAGAATGCCTGCCCAAACGCCGGCTCCTCCCAGATATATCCGGAAACTAAGAGCTAATATACCGGCAATTGATATTGGTAATGCTCCTCCAAAAAAACCGGCAAGTACCAGAATTACAGACCTTCCGTCGTAAATTACACCCGGGGCGTATTCAACAGGTAATGTCATTCCGGCAATTGCAATAAAACCAAATAATAAGCCTACCAGAATTTTATACAGAAAAATATTCTTTTTAGTAAACCGACTTAAGAAACCATATAACACAGAAAGTGTTACCAGAAGTGCGGCATTGTATATCAACTCAACAAATATATCCCCCATTCGGAACAACTGAATATAATTTTATACCCCCCAAATACAAATCAACAATCAATCATATTTCATTGTTTATCCAAATATAAACAAAACGGATGTAGAATGAAATTCCGTTAAGTGTTTTTTTATTAATGAATTAGTCCTTGTAGTAAAACTGACAAAATAGTCTGGCTAAAGAAAAACAGCAAAATGATAAATATAAACTTTCGGAAGTCTTATCATTTTATATATTATTTGACCCTCTCCTGAAAAAATGGATAAAGACATCTGCATATCAATAACAGCAAATGGTTTGACGGTTTTCCCGGTGAGGAAAGCTGGTTTGAAAATGTTATATTTATTGTGCAAACAAAAAAGAACA